>Ga0335081_10018100_pt1 | contig 11395 bp, 10 predicted proteins | sample Lox_Sample_35_FD_206713 | JGI IMG/M metagenome (GOLD analysis project Ga0335081, IMG submission 206713) | Soil microbial communities from Loxahatchee National Wildlife Refuge, Florida, United States - Lox_Sample_3.5 | ecosystem: Environmental > Terrestrial > Soil > Wetlands | place: USA... | reverse complement strand
TGTTTTTGAAGGAAACGGGAAACTGGATGAGCAGTGCGCCGAGTTTGCCTTCAGAAGCGAGCGATTCCAGGCCTTCGCGCGCGAGCTTTTCATCCTCGTCGTTGGGGCGAATGCTGGCGGCGGAAGTAGGCTCCATCACCGCGAGCGGTGAGTGGGTGAAAGAACGATGCAGCTTGGCGGTGAAGAGGAAATTGGGATTGACGGCGGCGGCCTTGCGGCACCAGAGACGACCGAGTTCGGGGCGAATGTGGCCGTAAAACGAAGTGTTGATTTCGACAACGTCGAAGAAACGGGCCAGGAACTCGACAGGATGAATTTTCTTGCGCGTGACCTCGGGCGGGTAGAGGACGCCATCCCAATCTTTGTAGGACCAGCCGGCGGTGCCGATGCGGATTGAGGGGGAGTCCGCCATGGGTTCTAGGCAAGTGTAGCGCGAGTCAGAGGGAAAGCGCTGAGTACGCCGAGGAGGCAGAGGTTCGTGTCGATGTTCGGCGACAAGGCCGGGAATGCCCGCCCCACCCTGGTTGCTACCAGAATTTACCCTGTGAGGTATGTCACACCACCGTGTGACTAAACGCACAGCCAGTTCGTGCAAGCAGTCGTATTTTCTTCCACAAGTCACGAAGGTGGGTGCTCAGATAATGACGCAGAAGAAGAAGCGCGAACGAGTTGTTGCCGAAATCACCCTTGCTCATCTCAGGCAGATCGCCCGGCAACTCGGACGCCCGCTGAACGACGAAGAGGCGCTGGCGTTTCTCAACCAGGGCGGGCACGCCTACGATATGTGGAAACACATGATGCTGGCGGGCGAGGAATACATTAAACGCAACCTGAACGGCCCGCGGCTGGCGGCGACAGCACGGACTACAGCGTCACGAGAACGCGTATCCGCCTAGGCCAAAATCAAAAGTCAAAAGGCAAATTGAAAAAGTAGGCAAAGCAAGGTTCAACGTTCATCTTGAACCTCAAAAGCAGTACTTTCAATTTGCCTTTTGACTTTTTCAGTTAAGCAGGATCGCCACCCAGTAGGTTCCGGTCGGAAACCGTGCATCGCGAGCATAACAGGCGCCGACGGCGAACTGGCGGATGCCCCCGCCTCGCAACATGCGCTCGGCGGCTGGCGGGAGGACCTCCGGGCGGCTCTGGGTGTAGGTGATGACTCCCCGGCTCGGGTAGGCGACATTTAAAGGGCGCGGGTTGAGCCGAGTTTCGCGGGACAGGGAACAGACAGCGTTGTCGAGGCCGGAAGCGGCGACTTCAGTGAGTGGAAATAGGCCGGCCTCTGTGCGCACTCCACCGATGGCGCGGGCGACCACTTGCCGGGTTTGTTGGGGCGAGTAGGCCGGGAGTTCGTGGCCAAAATCCTCGACAACATAGAGCCGCCCATTGCTCCAGATGGCGGCGATACCGGCGGCATTGAAGCCGGGATCGAGCAGGTTCTCGCGGTGCGGGGGGGAATGCATGAGGGCATCGTGCGTGCTCTGTGGTGTTGCATTGTAGGCGACGTTCTCACCGGCGCGATCAAGACGGATCGGGCCGGCTGCGGCAATTCGCTGAAGCACCGGCGGCTCTCCCGCAAACTGATGGGACAATGTTCCGCCTTCGACCATGAGCCTGGCATGGTCGCGAGCGGCATCGGTGAGGCTGGCATCGGGACGAAGCGGCAGAACGCCTTGCTGTTGCCGGCTTTCGTTGGCGAGGTTGAGGAGTTCGCGTTCCGCGTTCGCGTCTTCCGGAGTGTTGGGGAGGGCGGCCGGAGCCAGTTTGGGTCTGGGCTGCTGAACCGAGTTGGGTTGCGTTTGGGCGGCTGCCGGACGGCCGCCTGCCATCAGCATTGCGCATGAGACAATCAGGGCAGCGAGCGTCCGTTCCGACATGTGTGTTAGTTGCGCGAAGGGAGCGAAGTTCTGCTTCCCAAACTGTGAAGCTAGCCTCTAAAATTCAGCTCAGCTAATTACGATGGAGACATTACTTCTCATTACGGTGCTGGCTGGAACCCTTGTCCTGCTTGGGTTTTCGCTGGTCTTGCTGCGCCGGGTTTCGGCGGCGGCGCAAGTCGATGTAAAGGCGGAAGTTGCGGGCCTACTCGAAAGTCTGAGTAGCTCACTTGGCCAGAAGTTCAATAACGCCACTGCCGATATGGCCAGTCGTAGGCCGTTGCAGGGGGCCAGGCATGGATAACCTTTCGATAGCTGCTGTGGCAATCGCGGCCTTCGGCGTCGGAGCAGTGGTCACATGGTTAGTTCAGCGAACAAGTACAGCTGTACTCCGAGAGCAGGTCTTGAATCTCGACCGGACCCTTAGTTCTGCTAGGCAGGACCTAGCCGGCGCGGTGTCCGACTGCTCTGACCTCAGGTTGCAGGTGGCAAGCCTGCAGGAGGAACGCAGGGCGAGTGAGGAAAGGATCCAATTCTTGACTTCTGCCTCACAGAACTTGCGTGATGTTTTTCAAGGATTGGCCTCGGACGCCCTTAAGAACAACAACCAATCATTTCTTGACTTGGCCAGGACGAAGTTGGAGGGCTATCAAAGCCAAGCTAAAGACGAACTGGAGGCGAAGAAGGAGGCAATCAAGACGCTGGTCGCCCCTTTGAACGAGTGCCTGACGAAGTTGGACGGAGAACTGAGGGAAATCGAGCTCAGGCGCAACAGTGCTTACGTAGGCTTAACCGAGCAGGTTCAATCAATGGTCAAGACTCAAGAACAATTGCGGACTGAAACCGGGAATCTGGTTCAGGCGTTGCGCACGCCGATCGTGAGAGGGCGCTGGGGGGAAATTCAGCTAAGGCGCGTGGTTGAAATTGCCGGCATGGTTCCCTATTGCGACTTTGTTGAACAGGAGACGATCCACACTGCCGAAGGCCGCTTGCGACCCGATCTGATTGTGAAGCTTCCAGGTGGTAAGCAGGTGGTGGTAGACGCGAAAACCCCGCTTGATGCCTTCCTGAGAGCGGCAGAAACATCCGACGACGAAGTCAAACGTAGGTGTTTGAAGGAACACGCACGGCAGGTCCAGAGCCATATGTCCGGGCTCAGTTCGAAAGCTTACTGGGAACAGTTTGAATCCTCGCCCGAATTCGTCATCATGTTCTTGCCTGGCGAATCATTCTTCAGTGCGGCTCTGGAGCATGACCCTGGATTGATTGAGGAGGGTGTCAATAAGAGGGTAATCCCCGCCTCCCCTACGACGCTGATAGCTTTGCTTCGAGCGGTGGCTTACGGCTGGCGACAGGAGAAGTTGGCACGCAGCGCGCAGGAGATTAGTTCGCTCGGCAAAGAGCTCTATGAACGACTGAGAACTTTCGGTGGTCACATGGATGCGCTCAGAAAGCACTTAGATAAGGCGGTCGATTCATATAACAGGGCGGCGGCATCGCTTGAATCGCGAGTGATGATAACTGCCCGGAAGTTCCCTGAACTTGGGGCTCCTGTCACCGAAGAAATTCCCGAGTTGAGCCAGATCGAAGCTACAACGCGCACCCTAGCTTTGGAATGGGACGACCAGGACCATTCCGCCGACACACAGATTCGAGAGAAAGCTCAGGACGAAAGGGTACCTGACGACAAGCCGCAGTTGCCATTGATTGACAAGGCGAGCGCGTAAAAGGCAGAAGTCAGAAGTAAGAATGCAGAAGTGAACAGTACCCACAGCATGGATAGATTCAACAAGGAAGAGAGAGTGACGTTTTCGAAATTTCCCGGCAAAGGACGCTCTTTGACCATGGCGAAACGGGCCTGATAAACTGAAAGTCTGTCAGCCTCGATTAAATCCAAGAGGCTTTCTCATAATGAATCGAGCAGGGGGCCTGATGGTTCCCTCAGAGCTAAAGCCCGCGTATTTTCTTGGTCTGAGTGGAACGGCTGAAGCCGGGCCCGATCCAAAAAAATTTGTGAGCTGGCTTCAAAAAGGACATTTGTGCGCGCAGAAACCCGGCATTCACTGAAAGAAGACCGCTTCAGCAAGACGACAATCCGAGTGGCAGAGGACACGGTCCACTGGACGGTGGAACACCAGAAGACGCTGACGATCGGCGGCATCGTATTGGCCGTCATCGCGGCGCTCGCGATAGGCGGCTGGTACTACCTCGGCAGCCAGAATGAGAAGGCGAGCCTGGAGTTCGGGGCCGCGACACGAACAATGGAGACGCCGGTGCGTCCGCCGGGAGTGCCGGCGCAACCGGAGTACCAGAGCTTCGGGTCCACCCAGGAGCGGGCGACGGAAGCGCGCAAGCAGTTTCAGGCCATTGTGGACAAGTATCCGCATACGAAGACAGCAGATATGGCTCGCTATTTCGTGGGGCTGACGTCTTCGGATCTCGGCGACAATGCCGCGGCGGAGCGCAACCTGCAGGAAGTGGCTGGCTCGTCGAACAAGGACGTGGCGGCGCTGGCGAAGTTTGCACTGGCTGCGGTGTACCGGCAAGAAAAGAAGGATGCGCAGGCGGTCGATGTATACAAGCAACTGATCGACAAGCCGACCGACACGGTCAGCAAGGCCACGGCACAGTTCGAGTTGGCAGACTTTTACGAAGCCCAGCAGAAACCGGACGAGGCAAAGCGGATCTACGAGCAAGTGGCGAAAGACAACCCATCAAGCCAGGCGGCGACGCTGGCGAAGCAGAAAGTAGCGCAACTGAAGTAGACAGGCCGCCGGCCGCCGATCGGGCGGCTTTACGCAACTTCGATTTCGATCTTCTTTGCGGCTCGATCCAATTGGATGATTCGAAAACTTCGAATCTGCCCGGCCTGCAATTCCTGGGGCTTTGACGATTCCGCGACTGCGCCGCTCTTCCAGCGAGCCTGCAACATCGAACTGAGCGATGCCACATCGGACTTTGGAGCGGGCGTGGCGACCGCGGCGGAATCCTGGTCTTTTTTCTTCTCCGCAACAATGCGGCACATCGCTCGGATCCCTTCGGCCACTTCCACCTGCGCGGTATTGCCTGAGACCTCGACGACACGGCCGGTGATCAAGTCTCCGTGATTGTGCTCAACGAGATACTCATCAATGCTGGTCGGAACTAACTGTTTCATTCCGAGCTTGAGGCGTCGCCTCTCCGCATCGATTTCGAGCACCTGGGCTTTGACGGATTGACCGACCTTGAGGACATCTTGCGGATGATTGATTCGCTTCTCGGCGCTGATCTCGCTGACGTGGATCATGCCTTCAATGGCATCGGCCACCTGAACAAAGGCGCCAAATTTTGTAAGGCTCACGACCGGGCCCTCGACAACCGATCCCAGCGGAAGCTTCTGCCAAATGTCGGCCCAGGGATCGCCAAGCGCCTGCTTCAGTCCTAACGACATGCGCTGTTCGCCGGAGTTGATGCCGAGGATTACGGCTTCGACGCTCTCGCCTATTTTGACCAGGTCGCCCGGTTTCTTGACCCGCTTGACCCACGACATCTCGGAAATATGAATGAGGCCTTCAATTCCCGGCTCGATTTCGACGAACGCACCGAAGTCGGCGAGGCGCGACACGGTCCCGCGCACTCGCTCACCAATCTTGTACTTGCCGGGGACCGAATCCCATGGGTGCGGCAGCAACTGCTTCATTCCGACCGAGAGGCGGCGTTTCTCAGGATCGATCTTGAGGACCTTGACCTCGATCTGCTGTCCGGGGGCGAGCGCGTCGGACGGTTTGCTGACGCGGCTCCAGGAAATATCGCTGACGTGCAACAACGCGTCGACGCCGCCAAGGTCGACGAAGGCGCCGTAGTCGGTGAGACTTCGAACTGTTCCGGTCAGCGCGTCGCCTTCTTTCAATTCCGAATAGCGGCGGTCCCGGTTCGCCTGCTCTTCTTCTTCAGCGATGATGCGGCGGTCGACGACCACATCTTCGTCGGCCTCATCGAGCTTGATAATTCGGCAGCGGATCTCCTGCTCGACCAATTTTTCCAGTTCGGCGGCATCAGAGGCACCACTGCGCGATGCGGGCATGAAGGCGCGCACCCCGATGTCCACGCTCAAGCCTCCCTTTACAACGCCGGTGACGGTGCCGACAATTGGGGTCTTTTCGACAAAGGCTTTCTCCAGGGCCGCCCAGTCCTTTGGCCGCGCCGCTTTGCTTCGAGTGAGTTGGTAGTAGCCCTCGGGATCGCGGCCCTTGATCGTAACCTGCAGCTTGTCGCCGACTTTCGGAGGCTGGCCGGTCGGGAACTCCGAAAGCGGCAACATGCCTTCAGTCTTGAAGCCGATGTCGACACATACAGAGTCGGCCGAAATCGAGACGATTGTGCCCTCGCGGCTGCCCTCTTCCGGCTTGACGGTGTGGCTGCGCTCGAATTGCAAAAGAATGTTGCCGAAAGATTCACCGGTTTCGGGGTTAGGGGGAGACTCTGGAGTGTTTGGATCGGACATGTTCTTGCGGCCTCTGACGGATCGATATTTCAGAATAACATCGCGGGGACGGATTGCCGGCGACCTGGGGACCGGAATCGAGCATCTTGAGGGGCGGTTGACATCCTCCCTCAATGGCGCTGAGAATGCCCTTCCATCTGGAGGAGAAGATCATGCGCCTCGTACTGCTTTGCCTGCTCGTGGCCACCCTTGGCACTTCCGCATTCCCGCAAGATCGGACGAACGCGCGCTCGATGGTGATCTCGCCGTATGGAATCGTGGCCACGAGCCAGGTGCAAGCTTCTCAGGCAGGAGCGGAGATTCTGTCGCACGGCGGTTCGGCGGTAGACGCGGCGATCGCCGCCAACGCCGCTCTCGGTGTCATGGAACCGGACATGAACGGCATGGGCGGCGATCTGTTCGCCATCTACTGGGATGCGAAGACGGGAAAGCTGTACGGCCTGAACGCGAGCGGATGGGCACCAAAGGCGCTAACCATCGACTACTTGAAAGCGAAGGGCATCACGCAAATGCCCGCCACCGGCATCGACACGGTCACCGTTCCCGGCGCGGTTGAGGGATGGAACAAGCTGCACGAACGCTTCGGCCGCCTACCTTGGAAAGATTTGTTTTCGCCCGCGATCTTTTACGCGGAAAACGGCTTCGCGGTCCAGGAGTTGATTGGCATGGATTTGGCGGGTTCGGTCAGAAAGCTGAGAAGCGATCCCGAGAGCCGGCGCGTTTTCCTTCTTAACGATGAAGCGCCCAAGATGGGTGAGATGTTCAAGAACCCTGATGTTGCTAAGGCGCTTCGTCTACTTGCCGGCGGTGGTCCGCGAGCCTTCTATGGCGGAGAGATCGCGAAAGCAATTCTTGCGACTTCGCGCGAATTCGGCGGCACGATGACAGCGGAGGACCTGGAAAGTTTCTCGGCGGAGTGGGTCGAGCCTATCTCAGTTACTTATCGCGGATGGAAAGTCTACGAACTGCCGCCCAACGGCCAAGGCATGGCGGCCCTGGAGATGTTGAAGATCATGGAGCAGTTCTCGCCCGCGAAAGGCGATCCACTCAGCGTGGAAGAGTTGCACAAGAGAATCGAGGCCATGAAGTTGGCGTATGCCGATCTGGCGCGCTACAACGCCGACCCGCGCTTCGCGAAGGTACCGGTCGCGGGCTTGATTTCCGATGAATATGCCAAGCAGCGTGCGCAACTTATCGATCCAAAGAAGGCCAACTGCAATGTCGAAGCGGGGATTCCACCGGCGAGTGATACGACCTATCTCACGGCGGTGGATAGGGAGGGGAATATCGTTTCACTGATTCAAAGTAACTTCTCGAGCTTTGGCTCAGGCATCACGGTGCGCGGCATGGGCTTTGCCCTGCAGAATCGCGGTGCGTTGTTCATGCTGGATCCCGCGAAGCCCGACGCGCTGGCTGGGCGCAAGCGTCCATTCCACACCATCATCCCGGCTTTCATGGAGCGGGGAGAGGATCACATCGGCTTCGGAATCATGGGCGGAGCCAATCAGCCGCTGGCGCATGCGCAATTCGTCTCGAACGTCGTCGATTACGGAATGAACCTGCAAGCTGCGATGGAAACAGCGCGGTTTACGGTGCGCAGCAACTTCGATATCGGGTGCAACATTTTGATCGAAGGCCGCGTTCCCGCCGAAGTGCGCCAGCAACTCACGAGCATGGGACATCAACTTGAAGTCCGGGGTGATTTCTCACTGTACATGGGCCGCGGCCAGGCGATCGACCACAACACCAAAAGTGGGCTGAACTTCGCGGCCTCCGATGCGCGGACCGATGGTTCGGCGGAGCCCGAGGTTCCGCCCGGCCTTCATCTCGCTGGTAAGCCCATGGCCTCGCCGGAGAAACGCTAGCTACACACAGGGCATCGCTATCAGCCAATGCCGGCCCTGGCACCCACCAGAAGTAACTTGAGTAACATGCGGAGGGTACCGCCGCATCGCTATCATGGGGCAAGTGCGGGGATTATCTGTCTCCGCTTCCTTTCCGAAAGGAACGCCCGAACGCCGCGCGTCAGCGATGAACGAGACCCATGATCAGTCCGAAGCGAGCGCGCTGGAATCGCTAAGCAGCTACCTGAGTAAACCATGGATACTGGTCTTGTCGCTTGCGATCGTAACTTTTCTTGTATATAGCGGGACGCTGGCATTCGAGTTTGTGTGGGATGACGGTCCGCAAATCGTCAATAATCCGATCATCCGCACGTGGGCAAACCTGCCCCGCGCCTTTGGCAGCGATCTCTGGTATCACGTTGCGCGCCACCAGGTTTATTACCGGCCGCTGTTCGTAGCGTGGTCGATGTTGAATTACATGCTGATCGGCCTGCGGCCCTGGGGATGGCACCTGGGTGCGGTCCTGGTTCATATCGGCGCGGTCGCCTCCGTATTCTGGCTGGCCTGGAAACTGACCCGGGAATATTGGACCGCGGCGTTAGCGGGCTTGATCTTCGCTCTGCATCCGATTCACGTCGAGGTCGTCGCCTGGGTTTCAGCCGCTTCCGACTCGATGGTGGCGATGTTTACCGCGCTGGCGTTTGTGGCATTTCTGAACGGAAAAGATTCTACAAAACAAAACAGAACTGCATGGCAGGTTGCTTCGCTAGCGCTTTTACTGTGCGCGTTACTGACCAAGGAAATGGCTATCTCTTTCACCGCGCTGGTTGCCATTTATGTGTGGCTCCGTCCCACAGATGGAAAGGCTTCAGTGTGGCAACGAACCTGGGAGGCAGCGGTCGCGGCGATTCCTTATGCCGTCGTGACGGTAGCTTATGCCGGGCTGCGCATGCGCGCATTAGCCCATTCGCCAGCGCAGTTCGATGTCCAGCATGGTATGGTGGACATGGTCCGCACTTTGCCACTGGTGCTCGCTTTTTACTTGGAAAAGTTAGTGGTCCCGGTTGGACTTACTGGCCTCTATTACATGACTTATGTCACAGCCCAGACCTTCAGCCAGATCATTCTTCCGTTCTTAATCCTGGGATGTGTTGTTGCCACACTGCTTTATTGGAATCGACAAGAAGGGAATGCGACCGTTGCCTTTGCCGGGATTTGGATGTTGGTCGGGCTTGTGCCTGCTCTCTATCTCCGCAACTTCGATAATGGCAGCCTTGTCCATGACCGCTACATCTATTTACCGTCGATTGGATTTGCGATTCTGCTCGCGATCGGCTTGCGACGGTTGCCGGGAATCCACAGTTGGCACGCGACATGCATACAGGCAGTTGCAGTGACTGGGCTGTGCCTGTTTTATGCCGGAGCATCGATCTGGCAGCAGACGTATTGGGCCAGCAATCTGCTATTGGCGGTTCGGGGAGAGCAGCTATGTCCCGAGAACCCGCAAGCAAAAGTATTGCTATCGACTGAATACAGTCAGCGTGGAGCGAACGACCGTGCGATCGAGTTGGCGACGGCGGCGGTACAAGACCATCCCGAGTATGTATACGGAATGCTGGCGCTGGCGGAAGCCGATATCCGGGCACAGCATTTTGAGGAAGGCGGAATGTGGCTCGATCGCTTTGTATCGGCGAGTCCAGAATTTGCACAGTCGTTGACCGGCATGGCTTCACTGGCGGGACTGTATGGACGGATGAAGAACTTTCAGCACGCAACCGAGCTTTGCGATCGGCTACTGGCGAAAGAACCAAACCTGTATTCGGCAGTTTATAACTGCGGCAACATCCAGTTGATGGCGGGTAAGTACGCGGAAGCAGAAAGGCTGTTGTCTCGCGCCGTGAGTCTGGAACCGTTGCAAGCGGCGCCAAAGCATTTTCTGGGACGCACTCTTTTCGAGGATGGCCGCAACCGAGAGGCACAAGCGTACTTACAGGCCGCGGTGGTTATGGATCCCACCGTGTGGGATTACCACTACTGGCTGGGCAAATCGCTCGAACTTACCGGAAATACAGCTGGGGCGCGAAATGAATATCGGCAGGCGCTCCAACTGAACAGGGACAGTGCAGAAACCAAGCTGCGGCTGGCGGCGCTGGAGGCAAAGTGAGCAATCTAATCGAAGGACCTCCACGCAGCCCGGCGCTACAATCGCCTCTAAGTGTCGAGGTAAGAGTGCGTGAGGTAGAAACCGCGCAACCTGCAGCTTCGCTTAGTCAGCTAGCAACGGCATCACGACAGGACGCGAGAATTTGGGCGCTTGTCCTGGCCGTCGTAATCCTCGTTGCCGGGCTGTACGTGGGCGCAAGGATGAACCGCAGCTGGATCGCGGTTGATGACGGAGCGCTGGCGCAGAGCGCTTTGCGTGTTTTCGACGGCCAACTTCCCCATAGAGACTTCTCCGACATTTACACCGGTGGCTTAAGTTTCATTCATGCAGCGGCGTTTCATTTATTTGGAGTTAATCTACTGACACTTCGGCTCTGCGTATTCCTTTTTTTTCTGAGCTGGATTCCCGCTGTTTACTATGTCTCGATGAGGTTCATGAAACCTCTGGCTGCGGGAATGGTGACGCTGGTGGCGGTGGCCTGGAGTTATCCGAATTATCCGGCGGCCATGCCGTCGTGGTACAACCTGTTTTTCGCCACGTTCGGTGCGGCGGCATTGTTGCGTTATCTGGAAGTAAGAAGCAAGCGTTGGCTGGTAGTTGCCGGCGTCTGTGGCGGATTGTCCATTCTCATCAAAGCGATTGGGGCATATTACATCGCCGGCGTCCTGTTGTTTCTGGCATTTCTTGAGCAAAGCGAGGCTCAGCAGCGGGGGAGGGAGAAGCGCTTTTGGAGTTACCGCATCTTTAGTGGGAGCGCGCTGATCCTGTTTCTGGGTACGCTGGTGTTCATAGTGCACCGGCAACTGGGTATCGGCGAGCTCTATCATTTGTTGCTGCCGGCGACGGTTGTGGCGGGACTGGTGCTGCTCGGGGAGCGAAACGCGGGGGGAAAAACGGGCGAACGTGTTACCGCGCTTCTGCGTACGGTGCTTCCATTTAGCTGCGGTTTGCTGATTCCAATCATCGTTTTCCTGATTCCCTACGCGCGTTCGGGTTCGGTGGGCAGTTTCTTCTCCGGAGTGACGTC
>Ga0335081_10018099_pt1 | contig 11395 bp, 9 predicted proteins | sample Lox_Sample_35_FD_206713 | JGI IMG/M metagenome (GOLD analysis project Ga0335081, IMG submission 206713) | Soil microbial communities from Loxahatchee National Wildlife Refuge, Florida, United States - Lox_Sample_3.5 | ecosystem: Environmental > Terrestrial > Soil > Wetlands | place: USA: Florida... | reverse complement strand
GGTTGGTCCTTACAGTCTGTCTCCGAAGAAGCGGTGGTCAGCGCTTTCATTTGGTCGAGTGATTTCAACCATTATGATGCTCCCGCCGCTTCTTTGTTCAATCCCTTTGTGAAATATGCAGGCTAGGCGCCTTCGGGATTGATGCCCAAGCGAAGAATCCGATTAAAGCAATAATCACTATCCAAACCAGAATATCCGATTTAGACGATGATTTGCTTTCGGATTCGCCCATACGATGAATTCAACACCGCACAAACCATGCCGTCTCGGGAGCGTTTGCGTTGGAGTTCTCGCTTGAGCGTGTCAGAAGCAATCTAAAGATTGAACTCCAACCCTACCTTCTCCGCCTCGACATGCCGAAGTGGTAGCCGCCGTGGACGCGTGTGCCGCGGGCTTTGCCGGGGTAACCGCCTTTGGGTTGGCCGGGTTTTCCTTCCTCGAACAGCAGGGTGTATTTGTAATTGAAATTTTCCAGTTTCACCCGCGGAATTTTCTGGCTGATGAATCGTTCGATGGCGAACACGTGGCTGGCGTCCTCGGCGGTCATGATGGTGAAGGCGTCGCCGCTCGCTTCCGCGCGGCCCGTGCGCCCGATGCGATGGATGTAATCTTCCGGATGCTGCGGCACGTCGTAGTTGACGACGTGGCTCACGTCCGCGATGTCCAGTCCGCGCGCGGCAATGTCCGTAGCCACGAGCACCTCATAGCGGCCTTCGCGGAAGCCGCGCAACGCCTGCTCGCGCTCCTTCTGCGTGCGGTTGGAATGCAGCACCGCCACGGCGTGATTGTTGCGCTTGAGCAGGCCCGCCACCCGGTCGGCGCCGTGCTTCGTCCGGCAGAAGACCAGCACCGAGTTGTAATCCACGCGCTTCAGCAGTTCGAGCACCAGATCGGATTTTTGCGAATCGGCCACGGGATAGATGACGTGTTTCACCGTTTCAGCCGGCGTCCGGCGCGCGCCGATTTCGATCGTCTCCGGACTTTTCATCGCCCATTGGATGAGCGTTTCGATCTGCGGTGGAATGGTCGCGGAAAAGAGCGAGGTATGGCGCTGGCGCGGGCAGCGGTCGAGGATGCGGCGCACGTCCGGCAGAAATCCCATGTCAAGCATCCGGTCGGCTTCGTCGAGCACGAGGAACTGGACTTTGTCCAGCCGCACCGTGCCGCGTTCGAGATGGTCGAGCAAACGTCCGGGCGTGGCGACAAGGATGTCGGTGCCGGCGCGCAATTCCTCGTTTTGCCTCCCATAACCGACGCCGCCGAAAACAACGGTGGTTTTCAAATCGGTGAAACGCGCAAAATCGTGGAAAGCCGTTTCCACCTGCGCGGCCAGCTCGCGCGTCGGTTCGAGGATGAGCGCGCGTGGACCGGGCGCATGCCGGCCAAGCTTCGTGAGGATGGGCAACGCAAATGCGGCAGTCTTGCCGGTGCCGGTTTGCGCGCTGCCGATGATGTCGCGTCCGGCCAGCACCAGCGGAATGCCGCGGAGCTGAATCGGCGTGGGTGTGACGTAACCTGCCGCTCGCACACCATCGAGAACCGCCGGAGAAAGGCCCAACTTGGTGAAAGGCATGAGGCAGGTTAGCAGTGCGGTGAATTAAGGAAAGCAGGGATTTTGTTCGGAGGGGCGAGTTACACGAGCCCCCATCTGCCGAAGCTGAATAGTCAGGGACTCTTGTAACTCATCCCTTCGAGAAAAATGTCACGTCGGCGGCTACGAAGGCGATGGATTATCTTCGGCCATCGGTTCGTTTGCAGAGGCGGGAGCCGGTTCGACCACGGGCGTGGCGGCTGGTTCAGCCGGCGCAGTCTCAACCGCCGCCGAAGGCTCGGTCACGGGGACTGGAGGTTCGGTTGGGGCTGGAGCTTCGGCTGGTGCCGGAACTTCTGAGGGTGGTTCACTGGCCGGTTCCGGCTCGGATGCAGGAATTTCCGCCTCGGTCAAAACCGGAATTTCAGCCGTTGGTTCGACTGTGGTTACAGCGGCTTCGCCTTCGACGGCGGGCTTTTCCCCGGCCGGCATCTCTTCGGCGGGTTTCTTTTCCGGTTTCGGCGGCCTCGGCACGGGCTTTTTGGCCGTGTCCATCCGGCCGTCGGCAAATTCAATCACGTGTCCCTGATGCACGAGCCAGTGCAAATCGGCAATGACCGCGTTCTGTTCCGGCGTCGGCTCGGGCGCCTGCGGTTCAGCCGGTTTCGCCGGCGTGGCGGCTTCGGTAGTGGCACGGGCATCCTGCCCGTGAGTTTCTTCGCGTCGAACAGGCGGGGACGCCTGTGCCACAACCGGCGCCGGCGCCAGGGATTCCATCAACTGCCGGCGCGTGCATTTCGGATGCGCGTTGATATGGCCGACAATGCGCTTGATGTTCTCGGACACCGGCGTGGTTTCGAGGTCGAGAAATTGCGGGCGGGCGACGGAAACATGCGTGTAAGTCCGGTTGACCTTGAAAAATTGCAGGCCGTGCGTGGCGAATTGCCGGCTGAGACCGGTGGCCAGTTGCAGGGGAAAATATTTCTGCCGTTCCCAATCGTTGCGCACGAGCCGCTGCAATTCCCGGCAGCGCAGGTTGCGGCTCAGCACGCCACCGACGATATGGGATTCGACCGGCTTGATGATGGCGTCCTTGTGAACCGCGCGGAAGTGTTTCTCGACTTCCTCCCGGCTCGGGAGTTTGAGCGGCTCCGGCACGTTGAGGCAGGTGTATTCGGTGCGGAAACTTTGGTCCTCGACCCACTTTTTGACGACGGCCTCGTCGCGCACAATTTTGATGCGCGCCTTGAACACCTCGAACGGCATCCGGGAAAAACGCTCGGTGTGCAACTTGCGGAGCTGGTTCTGGTAATCGTGATAGTTCGGCGGGCCGAGGATGACGCCGCTCATGCCGCATTGGGCCACAAACGTGTATTTGCCCTTGGGCGGTTCGATGGCCGTGCGCTCCGCCTGGTAGAACGTGGCGAAATGTCTCCCGAGCACGTGCGCCACGGCGTCGTCTTCGCTCAACCACGGCGTGTCGTCGAGCGCGCAAACGAACAATGGCTGTTTGACCGTGCCATCGGCGTTTTTCCGGACGGTGAGTTGCACAGCGTAACGTTCCGGCTTCTGCAAAACAATTTGCGCGATCTGGAACAGCGGAAACGCGCGGCCGGTCATTTTGATCTGGCGCGCGAGCGACTCGACGCCCCGTTCGTCGGGCAAGAAGGTGACGTTGATTTCCGGCAACGGCAATGGCTCGGCCCGCTCGGCCCGCTGGGGGGGGCGGCGGTCATCGTGGCGGGAAAATTCCCGCTTGCGATCCCCGAATTTGGGACCCGAACGCGGCGGGCGGGTGCCGCGGCGTTCGCCGGACGGTTCGCGACGGGGACCACCCCGGCGGCCTTCGCGCGAGCGGTCCTCACGTGCGGCGGGTTCGCCCGCGAACTTCGCGTAGCGATTCGCCGACGGCGATTCCTGCGCCCAGGCAGGCAGGAAAAGCTTTTCCAGGTCAAATTCGACGTCCGAAATACTGCTCATGCTTCGACCGGCTGGCGGCCATCAAGAGGCCGCGCGTTTGGCAAGAATAGCATCCACAATTTTTTTGGCCAGCGCAGGTTTTTCGGCCAGCGCCTTTTGCGCGGCTTCCTTCCCCTGGCCGATCAACTCACCGTCGAATTGCAGCCACGCGCCTTTTTTGTCCACCACGCCGTGTTCGATGGCCACGTCGAGAATGCTGCCTTCCTGGTTGATGCCATGATTGTAAATGATGTCGAATTCGGCCTCGGCGAACGGCGGCGCAACCTTGTTTTTCACCACTTTGACCCGGACGTGATTGCCGGTGGCGTTACCGGCGGCGTCCTTGAGCGTGTCCTTGCGGCGGATGTCGAGCCGCACGCTCGCGTAAAATTTCAGCGCTTTGCCGCCAGGCGTGGTCTCCGGGTTGCCGAACATCACGCCGACCTTTTCACGCAATTGGTTGGTGAAAATACACGTTGTCTTCGATTTGGCCAGAATCGCCGTGAGCTTACGGAGCGCCTGGCTCATCAAGCGCGCCTGCATGCCCATCGTGGCCATGCCCATTTCGCCCTCGAGCTCGGCCTTCGGCACCAACGCTGCGACGGAATCAATCACGATAACGTCCAGCGCGTTCGAGCGGGCGAGCGTTTCGCAAATCGTCAGCGCCTCCTCGCCGGAATCCGGCTGCGACACGAGCAGGTCGTCAAGGTTCACGCCGAGTTTCTTTGCGTAGCCCGGATCCAGCGCGTGCTCGGCGTCAATGAACGCTGCGAGTCCGCCGGCCTTTTGCGCGTAGGCGATGACGTGGAGCATGAGCGTGGTCTTGCCGGACGATTCCGGCCCGAAAATTTCCACCACGCGGCCGCGCGGAATGCCGCCGACCCCGAGCGCGAGGTCCAGCGCCAGCGAACCGGTCGGAATCACGTCAATCTTGACCTGTGCCCGCGCGTCGCCGAGGCGCATGATGCTGCCTTCGCCGTAACTTTTGGTGATGGTGGAGATGGCCGCTTCGAGTTCCCGCGAGTGCGACGTGGCGGTTTTGGTCTCGGCAACGGATTTTTCAGCAGTCTTGGGTGCCATAAAATTATGCGTTGGTTGATTCTGGATTAACAGTCCGCCGACGGTAGTGAATCAGGGTGGAATAGTCAAACGCGCGTTGTTCACAAATGACAGAACTGTCATCCGCCGTTCAGCCGGGGTTCATCTGCGTTCTGTCTCATAAACGTCTGGATTTACTGCGACAAACAAACATTGACCCGCACCTCTGAAAACGCAAGAGTTCGCGGACAAACCAAAATGAAAATGACCATGAAAAAAATTCTCTTGCCGGTTCTGTTCAGCCTGGCCGTCGCGGTATGCCGCGCCGACGGGCCTTACCGTTTCATCAAGGAAATTCCCGTCGGCGGTGACGGTTTCTGGGACGGTCTGACTGTCGATTCAGCGGCACAACGGCTCTACGTCTCGCACGCAACCGGGGTGATCGTGATTGATCTTGCCAAAGACCAAGTCGTTGGTGAAATCACCAATACACCCGGAGTCCATGACATTGCCGTTGCGCCGAAATTGAATCGCGGATTTTCGAGCAACGGTCGTGAAAACAAGGTGAGTATCTTTGATTTGAAAACACTGCAGACCACTTCCAAGGTGGACACCGGCCCCAATCCCGACGCGATCCTTTTCGAACCCGGTCAAAACGAAGTGTATGCGTTCAACGGGCGCGGCCAGTCGGTGACGGTGATTGCCGCCGATTCAGGCAAAGTGGTCACCACGATCCCGCTCGGCGGCAAACCGGAATTTGCCGCGGCTGATCCGGAATCCGACCGGGTCTTCGACAACCTCGAGGACAAAAGCGAAGTCGCCGCGATTGACACCAAAACACATCAAGTCGTGAATCGCTGGCCGATCGCGCCGGGCGAGTCTGCTTCGGGCATTGCGGTTGACCCGAAAAATCACCGGCTATTCATGGGTTGCGACAACAAGCTGATGGTGATGATGGACAGCACCAGCGGGAAGGTGCTGGCGACCGTGCCCATTGGCGAAGGCGTGGACGGCGCCGCCTTTGATCCGGGCACGCAGTTCGCATTTGCCTCTTGCGGCCGATCTGCGACCGTCACGATTGCGCGCGAGGATGGCGACAAACTGACCGTCGTGCAAACGCTGAAGACCGAGCCCGGCGCGCGGACGATGGCGCTCGATCCGGCGACGCACAAAATTTACCTGCCTACCGCCAAATTTGGAACACTACCGGAACCGGCCAACGGCGAACGCCGGCGCCGTCCGCCCATGATCCCGGGCAGCTTCAAGATCCTTGTGTACGGCATCGAGAAATAGCCAGGCACACAACCGTCTCCTGGTGCTTTTGGCCCGTTGACATGGGTGACGAAACTGTCATCCGCCTTTCATGGAAGGTTCATGCGGTTGGTCCAGGCTTTGGCGGACGATCCGGAAATGACCGGGTTGGTGAAAGCGAAACAAGACACCATGAAAACCAAAACCATCCTCTGTGCCACACTGGCCGCCGGTTTGCTGGCCGGCTGCGCGTCGGAGAAATCTGAACCTCAAAATAAACAGGCCAGGCTTGAAGCGCGGGCCAAAATCGCCAAGGCGGACGCCCAGCAAACCGCCTTGCAACAGGTGCCCAACGGCACTGTCAAGGAAGCCGAAATTGAAAAGGAACATGGCAAGCTGATCTGGTCGTTTGACATCACCACACCAGACTCGAAGGACATCACCGAGGTGAACGTGGACGCGGTCAACGGCAAGTTGGTTTCCACCGACAAGGAAACTCCGGAGAAGGAATCCAAGGAGAAGGACAAAGACGGCGACAAAGATTGAGGAAATGGGTCTTCCGCCCGCGATCATGAACTCCTGCTTGCAATTTCTTGGCGAGTTCGCGCGCCGACCGTTCACGACCATCGCGCTTTGGCCCAGTTCCAAGGCGCTGTCGAAAGTCGTGGCGAACTGTTGTGACCTCTCGCCTGGCGGCCTCATCGTCGAACTGGGCGCGCGGACGGGAGCTTTTACCAGACTGATGCTGGATCGCTTAAACGGCCAGGGCCGGCTTCTGGTTGTCGAAATCAATCGGACGCACGCAACCCTGCTTCGATGCCGCTTTCCCCAAAGTCAAATGATTCAGGGTTCAGCCGAGAACATTCGGAGCCATCTGGGCGGGCGACGGGCGGCTTGCAGTATGAGCGGTCTGCTTTGGGGCAACATGCTCCCCCAAACACAGGACCGGGTGTTGGAGGCCATTCTGGAATCGCTGGCACCCGGCGGGCAGTTCCCGGCCTTCGCCTGCGCGCATGCGGCTTGGTTCCCCACTTCACGCCGGTTTCGCGGACTTTTGACGCGGCATTTCCAGCGACTGGAAATCACACCAGTTGTCTGGTGCAATCTGCCGCCCGCAATTGTGTTTCGCTGCTGGAAACGTGATTCCGCCTTCGCGGGGCGGCCAGTGTTGAACCCGGAATTTGCCGGTTCCAGCCAACCCGGCATGCCGGAGGTCTGGCCGGTCGGATGACAGCGCGGTCATTTCCGCTTCAGGCTCCGTTCACAAAATTTTGAAGAACTCCATTCAAGTGAAAAATTTCGGCGAAGCGAGTCCAAACACTTGCCGCCGAAGTCGGGAACTGTGAACATGGCAAAGACATTCATCGCAAATTGATCTCCACCATGCGCGTGCTGGTCGTTGAAGACGAAAAGAAGACGGCGTCGTTCGTCCGCAAGGCGCTCCAGGCCGAAGGCTTTGCCGTGGATGTTTGTCACAACGGCGACGATGCTCTGGCCGCGGCGCGGGTCGCGCCCTTCGATGGCATTGTGCTGGATATCATGTTGCCCGGCCGCGACGGCCTGAGCGTGCTGCGCCAGTTGCGCGAACGCAAAAATGCCACACCAGTCCTGCTCCTTTCCGCCCGCGGCGAGGTCAATGAGCGGGTTGAGGGACTGAACGCGGGTGCGGACGATTACCTGCCCAAGCCGTTTGAATTGGCCGAACTGATCGCCCGCGTGCGGGCCTTGACGCGGCGGAGCGCCGAGAACAAATCCAACATTTTACGGGTGGCGGACCTCGTGCTGGATACGATCACCCACCGGGCACAACGCGGCGGAACGGACATCGAACTGACCGCGCGCGAATACCGGCTCCTGGAATTTCTCATGCGCTCGACCGGCCGCTTGTGCGGCCGCATGATGATTCTCGAAAAGGTCTGGGACTACGACTTCGATCCGGGCACGAACCTCGTGGACGTTTATATCATGCGCCTGCGCGAGAAAATTGACGCTGATTTTGAACCCAAGCTGCTCCACACCGTGCGCGGTTCGGGTTATGTGTTGAAGGAGCGGCCATGACCATCCGCACGCGGCTGACTTTGTGGTATGCAGGTATTTTGACTGCGTCCCTGCTCCTGATCGGCTACGGCACATACCGGGAAATTGACGAACAGTTGCGTCACGAACATCGCCGCGAACCGGTCGAACATGCCATTTCCGAAACCAGCGAATTGGTCTTTCAAGTCGGCCTGCCCGCGGTTTTGCTGGGGCTGCTCGGCGGCTGGTGGCTCACGCGCCGGGCACTGGCGCCGGTGAAAAAATTAACTGATGCTGCCACAAAAATCCACGAACGCAACCTGCGCGAGCCGCTGCCGCGCACCGGCAACGGCGATGAATTGGACCAACTCACGAAGGTTTTCAACGACACGCTCGCGCGCCTGGATGATTCCTTCAACCGCATCCGCGAATTCACCCTGCACGCCTCACACGAACTCAAAACGCCGCTGACCGTGTTGTGCGGGGAGACCGAGACGGCGTTGCGCGACGAATCGCTTTCCGCCGCCGAACGCGACCGCGCCGCCAGCCTGCTCGATGAATTGCGCCGCCTGGCTCGCATCGTGGACGGCCTTACGCTGCTCGCCAAGGCCGACGCGGGACAGGTCACGTTGAAATTGGAGCCGCTCCGGTTCGACGAGTTGGTCCGGGAAGCCTACGCTGACGCCCAAATCCTCGCCGAGCCGCAGGGCATTCGGGTGGAACTGGCCGGCTGGGAAGACATTGCCCTGCCGGCCGACCGGCACCGTTTGCGCCAATTGTTGCTCAACCTTGCCGACAACGCCGTCAAATACAACCAGCCGCGAGGCCGGGTGACGATGCATCTGCGCCGCGCGAACGGCGCGGCGGAATTCACCATCGCCAACACCGGTCCAGGCATCCCGCCGGAATCGTTGCCACGGATTTTTGACCGATTCTATCGCGGCGACGCGGCACACAGCCAAACGGTGGAAGGCAGCGGCCTCGGTCTGAGCATCGCCCAATGGATTGTCTCTGCGCATCACGGAACCATCCAGATCGAGTCGGCACCGTCGAAGCTGACCACCGTTACAGTTCGCCTGCCGCTCGGTTCTTGAGAAATGAAACATCGAACATCGAACCACGAACATCGAATATCCAGGTCGAAGAAACCGACATGCCTGGCATTAATTCGGCGTTGGATGTTGGATGATGAATGCTGGGTGTTTTGTCTGTCCTTCCTCCTCGCTGCCGGTTGCGCCACGTTTCACCCGGAACCCGTCTCGCCCGAGAAAACTGCCGCTGCGTTTGACGCCCGTTCGCTCACCGATAAAAATTTGCGCGCGTTTCTGGAAACGAATCGGGTTGCGGTGCCTTCGCCGGGCGATGCCTGGAACCTGAAGCAACTCACGCTCGTCGCGTTTTATTATCAACCCGGCTTGGCCGAGGCGCGCGCCCAATTGCTGGCCGCCCAGGCCGCGAAAATCACGGCCGCCCAGCGTCCGAACCCCACCGTGTCCGTGACCCCGGGATACGATTCCCAGATTCCCGGCAACTTCAGTCCCTGGCTGGTGCCGGTGAGTCTGGATGTGCCCATCGAAACCGCCGGCAAACGCAGTAAACGCATTGCCGAGGCGGAGCACCTGGCTGAAGTGGCGCGGTGGAACCTCGTTGGCACGGTCTGGCAGGTGCGCAGCCAGATTCGCGCCGCGTTGCTCAATGTTTATTCCGCCCGTGAAACCGACTCGCTGCTGGCCCGGCAGGAAATGGCGCAGAGCAACGTCGTCCGGCTGCTCGAAGGCCAGTTCGCCGCCGGCGAGGTGTCCAGCTATGAAGTCACCCAGGCCCGCACCGCTTTGGCCGCCACGCAACTGGCGCAGCAGAATGCCGACGGCAAAGCCAATCAGGCGCGTGTGGAACTGGCCCATGCGCTCGGCCTGCCAACGCGCGCGCTGGACGGCGTGAAATTTTCCTTCGCGGCGTTGAACCGGTTTCCGCGCGACTTGACCCGGCCGGATGTCCGCCGCCAGGCCCTGCTAAACCGCGCCGACGTGCGCGGCGCGCTGGCCGATTACGCCGCCAGCCAGTCCGCGCTCCAACTCGAAATCGCCAATCAATATCCCGACCTCCATCTCGGTCCGGGTTACATCTGGAACAACGGCAACGCCGGCGACAGTCAATGGGAGTTGGGGCTGGCCGTGACCCTGCCGGTATTGAACCACAACCAGGGGCCGGTCGCCGAAGCGGAGGCCAAACGCACTCTGGCCGCCGCGCATTTCCTTACCGTGCAAGCCGATGCCATCGCCGGAATTGACAGCGCGCTGGCCGGTTACCGAGCAGCCTTGCAGCAGGTGGCCACGGCGAAGGCGCTGCTGGACAATTCGCAGAAGCAACTGAATTCCATCCGCGCCCAGGCACAGGCGGGCGAAGTGGAACCACTGGCCGTGGCGAATGCGGAAGTGGAATATGCCACCGGCGCGCAAAACCGACTCAACGCGCTGATCCAGGTCCAACAGTCGCTCGGGCTTTTGGAAGACGCAGTGCAAAGTCCGTTGACGCTGCCACCGGCGGCGATCGAGGCGGGCGAGAACAATTTTTCCCAAGGCTTAAGATGAAACCAAAACAAGTCATCATCGGCGTCATCGTCGCGTTGTGCGGCGGGCTGGGCATTTTTGCGCTCACCAGGTTGTATAGCTCAACTTACACGCCGGGCGATGAAGAGGAGAACGTAACCAACCTGGTCAGCGTCCAAACCGGCGTGCTGCAACGCATGACGTTGCACCGTTACATCACCGGCTACGGCTCGGTGGAGCCGGCGCCGGCCACGGCGGAGCAGCCGGCTGCCGACGCACCGCTGGCCGCGCCCACTGCCGGGGTCGTAGCCAGGGTGAATGTCGCTGAAGGGGAACACGTGCAAATGGGGGAGGTGCTGATGACGCTGAATGCCGGCTCGGTCACGGTGGATTACGCGGAACAGGAAGTCGCACGGCAGAAAACCTTATATGCAGAACACAACACGTCGCTGAAGAATCTGCAAAACGCCGAGGCACAACTGGCCTTGCTGCAAGTCACCGCGCCGCTGTCCGGCACCGTCGTGAGCGTCAGTGTCAAGCCCGGTGCGGCGGTGGATGTGAGCACGGTAGTGGCGGAGGTGATGGATTTGCGCCGGCTGGTGGTGAAGACCGACGTTCCCTCGTCACAAGCCGGCGAACTGGAGCCAGGCCAGGAAATGCAGGTGCTGACCGAACCGCCCGTGACGGCGCTGCTCGCCTATGTCAGTCCGACGGTGGATACAAACAGCAGCACGGTGCGGGCGCGGGCGGTGTTGCCGGCCGACAGCGGATTGCGTCCCGGGCAGTTCGTTCCCTTGCGCATCGTCACGGCGGTCCACACCAATTGCCTCGCTGCACCGGAGCAAAGCGTGGTCACCGACGTGAACGGGCAGAGCGTCATTTCGCTGGTCAAGGGCGATGAAGCGATCCAAACGCCGGTGCAAACCGGTTTTCGCGAAAACGGCCGGGTGCAAGTGGAAGGATCCGGACTCAAGGCCGGCGATTCGGTGGTAACGGTCGGCGCCTATGGCTTGCCCGAGAAGACAAAAATCAACGTTGTCAATCCAAGTGG
>Ga0335081_10018098_pt1 | contig 11396 bp, 9 predicted proteins | sample Lox_Sample_35_FD_206713 | JGI IMG/M metagenome (GOLD analysis project Ga0335081, IMG submission 206713) | Soil microbial communities from Loxahatchee National Wildlife Refuge, Florida, United States - Lox_Sample_3.5 | ecosystem: Environmental > Terrestrial > Soil > Wetlands | place: USA: Florida... | reverse complement strand
TCTGTGCCGGTGATGTCCCTGTTGACCCTGAGAAAGGGAGTAACCGGCGATGGCGCGTAGGTTCATGTGGGCCGTCCGCGGCGCCGAGGTCATGGGTGCCGTGGTGGCCGTCGCGATCTTGGCCATCTTGTTCCTGCCCAGGTTCACCAGCGGCGGGAATGCCTCCACCTCGGTCATCGGGCAACCGGACCTGAACGTGGCGGTGGTACCGGCCGTCGACTCGGCCGGCTTCTTCGTCGCGCTCCACCAGGGCCTGTTCACCAAGCAAGGCCTGCACGTCACCTTCATCCCGGCCGTCAGTTCCGAGACGGTCATCAACGCCCAGGCACTCGAGCAGCCGCTCGACCGGATCGACATTTCCTGCGGCAACTACGTCAGCTACATCCAGGCCCAGGAGAACTACGACCAGGGCAAGCGGGTTACCTCGGCCAGCGACCCGGTGGTCGCGGCCGACCTGGATATCTTCGCCGAGGGTTCGGTGATGGAGGCGGGAGCCCAGGGCCTGTACGTGATGCCCGGTTCGCGCATCCGGACGCTGGCCGGCCTGGAAGGCAAGGTCATCGGGGTCAACGCGCCGGGGAACATCCTGTACCTGCTGGCCGCGTCCGTGCTGGCCGACAACGGGCTGAGCGTGTCCGGGGTGCATTTCGCGTACTATCCGCTGCCGCAGATGGCCGCGATGCTCAAGGCGGGGAAGATCGACGCGGCGGTGCTGCCCGAGCCGTTCGCCAGCCAGGCCGAACAGTCGATGGGGGTCACCCTGCTCGCCGACCTGGACCAGGGCGCCACCGGCGCGTTCCCGGTTCAGGGGTGCGCGGTGACCCGGCAGTGGGCCGCGCAGCACCCGACGGAACTGGCCGCGTTCCGCGCCGCGTTCGAGCAGGGCCAGGAGATCGCCGACACCGACCGGGCCGCGGTGGAGCAGGCCATGGAGTCGCTGCCCACGCCGCTCGGAGTCTCCAGGCTGACGGCGGCGGTGATGGCGCTGGACAGCTACCCGACCGGACCCGTCGACACCGTGCGGATCCAGCGAGTCGCCGACGTGATGCGGGAGTTCCTCGGCTTCCCGACCTTCAACGTAGGATCGATGATCAGCAGCTGACCGGGATAGGAGCGTCGAGTGGCCGAGGTGGTGCTCTTTCACCACGCGCAGGGACTGACCCCCGGGATGGTCGCGTTCGCCGACGAACTGCGCAGCGCCGGGCATACCGTGCACACGCCCGACCTGTTCGAGGGACGCACGTTCGGGAGCATCGAGGAGGGTATGCGCCAGGCCGAGGAGATCGGCTTCCCGGACGAGGTGATCGGGCGGAGCGTGCGGGCCGTCGAGGGCCTGCCCGCCGGCCTGGTGTACGCGGGTTTCTCGCTCGGCGTGCTCCCGGCCCAGATGCTGGCGCAGACGCGGCCGGGCGCGCGGGGGGCGCTGCTGTTCTACTCGTGCGTTCCGGTCTCGGCGTTCGGCTCCGGGTGGCCCGAGGGCGTGCCGGTGCAGGTGCACGGCATGGACGCCGACCCGATCTTCGTCGGCGAAGGCGACATCGACGCGGCTCGCGAACTGGTCGAGCAGGCCGACGACGGGGAACTGTTCCTCTACCCCGGCGACCAGCACTACTTCGCCGACAGCTCGCTGCCGTCCTACGACCCCGAGGCCACCGCGCTCCTGGTGCGGCGGGTCCTCGGCTTCCTCGCCGGGCGGTAGGAGCGTACATGGCCGCGACGTTCGAGCACGCTGTCCACGTTCGGTGGCGGGACACAGACGCCCAGGGACACGTCAATACCGCTGTCTTCTTCACCTACCTCGAGGAGGGCAGGGATGCGTTCTACGCGCAGGCCCTCGGGATCGACCCCAACTACCTGGTGGTCAGGATCGAAGCAGACCTGCGCGCCGAGATCCGCCACCCAGACCAGCAGGTGACGGTGCGGATACAGGCCGAACGGATGGGTACCACGAGCCTGACCACGCGCGAGACGATCCTCACCTCGGCGGGGGAAGTGGCGGCCGAGGCGCGCGTGGTCACGGTCCGCTGGGACCCCAGCCTGCGCAAGCCGGTCCCGTTCAGCGAAGCCGAGCGCACGCGGCTGACGGCGGCTGGCTAACCGCCGCGGTGGCGTGGCCACGCTGGGGGGCCCGGCTACTCCTCCCCCGTCGCCGTCCCGGCCGTCGTGGTCGCGGCCGTCGTGGTCGCGGTAAAGCTCGGCTGGGGCTGGGCACCCGCGACGGCGTGCTCGTAGTCCAGCCGGGCGGCGAACTTGGCGATCTCGTAGGAGTTCACGTAGATGGTGAGAGTGTTGTTCTGCGCCTTGAATCCGGGGGCCTGTTTCGCGGCGTCGAGGGTAATGCCGGTGCCCTCGCCGGACGATGACCAGTTCGTCGATCCTTCGAAGGCGACGATGCCGTCCAGGACGCCGCCCTTGGTATGACTGATCTGACCGGTGGCCGAGTCGCCGACGGCGAAGTCATTGGCGTAGCCAGAGGCGTCCTGCCCGACGTCAGAACTGAGAATAGACCGCTCGGTCGGGCAACTGGCCTGTGATTTGTCCAGCGTCACCTGAACCATCACCGACGGGTTCTTGACCAGGTCCATCAGCGCATTGTTGAGACTTTGGTCGTCGTAACCGAACATGTTCATCTTCACGCTGAGGCTCACCCGGGTGAACAGGTGCATGAGGACCCCGTGAACGTCATCACGGCCGACATAAAAGACGCGGAAGTCCGGGCTGGCGGTCGGGCCAAAGGCCTGCTCGGCGGTATATTGGGCCAGTTCGTCAAGGGTGAAGTGCTGGAGTGTCGCGGGAGCGGACACGGCTCCGGCATCGGTTGTCATCGGGACCCCCCTCGGGATGGCTATTCGGGTTGTAAAGCCGGCGCCGATGTCTGGCGGGCGCCATGTCAATGTCTTAGGCGATATCGGCGCGCCGGTCAATGATGCGCGCCGATACCTCGCGGCCGGTTCAGAAAGAGGCGAGAGCCGACAGGCCAGCCTGGGCTACTTCCATGTCCTGGCTGTAATGGCCGCCGCTGACGCCGATCCCGCCGACCACCGCGTCCCCGACGGTGATCGGATACCCGCCGCCGAACACGATCAGGCGGTCGATCCCGGGGGCAGCGCCCATGGCCAGCGGCGGATCGTCCTTGACGAAGTCGTGCCAGCCGTCGGTGGCCAGGCCGAACCCGACCGCCGTGTAGGCCTTGTCCTGGGCCACCTGGACGGACAGCAGGGCCGCGCCATCCATCCGGCTGAACGCCTTCAGCACCCCGCTGTCGTCGACGATGGCGATCACGAACGGATGGCCCATGTCGGCCGCCTTCCGCTCCGCCGCCTCGATCATGGCCCTGGCCAGCGCCGTGGTCACGCTGGGCCGCTCAAATGTCGCTGCCATCTGCACCTCCGGTCCCTGGCCCCGGCGCGGCGTCGGTGACCGCGTACCGCTGTTCGGCCTCGCGCACCTGGGGCAGCCCGATGAAATCCACGAACTCTGCGAACGTGGGCAATTCGTGCATCGCCGCAGCGGGGGTGCCCGCCTGGGCGATCTCCTGCAGTATCCGCCGCATGGCCGCCGTGGCCGCCAGCAACGTGCTGATCGGGAAGATGACGATCCGGTAACCCAGTTCCGTCACGCGCCGCAGGCTGATCGGCGGGGTCTTGCCTCCTTCCGCCCAGTTGAACAGCAGCGGCACGCCGGGAAAGGCCCGCACCGCCGCCTCGGCTTCTGCCTCGCTGGTCAGCGCCTCGATGAACAGCACGTCGGCCCCGGCCTCGCGGTACATCCGCCCGCGCTGCAGGGCCCGCTCCAGGCCTTCGGGGGCCCGCGCGTCGGTCCGGGCAATGATCACGAACTCGGGCTGGGTGCGGGCCTCGACCGCCGCCCGTACCTTCTCGGCCATCTCCTGCGCCGGGATGACCTGCTTGCCTTCCAGGTGCCCGCACTTCTTCGGGGCCACCTGGTCCTCGATGTGGATCCCGGCCACCCCGGCCGCCTCGTAGGCCCCGACCGTGCGGATCACGTTCAGGGGGTTGCCGTAGCCGGTGTCCGCGTCGGCGATGACGGGGATGTCCACGCAGGCCGCGATCCGCCCGGCGTTGCCGACCATCTCGGTCATGGTCAGCAGGCCCACGTCCGGCCGGCCGATGAGGGCCGCCGAGGTCCCGAACCCGGTCATGTACACGGCGGGGAACCCGGCCTCCTCCACCAGCCGGGCCGACAGCGGATCGAACGCCCCGGGCGCGACGATGGTCTGGCCGGACTCCAGCAGGGCGCGCAGCCGGGCCGGGCCGCCGGGCTGGCGGGTCAGCCGGGCCGTCACCGGACGTCCCAGAGACAGGCGCCGCCCTGCGCGTATCCGGTCACGGCTGCACTCTAAGCCTTACGTCGCCTGCCGCGCGACCTGCAGATCGCCGCTCCCATCCGCCGCGGTATCGCTACAGTCGGCCGTACACCCGTCGCCGGGCCGAGGTTGCCACGGTGATTCAGGTAGGTCATTGAGAATCTCCGGGTAATTCTTAGATTCGGGCAGCACAGTGCACACGGTGAGGACTGAGTCGTCGCTGGCGCCGGGCATGACGGTGGCCGATGCGCCCAGCGCGCGGCGGTCCTGGCGCCGACGAGGCGACGTCACGGCCGTTGCGCTGCTCATCGTGCTGCCGGTCCTCGTCTTCGGCCTCCCCGCGTTGCTCGGGCGCGCCGTTCTGCCCGGTGACGACCTGACCCAGAACTTCCCGCTGCGCATGCTGGCCGGATACCAGATCCGGGCTGGGCATCTGCCGCTGTATGACCCCTACATCTGGAGCGGCGCGCCGTTGCTCGCGGGCTGGAACGCGGCGGCCGCGTACCCGCTGACCTGGCTGTTCGCCATCTTGCCCGGCACCGGAGCATGGACGCTCAACCTGATCGCCACCTGGGTGGCGGCCGGGCTCGGGATGTTCTGCTTCCTGCGGGCGCTCCGGCTGGGCAGCCTGGCCAGCTTCCTCGGGGCGTTCACGTTCGCCTTCGCCGGGGGCATGTCGGCGCAGGTGTCTCACTTCGGCCTAGTGGCCGGGATGAGCTGGGTGCCGCTGGCGCTGCTGAGCATCCTGCGGCTCTCGCAAGACCGCACGGCCGCGTCCAGGTTCGGCTGGATAGCGGTCCTGGCCGCCGCCATCGGCCTGGTGATTCTCGCGGGCGAGCCGCGGGCCATCGACGACGCCTGCGTGATCGTCGCGATCTACGCGGTGTGGCAGGTGGCCCGGCTGGGACGCCGCGCGGTCCGGGCCGCCGTCTCGGTCACCGCGGGCCTGGCCCTGGGCCTGTGCCTGGGGGCGGTTCAGTGGCTGCCCGGCCTGGCCGCGATCAGCAGTTCCCAGCGCGGGGCCGATTCGATGGCGCTGTACAGCTCCGGCTCGCTGCCGGTCAGGTGGGTGCTGCTGACGCTGGTGCCCGACCTGCTGGGCGGGTCCGGTTCGCTGGGCCAGCCCAGCTTCTTCGGCTTCTACAACCTGACCGAGGTGACGAGCTACGTGGGCATCCTCCCGCTCGTCGCCGCGTTCGCCCTCCTCGGCCGCGTGCGGTGGCGGTCGCGACCCCCGGAGTGGCTCGTCTGGCACCTCATGGCGCTGGCCGGGGTCGCGCTCGCGCTCGGCGGCAACACTCCGCTGGGGAACCTGCTTTACCACCTGCCCCTGTTCGGTGACCAGCGGCTGCAGAGCCGCAACATCCTGGTGATGGACCTGGCGCTGGCGGTGCTGCTCGCCTACTGGGCCGACCGGCCGTTCGGCGACCGGACCCGCCGGGAGATCATCTTCGGCCTGCTGGCCCCGCTGGCCGTGGTCGCGGCCGTCGCGCTCGGCTTCATCTGGGGTGCGGGCTGGGTGCGCTGGGTGGGGCTGGACATCAGCCCCAGCGCCAGCGTGGTCGCCCGCCTGCAGCCGTGGCTGCTTCCGTATGGGGCGCTCGGGGCCGGCGCGGCCGCACTGGTGGTCGCGGCCAGGCGCCTCGGGCCACGGCTGAGATCGCGCCTGATCGCCGGCTTCGTCGTGGTCGACGTGCTGGTTTTCACCGTCTTGTGCGTGGTCGAGGTCGCACCCGGCGCGTTCAGCGGCGGCTCCGGGGCATCTCCCGCCGCCTCTGCCCCCTCCCCCGCCGCCTCCGCCGGCGCGACGACGGCCGCGGCTCCCGTGCGGCCGGTGGCCGCGCTCGGTTATCCGGGGCGGTTCGCGATCTACGATCCCGACCTGCTCGACACGGGTGAGCTGTCCAGCCTGGACCCGCCCGACAACAACGCCCTGGGCAGCGGCGCGATGCCATCCATGCAGGGCTACTCGTCGACCGTCGACGGCCGTTACGCGTCGGTGACCGGCTCACACCAGGCCACCGGGGCCGGGCAGGACACGCTCGCGCCCGAGGCCGTCTCGGACGGGACCCTTGACCAGCTCGATACCACGGTCCTGCTGACTCCGTCCGCGTATCTCATCACCCAGGCGGGCGGGAACGGGCCGTCCGGCGGGCCGCCTGGTACCGGTCGGCGCGAGATCTCCGCTGGTCAGCGGGCCACCTGGTACCTGGGCAGCACGAACGACGTGACCAAGGTCGAGATACCTGACCCCGACGCCAGGCAAGCCGTGGCCGCCGGGACCCAGATCGGGCTCACGACGCCGGAAGGTTTCACGCGCTGGTTCCGTCCGCGAGCAACGACCCCGTCGACCCTGGCCATCACCGTCCCCCACCCGGTGGCCAGCGTGGCGGTGGTCGGCCGGGCGGCCGGGAAGGCCGGCCAGCTGGGCCCGCCCTCGGTGGTCGCGGCGGACGGAAGCGTGTTCGTGGCCGACGGCCAGCTCCAGGACGCTCTGGTCCCGCCGCACTGGGTGTTCGCCGGCTTCGACGGCTCGTTCGCCATCTTCGCCAACCACCTGGCTCAGCCGTCGCTCCGCCTGCAGGCCCTCCCCGGCCAGTCCGTCTCCGGTGCGTGGATCCGGGGCTCCGGCGGGGCGCCCGCCGAGCCCGCGGCGGCCACGGTGTTCTCCCCGCACGGGGCCCGCGTGATCCGCTCGGTGGCGGCGATCTCTGGCTGGAGCGCCACGTGGCAGCCCCGCAACGGCCCGGCGACCAGGCTGACCGTCCAGCTGGACGGCCTCGTCCAGGCCGTCGACGTGCCGCCCGGACTCGGGGTGGTGACCTGGAGCTACACCCCGCCGGGCTTCCCGGCCGGGCTGGTCCTGTCGCTCGTCGCGGCGGCGCTGATCCTGGCCTTGCTCGTGCTGGCCCGCCGGGTCCGGTCCTGAACGCGGAGACCGGGGGGTAAGGGGGTAGGGGTGGCGGTGATGCCGAGGGCGGCGTTCAGGGCGTCGAGGGCTGATCCCTGGCGGGTCGCGTCGGCGCGGTCGAACGGGCCGGCCCAGGACAGGCCGACCTGATTGCGGCGGTTGCGGCTGTTGCGCCACAAGGAGGTGGCGTTGGCCAGGATGAAGTCGCGGTAGGCGGGGCGCGGGCGGTGCTGGTGGAGCTCGTACAGGTGCCGGACGAAGATGCCCTTGAACTGGGGGCGGTCGCGGTCGCGGCGGGCGGTCTGGCCTTCGCCCGGCTCGGTGAGGATGCCGGGGGGCACGGTCAGGTCGCGCAGTGCGGCCGTGGCGATGGATTCCGCCTGGTCGAGGTAGGCGTCATCGCCGGTGATGTCGGACAGCACGGCCAGCCCGCCAATGATGACGCCCTGGTTGTAGGTCCAGGTCGTCCCGCCATTGTTGACGCAGCCGGCGGTTTCGGGGCTCAGGCCGTCGTTGACCAGGCCAGCGGGCCCGATCAGGCCGCTGGCGCTGAACCACTGCCATTCCCGCAGGGCCCAGTCCAGGCACCCGCCGGCGCGCTGATGCAGGCGGCCCGCGATGAGCAGGAACAGTTCGTTCGGTATCGCGTTCTTGTAGGTCTTCCGGCGCGTCCACCACAGGCCGCCGCCGCACACGTCGTCCCAGCCGGCCGCCATCCCGGCGAACAGCGCGCGCGCCTGGTCCAGGTACTTCGCCTCGCCGGTCAGGTCGAAGGCCGCGATCCAGGCCAGCGCCCACCAGCCGTCATCGTCGTAATACTGGTTGCTGAAGCCCGGGTTGACCCGCCGGGCCCGGCCGAACGTCCTCTCCACGGCGTACCCGTACCGGCTCTCACCGGTCCGCTGGCTGTACTGGATGACCGCGGTCAGCGCGTTGGCCGAGTTCCACCAGCCCGCGGTCTTCCACAGCCCGGTCCTCGGGCTGTACCAGCGCTGCAGCGCGTCAACGGCCTGGCCGGCCCAGGCCCGGTAGTCGTCCACGGGTCCTGCAGGTTGTTACGGAGTCGGGGCCGGGACACCCGGATGGTTGTCCGGCTGCCCGGCGCTGAAGTGCAGCAGCGCGGGCACCAAGGTGGCCAGCGCGAGCCAGCGGGTCAGCGAGTTGCGCGGCAGCAGGGCCAGCGTCACCCACGCCACCGCGGTGTACCAGGGCAGCGACCACGGGGCCACCAGCACCCAGGCGAAGGTCAGCGCGCAGGTGGCCGCGAGCACGGCGGGCACATCCGGGGACAGCCGGTTGTACAGGTACCAGGCCAGCGCGAGCAGGAGCAGCGGCCACAGCACGCCGATCAGCGTGTTGATCGTCGTCTTGGCGGCCAGGTGGTCGCCGACGATCTGGAACAGCCGCCAGAACGACGGCGAGATGACCCGCCCCGACGCGGCCGGCAGCGGCTCGAGCGCGTTCACCCCGTAGGTGAAGAAGTACAGCCCGAACGTGACCACCGCGGCGGAGGCGGCGGTGCGCAGCAGGCGGACCCAGTCGCGCTCGCGGATCAGCGGCACGGCGATGCCCAGCGCGACGAACGCCGCGTTGATCTTGATCCCCATCGCCACGCCGATCAGCACGCCGGTGGCCAGGTCATGCCAGACGGTGGCGCCGCGGCGCGAGATCAGGATGGCCGCGATCCCGGCCAGCGCGACGAAGGCATCCAGCTGCCCGCCCATGACCAGCACGTAGATCAGCAGCGGGTTCGCGGCCCAGATCAGGCCGGCCCGCACCGGGTCGGCCGCCGAGCGCAGCAGCAGGTACCCGGCGGCCAGGTACGCGGCCCCGGTCATGATCATCAGGACCCAGATGGTCAGCCACGGCCTGGCCCCGCCGACGAGCGCCGCGGCCAGGTGCGTCCAGGTGGCCACCGGGCCGTACACCGAGGGAGCCGACCGCCACCGGGGGTCGACCAGGGCGACGTACGGGTTGTGGACGCCGCCGGGCAGCTGTCTGGGCAGGAAGGTGTACGGGTCTTGCCCGAGCGCGGCGATGCGCCCGTAGGCGGCCAGGCTGGCCGGGTCCGAGCTGCCGACCGGTGTGATGTTCACCACCACCGCGACCGTGGCCACCGCGGACCAGTAGACCCGCCGCGGGTTCGGCTGCCAGCCGCGGCTGTTGGCCCACAGCATCCCGGCCAGGCCCAGGCAGCAGAACGTGATGGCGGGATACATGATGGCGTTGGTGACGTCGGCGGACAGGATCGGCGCGCCCAGCTGGCGGGCCAGGGCGGTGAGCGGCAGGAACACCGGCAGCGCCGCCTCGCTCGCGCCGGGCGCGGTCGCGCACAGCCCGGTGAACGCCAGCAGCCCGAGCCCGAGCGCGGACAGCGTCACGGCGGGCAGCGGCCGGGCCAGCGGGCTGGACTTGAGCGCCCGGATCAGCACGCCCATCATCGCCTCGACCCGGCCGCCGGGGATCGGCGGCTCGGCGAGCTTGGCGGGCTGTGTGGCGGCGGGATCTGACGCCTTGGTCACCGGACCGTGCGTCATCACGTCGCCCCGGGCGAGATCATCCGAGGCCGCCCCTGGGGTGGGTCTGGGGGGACAAACACATCCTCGCCGGCCACCCCAACACCAGGGATTCCATGCCCTGCATGGTAGGCGACCACGGCGGGGCCGGTGTCACTCTCGGGCATAACATCGCCGCCGTCACAGCGAGTTGCCAGCAAAAACGGCGCATCAAGTGGCGCGGATGCGGTTAGCTGAAGAACATGTTCCCGTCGCGCGGGTCTGGCCTGGCCAGGCCGACGCTCGCCGCGGCCTGGCGCCCGGTTTCCGGGGCCGCCGGACGCGGCCGGCGTGCGGTGCGCCGGCACTGGGTGTTCGCCGCCCTGCTCGGCTGCGCCACCGCGCTGCGCGTCGTGGTCCTGCTGGCCTACCAGCAGGCGCTGATCTTCCCCGACAGCGAGCGATATCTGCAGTACGCCCACAACTTCATCATCGGGCAGTGGGTTCCGGACTGGCTGCGCACCAGCGGCTACTCGTTCCTGCTCATCCCCGCGGTGCTGGCCCGCAACCTCACGTCGGTCGTCACGGTCCAGCACCTGCTCGGGCTGGCCACGGCGGTGCTGATCTACGCGACCCTGCTCCACTTCGGCGCCCGGCGCTGGATAGCGGCGGTCGCCACCATCCCGGTGCTGTTCGACCCCCTCCAGCTCGACCTCGAGCAGTACATCCTGACCGACGTCAGCGCGACGTTCCTGATGACGACGGCGCTGGTCGTCCTGGTGTGGAAGCGCGAGGCGATCGGCCGGAAGGCTCCCGTGGTGGCCGGGCTGCTGATCGCGGCGGCCACGCTCATCAGGGAATCGGACCTGCTGGTGATGATCCCGGCGTTGCTGTACCTGGCGGTCGTCATCCGGCCCTGGCGGCGGCTGGCCATCCGGGCGGGGCTGCTGCTGGCCGGCTGCGTGCTCCCGGTGCTCGGCTACCTCATCTGGTTCAACTCGTGGTTCGGGACGTTCAACTTCGTCACCTACAACAGCGAGTTCATGTACGGGCGGATCGCGCAGTTCGCCGAGTGCACGGGCCTGTCGCTGCCCTCCTATGAGCAGCACCTGTGCCCGCAGCAGCCGCCGGCGCAGCGCGACCCGGACTTCTACATGTGGGCCAAGCAGTCACCGCAGGTGACCCTCAAGCCGACGGACGGGCTGAGCAAGGGCCAGATCATCAACGACTTCAACTGGCGGATCATCAAGCACCAGCCGCTGACCTACCTGAAGGTCGTGGCCAACGACGTCCTGTACAGCTTCTCCCCGGTCCGCGGGGACGGGCCGGAAAAGTACCCGACCAGGTACCACGACTTCCACCCGTACTTCCCCGGCACCAACGACAAGGATGAGATGGCCGCGCTGCGTACCTACAGCGGCAGCGGCCCGCGCGTCGATCACGCGCTCGCGGACTTCCTGACCGGCTACGGCCGGGACTTCTACGTGCCCGGTCCGGTGCTGGCCGCCGGTCTCGTGCTGGGCCTGGCGGGCATGGCCGGGCTCGGCCGGGCCCGGCGCAGCAGGCTGCGCGGGCCCTGCCTGCTGTTCACGCTCGGCACCGTCTTCGCGGTCGTGCCGCCGTTTGTCATCGCCACCTTCGACTGGCGGTACGAGCTGCCCCA
>Ga0335081_10018097_pt1 | contig 11396 bp, 12 predicted proteins | sample Lox_Sample_35_FD_206713 | JGI IMG/M metagenome (GOLD analysis project Ga0335081, IMG submission 206713) | Soil microbial communities from Loxahatchee National Wildlife Refuge, Florida, United States - Lox_Sample_3.5 | ecosystem: Environmental > Terrestrial > Soil > Wetlands | place: USA... | reverse complement strand
TGGGAAGAGCGACGCACGCCAGAAGGAGCGTCGCGACTGCGGCGAGGACGACTCGAAGCGAGCGAGGAAAGGAGCGCGCCATGGCCACCACTCTTTACGACGAAGCGGGCTCGGCGTCACCTGCGACGTGACTGGGGGCATATTTCGTGCTTTGCTGATTTGATGAGCTCTCTCAAGGACCTGCGGACGATAGAGGACGCGGGCGTGACTCCCCAAACGCAGCCCATCGCGAAATCGACCAAGCTTGCCAACGTCTGCTACGACATCCGCGGCCCGGTGTTGGCCATGGCCAAGCAGATGGAGGAGGAGGGGCAGCACATCATCCGGCTCAACATCGGCAACCCGGCACCGTTTGGCTTCGAGGCCCCCGAGGAGATCGTCGCCGACGTGATGCACAACCTCCGCGACGCGTCCGGCTACTCCGACTCGAAAGGTCTTTTCTCCGCACGCAAGGCCGTGATGCACTACTGCCAGCAAAAACAGATCTCGGGCGTCACGATCGAGGACATCTACCTCGGCAACGGCGTGTCGGAGCTCATCGTGATGGCGATGCAAGCGCTCCTCGACGACGGCCACGAGGTACTGGTACCTGCTCCTGACTACCCACTGTGGACGGCCGCGGTAAGCCTTTCGGGCGGCAAGGCACGCCACTACCTGTGCGACGAGCAGGCGGGATGGATGCCCGACCTGGATGACATCCGCTCCAAGATCACGACCCAGACCCGGGCCATCGTTCTCATCAACCCCAACAATCCCACCGGTGCCCTCTATCCGCCAGCGCTTCTGCGGGGGATCGTCCAGATCGCCCGCGACCACCAGCTCATCGTCTACGCGGACGAGATCTACGACAAGGTGCTGTTCGACGGCGCAACGCACACCTCGATCGCCGCACTCGCCGATGATGTCCTGTGTGTCACCTTCAACGGTCTATCGAAGAACTACCGCGCCTGCGGCTACCGGGCCGGATGGATGGTGGTGTCCGGCGAGAAGCGCCACGCCCAAGACTACATCGAGGGGCTCACCATGCTCGCCTCGATGCGCCTGTGCGCCAACGTTCCCGGACAGTGCGCCATCCAGACCGCCCTCGGCGGGCACCAGAGCATCAGGGAACTCGTCTCGCCCACCGGTCGCCTGGGGCGGCAGCGCGACCTCGCATGGAAACTGGTCACCCAGATCCCTGGCGTGAGCTGCGTGAAACCGCAGGCAGCACTCTACCTGTTCCCACGACTCGATCCCGAAGTCTATCCCGTCGTGGATGACCAGAAGTTCGTCCTTCAGCTGTTGCTGGAAGAGAAGGTTCTCTTGGTCCAGGGCAGCGGCTTCAACTGGCCCAAGCCAGATCATTTCCGGCTCGTGTTCTTGCCCCACGAGGACGACCTCGAGGAGGCCATCGGACGGATGGCCCGCTTCCTCGAGCGCTACCGCAAGCGCAAGATTGATTGACCAGAATGCGCGACGAGCCTCGCCCTTCCGGGCGAGGGAAGGACGGCGCCCAGGGGAGCGGGGTTCGACGCCCCCGCTCCCCGACTCAGATCGCTGCCGCTGCTCGATAAGCTCGCGCACGATGGCCATCGTGCACCCCACCGCAAGACGCCGCCAGGTAGCTTGGCTAAGCCTCCCCAGGGATAATCCCAGGGGTTCTGAGAGGCGCAGGGAGGGCAACAAGCCCGGCCTGGCGTGCGTTCTTTGGAGCCCTCGCCTTTCGGCTACGACGTCTCCGGCCTCGCGCACGAGGTCAACTCTCTTCGACGGGCGACCCGCTCTGAGGCCAGGGCGGGTGGGAATGGGGAATCCACCCCGCTCGCAGGTTCATGCTGCTCGCTCGATGCCGCCCGTCGCAGCAGCGGTTTCGCAGCCGGGAATGCCGCTGCGGCATTCCGGACGTCGAGCGTGTCGTCAGTATTCAAAGAGCCACCACACCATGGAGCTCACCACCGACTCTGACACGCTCGCCGCCACCGTTCCTCCCGACGGCTGAAGGCGCGAGCTTCCCGGTGGCAATTTCGGTGATCCCGCGCGACGCAAACAGCCGAACGTGCCGCCGCGCGGTGCGCACGCTGCGCATGCCGACGCGAACGCGATCCACAAGATCCGTCTCGGGATGCAGCAGCGAGCCGAGGGCCACCACCCGATCTACGCTTCCATCGGGTGCGCACGCACAGCCCGGATCGCCGGAATTCTCCAGCCTTCAGGCTCCGGTGGCTGGAGATTGACTGCGAACCGCTGAGCGAGCAAAACGGGGCATGCCCAGCACCAGCCTCTCCTTCGCATCGACCCGGGAGCACCGCGCCTTCCTGGAGACGCAGAGCGGTCTCCCCGCGGGTTTCCGCGTTGGCTCGGCTCGCATCACCTTCGAGCCGGCGGAGGTCTGTGGCACAGCGACGATGAATCTTGCGCTCCTCGCGCTCGCAAAGCCCACGCCCTCCTTCGCTCTGAAGCTCACCCGCAACGCCTTCCCTGGAGCACCCATCGTCATCGGCAAGAGGCGGCTTTCGGCCCCACGCCTGGGCGCGGTGGTGGTGAACACCAAGATATCGAACGTCTGCGCCCCGGGCGGGGTGGAGTCGGCCGAGCGCGTCTGCGCGGCCGCGGCGCGCGCGCTTTCGCTCCGACCAGACGAGGTCTTGCCTTCCTCGACCGGAGTCATCGGCTGGCAGCTCCCCGTGGACGCAATGGTGGAGGCAATGCCGGTCGCGGTGGCCTCGATGCAAGCCACCTCCGTTCTGCCCGCCGCCGAAGCCATCATGACAACCGATCTCTATCCCAAGGTCCGCCGCGCCGAGGTGGGAGCCGGCTCCCTCGTCGGCATTGCCAAGGGGGCCGGGATGATCGAGCCCTGCCTCGCCACCATGTTGGTCTTCTTGCTCACCGATCTCGATCTTGCACGCGATGGACTGCGCGAAGCGCTCGACGAGGCGGTGGAAACGAGTTTCAACCGGATCAGCGTCGATTCCGACACGAGCACCTCCGACACCGTGGTGCTGCTCGCCTCGGGCGAGCGCCCCACGCGATCGACCGACGAGTTTCGCAAGGCCCTCTCGCGCGTCTGCCGCGACCTCGCCGAGGACATCGTCCGAAACGGCGAGGGGGTGCACCATGTCATTCGCGTACACGTAACAGGTGCACCCGATCGCGCCACCGCACAGGGGGTGGGCAAGGCCGTCGTGAACTCGCCCCTCTTCCAGTGCGCCGTGAATGGAAACGACCCCAACGTGGGCCGCCTCCTGTGCGCGGTGGGCAAGTACGCCTGCTCGGTCAGCCGCCCGCTCGATCCCGCGCGCTTCTCAATCCGAATGGGAGGCGAGCTCATTCTCGAGAATGGCCTCATGCGGCTCGATCGCCGGCTCGAGGAGCGCCTCGCCGAGCACCTGAGGTCGGCACAGCTCTACGCCTCGCTTCCACCCGCGGATGGCATGACCTTCAGGCCCCCGATCGCGTACCCGCCGCATGAGCGCTCGGTGGAGGTCGAGGTCGATCTCCGTTCGGGACAGGAGAGCGCCGAAGTCTTGGGCGCCGACCGCAGCCACGAGTACATCACCGAAAACGCGGACTACCGGAGCTGAAAAGCGCGCAGCGTTTACCCTTCTCGGTGGGACATCGCTCCTCGCGAATGAATTCGGGGGAATTCCAAGAGGTGGAGCCGATGCTCGCAATCTCGCTGACGCTCGGCAGCAACGGCCCCGAAAACGCTTTCAGGCGCGCCAATGGCCGCGGACCAGCACCTGCTGCCGATGCTCTGGACACCAGACCACACGGTACTTGCGGGAGAAGACGATGTTCCGGCTGCTCTTGTACGCCACGCTCGCCGGGATCGGCCGAACAGCATACAGCAAGCCGACATCTAATCCACATGCAGTCTCTTTAGGCGTACTCGGTGGCCGCCGTTCCACCCGACACCCAAGGGCGCAGGCTTCCCGCCGGCGTTTTTTGGTGAACGAAGGCATATGTGGGTGTATGTGGGGGCCGATCGAACCGGGGCCCCGCTGGGCGCTGTGTCAGATGGTGCTGCTACACGGAAGAACGGTCGCACCGGTGCAGCATCCGGGGAGCAGACACTGAAGGGATCGTGCGCTACGCAGCAGAGGACGCGCCAGGGTTCCACAAACAAGATGGATGAGATCACATGGACGAGGCGGGTGTTGGCTTGTTTGGGTTGATGCCGTGGAGGCAGCCCTCTGTCCGCCCTGCAGAGCTGGTGAGCGCCACTCTCGAAGGTAAGGTGGAGATGGGAGATGCAGCCCAAGAGAGCCGGAGCCGAACGCGGAAACGCCTCGCCGTGTTCGTGCAAGCGCACGGCGGCAAGTCCGCCGGGGGCGCGCGAGAAGGTTACTCACCGTAAGTGCAGACAGGGTGACGAGCCGTGGTACACACAACTGAACCAAGCGGCATTGGGCATTGCCGTGTTCGCCCGGCTCGCCTACCATGCCCGCGAGCGATGACTGCGGAAGGAGCGTCATGAGGGCAGGCGATCACCTACGGATCCTGAAGGGCGACACCTGGGAGCACGCAATCGAGGTCGGCGACCGCACCGTGATACATTTTGGCGACCAGGGCGTGAAGCGTTCCTTGCTCACCGAGTTCGCCCCGAACGGCGCCCGGATCGAGGTGGTGAACCACCGAGTACGCGTGTTCACGCCAAAGCACGTCGTGGCGCGCGCCTTCAGTCGTTTCTCCGATTCAGCCTACGCGGCGATGTTCCGCGATTCCGAGGCCTTCGCGACGTGGTGCAAGACCGGGAAGATGCCCGCAGTTCCCTTCACGGCCGGGACCGCGCCGCTCCCCAAGGCAAGAAAGGCGGCGCGACCGCGCCCTTTGACTGCGGCGCGCAGAAAGGCGAAAGCAAAAGCGGCCACCCGGGGAGCGGCCACCAAGTCAAAAGGACGACGCGCCACCTCCAAGCGTCCCGCTGCTCGTCGGCGCGCGAAACCGGCTCGCACTACCGGTACTGCCAAGAAAACCCAGCCTCGGAAGGCGCTCGGCAAAGCCCCCGCCAAGCTGAGAAAGCGCCCGGTGGCCGCCCGTCCGGGGAAGCAGGCCAAGCGCGGCAAGTCGATCACCCGGCGCGCCCTCTCCTCTCGCGGTCGGCGGCGGCGCTGAGAGGGAATTCGCGCTGATTCTTGCCACATGCCGCCTTCATCATTGCGGTCACTTTCACGGTTCATCGCCCTCGTCCCGGAACCGAGCTGCTCGGGCCGGCGGGCCAGAGCTGGCCCCATCACCCTGCGGGCGCGGGAAATGCCGTGCGAGGATCCGGCTGACCAGCCACGCGAGCAATCCCGACACAGTGCCCCAGGCGGCTCCCGCCAGGACGTCCGTCGGCCAGTGCACGCCCACGTAGACGCGGGATAGCGAAACCGCAATCGCGAACGGGTACGCGACAAGCGCCAGCTTGGGCCAGCTCAACGTGGCCACGAGCGCCAGCGCGAATGTGTTTGCCGCATGCAGACTCGGCAGGGACGGTCCATTGGCAGCGGGCGAGAGCCAGCGGAATGTGCCTGGCGGGAGCGCATAGCACGGGCGCATGCGGGCAAAAATGGGCCGGATAAGGCGGGAACCTGCGAAGTCGCTCACGCACATCGCGAGCCCCAGCGCCAGAAATGATCGAAAAGCCAAATGGCGCCACCTCAGCCACAGAATGGCGCAGACAAGCAAACCAAAACCGATCCCCAGCCCGCGCGAGGACAAAACCCGCATCAGTTCATCGAAAGGAGCGCCAGCATCCCGATTGACCCACCGATAAAGACGCAGGTCGGTTGGGCCATGAAAGTCGCAAAGATGCATCGATCGTTTGAGCACTTATAGCACGGCAGGGTACTCCTGAAGGGAGCGTGCGACCCTATGATGCCGTTTCCACACCGCGACAAGAGCGCTAGTTTCGGCGAGAGTATGCACTTTGGGCCTCGGTCGCCCGCCATGATGGGGGGTGGAGGTCACCTTGACACCGTCGAACCGCAAGGGCTTGCAGCTGGCCACCCAGTTCAGCCTGCGAAAGGCACTCTCGGAATGGCTCGCGGACTACCGCGAGTCACGAAGTGCCTTTCGCCCCCCGCGCACGCCCAGGCGGCCCGCGCTGCACGCTCCCAAACCAAGCCTTGTTTCGTCCTTTCTTGCTGCCCGCGTTGCGGTGCACTCGGGCGTCTCCCTGCAAGACTTTCTGCGGCACCGGCTCGCTCGCCAACTGGCGGAATTGCCGGTCCCCCCTACCCGGCTGCCGCTCACGCTCTCCCTCGGGCCGGAGGGGAGCATTGACTGCCAGGCAGCTTCCGCCCCCCCGATCCGGTCCCCATGGCTGGAGTCCTTTCTGCGCGCCGAGGGCTCGCCCGCCGCGCGTGCCGACATCCAGAACCTCGAGGGACGCCTGGTGGGCCTGGCGGCGCGCATTGAGGAGCAGCGAAGCCGCGTCCGGACCGCGGCGGGTCACCTCGAGGAGATGACTCGGGCCACGGAAGTCACCGACCCAAATGATGACGCCCAGGCAAGACATGCGGGCCGGCCCCCCACGCCCCTTCCCACCGGGCTCGCGATGCAACTTTTCGCGCTAGCACTCTTGCTTTCGGAAGCCTGGCAGCTTTGCATGCCCTGTCTCGGGTCCCTCGGAATCCGCGTCTCGGACCTGTCATTCGAAGCGCATCGCAATCCCATTGGCCTTGCAGCGGGCGTGTTCTTCGCGCTCGGCATCTCATCTTGCCTCTTCGTCCTTGCGCACCTGTTCCTGACCCGCATACTCCTCGTCTTCCAGAGCGAGCCTCCCCGGGCGAAAAGAGTGCTCGCCGTTCTCTCGTCAGTGCTCCCCGCCGCGATCATCACCGCCCTCTGCTGGACCATGGTGCGCACAGGCTCGCGGCCGTCCGACGGGCGCGCCATCGCCTTCGTCATCTCGCTCGCCATCCCTCTCACCGCCGCCAGCCTCATCCGGTTCGCAGCGCCACTCGAGAAAACGCGCGCCGAGGCCCTTGCGCGCGCGCGCGTCTGGGACCAGGAGCAATACCGTTCCTTCGCTCGCCTCTCGCAGCGGGCCATGGCGCTCTCGCGAGCAAAAGAGGACCTGGACCGCCTCGAGGCGGAGCATGCCTCGAGCGTGCGTCGATTGCGCGCGATGCAACAACGGCTGGCCCACGCCGAACGAACCGCCGCCGACGCCGCAGATGCCGAGGAGCACCAGCTGCTGGTGGTCGTCAACAGAACGGCGGCGGCGCTCGAGCTCGATCGCTACGAGTACCTGCGCCAGGCGGCTGCGCGGGGGGTAACGATCCGGAGCGAAGCCCCTGCCCCAGCTACACCACCGGCCCAAGTGCGCACCGAGGTCCCCGAGCGCAATCTCGGCCTCGCGGGCTAACCCTCGCCACTGCAGGCGCGTTTGGCCTTGCGCTCAAGTTCGCTGCATCGGGACGGCAAGACGCCTTGCTCCGAGTCGGCCGCGCGCCCAACCGCGACCAGCATTCCTGCGGGAACCATTTTTCGGGGCCACCTGATTCACTGACCCGCTGCGACCTGCAGGCGTGCCTGTCGCCCGCCGATCCCAGCCACAACGGATGCTGCCGGGCTTCCGTCGGATCGGTCACCCTACCCGCCGATCATGGCGATCCGGCAAGCTGGGCAAGCTCCACCACCGGTGAGAGTTTCACTCGCAAGAGCGTGACACCGCCGCACTCCGTCGGGGAGGCTTGAGCCATGAACCTCGCATCCAGGAAAGGAACATGAGCCCCTTTGCGGGTGGTCGGCGGAACGCCCGCGGAGAGCAAAGGGACAAGGTGCGGGGGGGTGGCCCTGCCGGCCTCCGCCCTCCGACGGGCGTTACCAGCATAGCCAACCGCGCGCTCTTTCGGTACAAAAGAACAGGTCAACTTCTCTTTTGTCCCGTTCGGGACGCCTGGTCTGCCCCGCTTTTGCGGGAATTGAGCTCCGTCGTCTGTGCGACCGTTGCTCATCCAAGCTGACCGCCGAGAAGCCCCCGCCGTTCGGCGCTTCAGGATGTCCCGCCCTTCATCGTGGGTGACGAACCGTGCTCGGAACACGTTACCGCGAAGGAGTGGCCTCGTCGACGGTGATGCCAGAGGATACGCCAATCCTTCACTCTTGCTACGGCATGCTCCACGCCTGCGCGACGCTTGCGATTGCATCGCCAGTTCAGGGTAACTGCGAGATTGAAACGTGCAGGCGATCGGGATGCACAGGCAACGCCTTCAGTTCAGCGTCATCTACCCACTGCGGGTGGCTCCGGCGTTGCACACTTATCGTGAAGTTCGTCTCCCAACAGCGTGCTGCACGGTATCAGCTGGTTGGTGGCCGAGAGGGGGGCTGGGGAGGCGGCCAGCCAGGATTCCAGCGCTCCTGCCCCCCCCTTGTCAACTGTGTGACACTCGCACGGTCTGTGGGCTGAACCATTGGCCAAGGACCCGTGCCGGGTTCCCCGTTGATCCTGCGCCCCCTCTCGAGTTCCTCAAGGCGGAGACGGGACTCCCGTGACGCGAAATGGGCTCCATTCTTCGTACCGATCGTCGACGGTCGTGAGGTCGCGTTTCGCCCTCGCCTTCACCGCCCCAGAACGGGGTTGCACCCTTGCCCGCATGCACGAAACGTAACTGCCAGCAGGGCTGGGCTGTGCGTGGAACGTTCGCATCCGAGCACCCCAGTGCAAAGGTTCCCAGCGTTCATCGCGGCTTCGCGGCCAGGCACCCGTCTGTGCCGCTTCCAGGGCGACGGCAGAAACGCGGCGGGTCATCGCTGTCACTCACGGTCGGCAGGAAGCGACACACATATTATGGCGACGTGTCTGCCTGCAAGACGACAGCCTGTGACGATGAGATCCGACCGGATCTGGGCGTCCCCACGATTGGTGATAACGTGCATGGCGAGTGGTGACGACTGTCGGACCGGGCCACCCCGACCGTCAATCCGTATTCACCTGCGGAGGGGACCTTTTCGACCCCGTGGCTGCAGGTAGAACATCCTTCGGTTGCTTCTCCAGCTTGTTCGCGCTACCGGACTTTTCCTGTGGATGGCCCTTTGCCCTTGCAGAATGTGCATCCGCCCTGCCTCGCTGATGTATCCAATCTCGTGCGAGCGCTCGGCCTCCAATCCTTCTATTCCCACAGGCTCCCGGACTTTCGCAGTCCGCTCTGGACCCCGAGTGCCTCACCCGATTGCGGACCTCAATTGTCCTGCGCCTGTTCCCGAACCTCTTTCGCTTGCGCCGCGCACTGGAGAGCGACGCGCGCAGCGGCCCAGATGCGCCGCGGGCGCACCATGAACGACCTGCCCAGGGGCCGGCGGTACTGCGGTCGCCGGGGCCTCGGCGGCGTGGACGCGCGGGTGAGGCGCTCGACTGAGGTGGCAGGTAGGCGGCGCGCACAGGGCGAAACTCGGACATTGAAGATGGCGTAGCCAAGCTCGACCCCCGTGGCTGGAGCAGGGCTTCCAGTGCGTGGCGGTTGGCGGGAAGGAGGCGGCTCCCTAAAGCGCGTCTACCCGCAGATTCTGCTAAGAGCTGTCCCGCAATTCGTTGCCGCGCGCGACGATCCGCAGATGGTGGAACCACCGGAAAGGAGTTGCCGCGTCAGCGGCAATCCCGGAGGATACGTCAGATCCCCTTGAAAACAACATTCATTACCTGCCAAAGTGTTCAGCATGTTGTGGCAGACCGGGGCGGCAAGACGCCCTGTCCGAGTAAAACTGCTGGTAGAAGACGGCACACGCCATCTGGCGGCTCGGCGAAACGTCGGTAGGGCACTGTGCCCAACCTCGGATGAGACCGGCCCTGCGGCCGGACCACGCCGAAACGGGCACCGGTGCGAAACGACCTGTCCTATTGCGGGACAGCTCTTAGGGATCTTCCGATGGTGCCAGCGGTCGATCTTCTTCTCCGCTCGCAGGAAGTCGAGCAGATAAGCTGGCAGCGCAGGGTAGACCTGTGGTGTTTCGCTTCGACCTGTGGGCAGGCCAGACCAGCTTTCGCCTCGGTCCCCGAGATGTTGCGCAGGGCCCGCGAGCTCGCGATTATTGAGGTGGACCCCATCCTTCGGACCAGATCGGGCACGATCATCTTTATGCCGACCTGCTCGGTGGGGTTGCCCGGAGACCTTGTCGCTCGTCTCCGCGGTGTTCGTCAAGCCCCGTAGCTCTATTCACTGGTCGTCGTCGTCGTAGCCCGCCCGTCTCAAACGCCCCGTCAATCATGCCGCCGATCGATGATCGGTTCTTGGGGGGTCTGGGGGAGTGAATTGTGTGTGGACGGAACGTGAATCGGCCGGAGGGTCTGCTCACGCCCGTCCGAGGCACTTGCGACGAACCTTGGAGCTGTCGCGCCACACGGCGTAGACGCGCGTCCTTTCGGTCGTCAGTCCTCGAGCGGCGCGCCCACGACCTCCTTGGGGTTGCGGAGGCTCTTGCCGGTGAAGCGGAGGATCGTGGCCTGGTCGACGAGGCGGTCGACGGTGGCGATGGCGCTCGACGGGAAGAGATGCTTCCAGTGGAAAGCCGGTGTTGGCGGTGAGGACGATGGACGCCTAGCGATACCTGGCGGCGACGACGCGGTAGAGGTGGTTGGTGGCCTTCTGGTCGAAGCTGCCGGTGTGCCCGAACTCGTCGAGGAGCAGCACCTGCGGCTTTGGCGTAGCGACGGAGCGCGCGCTTGAAGGTGCCGTCGGCGTGGGAGGCCTGGAGGTCCTCGAGCATGTCGGCGGCGGTGATGCACAGGGTCGAATAACCGGCGACGCAGGCGGCGTGGGCGACGGCCTTGGCGATCCTGGTCTTGCCCAGGCCCGGCTTGCCGACGCACAGGATGTTGCGCTTCTCCTCGACGAAGCAGCAGTTGCAGAGTTCCTTGATGACGCGCACGCCAGGCCGGGCTTGTTGCCCTCCCTGCGCCTCTCAGAACCCCTGGGATTTGTCCCTGGGGAGGTTTAGCACTAAGCCAACCGCGTGACGCAGGTCATGCCGCCACCTCGAGTCTCCCTCGGCCGGCAAGGTCAGCGACCCGCCGAGCCCGTGGCGCGCCTGGATGTGAGGTTGTCGAACTCGCCGTGGGGCGCACCATGACCCGAAATTGCCACCTGCAGCAAAAAGCCCCAGGCCGCCGCATCCGCCGGGCTTGGTCATTTCCCTCGGGCAGCGCCGCTGGCATAAGCAGCGACGCTGTCCGATCCTCTCCGTGCCCTGCCGCCACGTTCGACGCGCTCAGCAGGGCGTGCATCCACCCCTTAGCCTATCGAACCTTGAATCGGCCTTCCAGTGCCGCCAGCGTGTCCGTGATCCCGGTGTATTCCAGCTCGGACCATGGAAGCATCGCCGGGCCGAAGAAGCCCTGCTTGCGCATCTCAAGCGCCTTCTCGGAGACGCGCGACCGCACGTGGTCCCAGAGCGGATGGTCGAAGGCGTCGGCGGGCCCAGTCAGTTTG
>Ga0335081_10018096_pt1 | contig 11396 bp, 1 predicted proteins | sample Lox_Sample_35_FD_206713 | JGI IMG/M metagenome (GOLD analysis project Ga0335081, IMG submission 206713) | Soil microbial communities from Loxahatchee National Wildlife Refuge, Florida, United States - Lox_Sample_3.5 | ecosystem: Environmental > Terrestrial > Soil > Wetlands | place: USA: Florida... | reverse complement strand
CACCATTCACCGTTTTGAGTACCCGGTTTCCGCCGTCGTCATAGACAAATGTGGTGACAGAGCCGGGGTCGGACTGGCACCTCACCTGACCGTTCGAACCGTCAGCCTCACACGCCAGTCGGCCGTCAGGACCGTAGGTCATCGTCCGGCTGTCATCGGTGATCAGATTGGTCCCGGTGAGCATGTGACCGTTGTTGTCGTAGGTATAGGTGTTGGTGCCAGCCGTGATCACCGCGTGCGGGTGAACGCTGGAGACGCCGCCGGGGGGGTAGGTGTAGAATCCCACCGATGCGTTACCATAGATCACCGATGAGTTATAGGTCATGTTGCCGACCTGATCGTAGAGATAATTGAGCGTGCCGTAGGGTCCCGCGGCAGCCGTCAGGCGATTGAGCTCGTCATACGCGAATCCCTGATTCCCGTTGACGGGATCGACAACGGCCGTCACATTCCCCACCGCGTCATACGCATATCGTTGTTGCAGGTAGGTGACGGGGTTGCTTGATCCATCGCTGGTCGTGATCGTGCAGAGCCGGTAGGTCTCATACGGACAATCCTGGTTGTTCGACGTGGAGTAGGAATAGGTCGTGGTGACGCCGTTGCCGTATACGACCGTCCCCGGCTGGCCCAGTGCTGAATAGCCGCCGTACTTGGCATAGGAGAAGGGAGGCGTCCCACCATCGTCGATGTGATCAATGAAAGGACCGTTATAACCGTACTCTGCCTTGCTGGTAAACCCCACATTGTTGTCAGGATAGACGACCTCTTGGAGTCGGCCCGCCTGATCATAGCCGAACTGAATCGTGTAGGTAGTGCTGTTCACAGTTTGATCGCTTCGTATAAGGCGTCCCATGCTGTCATAGGAATAGGCCACCGTGCCGGATTGATCACTCCTTGCTGTAAGATGCCCGATGCCGTTCGGTCCCGTATCATAGGTGTAGAACACGGTCTGGGCCCGGGCCGAGGCGGCGAAGAGAACGCCCCCAAACAGCACAATCGTCATTGTCATGATGAGATGAGGGCGGGCAACCGTGCGCATGCCATCCCTGCCCCGGCATGTGGTCTGTCTGAAGTTGATCAGGCGCATAACGCCTCCTTTGCCTCCTGCCAAACCGGTGGGAATGCGGGCATGACCCGTCCGCCGGCTGTCGACGACGCCTCCCGGGCGGGGTAAAGTTCCATACCCTCCTGATGCCCGTCGGGGCGTCCGGTCCGCGTCTGATTCACAGTGACGCCCATGGCGGGTTTACTGTTCCCCATAATGAGCCGTCAGGATGGTTAAATCTGGTCCATCGACCCGACCGTTGAGGTCAAGATCGGCGTTGGCATTCCAATTCGGATCGGCAGACGTCGACCCAAACGCCGCGGACAACAGAATGAGGTCGGCACCGTCGACACGGCCCGATGAATTCACATCGCCCGGAATCAGCGGGGTCGTGACCGTCGCACTGTTGGACAACAGGCTCGTGTTGCCCGCCAAATCCACCGCCTGCACCTGATACGTGTAGGTGGTCAATGAAGGGAGGCCCGTGTCGCAGAACGTGGCCGTGCAGCCGTAAATCGTGATTCTGCCGGCGGCGCTGTTGATCACGCCGAATTCGTTGTTGAGCGTGTCGACGTAGATGCCGGCGGGGACGCTCAGCCCCGTGTGCGATCCGATCACCATGCGCACCGGCATGAGATCTCCATCGGCCGTCCTGGGGTAGAGCGTCACACTGTTGGCCGTGCTGTTAACTACGCCGATCAGGTTGGTGACATTGTCCACGTACACCGCGGCGGGGCCGCCCAAACCCGTGCTCGGCCCGCTGATGGTCCGCAGCGGCGCCACGTCGCCATTGGCCGTCCGGCTGTAGATCGTCACGCTGTTATTCCCGCTGTTGGCCACGCCGATTTCATTGTTGATGGTATCGACGTAGATCCCGTCCGGACTGCTCAATCCCGTGCTCGGCCCACTGAGGGTGCGCAACGGCGCCACATCGCCGTTGGCCGTCCGGCTGTAGATCGTCACGCTCGGGGCAGTGGCGCCGTTGTTGACGACGCCGATCTCGTTGTTCACCGGGTCCACGTACATGCCGACGGGGTTGTCCAACCCCGTGTTCACGGTTCCGCTGATCGTGCGCAGCGGGGAGACGGGGCCAAGGGCCGAATCGTCCGTCCGGCGATAAGTCGTCACGCTGTTGGCCGTGCTGTTGACCACGCTGATTTCGTCATCATTATTGCTCTGATTGGGGTCGACATAGACGCCGATGCCGGTCGGGTGACTCAAGCCCGTACTGGGGCCGCTCAGAGTCCGCAACGGCAACGCACTCTCCGTCGCCGTCCGGGCGTAGATCGTCACGCTGTCGACCCCGCCGTTGACCACGCCGATTTCATTATGGACCGTATCCACGTAGACGCCGGCGTGGTTGGTCAATGCGCGCAGTGGCGCCGTGTTCCCAGACGCCGTACGCATGTAGATCGTCACGCTGTTGGCCGCACTGTTGGCCACGCTGATCTCGTTGTTCACCGTATCGACCGCGATCCCGGCGGGGGTATTCAACCCCGTGCTCCCTCCGCTGAGCGTCCGCAGCGGACCCACGTTCCCATTGGCCGTCCGGTTGTAAATCGTCACGCTGCTCACGCCTTTATTGACGACGCCGATCTCGTTGTTGACCGTGTCCACGTAAATCCCGGCTGGGCCGCTCAGCTTCGTGCTGGCGCCTTTCAGCGTGCGCTGCGCCGGCGCATTCCCATTGGCTGTGCGGACGTAAATCGTCACGCTGTTATTCCCGCCGTTGGATACCCCGATTTCATTGTTGACCGTGTCCACATATATGCCGGCGGGACCGCTCAGCCCCGTGCTCGGGCCGCTGATCGTGCGCAGCGGCGCCGCATCGCCCGCGGCCATCCGGTTGTAAATGGTCACGCTCTTGGCCGTTGAACTGTTGTTGACGACGCCGATCTCGTTGTTGACCGTGTCCACGTAAACGCCGGAGGGGTTGCTCAACCCCGTGTTCGGGCCGCTGATCGTGCGCAGTGGAGACACGGGCCCAAGGGCCGAATCATCAGTCCTGCGGTAGATGGTGACACTGTTGGCCGTACTGTTGACCACGCCGATCTCGTCGTTGACCGTGTCCACGTAGATGCCGGCCGGGCCGCTCAGCCCCGTGCTCGGGCCGCTGATCGTGCGCACCGGCACCACGAGTCCCGCGTCCGTCCGGCCATAGACGGTGATGCTGTCCGCTCCCCTGTTGACGACGCCGATCTCATTATTGACGGTATCGACGTAGAGCCCGGAGGGGGTGCTCATCAACGAGCTTTCCTCGATGATGGTCCGGACCGGCGGGCTGTTTCCGCTGGCGGAAGAAATTGCCAGCGGCACATAGGGCGAGCAACCTGATCCTGCTCCCTGACATCGTTCGATGTGGTAGCTCGCCACCGCCACATCATCGGTCGCGGGCGTCCAGGCAAGGGCGACCGTGCTGTGGTTGAGCGCGACCCCGGTCAGGGGGGTGCTATTAGGCCATTGTGGCGGAGTGTTATCAGGCGAATACTTGACCGTGAGGTAGATCTGGGTCACGCTCACATCGCCATTGCCCGACACCACGCCCATTCCCTGCAAGGCCCCTCCGTTGATATCCGCCAGCGTCCACGCAAGCCCCGTGGCGGGATTGTCCATCCACACGTAGTTGTACCTGGTCCACAGCGTGGTCAGGAATTGGGATGGGGGCGACGTCTGAGCGTACACGGTTCCGTTGACCTTCACCGCCGCCTGAAGATCGCCAGCCCCGCCATTGGCCTTCGCCACATAGGTGACCTGGACGGAGACGATGCCCGTCGCGCTCGAGGGGATCGAAAACGGCTCAAATCCAAAGATGGCATCATTGCCCGTGCCGATCTGGCTCTCCAGAAAATTGGCGTCATCGTCGGGGCTCCCGATCGATTCGCTCACAGACAGATATTTCGGGAGGGTGGTGCTGCCGCTGGGCATGATGACCCACAGGGGCGAGACATTCTGATCATTGCTGGGCAACCGCACCTGTTGATCGACCGTTGTGTCGCCCGCCGTATTGGAGTAGGCGCTCTGATTGCCGACCGCGTCAACCGCCCGCAGCCGGTATTGATAGGTGGCCCCTTCCGCGAGCCCGTCGTCGGTGTATCTCGTCGACGCGGAGGTGCCCACCTGGGCAAACGCCGTGCATCCCGTCCCCTGGCAGCGCTCCACCTGATAGGCCGTCACCCCGGCGGCGTCGACCGAGGCGTCCCAGGCCAGGTTGATCTGGCTGTCGCTGATCGCGGTCGCCGTGACGTTCGACGGCGCGGTGGGGGGGACGGAATCGGCAAGCGTGAGGCTCACGATGTTGGAGTAGTCGCTCAGATTATTGGCGGCATCAACCGCCCGCACCCTGTAGCGGTAGGTGGCGCCTGCCGCGAGGCCGCTGTCGGTGAAGCTTGTCCCACCGATCGCGGCGGCAATCTGGGTAAAGGCGGTGCACCCCGCACCCTGACAGCGCTGGATCTGATAAGGATTGGCCGGGAGCGTTGCCGAGGAGGCTGCGGCCGTCCAGTTGAGCACCACCTGCGTGCTGCTCACGACCAATCCGGCCAGATTGGACGGCGGCGTGACCGGTGTGAACACCGTGGCAATGTTGGAGTAGCCGCTGGGATTGTTCGAGGGATCGACGGCCATGACCTGGTAACTGTAAGACGCGCCGGGATCGAGACCTGTGTCACCATAACTTGGGATCGTGATGGAGGGGGTGGCGATGGGAGACGGGCTGCAACCTTGCCCTTCGCAACGCGCAATCTTATAGGTGGCGATCCCCACATCATCCGTCGAAGCTGTCCATGTCAGATTCACCCGGGTGCTGGAGAGCGCGGCCGCGGTGAGATTGGACGGGGCGGTCGGGTTCGTCGTGTCAGGCGTGGTCGCGGCGGTGGCCGTGTTGGAATATTTGATGCTCTTATTTCCCGCCCCATCGACCGCCAGCAGCCGGTAACTGTAACTGGTGTTCGCGCTCAGCCCCGTATCATGGAGGATCGTCGCCGTGGGCGCGGCGATCTGAACAAATGCCGAGCAGCCCGACCCCTGGCAACGTTCCACCTGATAATTGGCCACCCCTATATTGTCCGTCGAACCCGTCCAGGAGAGGTCGATTTCCGAGGCGCCGGAGGCCGTGGCCGTCAGCCCGGTTGGATCGGAGGGCGGCGTGATATCAGTCTGACTTGTGGGGAAATAAGCCTCGACCATACCAAGATAGCCGCCATTGTAGCCGCCCACCGCATACAGGACGTTGTTCACCATCCCGACGGCCAGGCCCGTTCGCGAAGCGGCCAACGGCAGGACGGAGGTCCAGCTGTTCGTCGAGGGGTCAAAGGCTTCAACCGTATCCATGTAGGTGGGGATGGTGTTGATGACCACGCCGCCCATCGTATAGAACTGGCCGTTGACCACGCCGGCGCCCAGCCCCCCGCGCGGGGTCGGCAGCTCCGCCGGGACCGTGGCGGTTCCGGGATTGTAGGCTTCGACGTCGCCTACCATGCCGCTGCTGTTCGATCCCCCCGCGATCAAAAGCGGGAGGGCGTCATTGACGACTCCCACGACCGCCTCATAGCGCGGAATTCGATTCGGATCGGCCAGGCTCCAGGGGGGTATGGGCGAGTTCGGGAAATCATTGCTCGGGTCATATTTATAAATCGTGCCCACGGGAGTTCCGGTCGCATCGTTGCCGTCGACGGCATAGAGCTTGTCGCCGGTCCCGTCGTTCGCCACGCCGACGGCAAGGCCCGCGCGGGGTGACGGCAAGGGGGTTTTCGTTGTCCAACTGCCTGTCGAAGGATCGTATGCTTCGACCGTGGCCAACGCGCTGGCCGTCACATTTGAGCCGCCCACCGCATAGAGGATGCCATTGACCACCCCCACGGCCAGGTCGGCTCGCGCCGTCGGCATGGGGGCTTCCGTCGTCCAGCTGTTGGTCGACGGGTCAAAGGCCTCAACCGTATTCAACGGACCAGCGGCATTCGCGCCCCCCACGGCGTAGAGGATATTGTTGATCACGCCCACGGCGAGCCGTGCGCGCGGCGTCGGCATGAGGGCCCGGCCGGTCCATCCGATGTTCACGCTGGCGCAACAGGCATAGGGGCTCTGATTGCCCGCCGCATCCACGGCCAGCACCCGGTAACTGTAGCTGGATTGAGCCGAAATTCCCGTGTCGATAAAGCCGGGTGTCGTCGGGATGCCCACTTGGCTGAACGTGGAACAACCGGTCCCCTGGCAGCGCTCGACCTGATAGCCCGTCACCCCGACGTTGTCCGTTGACGCCGTCCAGGCCAGCGTGATCTGGCCGGCGCTGGCCGTGGCCGTCAAACCGGTCGGCATGGTGGGCGGCGTAGTGTCCGGAGTCGTCGCGTTGGCGATAGTGGAATCAGCGCTGTGGTTGCCCGCCGGATCGACGGCCGCCACCTTGTAACAGTACTCGGCGGCATCGCCCACGCTGGAGTCCGAGTAGGCGGTGTCGCTGGTCGTGGCGATCAGGGCAAAATTCGAGCAGGACGCGCCCTGGCATCGGGACACCTGATAGTTGACCACCGCCGTATCGTCGGTAGAAGCCGTCCAGGTCAGATCGATCCGGTCGCCGTTGACGGCGGCCGTGGCCTTTAGATTTGAGGGCGCAGAAGGCGGGGTCGAATCGACCCCGTGATACTGCTTGGTCAAGATCCGATTTAACGCATCATAGGTCATCTGGACAATCTGTCCGTCGGCGTCCACCTGCTGGGTCAGGTTCCCGACGTCATCGTATTGGTAGTACGAGTCGCCCCGATCGGGGTCATGCTGATAGATCTTGCGTTTCAACGAGTCATACCGCATTTCGGTCTGATTGCCCCCGGCGTCCGTGATCCAACGCAGATCGCCCAGGACGTCGTATTGATACTGCGTGACCGCATACGGGCTTTGCGCGTCGGTCGTGCAGCTCCCATAATTCCCCAGATAGTTGTCGATCTCCACCACCCGCCCGTAGGCGTCGCGGATGGTCCGCGTGCGGTGATGATTGGCGTCGATCGTCACCGACACCCAATCGTCCTCGCAGTTCAGCGGCCCTGTGCCGTCGGGATTGATCGCCCGGATCACCCGGCCGACCGGATCATATTGGAACTGTTTCCACGTCGTCTGACCGGCATCAAAATGGGGGATCGATCGTTGCGCCACCGTTCCGGTGGGATTGTATTGGGTCAGGACCGAAATATTTTTCGAATCCGGTCCGGTCCTCATCTCCTTAATGGTCCGGCCCAGCCCGTCAAAATAGGTCCACGACGACAGCAGCCCAGACCCCTTATCCATCTCCACATTCTGTGAACCGACGGCGCCGTAGTTGTTATAGGAGTAGCTCGTTGATGAATTATCCGGAAATTTCACCATCTGTGTCCGGCCCAGCGCATCATAGCTCGTGGCCGTCACAGCTCCATTGGGGTCGGTCACGCTCTTCACCTGGCCGTAGAGGCCGGTGTCGGCCAGAACACCATTGACCCCATAATACTGGGTGGTTGTCTGATAACCCATCGCATCTGTCACCACTGTCGGGAACGTGGATGAAACATCGTAGGTTATCGTGCGTTGATTGCCCTTCGCATCATGAGTGCAGATAGGATTCCCATACAGATCAAATGCGCTTCGGGTCTCAGGATTGCTGCCTCCAGAGAGCCAGCGAACGACACGGGTCAGGTTTCCTACGATTGGAGTCTGATTGCCAGTTGGGCTGGCAGTACAGCCATTCAAATCGTCGTAGTAAAAGGTCGTCTGCGAAACTTGGTCAGTTACCGCAGTGCTGATCCCCTTATAAATCGTCTCTTGCGTTGGCAAACCGACGATCCAGTTGGACGGGCTCGGCGAATAGTTGTACGTGATCGTGCGATCGTCTGTCGTGACGCTGAGATCCCCGTATTGATCCTCTTCGGTCAGATTCCCGTAGGCGTCGTACGATTTATAGATGACTCTCGTCTGCTTGCCGCAAGCGCTGCCGTCGCAGATCGAGGTATCGACTTCAATCGGGGGGTTGAAATGCCACGCCGATGGAGATGAGGGATCGGTCGCATAGGTTGTCATCTGCTCGGAATAGAGATTGCCCAATCCGTCCCTGACTTGAACACGATAGGGCTTGCCCTTCATATAGCCCACGCAGGACGACCCACCGCCGCAGGTCGGATCGTTCACATCCACCGCCGTATCATTGCCCTGATGAAACCGGGTTTCGGTCACACGCTGTTCGCCGCCGGGCCCCATGGGACCCGTCACCGTGACGTCGTTAAAACCGCGGAACTCGTGCTCGGGTGAATAATAGAAATCCCCCGCATAAGCATAGGAGGTATAGGAGGTCACGCCGCCGCAGGTCGCGCCGGCGCCGTGGTCACAGACCGAGAGGCCGTTCACGGTCCGTTCCATGTTGGTGAACCCGTACGTGACGGTGACCAGTCCGCCGATGCCGTTGGCCATCGAGGCCAACGGGGCAAATTGGTCGAACGCCGACAGCGCCGTCCCCCAGGCGGCCGTTTTGGTGCCGGTCTCGCACCACATGTCCATTCGCCGATCGCCGTTGAGATCCCCGGTCTGGCACGCATCCGTCAACGGGGTGGTGAAAAATGGTCCTTTTAGATTCGCGATGACGCTCCAGCCATTGAAGGACGGCCCCCATGAGGACAAGGCCACCGTCCACAGGCCCGAACTGTCGCCCGTCTCGCACCACATGTCGGCCTTGGCGTCGCCGTCCAGATCGCCGCTCAGACAGGTGGCGCTCACCGGCGTGTCAATGGCCGGTCCGCTTTGCCCTGTGGTCGTCGTCCAGCGATTGCCTTGAGATCTGGCCACCGTCCATGTGCCGTTTACGGTGTTGGTCTCACACCACATGTCGGCCTTCCCATCCCCGTCCAGGTCGCCGCTCAGGCAGAAGGCGTTGACCGGCAGGGCGATGGCCGGCCCGATCACCCCTGCGGTTGTGATCCAGCCGTTGCCTTGAGAAAGGGCCAGCGTCCATGTTCCTGCTGTGCTGTCCGTCTCACACCACATGTCGGCCTTCCCATCCCCATCCAGATCGCCGCTCAGGCAGGAGTCCGTAACCAGGATCGGAGTCGGAGGGTTTTGCGGTTGAGGATTGGGATCTACGGGCACCGCCGGCCCGCTCCACGTTGGAGGGGAGGCGGGCGGAATGACGGGCCACCCTGTCCACCCGCTGCCCGTGGACAAGGCTACCGTCCACACCCCCGTATTATTGCCCGTCTCGCACCACATATCGGCCATCTGGTCGTCATTCAAATCGCCGCTAAAGCAGTATGCGTTGACCGGCAGGGAAATGGGCGGCCCCGTCCAGGTGGAAATCGCCCATCCGCTGCCCGTCGACAAGGCGACCGTCCAGCGGCCCGTGTAATTGCCCGTCTCGCACCACATGTCGGCCTTGTTGTCGCCATTGAGATCACCGCTCAGGCAGAAGGCGTTGACCGGCAGGGCGATGGCCGGGCCGGACGGCGTTGATGTCCTCCAGCCGGTGCCGGACGGCTGATAGTCGAACAACGTCGCCGGCAGGGCCGTCCCGCCGGTCACCGTGTTCGAGCCGTCGAGCGTCGCGTCGCTGCCAAATTGCTGAACACTCTGCAACTGAGAGCGCGCAGGAGTGCCTAAGGTTTGATAAGTGAGCTTGTAGGCCCGTACGGCCGATCCGTTGGCCGTCACGGTAATCGTCTTGAGCCGATACGTGGTCGTCACCCAGAATTTCGGGGTATAGTCCGTGGCCACATCCGGGCGATTGTCGAGATAAAATTTGACCGTCGTTTTCGGAGATAAGGTGGGGGTTGCCGGCGGCAACGGAGGCGCCAATGGGGGAACCATCGATGAGGGAGGAGGCGCAGAGCTGCAACAACCGGTGTAATCGATCTCATCCAGATAAATTTGCCCCTGGTCCTTGGCATAGCTCGCGGTCAGATAATTGCCCTGGGGATCAATGACTTGATCCAGATACCATTGAAAGATATGTGAGGGATTGGGAGGGGTGCTTGTGGTGTCATTTTGGCGGGAGGCGGTGGTCTCGCCGAACAGGTACCGGATCCCGAGTTTATCCGTCACCTGCCAGAAGGGATCACCTGAGAGGTCCGTCAACTGCTGGATGAGATAAAACGTGCCTTCGCTGACCGCGACATAGACCGAACCGTTCTTGACCAGGTCGAGCGTGGCACCGGCCAGATGCAGCACGTAGTCATCCTTGCCGTAATCCACCCCGGTCCGGCTCTTCCGTTCGATGGATCCGAGGCTCAGCTCCCACCCCGCCCCCACCCAGCCATTCCCCCTGTCGCTGCGATAGTCGAGCGTCAAGGCGGGCTGGATTCCGTGGCGACCGGGAGGCGCGTCGATCGGGATCGATTCGGTGAGCGCGCCGGTGAAGAGATCCGGCGCCAATGCGCCGCCGTAGGCGGAGAGCGGGGGGGATTGGTCGTCGCGGCTCTGCCCGTGGACCGGGGATGGAGCGCCCAGGAGGAGCACTCCGACAAGGAGCGGCGCGCAAAGACGACGCCAGAAATACACAGCCCCCATGCCCTCCCTCCCGCCCGGCCCCTCATTGCAGGCAGGCCTGAGATGCGCCCTCGGATGGCTCATCGCCGCGCGTTCAAGGGCCCTGCCGTCGCGGGCGTGTCGTTCCATCCGCTCCCCTCTGATCGGGGGGCCTTGATCAAACCTGAACGGGCCTTTGTGATCGGCGTCGCGCCCCTGCCTGCCAGATTAAAAATCCAAGAACTTCATCCTGTTCTTGGATATGCGTCCCGCGAAGGCGTCGTGGCCTGCCCCCCGCCGAACCGGCAGGAGCGGCTCTGGTTCCGTGACTCGATTAAATCATCGAATTCTAACAAAATCATCCCCCCCTATCAAGTCAACGCAAGGGTCTTTCCCGTCTGATGAAAAGCACACTTTCGTGGGGTCTGGCGACCGCCCTGTCTTCCCGGGTTCAAGACGGCGCGTTACTTCGCCGGTTGAGGAGGGGGCGCCGCCTTCTGCAGCTGGGCGGCTGCAGGCGCCGCGGGAGGCGGATTTTTGGGCAGAAATTCGGTAAACGTGGGAAACTGCCAGGACAGACCGACAAACGCGGTCAAGCCCCCGACGCCCAGGGAGTCGTTCAGTCCGTTGGCGCTCTTGGTCTTGGCAATGGCATAGCGGGCTTCGGTGAAAAAACTGAGACGCTGAGTCAGCGGCCATCCCACACCGAGCAGATAATGGCTGCCAAACACATGCTCATTGAAATGACTCGACACGCCTGTCTCGGTGACGTCCCGACTGAAGAAATATTCACCCACACCCGCCCCGACATACCAGTAGGCCGGGGACAGGAACGACGGGGTTTGCTTGTACTTCAGCGTGATCAAGGTGTAGAGGGTTGAAAAAT
>Ga0335081_10018094_pt1 | contig 11397 bp, 5 predicted proteins | sample Lox_Sample_35_FD_206713 | JGI IMG/M metagenome (GOLD analysis project Ga0335081, IMG submission 206713) | Soil microbial communities from Loxahatchee National Wildlife Refuge, Florida, United States - Lox_Sample_3.5 | ecosystem: Environmental > Terrestrial > Soil > Wetlands | place: USA: Florida... | reverse complement strand
GCGCGGATCATGAAGAAGATCTGCTGGGAGGAGTCGTTCCACATCCTCCACGGCCGCGACGTGATCCTCGCCATGGTCACCGGCACGCCGGCCCAGTTCGAGCTCGTGCAGGAAGCGCTCGATCGCTGGTGGGGGCCGCTGATGCAGTTCCACGGCAATCCGATCCCGCGCGACGAGGACCCGATGTGGATCTGGCGGATCAAGTCGCAGGGAAACGAGGAGGCGCGGCAGCAGTTCCTCGACGGCTACGTCCCGCAGATCCGCGAGCTCGGCCTCGAGGTTCCCGACCCGAAGCTCCGCAAGCGCGACGACGGCGTCTGGGAGTACACGGAGCCCGACTGGGACGAGCTGCGCCACGTCGTCACCGGCCACGGCCCGAAGACCGAGGAGCGGCTCGCCTTCCGGCGGCGCTTCCTCGAGCAGGAGCAATGGGTGCGCGACGCGGTTCTCGCCGCATGAGCGAGCCGCGCGTCTACGAGGTCTTCCGGCAGGAGCGGCGCGGCCAGCCGTTCGAGCACGCCGGCTCCGTCGTCGCACCGGACGGGGACTTCGCCGAGGCCTGGGCGCGCGAGCAATACGGCCGGCGCGGCGAGTCGGTCGCGCTCTGGCTCGTCCCGCGCGACGCGATCCGCGACGTCGAGGAGTGGGCCGACGAGTTCGACCTCAAGTACCGCCGTGTCGACGGCTACTCGATCAAGGCCCGGCTGAAGGAGGCGCGTGAACGAGCATCTGCTCGGAGTGGCCGATGACGAGCTGATCCTCGGCTGGCGCGAGTCGGAGTGGACGGGAATCGCGCCGGTGCTCGAGGAGGACGTCGCCTTCTCCTCGATCGCGCAGAACGAGATCGGCCACGCGCGCGCGCTCTACCAGCTGCTCGTCGGACCGGACGGGGACGCCGACGCGCTCGCCTTCGACCGCGCGCCCGACGAGTACCGCTGCGCGCCGCTCGTCGAGCTGCGCCTCATGGACTGGGCGCACGCGATCGCGCGCCGCTGGCTGTACGAGACGGCCGACGAGATCCGGCTCGCGGCGCTGAAGGACGAGCCCGACCCGGAGGTCGCCGGCCTCGCGGCGAAGATCGACCGTGAGGAGGCGTACCACCGCATGCACGCGGAGATGTGGCACGAGCGCCTCCGCGACGAGCCCCGCTTCACGAGAGCGGTCGAGGAGCTGTGGCCGTACGCGCTCGGGGTCCTGCCCGAGGAGCTGCGCGCCGAGCTCGCGTCCCGCACCGGCCTCGACCCCGCAAGTTGCAATTTGCAACTTGCGCATCAGCGCGGCTCGCACACCGACGAGCTCGCCCCGCTCTGGGACGAGATGACGATGGTGCGCCGCTCGGCGCCCGCGGGCGCGCAGTGGTAGCCGAAGCGCAGGTCTGGGAGGCGCTCGCGGAGATCCCCGACCCCGAGATCCCGGTCGTCTCGCTCGTCGAGCTCGGCGTCATCCGTTCGGTCGATGTCCAGGACGGGCACGTCCGGATCGAGTTCACGCCGACCTTCCTCGGCTGTCCTGCGCTCGAGTTCATGAAGCGCGCGATCGAAGAGAAGATCCCGGAGGCCGAGGTCGCGGTCGTGCAGGACGACTCGTGGTCGACCGACAAGATCACTCCCGCCGGCCGCGAGAAGCTGCGCGCCGCAGGGTTCGCACCTCCCGCGCCCAAGCTGGTGCAGCTGCAGTCGCAGGTGCACCGCTGCCCCTACTGCGGCTCGACGGAGACGCGACTCGAGAACCTCTTCGGACCGACGCCATGCCGCTCGCTCCGCTACTGCGAGAGCTGCCGCCAGCCGTTCGAGCAATTCAAGACGATCTGATCGGATCCCCAAGGGCGGTGCGGGCCCTCGGCCCCGACGACTTCTTCGGGGACCTCGCGCTCCTCAGCGACGGCCGGCGCGCCGAGCCCGGCGTCTAGCTCATGTCGAAACTCGGATAGCGGCTCGTCAGCAGGTAGATGTAGCCCTGCGTCTGCGCGTGGAACCGCACGCTGAACGCGAGCATGTTCCGCATCCCCTCCGGCATCCGGCCGAGCGCGAGGCAGACGAACCACGCGAAGAACGCCAGCACCTCGGTGAAGTAGTTCAGGACGCCGGAGAAGATCGCCGCGGGTAGCGCGAGCAGGAACCGGAAGAAGACGGCCAGCCGTCCCTGCTCCGCGGGCGGTGCGATCGTCGCGGTGACGGGATAGTCGGCGGAGCCCGCGAAGCTCGGGTACGGATCAGCGACGAGCGACACATACGAGTAGACGTGCACCTGATAGCGGAGGAAGCTCGCGAGGAAGTCGTGCAGCCCCTGCGGGACGCGCTTCGTGAACAGGGCCGCGAACCACACGACGATCAACGCGAACGTGGCCGCGATGCTCCACAGCATCAGCCAGATGAAGTGGGGAATGACGAGCAGCGCGCGAAAGAAGACGGTAACGCGGCTGCGCCTGAGGTCGTCGGTGACGACGAGCGTGATCGGATGGCTCATGCGGAAAGTGTCCCAAGCCGCCCGGCTGCCACGGCGGACACGCCCTATGCGCGCCGCTGCACCTGTCGTACTGTCTTGCGATGAGCATCGCCACGGCCGCCGGGTTCCGGCCGTACGTCTCGCGGCTCGCCGCCGAATGGGAGGCGAACGTCGCGGGCCAGCGAGCGCGCGTGCTCGACGCGTCGCTGCTCGGCCTCGACATCTCCGGCTTCACGGCCCTCTCCGAACGGCTCCAGGAGAAGGGAAAGCTCGGCGCGGAGGAGCTGATCACGCTGATCAGCCGCTGCTACGGAGGACTGATCGACATCGCCGCCCGCTACGGCGGCGACGTGCTCAAGTTCCGCGGAGACGCGCTCCTCATGGTCTTCGACGGCGACGGTCACGAGGCGCGCGCGGCGCGCGCAGCCCTCGCGATGCAGCGGTTCGTCGCGGCGGGAGGAGCGGCCGGCGAGTCGAGCGTCGGGCCGGTGCAGCTGTCCATGTGCTCCGGTCTCGTCTCCGGCCCCTGCCACTTCTTCCTCGTCGGCGGGCGACACCGCGAGCTGCTCGTGTGCGGCCCTTCCGCCTCGCTGACGCTCGAGCTCGAGGACGCCGCGGAGCAGGGCGAGGTGCTCGTTTCGGCGCGCACCGCCGACGCGCTCGAGGGATTCGTCGCCGCGGAGCGAGACGGTGCGTTCCTGCTGCGGCCCGATGCGGGCGACACCGAGCTGCCGCCGCTCCCCGACGAGCCCGACCTGCCGCTCGACGAGCTCCGGGAGCTCGTCCCGCCGTCCCTGCGAGAGCCGATCGAGCAGCACGCGATCGAGGCCGAGCACCGCCGGGCTACCGCCGCCTTCGTCAAGTACTCCGGCACCGACGAGCTGGTGGAGCGGCTCGAGGAGGCAACGACGGCACTCACGGCCCTCGCCGACGCGGTCTCGACGGAGACGCACGAACGCCGGGTGACGTGGCTCGAGTCGGACATCGACCGGAACGGCGGCAAGCTCTACCTCGTCGCCGGCGCGCCCGCGAGCGAAGGCGACGAGGAAGACCGGATGCTGCGGACGCTGCGGGCCGTCGTCGATGCACACGCCGGTCCACCGATCGCGGTCGGCGTCAACCGCGGCCCCGTCTTGGCCGGCCCGATCGGCTCCGACCTTCGCACGACGTATGCCGTCATGGGCGACACGGTCAACCTCGCGGCCCGCCTGTGCGCCCGCGCCGAGAAGGGCGAGATCCTCGCCACGGCCGACGTCCTGCAGCGCTGCCGCGCGCGCTTCGAGACGACGCCACGGCAGTTCCTGATGAAAGGGAAGGCGAAGCCCGTCACCGGCTACTCGGTCGGGGCCATCGCGGCAGAGGGCAGCGAGGAGACGCGCGCGCTGCTGCCGCTCGTCGGGCGCGAGCAGGAGATGGCCACGCTGCGTGAGGCGGTCGACGCGGCCCGGATGCGCCAGAGCCGCGCGCTCGAGCTCGTCGGCGAGCCGGGCGCCGGCAAGACCCGCCTCGTCGAGGAGCTCGCGACCGCCGCCGTCGGCTTCCAGCTGCTGCGGGCGCGCTGCGAGCCGTACTCGGCCTCGACCCCGTTCGCCCTCTTCCGGACGCTGCTGCGGCCGCTCGTGGGCATCCTCCCCGAGGACTCTCCGGATGCCGCCGGGGCGAAGCTCGCAGCGTTCGCGACGGGAGTCATGCCCGACCTCGCACTCTGGCTGCCGCTGCTGGCGCTGCCGTTCGACGCCGACGTTCCCTCGACACCGGAGGTCGACCAGATCGACCCGGCCTTCCGCCGGGACCGCCTGCACGACGTCGTCGACCAGTTCCTGATGCGGCTGCTCCTGATGCCGACGGCGATCCTCGTCGAGGACACCCACTGGCTCGACGACGCCTCGCGGCTCCTGCTCGAGAAGCTCGCGGAGCCGGGGCCGCGGCCGTGGCTCGTCGTCGCGACGCGACGGCCGTCCGGACTCCCGCTCGCGGAGACGGCGACCGTGCTCGAGCTCGAGCCGCTGACCTCGAACGACGCGCGCGCCCTCGCGCTCGCCGCCGCCGGAGAGACGGCGCTCTCGGAGGCCGAGCTCGCCGCCCTGACCGAGCGCGCAGCGGGGAACGCGCTCTTCATCCGCGAGCTCGCGCTCGCTCCGACCCTCGAGGGCGCGCTCCCCGAGACGGTCGAGTCGCTCCTGACGAACCGCATCGATGCACTGCACCCCTCCGATCGGCTGCTGCTGCGCCACGCATCGGTCATCGGCCCCTCCTTCGACCTCGACCTCCTCGACGAGACGCTCGCCGAGGAGAGCGGCGACGCCGAGCAATGGGAGCGGCTCGCGGACTTCGTCGACTGGGAAGGGGCCGCGCGACTTCGCTTCCGGCACGACCTCGTGCGCGCCGCCGCCTACGAGGGGCTCTCGTTCGCCCGCCGGCGGGAGCTTCACGCACGCGTCGGCGAGGCGCTCGAGCGGCGCGCCGCCGACCCGGCGTCGCAGGCCGGCGTCCTCTCGCTCCACTTCCTCGAGGCGGGCGAGTGGGAGAAGACGTGGCGGTACGCGGTGCTCGGCGGCGATGACGCCCGCGCGAAGTACGCCAACGTCGACGCGGCCACCTTCTACGAGCGCGCCCTGACGGCGGCGGAGGAGCTCGGGCCGCCGCCGGGGGAGCTGGCGCCCGTCTGGGAGGCGCTGGGCGACGTCCGCGAGCTGTTCGCGAAGTACGACGACGCGGACGCGGCCTACGTCCAGGCACTCGAGCACGGCGGCGACGGCGCCCGCGTGCTGCGCAAGCGCGGCGTGGTGGCCGAGCGGCAGGGCCGCTATGACGACGCGCTCGAGCTCTACGACACGGGCGCGGCCGAGGCCGACGCGAAGGAGAGCGTCGCGCTCCAGCTCGGCCGCGCGATCGTGCTCTACCGCCAGGGGAAGATTGACGAGTGCGCCCGGACGGCCGAAGAAGCGGCCGCGGCCGCGAAGGCGCTCGCCGACCGCGAGGCTCTCGCCAACGCTTACTACATCCGGGCCGCCGCGGAGGGCGATCGCGACGGGCCTGCGGGCGAGTTCCTCCGGCTCGCCCTGCCGATGTTCGAGGAGCTCGGCCTGCTGCATCGCCAGGCGACCGTGCTCAACAACATGGGAGTCCGCGCGTACTACGAGGGAGCGTGGAACGAGGCCCTCGAGCTCTACCGTCGCTCGGAGGAGGCGGTCCGCCGCGCAGGCGACGTGCTCACGGGCGGGCACGCCACGAACAACCGTGCCGAGATCCTCCTCGACCAGGGCCATCACGCCGAGGCGGCCGAGCTGTTCGAGGTCGCGCTCCGCACCTACCGCGCCGCACGCTTCCCGATCGGCGAGGCGCTCGTCCAGGTCAATCTCGGACGGCTCGCCGCCGAGCAGGGCCGCTTCGAGGACTCGTACGAGCACTTCGACACGGCGCGGATGCAGCTCCAGGCTCTCGGCGCGGAGAGCTTCCTGATCGAAGCCGACGCGCGGCGCGCGCAGGCGCTCGTGCTCGAGGGCCAGCACGCCGACGCGGCCGAGCTCGCGCGCGACGCGCTCGAGCGGATGGAGGCGACCGGCGAGGTCGGCGTCCGCTCCGCGCTGCTCGAGCGCCTGCTCGCGATCGCTGCGGTGCAGGGAAGGACACCCGAGGCCGCGCCGGCGCACTTCGAGACAAGTCTCGCAACGGCGCGCCGGCTCGGCGCCGACTACGAGGTCGCGCGCACGCTGCAGGCGAAGGTGCTGACCGGCCTGGCCTCGGACGAGGAGCACGAGGAGGCAGAGGCCATCATGGCGCGCCTCGGCGTCGTCTCGCTCCCGGCGCTACCGCTGCCCTAGGACCGGCCGGTAGCAGCTACTGCCACGTCTTTGTAACGGGCTGCTTCGGCTCCACCAGGCGACTCTCGGATCCGTCCGTGGACGTGCGACAGGATCTCGTGACGGTAGCTGCTACCGGTCTCAGAAGTTCGAGTCGCGTGAGCCAGTCTGGGAGTCGGACGCCGTCCCGTGGATCGGGTTGCCTCCCGGATCGAGCATGCTCGGGTCGGGCGTGTACGTCGCCGTCAGGGCGCTGTTCACGGCGTTGACGGTGGCGCTCGGCGAGCCGAGCGTCACGGTCAGCGTTCCGTTGTGGCTCCACTGGATCTTCGAGTTCGTGAAGACGAGGGCGGCGCCGGTCGTGTTGTAGCCGGTGCTGCCGAGGTCGATCGAGCCGAAGTGCGAGCCGGCGGCGCCGCACGCGCCGGCGACGCTAGGCGTGTCAAGCGCGAGCACGTCGTCCGCGCCGCCGCCGTCGTTCAGCTGCACCGTGACGCCGGAGAGCGTCTGATCCCTCCCGTTGTCGGCGCCCCACGCGCCGCACATCGACGCCTCGTCGAGCGGCTGCGAGAAGGCGATCTGGACCGTGTCGCCGCTCGACGGCTTCCCGTCGTGGTGCGCGATCGTGAGGCTCGTCGGACGCGGCGAGGACGAGTCGACGAAGTCCTGCTCCTCGAACTCCTTGTTTCCCACGATGTGGTCGATCAGCGTGCCGGTGTACGCGTGCCCGTCGGGGCCGCAGACCTGGACGTAGTACTGCACGCCCCACGGGAGCGGCGGCCGGCCGGGCGTCTGCAATCCCGTCTCCCAGATGTAGTAGAAGCCGCCGTCGTCGGGCGTGAGCGTGTCGGTGCCGACGACCGGCGCCTGCGTCGGGTCGGCCGGGCAGACCCCGAACGGATTCGCGCCCGAGACGCCGGCGTCGGACGGGGAGTTGTAGAGGTTGACGGTGTCGGTCTGCGCGGGGTCGCCCGGATTGCCGCCGAAGGCCTGAGCCGCCGGAATGTTCTGGCCCACGTAGCCGCCGATCGCGGTCACGTGCTTGCCGCTCAGGACGATCGGGATGTTGTCGTCGCCCGACAGCACCTGCGGGTTGCCGCCCGAGCTGTCGCTCACCGTCACGAGCTTCGTGAGCTTGAAGTTCAGCCCGGCGACGAAGTAGACCTGCGGATCCGGGTTGGCCGGCCAGATGGTGTTCAGCGGCCGGAACCCGAGAGTGACGTCGATCATGGCGTTGTGGCCCGGTCCGATCGCCGGCCCCGGCCCCGCGCGATGCGGGCCGCTCGGGATCGAGATGCCGGTGATCAGGACGCACTTCGCGACGCCGGGCGTGAGGAGCGATGAATACGGCACGTAGTCGTGCGCGACGTCCGAGCACGGCGTGGTCGCGCCGGGATCCTTGTACAGCACGGTGACGGCCTCGTTGCCCGGCCCGCCGTCCGGGTGGACGTGGACGGCGTCGGATCCGTTCAAGCCGCCCTTGAGCACGAACGCAGGCTGCCCGAGCCCGCCGGGGTTGGAGCAGTCGGGGACGCTCGAGAGGTTGCAGTTCACCGGCATCCCGGGGATGGAGATGATCGCTGCGAGCTGAGCGTTCGCCGCACCCGAGGTGCCACGCCATCCGGGAGGCCCGAGGTCGACGCCGCTGTCGTTGGTGATCGTCGCGACCAGGTTCACCTCGGGCGGGTCGGTGTTCTTCAGCACGAGGTGCGCCGAGTCGCCCGGGATCTTCGCGAAGAGGGCGTTGAAGCTCCGGCCGAGATCGAAGAAGCCGGAATCCTCGAGGAAGTCCGAGTCGTCGAGCGAGCCGCTCGGGATCACGTCGACCGTGACCGTGCCCGTCTGCTGGTACGCGCCGCTCGCGTCCGTGATGGTGTAGGTGAACGTGTCCGTCCCGAGGTAGTTCGCGTACGGCGTGTAGCTGACGCCCGGCCCGCCCCCCACGCAGCTCGAGCACGACGACGCCGTTCCGTTGAACGCGGTCGGGCTCTGGACCGACGAGAGGCCGCCGCCGGCGAGCGAGTCGCCGTTCAGCACGTCGATCGGGTTGGCCGTGGAGTTCGCGTAGACGGTGGCGGTCTGCGGCGCCGCCTGGAGCAGCGAGTACGCCGCCGTGATCGTCTCCGCTCCGGTCACCGTGATCGGGCTCGAGAGCGACCCGCCGTTCTGGAGGATGTAGAGGCCGCCCGAGCTCGAGGTGCTCGCGACCGGGTTGCCGTACTGGTAGCTCACGCTCGATTCGCTCACGATCGGGAGCGTGACCGGGAGCTCGTCCGCCGTGTAGGCGGTCGGTGCACCGTTGCCGATCGTGACGCTGAGGACCTGGTGCGTCCCCGTGTCGTTCGACCCGCCGGTCGGTATCCCGCTCGCGCCGAAGGTGACGTTGTACGTCTTCACGTAGGTGAACGCGAGGCTGCTCGCAGCCGACGTGTTGCCGGCGTTGTCGGTCGACCTCACGTCGACCGTGTAGCTGACGTGGTCGTCGAGTGCCGAAGCCGGCAGCGGATAGCTCCACGTTCCGGTTCCGGTCGCATCGAGATACGTCTCGGAGGAGGCGGCGAAGCTCGTGCCGTTCCAGTAGTCGCCGTCGCTGTCGCGCTCGATCGACACCTGAACCGAGGCGACGCCCGACCCGCCGGCGTCGGAGGCTGTACCGCACAGGCCCGCCGTCGGGCAGCCCGCGTTCCACTGCGCCGCCGTGTAGGTCGAGCCATCGGTGGCGAATGTCGTCGCCACCGTCGGAGCGGTGTCGTCGAGCAGGTAGACGGCCGTCATCGTGTTCCCGGCCGAGTCGGTTGCCGTGACCGTCTGTGCGCCGTCGCCGGTCAGCGTGAGCTGCCCGTTGCTGTCGAGCGTGACGGGCACGCCGTCGACCGTGACGGAGACCGCCCCGGCGGTCGATGCGACCGTCACCGGCAGGCTGCTCTGATACCAGCCGTTCGCGTCCGGGTCGCGGCTAGGCTCGATCGTGATCGACCCGCCACCGGTTCCCTGCGTCAGAGGCTGCGCGTCGAAGTAGCTGCCCTTGTTCGAGCTGTAGCCGCAGTTGCCGGCGGCGTCGCAGGCCTCGACGAAGTACTGGATGTGGCTGCCGCCGAACGACACGCCGCCCAGCCACGCGCCGGACGAGGAGTCCTGCGTCAGCGGGAGCGCCTGCCAGTGGCCCGTCCCGTCGTCGTAGACGACCTGCGCGAAGACGACCGTTCCCGGATCGCCGTTCTGGTCGCGGTCGCTGAAGCGGCCGCTGAAGGTGAGGATGCCGTTCGAGAGGTAGGCATCGATCGAGTCGATCGTCGGCGGCGTGAAGTCCTGGCTCGTGGAGTACGTGACCTGGCCGGCGATCTGCGTCCAGAGCCGCTCGACGCCGGTGGTCGTGTCACCGGTGGTCTGCGTGAAGAACTGGCCCGTGATCAGGTTCAGGCTCTGGTCGGCGCCGAGCGAGACGAGCGTCGGGATCTTCTCCGGCCACGCCTCTTCCGTGAACGTCGGCGGCGGCTCGTCGCCGCTCGAGTTGAGCGTCGGCCGGACGTTGTCGGGGGTGAACGGCGTGGTGTCCGAGCTCGTGAGGCCGTCGATGACGACGCCGTGCGCGACGAGGCCGCTGCGGGCGGCGGGCAGGCTGATGAAGGGCTGCAGCGGCCGGTAGTTCGGCGCCTGCACCTGGCCGTCGTTCGTGAAGTACTCGCCGTACTCCCCGGTCGTCGGGCCGACGAAGTGCGGCGTCGCGGAGAAGCTCGCGCTCTGGACGCCGTCGCCGGGGAACGAGGAGAGCGGCCCCTGCGACGGACTCGCCGAGTCGGTCGCCCCGTGCACGGGGTCGGGCGAGCTGGTCGGATCCGGGTCGAGCGCAGTCGGCGAGCGCCCGACGCCGTACATCGGCAGGCCGTAGAGCTCGGCCTCCGAGAGCGTCTTCTCGTCGTAATTGCTGAACGCGATTCGCGAGAGGTAGTACTGCTGCTTCGCCTGCATCAGCGCCTGCCCCAGCGTCAGCGAGCCGCCGAGGTTCGCGGCGAAGTCGGACATCAGCTCCTCCGAGAAGGCGACGCTGTCGGTGTCGCCCAACCCGAAGCCGGTGTTGCCGACGAAGCCCGTGTCGTGCTCGGCGAAGTACTGCGGCCAGTCGAGCACGCTCGAGCCGACGACGGCGTCCGTGGTCTGGAAGCCGGCGTGACAACCCATGGTGAAGAAGATGCCGCCGTTGAGCCCGCTCGGCAGGTCCGCGGTCGAGAGGACGTCGCCGTTCGCCATCTGCGCGCGGTAGTTGTCGTAGTGGCCGTTCCACGAGTTGATGTCGGCGGGGCCGCCGGTGGGGAAGGCAGCATTGAGCAGGTCGCTCGCGCTCCAGTCCGACGTCGCGCTGAGCGGGTCGTCGAGCGTCCGCACGTTCACGCCGAGAGCCGTGAGGTCGTCGGCGATTCGCTGGCTGCCGTCGGCGACGAAGTCGTAGCCCGAGACGAACCCGGTCGAGCTCTTCAGGGCGCCCGGCGTCGGAGCGTTCTCGAAGTTGGTCACGGCGTTCGCGATGTCCTGCGCCGTCTCGACGAGCCGCCCGCCGGCGAGGTTCGGCGGGAAGAGCTGCTGTCCGCTCGCCGGGACGGGGTTCGTGTCGAGATACGGGTCGTCGCTCAGCAGGTCGCCCGCGGCGAGCGAGCCCTGGTACTCGTTCGGCCCGAACTGGCCGGCGAAGCCGCTCTCGTTCGCGATCAGCGACAGGTCCGGCAAACGGAAGAACGGGATCTGGTCGTCGCCGCCGGCGAAGACGACGTACTTGACGCTGGGCCGCGCCGCCACGATCGTGTCGACCTCGTTCGCGATCGCGTTCGCGACGGCGTTCGCCGCGTCCGGGTTGCAGGGGTTCGAGTCCCACTGGTCGTAGAGACCCTGGACGCCCGTGATCGTCTCGACCGGGACGACGACGCCGCTCACGCCGAGCGAGCCGTCGCCCGCGAGGTCGTGGAGCTTCGCGACCGCGTTCGCCTCGTCGGTCGAGCCGTACGTGTCGCCGAGCCGCTTCTCGTCGACCAGGATGATCGTGTTCAGGTTCGACGGCAGCGAGCTCGGGTCGGGTAGCGAGTCGAGCGTCGTCCCCTGGCCGGCGTCGGGGAAGTCCTCTCGTGTGCATGTTTCGGTGGCGGGCGGCGGCGTCGCA
>Ga0335081_10018092_pt1 | contig 11398 bp, 10 predicted proteins | sample Lox_Sample_35_FD_206713 | JGI IMG/M metagenome (GOLD analysis project Ga0335081, IMG submission 206713) | Soil microbial communities from Loxahatchee National Wildlife Refuge, Florida, United States - Lox_Sample_3.5 | ecosystem: Environmental > Terrestrial > Soil > Wetlands | place: USA... | reverse complement strand
TTCGTGGAAGCAGTTGCAGAAGAAGGCCGAATCCGACAAGACCCGCTCTTAACCGGGGACTCCTGGCTCGGTCACTTGATGTCGTTCAGGATTGGGATGTCTTTCACCGGCTTCGGACCTGGCAACGTCTTCAGATACGTCCAAATGTCCGTGAGTTCCTGGTCGCTGACGACTTTGTCGATGTAAGCCGGCATCGCGCCCGATGGCCGCCGCACGTATCGGATCAGCGCCTGCGCGTTGAGCGCCGTGGAAGCAATCCGCGCGCCGTCGCGGCTTCCTTGCCCCGCGTAGCCGTGGCACTCCCAGCAGCCGTCCCTGAGAAAGAGGCGCTTTCCGTTCTCAGCGTTTCCGTTCGATTGACCGAAGGCGATTGCGGCGAGCAGCGTCGCCGCCAGGATGCAGATGATCTTCATGACCCGTACCTTTAGCGCGGCTGAGTGACCAGATCGATGAGCGCCGGTTCACCCTTCTTCACCACTTCCAGCGCGGCCTTAAGCGCGGGGCCAAAGTCGTTCGGATTCTCGATGGGACCCGAGCTGTACATCCCGTAGGCCTTGGCCATCGTGGCGTAGTTGATAAACGGCTTTTCGAGGGTGACACCGATATTGACGTTCTCCACGCCGCGGCCGGCCCTCGAGGCCATATCCTGCAGGAACATGTGCTCCTGGTGGTAGGCTCGGTTGTTGTGCATCACACTCAGCAGCGGGATGTTGTGATGCGCGGCGGTCCAGAGCACGCCGGGGACGTAATTCAGGTCGCCATCGCACTGGATATTGACGCTGATGCGCCCATATTTCTTGTTCGCCAGAGCCGCGCCAACTGCCGCCGGCGCACCGTAGCCGATGCCATACGCTCCGTGGCCGCCGATGAAGTGGTACGGCTTATCGAAGTTCCATAACCGCAGCGGCCACCAGCTCACGAACGTGGTGTCGGAGACCAGCGACCAATCTTCGTGCTGAATCTGATTCCACAACTCCGCGGCCATGCGGGCCGTCGTGACCGGGCTGGCATCCCAGCCCACCGTCGCCGCTTCCAAATCGCGCTCGCGGGTGCGCCGGTGCTGCTCGGCAAGTTTCTTCGTGCGCTCTTCCACCGTGCGCTTGCGATCTGCCGTCATCAGGCGCTTGCACGCTTCGATGAGCGGCGGCAAAGTGGCTTCCGCATCGGCGGCGATCGCCAGATCGACCGGCGTGTAGCGGCCGAAATCCTGATAGTTGCTGCGGCTGAACAGATCGCCGGTCGTAATCGTGATCAGCTTCGCCCCCGGCTTGGTAATAGGGTGCCACTCCATTCCCATCCGGTTGATCGGGGTCATCGTGTGCGTGGTCTGCCAGAAGTCCGGAACCTCGAGTCCGAGCACCACGTCCGCGGCGGCCACGTTGCCGGTATTGAAGAGCGGATGGTGCGAGGGGAAGTTCATGCGGAACTTGCGATCTTCGATGCCCGCGCCCAGAACCTCCGCCAGTTCCACCAACATCGGAATTGCGGCCGGCGTTCGCGCTACGCGGCCGGCCACAATCACCGGGTTCTCCGCGTTCACCAGCATCTTGGCCGCTTCGTTCACCGCGGACGGATCGCCGGCTGGCGCCGTCGGCACGGTCACTTTCGGGATGCGCAGCGTGTTGCGATCCTCTTCCGAGACCGGCTCTTCCTGAAGCTGGCCATTGGCGCAGAGTACCACCGGCTCCATCGGCGTCGTCATCATCACCTTGTAAGCCTTCACCGCCGACTCGGCGAAGTGCGCCAGCGACACTGGCGAATCGTCCCACTTGGTGTAGTCGCGAACCATGGAGGCCGCGTCCTGCACGCTGTGGTTCCACTCGACATCGCCACGCCGGTACGTGACCTCTTGCTCATTGCCAAGAATCAGGTACACCGGCACGCGGTCCGAATAGGCGTTGTAGATGGCCATCGACGCGTGTTGCAGTCCGACCGTTCCGTGCGCCAGCGTGAGGATCGGCTTGCGTTCGATTTTGTAATATCCATGCGCCATGGCGATGGATATTTCCTCGTGCGTGCAGGTGATCCATTCCGGCTTGGTGTTCTTGCCGTAATTGATGAACGACTCCTGCAGGCCGCGGAAGCTCGACCCGGGATTGGCGAAGATGTAGTCGAAGTTCAGGCTCTTGAGCACGTCGACCATGAAGTCGGCGCCCGGACGGTCCGTCGTATAGACGTCCGCGCGCGGAGGAGTTCCGGTTTCGAGAGCCACCTGCCGCGGGCTCGGCAGCGGCGCCGCGGGACGCGCCTGGGCCTGCTGCTGCGCCATGGCGGCAGGAGGCTTCACCACCAGGCCGGCGGCTCCGGCCGCGGCCCCCGCGGCCGCTCCTTTCAGAAATCCACGACGGTTGACGTTCTTCGATTTCGCCATGTTTACTCCCTTCTTGCTTTGCGACCTGGCAAACCGCGCACGTGAAAGATTCTCACAGGGCCGGCTCAATTATGGAGTCGAACAGACAGCAGTACTCCTTTGGCATCAATCGAGTACGGTTTCCAGTGTATGGCTGACCAAGCGCGGGAGTCAAGGCAACCACCCGGCCACGCATGCCCTATTGCTCTTTGAATTGCGCCAGGGCCGGAACATCCTTGGCGGGCTTCGATTCTGGAAGCGTCTTGATGTACGCGTGGATATCCGCCAGTTGCTGATCGCTCAGAACCTTGGTCGAAAATGAAGGCATCTGACGTGTGCGCGGCGCCCGCACGTATGCCGTAAAAGCTGCAGTGCTCATACGCATAGGGACCAGCCGCGCGCCGGAACCGTTCTGGCCGGAAAATCCGTGGCACGCGTAGCAACTGTATTTGAGAAAGAGGTCTTTGCCTTTGGCGGCATCGCCGGACTGCTGGGCACTGAGCACTCCCGCCAGCCCGGCCATCACGATCAGAAACCGGAGCAACATCCTATGCATCGTGAATCTCCCTCGATCGAAAACCGGCATTTATCTTATCGCAATTCCCAGCTCTCGCAGAAAGTCGCGCATGCGGTCGAGGTGCTTTTTTTCGAGTCCCCACAATCGCGCGGCCCATTCGTTGACTGCCGTTTCGGCGCGATCCAGATGGGTGGACGCATTGTTCCGCACCGCGGTATGCGCCCGCTGCGAGGCGGCGGCCAAGCCTCTGTGGATGGGGTCTTCGCGCCGAAATTGCGGCACGGCGATATGTTCGAGCACATGCGTGGCGATCTGCGTTTGAACGGCATACGCCGCGACCGCCGCGCTGACCGGCAGAGAATTGAGCGCGCCGCACACATAATGCGCCTCCATCTCGGAATCGACCGGCACGATCATAAGCTTATGATCGGGCACCGGCACTGTGCCGCCGGCCGGCCCTGCCACCGCGGCAGTAAACGGCAACGCCTGTTCGCGCCAGACTATCTTCCATGGCGCGAAGGTATACTCGCCGATGTTGAACAGCGAATAGAACGGCGCATCGGGTTTGAAGTACCGCTTATACGCGGGCCGCTCCCGCAACAACGTTTCGAACCGCGTCAAATACGAAAACGCGCCTGGAAAATACGCCTGTATCTCGGCTTCCGGCACAGCGCGCAGCTTCATCCCCGGCCGGTGCGTGACCAGAATCGAGTGTTCCGTCGCGGTGCTCCACCGCTGGACGTTGCGCCCTCGCAGCAGCGGATAGATCAAATTACTTTCGACCTCGCCCTCTGTAGCCGGCACCTGTTTGCGGGCGCCTTCAGTGATATTCCGGATCGTAATGAGACCTCGCGAACGCCTCACCACTTCGATCCAGAAGACGGCGTTCGCCCCGCCTGTGTTGGCCCCTTCGCGCGCACGATAGGCCGACTGGCCCAGCACTCGCGCAATGGCCGACAAGGCTGCCGGAGGCGCGGCGATCCAGGGGCTGGTTGGATCGGGCGCGACGGGCCGCGCGCGCCATTCGCATTGCTTGCCGCGGCGATGATAGCGGTAGACGACGGGATACCTGGTCTCACGTCCTTTTTCAAGAATCAGCAGCGCCGTCCGGTTGGTAGCGTCGCGGAACGGCTTCAACTCAACGAGGTCATCCACCGCGCACACGCCGAGAGGCGTGCCGTCGGGAAGCTGTAACCGGCGGAAGCCCTGCCCGGCAGCCGCGGCCCGAAAGAACGCTTGCGGCACCACGAACCCCAGCCGGCCGCCCGGGCGGAGATACCGGTCGGCGGCAACATAGGTCATCAGCATCGAGAGATCGTATTTGGCCGCGCCGAGAATGGTCTGGATGCCTGCCCGGCGTTTTGGAAACAGCCCGTAGTGCTCCCATAGAGCCATGGTCTCCCGTCGGTAATCCACGGGCAGGTTTTGCCAATTGATCCACGGCGGATTTCCCACTACGTAATCAAACGGCGCAAGCTGGGGCCCTCGCAGCACCGAATCCGCTTCGTAGACGGGCACGTCGGTCACTCCCTCGGCGAGATCTCCGAGAGCCAGCAGATAATTGGTCCGCGCGGTTTCGACAGCCAGCGCATGCACGTCGCACCCTGCGACGTTCCGCAGAATCAACTTGAGCGCCCGCCCCGGCGCGATTTTCCCGGCCGCCACACGCCGCCGAATCTGCTTAATGACCTGAACCAGGAAGACACCGGACCCGCAGGAGGGATCGAAGACTCGTTGCTCCGGGTCCCCCCAATCCGCCTCCATGGTTGCGATCAGCAGTTTTTCGGCGAGCCAATCGGGCGTGTAATATTCGCCCAGCCGGCGCCGCACCGCTTCGGGAAAGAGCTGCCGATAGACATCACTGAAGAAGTCCGCCGGTTCCCGCGGCAACTCGATACGCTCCATCATTCTCGTCACCACTTGCTGAAACTGAGGAACGCACGGCGCCCCGGCGCCGGTAGCTCGCGCAGCGACGCACGCGAGCAAGATCCGGTAATACGTCTCGGCATCCCCAACGAGCGCCAACTCCTCCGCGAAAAAGGGGCGAGATGCCTTGTTCGGGCTGCCTGAAATTACCACGATGTATAATTCTCAACGAGGATGACCCGAGTACGCAAACTGATCGGCCTTATCGCTGCCGCGTCGGTCGGCGCCGGCGCCGCGTTGGCCCAATTCCCGTCTCCGGTGCTTCCGGAGACCGCCAGTCGTGTTTCGGACCATGTCCAGGTCATCTTTGGATTTCCGAATATCGCGATCGTGACCGGTGACCGCGCTACGCTCGTCATCGACACCGGTCTTGGCTCTTCCAATGGAGCGATCGCCGCACGCGTCGCGAAAAAGCTGTCTAAAGGCGGGAAGCTCTATCTCACGACCACGCACTTTCATCCCGAGCACGCCGCCGGCGAAGCGGGGTTTCCACCCGACACCATACTGCTCCGAAACGCGGTGCAGCAGCAGGAATTGATCGAGCACCAGGCCGAGTTGCTGGCCTTATTCAACCGCTTGAATCCCGAATACGCAAAGCTGCTGCAGGGTGTCGATAACCTGCGAACCCCCGACCTCGTTTTCGAAAGCGAAGCAATGCTCGACCTCGGAGGCGCTACCGCGCGCCTGATGTGGCTCGGCGCCGCGCATACTAAGGGCGATCAACTCGTGTTCGTCGAGCCGGACCGCACTCTGATCTCCGGTGACGTCGTTCAAAACAAGGTGGTGCCGGGCGTGGCCGGCGAGGGTGGCAGTTTTTCCAGTTGGCTCACCGTGCTCGAAAAGCTCGAACCGCTAAAGCCCCTTCACGTCGTGCCCGATCACAGCCGCCCCGGAGACGGATCACTGATCGCTGCCGAACGCGCTTTCATGCTCGATATGCGTTCGCGAGCACTCGCGTACAAGCAGCAGGGCCTATCCGCCGCCGATGCCGGCAAGCGCCTGTCCGACGACTTCAAAGCTAACTACCCTGAATGGGCTAGCAATCCTGATTGGCCCAACCTGAACTCGATCAATGGATTCGTGCAGCGCGTTTACGCCGAAGCCCGATAAGTAGCCCTTTCATCTCTAAGCCACGGCTTTCTCGCCTGATTCGAAAATACATCATCTGTCCTGGTACTAAACTCAATCTACTTTAGTAAGCGATGGATTACCTTCTGTATCATGACCCTCATTACTTCTAGAATCGGGTTGAGGTTGAGGGGAAAATTCTCATGCTGACTCTAAGGACACTCTTTCGATGCGGTCTTGCCATGCTGGCCTTCGGGATAAGTAATCCGGCTCTGGTTTATGGCGATGTGCTGTATAACAGCTTATTCGGGGCTTCTGACTCGAGTCTCGGCACGTTCGCGATCGGTGGCGCTGGACCCGAAGGCGATTCCTTTTCAACCCTCGGACATGATTTCCTGCTTACCAACGTCCTTGTGGAGCTTCAAGGAGCGCAGGATTCTCACAACTTCTCCCTGTCTCTTTACAGTGACAACCTGACCTCTTGTCCGACACCATCCACGTGCGCCGGGGGTCCCCTCGCGCCGCTCTATACGATTGCCGTCGTGAACGACGATCTGCTTTCTTCCAGCTTTGCCGCTACTTATAACTTCAGCCTGGCAACTCCGCAGTTCCTATCGGCGGACACGCGATATTGGATCGTCGCCAGCTCGTCCGACGGCAGCGGCACGCTGTGGTCCTACACGGCCGATACGAGTGGGGTGGGAGTCGCCACCGAGTTCGACGCTGACGCCTACGGCATTGGCCCCACCAGCAACGAGCCGTTTCAAATGGCAGTCTTGGGCAGGACCGTTCCGGAAGCCGGCCCGCTATTTCCGCTCGCGCTGGCGGGCTTCGGAGTCGTCGCTGTCTTCTTACACAGGAAGCGGCGGCCCGCCTAATTCGCTTCCCCGGTCCGAATTCCCATCGCTTCTTCGTAGGCTCGACGGACATCCTCCGGCTGCTCAGCCTGAAAAGGAAATCCGTCGGTCAGTTGTTTGCTGAGCAGCGGATGCCGCAATAGCTCTTCCCGGGTTGCTCCTTCGGTCAGAAGCTTCCGCTCCGCAATCGGCAGCGCCACCGAGCGGTTCACTTCCGTATCGCGGATCACCGCCTTCGGATCTTCTCCTCGCGCCACGCGCTCGAGATCGCTCAGGAACCGGTTCCGCATCAGGATGATGCCGCGGTCGCTCGTGCCCAGATGCTCTTCGGCGCGGTCCGCGATGGTTCCCTGACCGATCCACGCCACGAAATCCTGGTTCATGACGTGGCTCGAAATCCAGCGGCCGGTTTCTGCGTCGCGCACCGGGCCGTGCCATGCCGGAATCCGCTCCTGAACGTAAGGCTCCTGCTCTTTGGGAACGCGGCTGAACGCCCACGTCACGCTGAGCGTGTTTTCATCGTCAACCGGCACGCGCCATTCGAAGTGGTCGCCCGTGAACAGCGCATTCGGCCAGAGACAAACCCGGCCCACAGTCCACAGCAAGTCAGACTCGCTCATGCCTTCGCGGAGGCGGCGGTACACGAATCCATAGTCGAATTCGTCAAATGCCAGCTTGAGGTGGCGCGGCGAATACGGCCCGAGCCGGTCGTGCAGCCGCACACTCCAGTTCATGTGCATCCACTCGAAGTGCAGCGGATCGATCGAATTCTCCTGGCACTGAAACCAGTTGCACGGCACCTCGGCGAACACGATCTGCACAAAACCGTTGGACCAAGTGAACGGCTCCCAATTCGGCACCAGCGGCGCCGGCTCCGGGCCGAGATACGCCCAGACCAGCCCCGCCCTCGTCTCTACCGGATACGACTTGATCCGAATTTTGTCTTTGAATCGCGCCTCCGGCTCCGCGACATCTTCGTAAGGCTGCTCCACGCAGCGGCCGCGCTCGTCGAAAAGCCACCCGTGATAGTTGCACCGCAGCCCGCACGATTCGACAAAACCGTACGAAAGATCGGCGCGCCGGTGCGGGCAGCGGCGGTCCACCAGCCCGAACGTTCCGTTCAAATCCTTATACAGCGTGAGATCCTCGCCGAGCAGCCGGACCGGCTTGATACTTTCGTTCTCGAACTCGCTGACGCCCGCAATCGGCATCCAATACCGGCGCAGCAAGTCGCCCATGGGCGTGCCCGGTCCCACCTGCGTCAGCCGCCGGTTCTTGGCCGTGTCGAGCATATCGCGTTCATGCTATCGGTGTACCCCTCGCGCGGTCAAGATATAATTGCCTGAGATTTGAGTCTCTCTCAACTGAAGGAAAAGCAATGCATGCGAAATTAACCGGCTGGGTCGCCGCGCTGGCGATCGCCTGTCTCGCACCGGCTCAGCAACCGCAAAAGATCACGATCAACTATCCGACCCGTAGCGGCGCTTCCTGGCCCATGTATATTGCCAAGGAAGGCGGCTACTACCAGAAGTACGGCCTCGATGTCGACTTGAAGTTTGGCGTGCATCCGGCCGGCATCGCCATGCTGGTGAGCGGTGAGGCCGCCATGGCCAACTATTCGCTCGAGCAGGCGATGGAAGCCAGCACCAAGGATGGCTCGTTCGTGATGGTGGGCAGTTCGCTCAACAAGGCCCTGTTTGCCTTGATGGCCAACAAAAACTTTTCCGACGTCAAGCAGCTCAAAGGGAAACGCATCGCAGTCGGCCAGCTCGGCGACGCGCCTTACAACTACACCATCGCGCTGCTGAAAACCTATGGCATCGGATTGCGCGATGTGCAATGGATCCCGGTGGGCACCGACGTCAGCGGCCGCGCGGCCGCTCTGGTCAGCGGGCGCGCCGACGCCACCTTGCTCACGGCTCCCAATTACTTCCGCCTCGAAGAACAGGGCTACAAAAATCTTGCCAACCTCGCCGACCACAACGAAATCTACGCGGCCACCGTGTACATGCTGCGCAAGAGCAAGGTGGCCTCCGACCCGAACCTCCCCGAGCAGTTGATCAAAGCGCACGCCGAAGCCATCAAGCGCTTCTATGACGACGAAGAGTTCGCCGTCAAAGCCTACGAAGCTTTCGACAAACAGCCCGAGGACGACGTCAAGCGCATCTACGACCGCTACAAGCAGGGCAACCTGTTTGAGCGCGTCCCATACGTGCTCGCCGGAGCCGTCAAATCCGTGATCGCGCAGCAGTCCGACGACCGCATCGCCGCGCAGATGAAAGCCTTCGATTTCCGGACCGTGGTCGATAATAAGTACGTCGATCGCCTGGCGCGCGACGGCTTCTTCGAAAAGCTGTTTGGCCCTGAGGCGAAATCCGAAGAAAATCGCAAACAGAAACTCGCTGAAAGGTAGTTCAGGAGAACCCGAAATGGCCGAAATCGTGTTGGGCATGGGATCGTCGCACGGCCCGCTGCTGTCCACTCCTCCGGAGCAATGGGATCTGCGCGCCGGCGCCGACCGCGCCAACAAGAATCACTGGTATCGCGGCAAAACGTACGATTACGAATCGCTCCTGAAGGAGCGCGCCCCCGGATTCGCCAAGGAGGTCACCGTCGAAGTCCGCCGCGAGCGCCACGCGCAATGCCGGCGTGCGATGGAGGCGCTCGGCCGCAAGTTTCAGGAAGTGCGGCCCGACGCTGTCATCATCGTCGGCAACGATCAGCGCGAATTTTTCGGCGAAGATCTCACTCCGTCCATCACTGTCTATCGCGGGAAGGAAATCGTAAACCAGCAGGACCCGCATGAACCGGCGCCGGGCCTGGCCATCGCCGAAGGCGGCAACGCACCCAAGGAAGGCGCCACCTACCCTGGTGCACCCGATCTCGCCGATCACATCCTCCGCTCGCTCGCCGACGAAGATTTCGATTTGGCGCAGTCGTCCACCAAGCCCCAGGGCGCCACGCGTCCTGGCATCCCGCACGCCTACGGTTTCATCTATCACTCCATCCTCGGCGACAATCCGCCGCCCAGCGTGCCGATCATTTTGAACGTTCACTTCCCGCACAACCAGCCCAAGCTCGCGCGCTGTTTAAAACTGGGTCACGCCCTGCGGCGGGCAATCCGGAGTTTTCAAGGCTGCGGCCGCGTCGCCATCATCGCCTCCGGCGGCCTCACGCATTTCGTGATTGACGAAGAGCTCGATCGCACCGTGCTCCAGGCTATGGAGAAGGGCGACGAAGACACGCTCGCGAAACTTCCGGAAAACGTCTTCAAAGTCGGAACCGCCGAAATCAAGAATTGGTATCCGGTGATTGCCGCCATGAACGCCGAAGGCCGCCGCTTCCACAAGGTCGATTATGTCCCTTGTTATCGTTCCGAAGCCGGCACGGGCAATGCGATGGCGTTTGTGTATTGGGATTAGCATCAAACGTTGCCGCGGGGTATACTACCTCGAAACCAGCGCCAAAGGAGTTTAGTAGATGCCAGCGGCATGGAGAATCGCCGTACTTGCTCTCTTTGTGGCCCGAGCCGTTCCCGCGCAGACTCAGGCGAAATCACTCATTGGGAATGGCTGGGGCCTCGATCACGTGATCGTCGCGCAACGCAGCTTTGACGACGCCACGCAAATTTTCGGCGCCAAGCTGGGCTTCAGCTTCGCCCCCGGCAATAAATTTCCGGACCAGGGTTTGGAAAATGGTCCGGTTCTGCTGCCGCCGGCTTACCTGGAGCTGATGTGGATCTACGATCCGGAGAAGAACGCGGCTGCCGTTAAGGCTGCTGGACCCGGCGGTCCGCTCGCCGCAACGCTGCGGCGGATTCAGGCGCAGGGCGGCGCAATCATCTCTTACAACATCGACGTGTCCCCGGTCGAACAAGCCGCGAGTTTCGTGCGAGCGCGTGGCTTCAAAGTGAGCCTTCCGCCAAGCCCGACCACGCTGCGCGACGGCAAACAACAACCGGGGGCCTGGCAGTTCCTGAACATTAGCTACGAAGATTCGAAAGCGACGCCGCCGGTTGGCGTCCCGGGTGGGCCGGGCGTCGGATTCCTCGAGTATCGGAACAACGGTGACCGGCTGACGGAAGACCGATTGCGGCAAGCGCGCGAAAGGATTGAACGCGAGACTCCGGATCCCCGGCGCAAACCGGGCGATCTCCACGCCAACACCGCCAGGAAGCTCAAGTCGGTTTGGGTCGCCGTTTCCGATCTGCAGCAAACCGTCAAGCACGCCGAAGCGTGGGGCTTTGCGCCGGGGCGCGAACGGACCCTTGGCGAACTCGGAGCGCGCGGCCGTGAAGTCCAGTGCGGTCAGGGTACGATCGTCTTCTGGGAAGCCGATAAGGAAGGCGGCCCGCTCTCGACGATCGTGCGAAGCGGCGGGCTCGGTCCGTTCGGAGTAAGCGTCGGAGTGGAGGACCTAAACCGTGCGCATGATATTGCCGAGCATGGCACAGGAAGACAGCTACACATCGAGAAGAACCAAGGCCGGGACCGTTTCCTGGTGTCTGCCGAGGCAGCGGGCGGCATCTGGGTGGAGTTTGTACAGGAATAACGCCATGAGTCGTCTTTTGCTATTTGTTGCGCTGGCCGTCTGCGCTGCCGCCGAAACGCCCGTCGAATCCAGCCTCGAAGCGCGGTTCCAGCTCGATCTCCGCGTTCCGGAAGCTGCCCTCGCCTCCTT
>Ga0335081_10018091_pt1 | contig 11398 bp, 11 predicted proteins | sample Lox_Sample_35_FD_206713 | JGI IMG/M metagenome (GOLD analysis project Ga0335081, IMG submission 206713) | Soil microbial communities from Loxahatchee National Wildlife Refuge, Florida, United States - Lox_Sample_3.5 | ecosystem: Environmental > Terrestrial > Soil > Wetlands | place: USA... | reverse complement strand
GCCCCCTGGCTGCCGCCGAAGACCAGGAGCGTGGGCGGGTTGCCCGCCGGCTTGGGCGGCAGATCGAAGAAGGCACGGCGCACGGGAACCCCCGTCACTTGGCAACGCTTGAAGTAATGGCAGGTTTCCTCGAAGTGCACAGCAGCGGACGACACGATGGGCGCCATGATGCGGTTGGCCAAGCCGGGCACCACGTTGGGCTCGAAGGCAATTGTGGGTGTGCCGGAGAGCGCCGCTGCCAGCATCGCCGGTCCGGAAGCGTATCCGCCCACGCCGATCACCACGTCCGCCCGAAACTCGTGCAGGATGCCCCACGAGCGAAAGATTGCCGCCGGCAGCGCCGTCATGGTGGCGATTCGCCGGGCGAGGCTGACCTTCTTCAGCGCTCCGACTTCCACCAGCCGGAGCTCGAAGCCCGCGGCGGGAACCAGGCGGTTCTCGATGCCGCGCGAGGTCCCGACAAAAATCACCTCGCAGGGATAGAGCGCCCGCAATTCGTGGGCGATGGCCAGCGCCGGGATGACGTGGCCGCCGGTGCCGCCTCCGGCCAGGACGGCGCGCATATCAGTCGGTGCTCTGCGTGATGTTCAAGAGCACCCCCACGCACGCCAGCATGACGAACAGCGACGAGCCGCCGTAGGAGATGAACGGCAGCGGAATGCCTTTGGTCGGCATCAGGCCCAGCACCACGCTGATGTTGAACACCGCCTGCACCACGATCATCGAGGTGATGCCCGTGGCCAAATAGCGCGCGAAGATGTCTTGGGTAGCAAGCGCCGTGCGCATGCCACGGTAGAGAAAGATGGCGAACAGCGATACCACGGCCAGCGCTCCCAGCAGTCCCATTTCTTCGGCGATCACTGCGAAAATGAAGTCGGTGTGCGGCTCGGGCAGGTAGAAGAGCTTCTGCTTACCTTCCATCAATCCCAGGCCGGTGAACCCGCCGGTGCCGACCGCAATCAGGGACTGAATGATGTGGAAGCCGCGTCCCTGGGGATCCTTCCACGGGTCGAGAAACGCGAGGATGCGTTCGTAACGCCACTTCACGCGGAAGATGGTCACGTAAAGCACGGGCAGGGATGCCACGGCGGCCAATCCCAGGTAGCGCAGGCGCATGCCCGCAACAAACAGGATGATGGCGCTGATGGCCAGGCAGACCACCGACGTCCCCAGGTCAGGCTGCTTGAGGATCAGCCCGGAGCAAGCCGCCACGGGCAAAGCGGCGGGCAGGAGCGTCTGCCGCCAGTCGTCCATCGATTGGGTGCGGTTCTCCAGAAAATAGGCGAGGAACAGGATCAGCGCGGGTTTTGCCAGCTCCGACGGCTGGAAGGACAGGATGCCGAGGCGAATCCAGCGATGCGTGTTGTGCGAGCGGTCGAGGAAGAACACCGCCATCAGCAGGATGAGCGTGACTCCGAGCAGCGAGAACACGACCGCGGGATGCTTGTAGCGGCGGTAGTCTACATTCATAGCGACGAGCATCGCGATCAGGCCGCCAACCGCCCACGCCATCTGCCGAAACAGGAAGGTGTAGGCGGAGCCGAAGCGCTCCTTGGCCATCACCGCCGAGGCGCTGAACACCATCACCAGCCCAATGAACACCAGCAGCAGGGTGACGATAAACAGCGTCTTGTCCACGCTGACGCGCTTAGCCATCTACTCTCTCTAAACTTCCACCACGGAGGCACGGAGGCACGGAGAAATCTTGATTCATTGTTTCTCTGCGCCCCCGTGTCTCCGTGGCAGGTGTAAATCTCACGCCGCCCCTCCCACTTTGCTGGGCGTCTTGCGCGCGGCCAGCGCCTGCACCGCTTCCTTGAAGACACGGCCGCGGTGCTCGAAGCTCTCGAATTGGTCGAAGCTGGCGCAGGCCGGGGCCAGCAGCACGATGTCTCCGGGCGCGGCCGACTCGGCGGCACGCTTGACCGCGGTCTCGAGCGTTTCGGCGCGGAGCACGGGTACGGCGCCCGAGATTTGCGATTCGATCTTCTCCGCCGCCGCTCCGATGGTGTAGACGCGCTTGGCGCGGGCGCGCAGCAGATCTTTCAAGACCGAGTAGTCGCTGCCCTTGTCCTTGCCGCCGAGGATGATGTGGATGTTGCCGGGAAATGATTCCAGCGCCTTGATGGTGGCGTCTACGTTGGTCGCCTTGGAATCGTTGTAATACTCGACCCCCTGAATCGTCGTGACATATTCCAGCCGGTGCTCGACCGCCTTGAACTCCTCGACGGCACGGCGAATGCGGTGCGGCTCGCAGCCGACGAGGCGGCCCACGCATGCTGCGGCCAGCACATTCTCCAGGTTGTGGGCGCCCTTCAGCGTGATGCTGCTCGCCGGCATCACTTCCTGGTCGCCGCTCTCGTCGCGCCAGAAAATTTCTCCGCCGCGCACGAAGGCGCCGCGCTCCACTTCCTTCCGGCGGCTGAACCAGGTCACCGGGGCGCGGCTCCTCCCCGCGAGACCGGCACAGGTGGGATCGTCCCCGTTGAGAACCGCGTGATCCTGCGCCGTCTGATTTTCGAAGATGCGAGCCTTGGCCTGCACGTAGGCTTCGAAGCTGTGGTGGCGGTCGAGATGGTCGGGCGTGATGTTGAGGACGACGGCAATCTCCGGGTGGAAGTTCTGGATGCTCTCGAGCTGGAAGCTGGAGATTTCCAGCACGCTGTAAGAGTCGGTGGTGGCTTCTGCGACCAGGGAAATGGCCGGCGTGCCGATGTTGCCGCCCACCAGCACTTCGTATCCGCCCATGCCGATGACCTCTCCGGCGAGTGCGGTAGTGGTGGTCTTGCCGTTGGAGCCGGTGATGGCGATGATGTGTCCCTTGAGAAAGCGCGAGGCCAGCTCGACTTCGCCGATGATGGGAATGCCCTGGGCGCGCGCCTTGACGAGTTGAGGTACGTCGCTGGGCACGCCGGGGCTGACCACGATCAGATCCTGGTCGCGGAAAGTGCGTTCGCCGTGGCCGCCGGTCTCGACCGAAATACCTTTGTCCAGCAGCGCGGGGATGGCTGAGGGAAGCTGGTCTTCGGTCTTCGCGTCGGAGACGCTCACGCGCGCGCCGCGATCTTTCAAAAAGACCGCCGAGGCCACGCCGGATTTGCCCAGGCCGACCACCAGAACGCGTTTGTTCTTAACCTCCATGCACCTCCGACAAATCGCCGAAGTCGCGCGGAATCGCCGGAATCGCCGGAATCTGGGACGCTACCGGCGTCCTTTGCTGGATCATGCCTTGGCAGTCCGACGCGAGGCGGTAAAAATCGCAGTGAGCTGCCGAGCTTCGCCCAACAGTGGTTCTAGTTTGTTCGCCGGGAGCAGGCCAGCTTCCTCCAACAACTCCAGCCAGAATACCGTCTCGTCCGCCTCCTCAGCCACGACACTGATCTTGGAGACAAAGTCAGCCCTCGGCCGTGATCGGCCGGCAGCATGATAGTTCGCCGCAACCGCCGTTCCCGACCGCAGTATCTGTTTCGCGATCACGTCTGTTTCGCGGCCAGCAGGCAAGTCGCGGGAAAGCCGAATGATCCTTAACGCGAGCTGTTTGGTCCGGTGCCGTAACTGGTCATGGATTTCTGTTCCCACGCTACTGCACCTCCCCGCGCGCCGGTCCGATTTCGGCGATTCCGGCGAGCACGGCGATTTCGGCGATTCTTCATACCACTTCTACCACGACCGCTCTGCTGCCTACCGCAACTTCAGCGTCGTCAGTGCAAAAAGTGCAAACACCAGCGAGCCGATCCAGAAGCGCACGATGATTTTGGACTCCGACCATCCCAGCAGCTCGAAGTGATGGTGCAGCGGAGCCATCTTGAAGATGCGCTTCCGCCGCAGCTTATAGGAGACCACCTGCAGGATCACCGACACTGCTTCGATCACAAAAATACCGCCAATGAAGGGCAGCAGCAGCTCCTGCTTAATCATGACGGCCACCGTGCCGATGGCGCCCCCGAGGGCGAGCGATCCCACGTCGCCCATGAAGATCTCCGCCGGGTGGGCGTTGTACCAGAGGAAACCGATGCTGCCGCCTACCATGGCGCCGCAGAAGATGGTGAGTTCTCCGACCTGGGGCATGCGTTGCAACTCCAGGTATCCGGCGAAGACGGTGTGCCCGCTCACGTAGGTCAGCACCGCCAGCGCACCGGCGGCGATGACGGTGCAGCCGATGGCCAGCCCATCCAGGCCGTCCGTGAGGTTCACCGCATTCGACGAGCCCACGATCACCAGCACCACGAATATAAGGAACGGCATGAAGGCGATAGGCCACAGATACTGGTTTCGCAACATCAGGTGGGTGAACACCAGGTCGGGACGAAACCGCTTCAGGAACGGGACCATGAGGTGGGTCGAGTAGTCGCCGCTGGCGGTCAGCAGCATCAACACCACCGCCACTACCAGGCTGGTGAGGATCTGCAACATCAGCTTGGTCTTGCCGGTCAGCCCCAGGTTGCGATGGTGGATCACCTTCAGGTAATCGTCGGCAAAGCCGATGGAAGCGAACGCCAGCGTAGAAAGCACGGCAATCCACACGAAAATGTTGCTTAGGTCCGCCCACAGCAGGGTGGGTACCACGATGGAGATGGCGATCAGCACCCCGCCCATCGTAGGAGTGCCGGCCTTTTTCTGGTGGGCTTTGGGACCTTCTTCACGGATGTACTGGCCGATCTGGAACTCGCGCAGCCGCCGGATCACCGCCGGCCCCACGATCAGACCTGTGGCCAGGGCGGTCAGGCTGGCAAAAGCGGTGCGAAACGTCAGATAGCGGAAAATGCGGAAGGGCGAAAAATATGGGAAAAGTTTTACGTACAACAGCCAGTAAAGCAATCTGCCTCCGCCTTCCTGTGCTTCTCTATTTTGCCCCTTCGACTTCACTCAGGGCAGGTGTGGCCGCTTGCGCGTGCGCCCGCCAGCTCTCGAGCGCGCCTTCCAGCTTTACCCCGCGCGAGGCTTTGAGCAGGACCGCGTCGCCTGGCCGCACCTCGCGGGCCAGCCACTCGCCCGCCTGCTGCGGCGTCTCCACGAATTCCGCTCTTATGCCTGCGGCGCGCGCTGCCTCAGCCATGTGCCGGGCCGCTCCCCGCACGCCAAGCAGCACGCTGACCGGACTTTGCGCAATGGCAGTCCCGCACTGGCGATGCAATTCATCGCCGGTGGGGCCGAGTTCAAGCATCTCGCCGGCCACCACGATGCGCCGCTGCGCCGGCAACTGCGCAAACGAAGACACCATCGCCATGAGGGCTTTCGGATTCGAATTGTAGCAATCATTCACTACGGTCGCGCCAGCAACCTGGATTAACTGTCCGCGCTTGTCCTGAGGGGCCAGGGCGGCCAGCGCCATGGAGACTTCGGAGGGCGTGATGCCGTTCTCCAATCCGACCGCAGCCGCAGCCAGCGCGTTGTACACGTTGTGCAGCCCCAGCATCGGCAAGGTGACGCTCTGCCGGCAACCGCCGGCTACCAAATCGAAGGCGGAACCCTCGAGACCGCGCTCCTGAACCTTCTCCGCGCGCACCTCCGCCGGGCGCTCGATGCCGAAGGTCACCACTTTCCCGTGGAAGTCACGGCCAAACTGGGAAACGTACCGATCGTCGGCGTTGAGCACCGCGGTCCCGCCGGCATGAAGGGTTTCAATCAGCTCGTACTTGGCGCGAGCGATCGCGGCGACCGAATCGAAAAACTCCAGGTGCACCGGCCCGACGTTGGTGACGACGGCCATGTCGTGCTGCGCGATCGCCGCCAGAGCGCGGATCTCACCGGCGTGGTTCATGCCGATCTCGATGACCGCGATCTCGTGCTCGGGCTCCAGGCGCAGCAGTTGCAGCGGCAGTCCGAAGTGGTTGTTGAGGTTGCCTTCTGATTTGAGAATGCGGAAGCGGGCGCGCAGCACCTGCGCAATGGCTTCTTTGGTGGTGGTTTTGCCGGTCGAGCCCGTGACCGCGATCAGCTTCTTGCCCCACAGCCGCCGGACGGCGGCCCCCAGCCGTTGCAGGGCGATGAGCGGATCGGTGACGGTCAGCAGGCGATGATGTCCGCCATAGCGCGCCGCCTGCTCGCGTCCCACCACCGCCGCCAGCGCCCCGGCCGCGAGTGCCTCCTCGACGAAATCGTGGCCGTCGAGGCGCTCGCCCCTCACGGCAAAAAACAGGTCGTCGGGAGCGATGGAACGGGAGTCGATGGAATATGCGTTCGCCACCGCTCTCGCGTCGAACTCGCCCGTGGCGCCGATGAACTCGGCGATCCGCCCCAGCGGCAGCCTCATCGCGCCGCCTTTCCCGGGACGGCCGGCGCGCAGGGCTCGTAGCCCAGGGAACGCAATACCTCACGGGCCTCCTCGACATCGTCGAACGGCGCCGCGCCTTCGCGGGTGACCTGCGTCTTCTCGTGACCCTTGCCGGCGATCAGCACGATGTCGCCGGGCCGTGCTTCGTCGATGGCCAGCGCGATGGCTTTCCGCCGGTCGGGCTCCATGGTGTAGCGGGCGCCGGTCCGCTGCAGGCCGGGCAGCGCGTCGTTGATGATCGCCAGGGGATCTTCACTGCGGGGATTATCTGATGTAACGACCACGAAATCGCTCCCCAGCCCGGCGGCTTCGCCCATCAGCGGACGCTTGCTGCGATCGCGATCGCCGCCGCAGCCGAAGACCGTGATCACCCGCCCGCGGCCTTTGCTCACCAGGGCGCGCGCCAGGGACACCAGGTTGCGCAGCGCGTCGTCGGTATGAGCATAGTCAACGACTACATAAAAGCCCTGGCCGCAGTCCACGCGCTCGAAGCGTCCCGGCACCCGCTCGAGCGCAGCCACGCCTTTCTCGATCGCCTGCGCCGGGCAGTCGCGACCATAGGCCGCCGCGGCCGCCGCCAGAATGTTGTACACGTTCACCCGCCCCACCAGCGGCGACCAGATAGGGATTGTGCCTTCAGGCATGACGATATCGAAGCGGGTGCCCTTGCGACCCGTATCTATTTTGTCCGCGTGAAAATCCCCTGTCGCGATGCCATAAGTGATGCGCACTTCCGACTTGCTCATCTGTGCCAGCTTGGCGCCGTACTCGTCCTCGACATTCAGAGCCGCCACTCGCGGCGGGTCCGTTCCGCACCCGCGGAAGAGAGTGCATTTGGAATCGAAATAGCGATCCATGGTCTGGTGATAGTCGAGGTGGTCGCGGGTCAGGTTGGTGAACAGCGCCACGTCGAAGGGAATACCGAAAACGCGCTGCTGCTCGAGCGCGTGCGAGGAGACCTCCATCACCGCTTCGGTTGCTCCCGCCCCCAGTGCTTGGGAGAACAACTGGTCCAGCTCCAGGGCCTCGGGCGTGGTGTGCGGCGCTGGCAGAGCTTTGCCGACAACGTGGTACTCGACCGTGCCGATGAGTGCGTTCCTGCGTCCGGCAGCGTGCAGAATGGATTCGATCAGGAAGCTCGTCGTCGTCTTGCCGTTGGTGCCGGTGATGCCGATGATGCGCAGCTTCTCTGCCGGACGGCGATAGAAGTTCGCGCTGATGCGCGCCAGCGCGCGCCGTCCATGCTCGACTTGCGCCCAGGCCACCGCTGGCCGGGGCCGCTCCTGAGCGGAATCCGTGACCACGGCGACTGCTCCGTTGGCGATGGCCGCATCAATATAGCGGTTGCCGTCCGTGGTCTCGCCCCGCATGGCGACGAAACAGTCGCCCGGCTTCGCCCGGCGCGAGTCATACTCGACGCCGGAAATCTCGGCATTGCCGCTTTGAGACAGGACTTCAGCCCCGTCCAGGAGATGAAGGAAGGTCATTGCTGGCATTATAGCGATTGGCTTTGCGGCTCCGCATGACCGGCCGTAGCACCAAGGTTGTCATTCCTCCGGCGAGCAAAACGAGCCGGGAGAACCTGTGGACCATCTTGGCACCACCTCAAGTGGTGGTGCTTGCGCCTTTCTCAGATCCTCCCCTCGGCTCCGCCTGGCGGAGAATGACATTACGGTGGGACAAACAATCACGGCCCAAACCGCACCGCCACGCGTCCCCCGGGAGCAATATGGGCGCCCGGCGCCGGAGCCTGCTCCCGGGCGACGCCATCGCCGATCACGTCAATCTCCAAGCCCGCCTCCTCGGCCATCTCGACCGCAGCGCGTACCGGCTTACCGATCAGCGACGGCACCACCAGGCCGCCACTCTCGACGTCCATCACGACTGTCCCCGAGGCGGGCATGAGGCTCGCTTGCGGCTGAGCGGCGGCGGTTGGCGCGGGCGAAGCTGTTCGCGCTGCTGGCGCAGCCGGGGCAGCCGGTTTCTCCAGCGGCATGTCGGCTACGGCCATTTCCGGCCCTCCGGCCAGACGGTCGGGCGAACTCTCGTCGAGATCAGAGTCCTTGAGCTTGGTCAGAAGCGAGCGGGGGGTCCGGACGTCGATGTCATGCGGTACGTTCAGATATTCGAGCGCCTGTTGCATCACGCGCTGAAAGACCGGCGCACAAATCTGTCCACCCTGATGCAGCCCGACGGCGGAATCGAGGATCACTACCACCGTGAGCGCAGGATTATTGATGGGAGCGAAGCCGGCAAAGGAAGCCACATACTTTGAGCGCGAATAAGCGCCGGTGGAGGGATCGACCTTCTGCGCCGTACCCGTCTTGCCGGCGGCGCTGTAGCCATCCAGTTGCGCCTTGCGGCCGGTGCCGCGCAGCACCACCTGCTGCAGCATCGCCTTCATCTCCGCCGCGGTCAGGTTGGAAATGACGCGCCGCTGTTCCACGGGGGGCGTGCTGTCGGGATGATAAACAGCCTCGCGCAGTCCTGCCTGGGGTGCGGCCACGATGTGCGGCGCCTGCCAGACGCCGTCGTTGGCGATCGTCGAAACCAGCCCGGCCAGTTGCACCGCAGAAATGCCGATCTCCTGCCCCATGGAGATGGCGCCAATCGAAACCTTCGACCAGCGGCTCACTGGTTTGGCCAGCCCGCGCGTCTCCCCGGGGAGTTCAATGCCGGTTTGCGACCCGAAGCCGAAGGCGCGGATGTAGTGGTCAAAGCGCTCCTCGCCGAGGCGCAGCCCGAGCTTGATGGCGCCCACGTCGCTGGAGTGAACGATGATGTCGGTGACTGGGATGACGCCGAACTTCTCGTGGTCGCGGATGCGCATGCCGCCGACCACTATGGCACCCATCTGGCAGTCGACCAGCTCATCCGGGCGCGTGAGCTTCTCATCCAGCGCCGCGGCGACGGTCACCATCTTGAACGTCGAGCCCGGCTCGTACACGTCGCTCACCGCATGGTTCTTCAGAAACGCCGTTGGAACTTTGTTGAAGGTGTTGGGATTGAATGTGGGACGATTGGCCAGTGCCAGCACTTCGCCGGTGTGCGGGTTGGTGACGATGATGGTGCCGGCGACCGCCTTGGTCTGCTCCATCGCCGTCTGCAGCTCGCGCTCGGCGATGTACTGGATGTTCTGATCGATGGTGAGCACCACGTTCTGGCCGGGATCGGGCTGGCGCTCCACCCGCCCGAACCAGCGCCGGCGCGCGTCCATGCTGATGAGCATCTTGCCGGGATTGCCGCGCAGGTGCTCGTCGTACTCGCGCTCGATGCCGCCCAGACCCTCGTCATCCATTCCTACGTAGCCGAGAACCTGCGCCGCCAGCTCGCGCTTGGGATAGAAGCGCTTGGGCTCTTTCTGGAAATAAATGCCTTTCAGATTCAGCGCGCGGACGCGCGCCACCAGGTCCGCATCCACCTTGCGTGCAACCCAGCAGAAGGCGTGTGATGCTTTCATCCGAGCCAGGAGCTCTCGGCGATCTACTTTGAGGATGCGCCCCAGCAGAGCGGCCGTGCTGGCCTGGTCGGGGATTTCCGCCGGCACCGCGAAGACGGAATCCACCATGACCGACATCGCCAATTCGCGTCCGTTGCGGTCGTAGATGATGCCGCGTCGCGGCGCGACTTCGATGCTGCGCTGCTGCTGGCGCTGCGCCCGCTGCGCGAAGTCGCCGTAGTGAAGCACCTGGAGGTCCAGAAGACGTATGCCGATTGCAGCCGTCCATAGCGCGAGAATTGCGGCCAGCGCGTAAAGACGGCGGGTGCTGTCCCAAGCCCTTTCGTTGCAGGAAATTTTTGTCAAGCAGGCGCGCAGGCGAGTGAGGGCTGACATTTGCGGCTGATCGAAAAACCCCCACCCCCAGCAACATCGGCTGGGGTGGGGCAACTTTAAAGAATTATTGCGGCGAAACCACGGCCAGGTTGCGCACCGAGTCGGAGACCCGCGCCATCACCGGAGCTCCAGGATCGACACTGTCGCCACCGCCGTCGAGGCGAATTACCTGCCCGGCCAGCGGCGCGGCCAATCCCATCCGGCGGGCCAGTACGTCGATACGCTGCGGGTCGCGCAACGACGCCTCCTCGAGGTGCAACGCCCGATTCATTTCCACCAGGCCATCGCGCTGCGCCCGTAACTGCTCCACGCGATATCCACACTCGATAGCGCTGAAGTGCTGCCAGGCGTACACCATCACCAGCAGGAACAGCAGCACGGTGGTGCCGAAGAACATCGCCATTTCGCGATTGCGCCGGGGGTCACTGACTTTCACCAAGCGTGAATTATCGATGCGCTTGGTGAAGCAGATCTCCGGCGTCGCGCCACGTGACCGCTGACGTACCGCCGCAGGTGCCGCCATGGTTGCCATGCTGGACGCTCCTATGCCACTTGTACTAGTTGTTCGTCGTACAACGACTCGAGCAGGTACGCCACCGGCAGATCCATGTCTTCTTGCCGCAGGATCTGCGCCGGCCGCGCCCCCGTCCTGTGCTCAGCATGCTCGACCGTCGCGATCAGGTCTTCGATCATCGTTCCCGTGTACATCGTCCACCTCCATGTTGCCTACCCAGCCTGGAAAAGCTTTTCGGGACAGCGCCGCTCCGAAGGAAGGATTGGTCTGTGGAACCGCGTTTTGCCCGTTTGAGGAGGCAACCGCCGTCCCGAAACTTGTCGCCCCGCCCCTTTTCTGGCTCCTGCTGCTCAGACCGCCCTGACAAAAGGGGCTGGGCTAAACTCTTTGCGCCGCGCGCAACTTCGCGCTGCGGGATCTTGCATTGCGACCGACCTCGGCGGCGCTTGCGGTCACCGGCTTCTTGGTCAACACACGGTAGAGGCCGCTGCGCTCGCCTTCGCGGAGAGCGTCCTTCACTCTCCGATCTTCCAGCGAGTGGAAGCTGATGATCACCAGCCTTCCACCCGGCTTCAGCACCTGGGGCGCGCTTCCGAGCAGCGCCTCCAGGTCTTCCAGTTCGCGGTTTACGAAGATTCGGATTGCCTGGAAAGTGCGGGTCGCCGGATGGATTCGGTCAGATTTCATTGACCGGCCCGCGGCCGATATAACATCGGAAAGATGCTTGGTCGTGCGTATCGGCCGCGACCGGACAATGGCTCTGGCGATTCTCCGC
>Ga0335081_10018090_pt1 | contig 11398 bp, 9 predicted proteins | sample Lox_Sample_35_FD_206713 | JGI IMG/M metagenome (GOLD analysis project Ga0335081, IMG submission 206713) | Soil microbial communities from Loxahatchee National Wildlife Refuge, Florida, United States - Lox_Sample_3.5 | ecosystem: Environmental > Terrestrial > Soil > Wetlands | place: USA: Florida... | reverse complement strand
GGCGATCGACCCCCACACGTTCAGCGTCCCCAAGCTGTTGCCGCACAAGTAGTTGTCGACGATCCACGAGTGTTTGGTGCTGAGGATCGCGGCGTCGACGACCAGTCCTTCCGTCGCGGCGCCGAAGAGTTCTTTGTTTTCTTTCGCTTCCGCGGCGGTCATGTTCGACTCGTTGCATGACGAGGAGGTGTTTTTGCAGCCTTCGAAGCCGCAGGAGGTTTCTTTGACGGGGTGATAGACGCGCACGAAGTTGGTCGCGATCAGCCCGAGCGTGGCTGTCCCGGTAGGTTCGTTGGCGCTGGCACCGCCGGTGGTTTCGAGGTTGCCGATCACGATCACGTCATTGGCCGCAGCGATCGTCAGCGATTCGGTGTATTTCCCCTTCACGTACACGTTCCCGCATTCTGTGTCGCCGGTGTATTTCGCGCCGAAGGGGGTGTATTTGCCCGAACAGCCCGATCCGTTTTCCACCGAGACGACGCCGTCATCGGGGAACGGTTTCGATTCTTTCACTTCTTTGCCGCCACCCCACTTCGTGATTTCGAGTGTGTTGGGGCTGCCTTCCTTGAGTTCGAGCTCGGTCCTGCCTTTGAACTTGTATTCGGCCGCTTCGACCAGTTCCTGATCCGTTTCAGGCGGATACAGCGAGCCGGCCGATTCGGTGTAGCCATTGCCGTTTATTTTCGGGGTCGAGTTGTAGTGGCCGCCATTCATCTCCACAGCGTCGTTGTGGCCTTCCCGTCCGAACGTGGCGTTTTTTGCAGTGTCAGCTGCATCGTTCGTGTGGAACGGCCCATTCACTTTGTCGGTGCTCTGCCACACGATCGTGATGCAGTCTTTGACTTTTTCTTCCGTTCGTTCTTTGTAGTACTGTTTGCAGTCCGTCGGTTCGGGCGACTGCGTGACCGGATCCTCGATTTCGTAGTTGCTGACGAACACGTAGTTGATGAAGCCGGGGTGCTTGAACGTCGCGACGATCGAGCGGGTGCACGATTTGTTTTTCGCGTTTTCCGTGAAGCCTTTTTCGGTTAGGGCCCTTTCCCCGCAGTTACCGGGGGCGCTGCCGGTGGCTTCGACTCGGAACGTGCCGGAGGCCGCGCCGACCGTCTCGATGATCGCCGCCTGCTTTTTTTCTTCGCATTCTTTCTGGGTGTGATTTTCGGAGTGCAGGAACCGGTACGTGTAGGTCTCGTCCGTGGTCCCGGGGACGAGCGTGGGTTTCGCTGTTTTCGGGCACGTCGTCCAGAAGTTGTTGTTGGCTCCGAGTTGGTATTTAAACTCGTCGATACCGGCGATCGCGGCCGCGTAGGCCTTCTGCTGGACGATGTAGGTGTGTGTGTTTTTCGTGTCTTCCTTAACGGCCGAGAACGCGGCGGCCGCCAGCAGCATCGCGATCACGAGGATCACGAGAGCCACGATCATCGCGAAGCCTCCGTCTTCGGAGGATCTCGCGCGGAGCCACGCGCCGAACGGTGTCGGGAGGGGCGCCCGGAACGGCGCGCGTGGCCGGGAGCGGTGGGGGTGGGAGCGTCTCATGTGCACGGTTCGTTCACCGCTTCTTCACCGGTTTCGGATGGGCTCAGGCGCAGTACGACCGCGTCGCTGAAGGGCGTCATCCCGTACCCTTTGTAGGTGTTGCCGTATTCGGAGGTCGCCGTGTAGTTGATGCTGACCTTGTCGATTTCATTTTTGGTCGCGGCGGTGGGGATGCTTTCGGTGATCTGGGTGAGTTCACCGCTGGTCGGGCTCGTGAACTTGTAGAACTGGAATATCGTCGATTTGCCCGACAGTGTCAGCGGGATCACGTTGGTCGCCAACACGCGTGCTTTCGCGTTTTTCGTTTCGAGCGTCGGAAATTCCCACTTGCCGGATTTGCCGGCCGGTCCGCTGCCTTTGGTGCTTTCGAACGAGTAGTCGGTGAGCTTGCCGACCGTTTCGCCGGTTTTGCTCGTGCCCGTCGAGGCCCAGTGCACGTCGTGCTCGTAGACCTTTTCGATCACCGCCTTGCTGCTGGAAGAGCTGCCGTAGGAGCTGATGAACCACAGGTCGGCGGGACCCAGTTCAGCCAGCGGGCTGGTCGGTTTCGTGCCGGGCGCCTGGATCGCGTAGGCGCCGAAGCCCACGCAGCTGGAGTGCAGCTCGTCGACGATGCTCTGCATCGCGGTGCGCCCCCCGCGGCTGGCCTGCACGCGTTCGGTGATCCGGGCCTCCTGCTTGACCGAGAACTCGAGGCTCGCGAACAGCGCGAGGCTCACGACGATCCCGGCGAACGAGGCGACCAGCACCTCGATCAGCGTCACGCCGTTCTCGGAGGAGATCGCGCTGGGCACGGAGGGCAAGGTCACGGACATTTCAGTTTGCCCGCAATGGTGGTTTTTTCAACGCCGGAATCTTCGGTGTTTTTGACTTCCTGCAGATAGAATTTGTATTCGCCGGTGCCCGCCTTTTTGGTGTTCGCGACTTTGAACGTGTTGCGCATGTATTCGGTGCCGATTTTCGTCGTCACGCACAGGACGAGTTCTTTGGCGTAGGGCTGGTACTTGTATTTGCTTTCGAGGTGGCCCCCGGCTGCCAGTGCGACTTTGTGTTGATACGTGACCGTGCCGGTGACGTTCTGCGCCGTCCCGGTTTTGCATTCTTCGTTCTCGACGTAGGCGTATTCCGCGCTGTTGAGGGTCCCTTTGGGCGTCGATTTGGTGCCTTCGTAGACCGTGACGTTGACGGCGGGCACTTCGACTTTTACGCTGCTCGAGCCTCCTGGCATCACCGGAGCGGATTTGTCGACGAGTTTTTCGCCCGAGGCGGTGACCGTCGCGGGATTGTTGGCTTCGCAGTCGCCCGCGAAGACGGTGTATTCGGACGGTTTGCCGGATTTCGCCGCCGGGAAGAGGCTGCTCAGCGTCAGTTTGTGTTCCGGGGTCGCCGAGGAGGCGACCCAATCCGGGGGAGCGATCCCGAATTCGGTCTGCAACGCGTAGAAGGACACGCCTTCGATACCGGCGCTGACACCGTTGATTTCGAATTCGCCCACGATCGAGCCGGGTTCGGCGAGATGCAGTTCGATTTCGGTGAGCGAGCTCGATGACAGTTTGACGCCGCTTTTCGTTGCCGGGGTCTTGCCTTCGTAGCTGACCCAGCTGCCCTTGGCCGCGGTGATTTCCACGGTTTCGCTGGCGAGGGCGCCGAAGGTCACGCATCCCGACGCCGGGGTGGTCGTGCTCGGCCCGCTCGTCACCGCGACGGTGGCCCCTTCGACGGGTTCGTTGTTCTGGTTGCGGACCTTGACGAGCAGCACGTAGCTGGACGGGATCGTCAGCACGCCGACCTGGCTCACCGGCGTGCGTTTCCCCAGCGCGGTCCAGGTCACCGACGACTTGGTCTGGAGGTAGTTGGCGCTGCCCCCTGATTTTTCGCACGCGAGGGAGGCTTGTTCGCTTCCTTTTTCGGCCGACACGAAGCTCGCCGAGGAGGTCACCGTGAACACGACGCCTTTGTAGGTAGCCCCCGCGAACCCCGTGACCTTTTCGCAGAACAGCGTGTTTTTCCCCTGGTTGTAGTAGATGTAGCTGCTCCCGGATTTTTCGACGCACAGGCCGTTTTCGGCCCTGGTGGTCGTGACGGTGCCCATCTGCTCGAGCGTGGTGGTGGTGAAGCTCCGCATCCGTTCCTGGTCCTGCTGGGAGAGCAGGGTGCCCTGCGCGTGCGCGCGCTGGTCAGCGCTGCTGCGTCCCGCCGCGTCGAAGGCCGTGAACGTGCCGATCGCGATGAAGGCCGCCAGCACCGAGGCGATCAGCACCTCGATCAGCGTCATCCCGGACTGCGACTCGAGCTGCAACTCGAACGGCGACCCGATCGGCTCCAGCGGCGACCCGGGCGATCCCAGCGGCGACCCGGGCGATCCCAGCGGCGACCCGGGCGATCCCAGCGGCAACCGGCGGATGAGCCCATGGGAGATCCGCGCACGAAGCTTCGAGGACGGGCACGACGGCCCGTCGGATGGTGCCGTGGGTGGGGAGGAGCGCATCCTTGCCTTTGGTCGCTGTAGGTCGTGTCGGCACGCCGCGACCCGAGCTTTAGTCCGTTGTCGTCCGATTGGTGCAGGGAGAGACGGCTCACCCGACCCGCCGCAGGTGCACCTCCCCGGCCGCGAGCGCGGTGCGCCGCCCCCTCGACTCCTCCACGATCAAACGCCCGGCTCCGTCGAGGCCGCGGGCCACGCCGCTCCCGCCCGACCAGGCGATCTCCCGCCCGATTAGGGCGTCACGCCTGCGCCAGGCCTCGAGCGTCGCCCCCGCGGGCTCGGCAAGGCGGCGTTCCAGCTCGTCGAGCAGCGTCGCGAGCGTGGCCTCGAGCTCCCGGGGTGGGCGTCCCATCGTGGCGGCCGGGCGGCTTCCCCCGGGGCGCAGTTCCGCGGGCAGATCCTCGAGCCGCACGGCCACGTTCAGCCCGATCCCCAGCACCGCCCAGCCCGCCTGCAGGCGCCCCTCCACCAGGATCCCCGCGACCTTGGCCAGCGCCGGCGGTGACCCGGCCGCCCGGCGTTCTGTTGCCGCTCCCGCCTCCGGGGCCCGCTCGACCACGACGTCGTTGGGCCACTTGATCAGCGCCGCCTCGCCGACGACCTCGGCGACCGCCACGGCGGCGGCCAGGGGCAGCATCTGCGGGGGCTCGCGCAACAGCACGGACAGCAGCAGTGAGCTTCCGGCCGGGGCCGACCACGTGCGTCCCTGCCGCCCCCGCCCGGCGCTCTGCTCGGCCGCGGTCACGATCGTTCCATGGGGGGCACCCGCCAGCGCGAGCTCCCGGGCCCGGGAGTTGGTGGAGTCGGTCAGCCGCAGGTGAAGTCGCGGGGTCCCGAGCACGCGCCGGTTGTGCGGCCCCGTCCGAGCGCCCTCTTGCCTCTGTCCCTGGGCGCTCATGGCGCCTTTACCAGCAGCTCCGCGCCGGGACCGGCCGCAAGCAGCTCGGAGGCCGAGCCGCGGTTGACCGCCAGCGCGAGCATTCCCCAGGAGTCCTCGTACAGCAGCAACCCCCCTTCCGGGGCGCCGGCGAAGGTGTCTGCGACGAGCGCCTCGTGGCGCCCGGAGCCGCTCACGATGCCCACCGCGCCGCCCCCCGGCCGCCCAACCAGCCGTGAGACCTGCTCGGGCCTCGCGTCGAGCACCAGGTTGCCGAATGTGTCGCGGTGGACCACGTGCGTCAGCAGCCCCTCGGGGACCCTCCGCGCGGACGGGAGCTCGAGGTGAACGAGTGGCTGGGCACCCGGCGGCTCGTCCCGCAGCGGCTCGCCCACTCCCGTCAGCGGCTCTCCCGCGGCGAGCGCCGCGGCCACCGGCGCGAACACGTCGCGCCCGTGGAAGGTGCTCGAGGTCGGACGCAGGCGCTCGGGGGAATCACCGATGTCGACCGCCTCGGCGACGCCCCCCAGCCGGTCGACAGCCGCCATCAGCAGGCCGTTGTCGGGTCCCACGAACAGACGGCCCTCGTGCTCGCTGCGCAGCGCCATCGCGCGGCGCTCGCCGCCCACGCCCGGGTCGACGACCGCGAGCACCACCCCCGCGGGCAGGAAGCGCACTGCGCTCGCGAGCGTCAAGGCCCCGGCGAGCACGTCGTGGCGGGGGATCGAGTGGCTTACGTCGATCACGCGGGCGTCGGGGCATCGCCGCGCGATCACCCCATGGCAGACACCGACGAACTCGTCCTCGTGGCCGTAGTCGGAGAGGAAGCTGATGAACACCCGCCCGCCTCAGGGGCGCGACGCCCGGTCGGCCAGGATCGCTTCGATCACGCCGTCGATGTCGTGGCGCTCGGCCTCGACGTCCGGTGTCAGCCCCCCCTCCCGCAGCGCAGTGCTCGTAACGGGGCCGATCGAGACCACGCGCGTGGAGGGCCCGAGGCCCACCTCGCCCCCGGCGGCGTGCAGGAGGAAGCCCACGGTCGAGGACGAGGTGAAGGTTATGTAGTCGGCCGCGCGGGCGGCGGCCAGCGTCTGCTCGGACAGCGGCTCGGCGACGGTCTCATACAGGGCGAGCACGTCCACGTGGGCCCCCCGGGCGCGCAGGGCCTCGGGCAGGACGTCCCGCGCCCGCGCAGCGCGCACGATCAGGGCTCGCTCGACCGGCATTTGCTGGAGCGCCTCGACCAGCGACTCGGCCACGAAGCGCTCGGGAACGACGTCGGCGCGGATGCCGCGATCGGCGAGCGCTCTCGCCGTCCCCGGCCCGATCACCGCCACCTTCGTGCCCGCCAGCGCCCGCGCGTCGCGGCCGGCGGCGGCCAGCTGCTCGAACAGCAGCCGCACCCCGTTAGGGCTCGTGAGGCAGACCAGGTCGTAGCCCGACAGCTCGAGCTGCGTGGGGTCGGGTGCGAGCGGGCGGATGCGGATCACCGGGGCCTCGACCACGCGTGCGCCGAGTGCCCTCAGCCGGCGCGCCATGTCGCTCGCCTGGGCGCGGGCCCGGGTGACCGCCACGGTGCTCCCCGCCAGCGGCCCGGCGGCGTGCCAGGCGATCTGCCCCGCCAGCTCGCTGACCGGCCCGACGACCGTCACGGCCGGTGCGCGCAGGCCCGCCTCGGCGACCGCCTGCGCGAGTTCCCCGAGCGGCGCGCGGACGGTGCGCTGACCGGGGAGGGTGCCCTCCTGGACGACGGCGGCCGGTTCGCCGGCTGGCCGTCCGGCCTCGATCAGCGCCGTGGCGATCTGCTCGAGGCGGGCGACCCCCATGTACAGCACGAGCGTCCCCGGGAACGCCGCGAGTGCCTTCCAGTCGAGGTCGCGTCCCGGCTTGCTCGGGTCCTCGTGGCCCGTGACGAGTGCCACCGCGCTGGCGATGCCCCGCTGCGTGACGGGGATGCCGGCGTAGGCGGGGGCCGCGATCCCGGCGGTCACGCCCGGGACGACCTCGAACGGGATGTCGGCGGCGCGCAGCGCGAGCGCCTCCTCCCCGCCCCGGCCGAACACGAACGGGTCCCCGCCCTTGAGGCGCACCACCGTCCGCCCGGCGCGGGCGTGCTCGAGCATCACCTCCTCGATCTGCTGCTGGTCGGCCGAGCTGGCGCCGCCCTCCTTGCCGACGAACACGAGCTCGGCGTCCGCGCGCGCCCCGTCGAGCGCTCCTTCGGGGATCAGGCGGTCATACAGGATCACGTCGGCCAGCGAGATCAGCTCGAGCGCGCGGGCGCTGATCAGGCCGGGGTCGCCGGGCCCGGCGCCGACCAGGTACGCGCGGCCGGGCACCACCGGGGTGTGGCCGGGCATCCCCGGGGGGCGGTCGGACCACTCCGCCTCGCTGCTCACACGCCCGCCATCTGCCCGGCGCGGGTCAACAGCGACTCGGCACCGGCCGAGCGCAGCCGGCCGGCCAGCGCGCTTGCGAGCGCCTGCGGATCCCCGACGGCGCCGTACAGCTCGTCGGCGAGCCAGGCCGACCCGTCCGGCAGCCCGATCCACGCGCGCATGTGGAGCTCCCGGGCGCCCTTCGGGAGCGCGCTGGCCCCCAACGGCGTGTGGCAGTCGGCCCCGAGCTCCCGTGCCAGCGCCCGCTCGGCGAGCAGGCTCGCGAGCGAAGCCTCGTCGGTGATCCCCCGGGCCGCGCTCGCTGCGCGCTCGTCCCCGGCCCGCGCCTCGAGCGCGAGCGTCCCCTGGCCGGGGGCCGGCACGAAGCGCCCGGGATCCAGCGACCCGCCGACGCTCTGCTCGCGGCCGAGTCGCATCAGGCCCGCCCGCGCCAGCACGATCGCCTCCAGGCCGCAGGCGGGGTCGGCCAGCCGCGCCAGTCGCGTGTCGACGTTCCCGTGTAGCTCTGTCACCTCTATGTCCTCGCGCGCGGCCCGCAGCTGCGCGATCCGGCGCAGGCTGCTGGTCCCGACCCGCGCTCCGGGCGCCAGCTGCTCGACGCCCGCGGCTCCGCACAGCACGTCCTCGGGTGCCGCCCGCAACGGCGCGCCGACTAGCTCCAGGCCGTCGGCCAGCTCCCCGGGGAGGTCCTTGGCGGAGTGCACGGCGAGGTCGGCGCGGTCCTCCAGCAGTGCCCGCTCGAGCTCGTCCACCCAGCGGGACTTGTCGTGCGCCGGGGCCCCCCGGTCGCCCCCGGTGGTGACCGGCACCAGCTCGCATCCGCCCAGTTCCCGGGAGACCAGCTCGGCCTGCGCCAGCGCCAGGGCGCTGCGCCGGGTAGCTAGGCGCATCAGCGCTCGCGGCGTTGGCGGAGGTCGTGCACCTCTGCCAGGCTGTTCTCGGCCTTTCGGGGGGTCTCCGGCTCGGAGCCGTCGGACAGGGCGAACAGCTCCCGCAGCACCTCCAGGCTCGCGTGGCTGCTCTCGCCGCCGAGGGTGCGCAGGCGGATCGTGGGCTCGTGCAGCAGGCGCGCGGCGACGGCCCTCGCCATCGCCTCCACCCGTGCGATGTCGCGCGGAGAGGCCGCCTCCCAGCGTCCGTTGTTCTCGGCCAGCACCTGCTCGACGATGTCTTCGGCGCGCTCGTGCAGCGCGGCCACGGTGGGGAGCGCGTCGAGCTGGCCCATCCACCGCGCGAAGCGGCGGATCTCCTCCTCGACGATCTCGAGCGCCCGCGGCGTCTCCTCGGCGCGCGAGCTGAGGTTCAGGTCAACCACCGCCTGGAGGTCGTCGATGTCGTACAGGCCCACCCCCCCGAGGTCGCGGCAGCCCGGGTCGATGTCGCGCGGGACCGCGAGGTCGATCAGCAGCAGCGGCCGGCCCCGGCGCTGGGCCATCACGACCTCGAGCTCCTCGCGCCCGACGATCGGGTGGGGCGAGGCGGTGGATGCGACCACGATGTCCGCCTCCACGAGCTGCTCGGGAAGCTGATCGAGTCCCACGACCGACCCGCCGAAGCGCTGGGCCAGGCTGAGCGCCCGGTCGGCGTGCCGGTTGGCCACGAACACCGTGCCCGCGCCCTGGTTGGACAGCGCGCGGGCGGTGAGCTCGCTCGTCTCGCCCGCCCCGATGATCACGACATGGCGCTCGGTGAGGTCGCCGAGCACGCTCTGGGTGAGCTCCACGGCGACGGAGGGGACGCTCACGCGGCTGGCCCCGATCGCCGTCTCGGTCCGTACCCGCTTGCCCGTGCTGAGCGCGGCCGCGAACAGGCGGTTGCTGAGCGGCCCCGTGGCCCCCGCGCGCATCGCCACCTCGTGGGCGCGGCGGACCTGGCCCTGGACCTCGGCCTCGCCCACGATCATCGACTCCAGGCCGCACGTGACGCGGAACAGCTGGCGGGCGGCGTCGCAGTTGCGCGGCGAGTAGATCGGCCCGGCGAGCTCGGTGGGACGGATGCCGGCGCGGCGGGCGAGCGCCCCCAGCACCTCCGACTCCGCCGGCACGGGGTCGCTGACGACGAGGTACACCTCGGTGCGGTTGCAGGTCGAGATCACGACCCCCTCGCGCACGTGCTCGGTGGCGGTCATCGCCTTGAGGAACTCGACGGCCTCGTGCTCGCCGAAGGCCAGCCGCTCGCGCAGCGCCACCGGCGCCGTCTTGTGCGAGACCCCGAGCGTCAGCAGCTCGCTCATGCCGGTGCCGACTCCCGCGCGGCGTGGGGCGGTTCCTGTGTCTCGCCGGGGTCGTGCCGGGGGTCCGCCGCGGCGCGCCGGGAGTCCCCCGCGTCGCGCCGGGGGTGTCCCCCGCCGTCCCCCGGGTCCCCGGCGTCGCGCCCGACTAGCTGATCTTCCTCCGTCAGCGCCAGCAGCTCGCCCAGCTCGCCCTCGATGCGGCCGAGACGGATCGCCATGATCGCCACGTAGATCAGGACGATCGCGAACACGACGATGTAGGCGCCCGCGACGTACTTGCCGGCCGTGTGCAGCGGCAGCGCCGGCGTCTCTGCGAGCAGCACGCTCACGTGGATGCTCCCCTGCCCGCCACCCGGGCGCCGAGCGTGGCCGCGCCGGTCGCGGGCTCCGGGGCCGCGCTGCGCCGCCGCCGCGCGGGCCGGGCCTGCTCGCCGGCCAGTCGCCGGCGCAGGGCGCGCAGCTGGAAGCGGGTGTGCTTGGCGGCCAGCTCGTACCTGCAGAGGGTCACGAACAGCAACGCCCACGCGACCAGCGAGGCCAGGAAGGCGAGCGCCATCGGGCCGGGCAGGTTGGAGGTGCTGCCCAGCACCCGCGGGTGCAGGAATTCGCTCGCGAGCCGCACCGCGATGAAGTTCGCCGGCACGAACGCCCCGGCCGTGATCGCGAACACCGACGCGTAGCGGGCCTGGCGCTCGGGGTCCTCGATCGAGAAGCGCAGCGGCTGGTAGGTGGCGTACAGCAGGAACACGATCAGAAACGACACCAGCGTGGGCTCGCTCCACACCCACCAGTGCCCCCACGAGCCCTTGGCCCAGATCGAGCCCGTGATCAGGGTCGCCACTGCGAAGATCAGGCTCATGTGGATGACCACGTAGGAGCGCATGTCCCAGCGCGGGTCGCGGGTGCGCAGGTGCGCGATCGCGAACAGGCCCCCGGCCACGAAGCCGCACAGGGCGATGATCGCCAGCGGCACGTGCAGGTAGAAGATCTTCTGCAGGAAGCCCTGTTCGGCTTCCAGCGGGGCATAGAAGAAGACCAGCGTCAGCGCGGCGACGACGGCCACGACGGTGGAGATGCTGAGGGCCCGCAGGCCCCTGCCATACATGTCTGTGGCTAGTCCTCCAGCAGGAAATCGAACACGGCGTAGGCGATCAGCCCGAAGATCAGATCATAGAGCGCGAGCATCGCCAGCCAGCGGGCGGCAGGGGTGCCGGCGTGGCCGGCTACCAGCAACGGCGAGCTCGCGCGGGCGGCCCCGATCACGATCGGAACCAGCAGCGGCAGGCCCAGCAGCGGCCCCAGCAGGTCCCGCGCCCGCGTCTGCACGGCGAGGGCGGCAACCAGCGTCCCCACCACCGCCACGCCGATGTCCGCGAGCGCCAGCACCAGCAGCAGGTCGGGCAGGGCGTGGGCGAAGGGCACCGACAGCAGCAGCGCGAACGCCGGCACCGCCACCAGCTCGAGCACGACCAGGTAGCACAGCAGCGTGAGCTCCTTCGACAGCAGCACCGCGCTGCGGTCGACGGGGGCCAGCAGGAAGCCGTCCAGGCCGCCTTCCTCGGCGTCGGCCACGAACAGCCGGTTGACCCCCAGCAGCGCGGCGAACAGCAGCGTCACCCACAGCACCCCCGTGGCGAGGTCCCCTTCGACGCTGTTGCGGTTCAACGCGAAGTGGAACACCACGAACGTGGACAGCGCGAACAGCGACATCCCCGGCACCGACTCGAGCGTGCGCAGCTCGACGAGCAGCTCCTTGCGCAACAGCGTCCCCACGGCCCGCCGCAGCGGCACCGCCTTCGTGGCCGCGTCCTTCGCCGGCAGCGTCGTGGCGGGGCTGCCCGGGACGGGACTGTCGACGGGGCTCCCCG
>Ga0335081_10018089_pt1 | contig 11399 bp, 8 predicted proteins | sample Lox_Sample_35_FD_206713 | JGI IMG/M metagenome (GOLD analysis project Ga0335081, IMG submission 206713) | Soil microbial communities from Loxahatchee National Wildlife Refuge, Florida, United States - Lox_Sample_3.5 | ecosystem: Environmental > Terrestrial > Soil > Wetlands | place: USA: Florida... | reverse complement strand
GGCGCGCACGGACAGGCGCGCACGGACAGGCGCGCACGGACAGGCGCGCACGGACAGGCGCGCACGGACAGGCGCGCACGGACAGGCGCGCACGGACAGGCGCGCACGGACAGGCGCGCACGGACAGGCGCGCACGGACAGAGAGGACTACGTCATGGCGGAATACCTGATCCTTCTTTATGAGGACGAGGCCGGCTATGCCCGCGCGGGCCAGCAGGGACTCGATCAGGCGATGAAGGAGCACAACGCGTTCGGCGAGAACAACGCCGCGGCGCTGCGGGGCGGCAATGCGCTTGAGCCGACCGGGGCCGCCACCTCCATCCGCAAGGACGCCTCGGGCGGGTTCGCCGTCACCGACGGGCCTTTCGCGGAAACGAAGGAGGCGCTCGGCGGTTACTACCTCATCGAAGCAGCGAGCCTGGACGAGGCCATCGCCGTGGCCAAGCAGGTCCCTGCGCCGTTCGGTGGCGTCGAGGTGCGCCCGATACGGACGTTCGATTGACGCCATCCGCGTGACCGCGGATTCATCCGTTGTCGCCGCGGTCGCGGACGCGCACCGTCGCGAGTGGGCATTCGTGCTCGCCGCGACGGTGCGCGTCACGCGCGACCTCGATCTCGCCGAAGAGTGTGTGCAGGACGCCTACGCCCGGGCCCTCGCCACGTGGCGATCGCGCGGCGTGCCGTCGAATCCCGGTGCCTGGCTCACCACGGTCGCGCGCCGTCGGGCGGTGGATCTGCTCCGCCGCGACGCGACGCTGCGCCGTTCGCTGCCACTGCTGCTTGACGACCAGGTCGACCAGGGACCTGCTGAGCTGAGCTCGCACGAGGTCGAGGACGACAGGCTGCGCCTGATCTTCACCTGCTGCCACCCGGCCCTCGCTCCCGAGGCGCAGGTGGCGCTGACGCTGCGGCTGCTATGTGGCCTCACCACCGCGGAAGTGGCACGCGCCTTCCTGGTGAGCGAGCCGACGATGGCGGCGCGGATCACTCGGGCGAAGAAGAAGATCGCGGCGGCCCGCATCCCCTACCGCGTGCCGCCCGCCGCTGAGCTACCCGAGCGTATCCACGCGGTCCTCACCGTCGTACACCTGCTGTTCACCACCGGGCACACCGCGCCCGCTGGCGCTGACCTTGTCCGCCGCGACCTGGTGGAGCGCTCGCTCGACCTGGCCAGAATCCTGCGGCTGCTGCTGCCCGACGACGCGGATGTGGCCGGCCTGCTCGCCCTAATCCTGCTCACCGACGCGAGGAGCGCCACCCGGGTCGCCGCGGAAGGGCGCCTACTCCTGCTCGAAGAGCAGGACCGCTCGCAGTGGGACCGCTCCGCGATCAGCGAAGGTGTCGCGCTCGTCCGCGAGGCGCTGCGGCGGCGGCCGCCGGGCCGCTTCGCTCTGATGGCGGCCATCGCCGCGGTCCACGCGGAGGCACCGACGTGGCAGGACACCGACTGGCGCGAGGTCGTGGCGCTCTACGATGTGCTGGTCCAGATCTGGCCATCGCCGGTTGTCGCACTCAACCGGGCTGTTGCTGTCGGGCTCGCGAGCGGCCCTGCCGCCGGGCTGGCGGCGCTCGATGCCCTCGCCGCAGAACCCCAACTCGCCGGCTACGGCTACCTGGCCTCCGCCCGCGCCGACTTCCTGCGCAGGCTCGGCCGGACGCGAGAGGCGCGGCAAGCCTACGAGGAGGCGCTGCTCCTGACGGAGAACGCGGTCGAGCGCGACTTCCTCACCGCCCGCCTGAAGGACCTAACACCGTGATCGCCGTCGTGGCTGGCCCATACTGGCGCCGCTGACCATGGATGTGCCATCGCGGGTCAGATGCGACCAGTGCTGGGAGGTTCACAATCAGATGATCCTAAAGCCGGGCTCGATGGCGCACGTGGCCGGTGTGCCAAGGCGCCAGCTACGGGAAACGATCAAGCGCGCCGCCTCGTTGGCACCACGATCAAGGAAACGCCTTGCGCAGCAGGGCCTTACCGCGCAGCCGTTACGCCAACTCTTCCGCCGCTGTGACGGCTGCGTGCGGGTCGGCCGCTCCTATCGCTTATAGGCTGGGTCACATCCGAGCAACGCCGCGAGGCTGGGCGGCCAGCCGAGGGGAGCACCGCAGGTGGAGTCGGTTTACGCGCGGCTGGAGCCGCTGCTCCCTCGTGTGGGAAAGCCTGTCCAGTACGTCGGCGGCGAGCTGAACTCGACCGTCAAGGACTGGGATTCCGCGCAGGTGCGATGGGCGCTGATGTACCCAGACGCGTACGAGGTGGGCGTGCCCAACCAGGGTGTGCAGATCCTCTACGAGGTGCTCAACGAGCGTGACGGCGTGCTCGCCGAGCGCACCTATAGCGTCTGGCCGGATCTGGAAGCGCTGATGCGCGAGCACCAGATCCCGCAGTTCACCGTCGACGCGCACCGGCCCGTCGGGGCATTCGACGTGTTCGGCGTCAGCCTCGCGACCGAGCTTGGCTACACGAACCTGCTGACCGCGCTCGACCTGGCGGGGATCCCGCTCACCGCGGCCGACCGGAGGGACGGCCATCCGCTCGTGCTCGCGGGCGGTCATGCGGCATTTAACCCGGAGCCGATCGCTGAATTCCTCGACGGGGCGGTGCTCGGTGACGGCGAGCAGGCCGCGCTGGCCGTCACCGAGCTGATCAGGGAGTGGAAACGCGCGGGCCTGCCGGGCGGTCGCGATGGGCTGCTCATGAGTCTTGCCGCCGGCGCTCAGGTGTACGTGCCGAAGTTCTACGACGTGGACTACCTGCCTGACGGCCGGATCAGGCGGGTCGCACCCAACCGTGCAGGCGTGCCGCACACCGTCGCCAAGCACACCGTCATGGACCTGGACGAGTGGCCGTATCCGCGCAAGCCGCTCGTCCCGGTCGCCGAATCAGTGCACGAACGCAGCAGCGTCGAGATCTTCCGCGGCTGTACTCGCGGCTGCAGGTTCTGCCAGGCCGGAATGATCACCCGCCCGGTGCGCGAACGGAGCATCACCGCGATCGGTGACATGGTGGATGCCGGGATCCGCGCGACCGGTTTCGAGGAAGTCGGCTTGCTGTCCCTGTCCAGTGCTGACCACAGCGAAATCGCCGAGATCACCAAGGGCCTCGCGGACAGGTACGAGGGCACGAACACGGGTTTGTCGCTCCCGTCGACCCGGGTCGACGCGTTCAACGTGACTCTCGCCAACGAGCTGAGCAGGAATGGCCGCCGATCCGGGCTGACGTTCGCTCCCGAGGGCGGTTCTGAGCGGATCCGCAAGGTGATCAACAAGATGGTCACGGAGGATGACCTGGTCGCCGCGGTGAGCGCGGCCTACTCCAGCGGGTGGCGCCAGGTGAAGCTGTATTTCATGTGCGGCCTGCCCACCGAGACCGACGAGGACGTGCTCGCCATCGCCGGCCTCGCGCGCGCAGTGATCGAGGCGGGGCGGCAGGCCAGCGGGCGGCGGGACATCCGCTGCACCGTCTCGATCGGGGCGTTCGTGCCCAAGCCTCACACGCCGTTCCAGTGGGCGGCACAGTGCGACGCGGCGACGGTCGATCGCCGCCTCGCCGCGCTCGGCGCCGCGCTACGCGGCGATGCCGCTTACGGCCGCAGCATCGGTTATCGCTATCACGACGGCAGCCCCTCGATCATCGAGGGCCTGCTCGCTCGTGGCGACAGGCGGATCGCCAAGATAATCAGGGCAGTGTGGGAGGACGGCGGCCGTTTCGACGGATGGAGCGAGTACTTCAGCTACGAGCGGTGGCAGCGGTGCGCGGCCGACGCGCTCGCCGATGAGGTTGTCGACCTTGCCTGGTACACGACGAGGGAGCGGGCATACGCGGAGGTGCTGCCCTGGGATCACCTCGACGCCGGACTCGACCGCGACTGGCTGTGGCAGGACTGGATGGAAGCGGTCGACCCCGCCGGCGCGGCAGAGGTCGATGACTGCAGGTGGACGCCCTGCTACGACTGTGGCGTCTGCCCGACCATGGGTACCGAGATACAGACCGGGCCGACAGGTGTCACGCTGCTTCCGCTTTCTGTTGTCGGCGGAGCGCAAGGGTCCGCTCATTCGGATCTGCCCGACTGCGCTGCCCACGGAAATGGGAGCCCGGTCTAGATGGCACGGTCCAAGCCCGTCCCGCTTGGCCCGCCGCCGCAGCCGGCGGTGCAGCGGCTGAGGGTGCGGTTCGCCAAGCGGGGCCGGCTGCGGTTCGCAAGCCATCGGGACGTGGCGCGTGCCATCGAACGGGCCGTTCGCCGCAGCGGGCTGCCCGTGGCCTACTCCGGTGGATTCAATCCCCACCCGAAGCTCTCCTACGCGGGCGCGGCGCCGACCGGCGTCGCCAGTGAGGCGGAATATTTCGAGATCGCCCTGACCGCCTTGTGTGTGCCCGGCGATGCAAGCGACCGGCTCGGTGCCGCGCTGCCCGCCGGTCTCGACGTGATCGACGTCACCGAGCCCCGGGGGGGCACGATGGCCGATCAACTTCAGGTGTCCGAGTGGCGGGCGATGCTACCCGAGACGCAGAGCGAGGCGGCGGCTGCCGCGTGCCGGATGTTCATGGACGAAGGGCGGGTGGAGGTGGAAAGGTCTACGGCAACGGGCATCAGGCGCGTCGATGCCCGTGCGGCGGTTCTCGAACTGGAGCTTGACCCGCGTGCCGTAGACTCGTGTACAGGTGGATGTGCCATACTTCGAATGGTTGTTCGGCACGTGACACCTGCCGTTCGACCTGACGACGTTCTGGCCGCGCTGCGTCAAGTAGCTGGCCTCGCGCCGCCGTCACCACCCCTGGTGACCCGGCTGGCGCAGGGGCTGCTCGGCGCGGCGGCTGGTGGGCTCTTCGAGCCTGGGGCTGCCGACAGCGCAGCCGCTGACTGTGACACCGCCGACGGCGGTGCCGCGACTGGTGGTGCCAGCCTCGGCTCGTTGGGCCCGTGACGATTGACGAGGCCAACGCCGACGGTGCCGCCACCAGGGCGGCGCCCACGGTGAGCGCAGACGATTTGCTCCTGCGCGGCGCAGTGGCTTCCTTAGCGGAAGCCGCTCGCGCCCGGGAGCCTGACGGGAGATTGCCCGCATGCTCGAAACCGAGCTTGACAACAGTGAACGTGACGAAAATGAGCCAGTCGGCTCAGGCGCTGCGGCGGGGAGCCAGCAGCGTGGCGAGGTGCCTGGGGTTCCGCCCGGCGGCCGAGAGCCGCTGGCCATACCTGGCGGTGCCGCGGGGAGCCCCGGGCCGCTAGCGATAGCCGGCGGTGCGGAGGGGGGCCAAGAACCGCGTACGGTGCCTGCCGTTGCGGCGGGGAGCGAGGAGGCGCCCGCTGGTCCCGCGACCGGGCCGGCCACTCAACCGCTGGTGCCAGCCGCGACCTTCCAGCCGCCACAGGTCATATTTCAGCCTCCGGCGGTGCCACCAGTGGTGAGCGGCGGCGAAGAAAAAGAAGAGGGCACGGCCGTGCCCGAGTCCGATGCTGAGGCTGATGGTAATGGCCGCAGGCGCAGACGCCGCGGCGGCCGTGGCCGCGGCAAGGGTGGCGAAGGCGCGGACGGCGGCGGGGCCGGCGGTACGGCCGATGACTCGGCGGAGGCCGGCGACGATCCAACGGGTGCGGCAGGCTCCACCACGGTCGGCGCGCAGTCCGAGGCGTCGCGATCCACGCGCACAAGAAGGCGGGGCGGCGCGGGCAAGGACCGCGAGGCTCCCGCGCCGGACGGCGCTGGGGACGAGACAGCCAAGGAGAGTGCCAGCTCGGCTGCGGCCGGGTCCGGTGCGGCCAGCGAGGGTAAGGGTGGAACTGGCCGGACGCGCAGGTCCAGAACGGCCAGAACGCAGGACGGCCCGGAGCCGTCGGCCCAGTCGGGGCAGGCCCAGTCCGGGCAGGCCCAGTCCGGGCAGGCCCAGTCCGGGCAGGCCCAGTCCAGGTCAGCCCAGTCCAGGCAGGCCCAGTCCGGGTCAGCCCAGTCCGGGTCAGCCCAGTCCGGGTTGGCGCAGCTGGACACCTCGGGCGGCGAATACGACGACGGGACCGACGACGGCGGTGACGGCGAGAGCGCGGCCACCCGCCGCAGGCGCCGCAGAAGGCGCCGCGGCGGCGGCGGTGACGGCGAGCCGACCGGCCCCGATGATCCGCCCAACACCGTCGTGCACGTGCGCGAACCGCGCGCAGCGACCGCGACCGACTGGGACGAGGTGCAATCCGTCAAGGGCTCGACCAGGCTCGAGGCGAAGAAGCAGCGCCGGCGTGAGGGCAGGGACTCCGGCCGCCGGCGCCCGCCCGTGCTCAGCGAGTCCGAGTTCCTCGCCCGCCGCGAGGCAGTGCAACGCGTGATGCTGGTCCGGCAGAAGGGTGAGCGCACGCAGATAGCGGTACTCGAGGACGGCGTGCTCGTCGAGCACTATGTGGACCGGGCGACCCACCAGTCGATGGCGGGAAATATCTACCTCGGCAAGGTGCAGAACGTGCTGCCTTCGATGGAGGCCGCGTTCGTCGACATCGGCAAGGGCCGCAACGCCGTCCTCTACGCCGGGGAGATCAACTTCGACGCCAGCGGGCTGGAGGGTCAGCCCAAGCGGATCGAGATGGTGCTCAAGTCGGGGCAGTCGGTGCTCGTCCAGGTGACCAAGGATCCGGTCGGGCATAAGGGCGCGCGGCTGACCAACCAGGTCAGTCTTCCAGGCCGGTACCTGGTCTATGTGCCGGGCGCGTCGATGACGGGGATCAGCCGCAAGCTCCCTGTGACCGAGCGCACCCGGCTGAAGCAGATACTCAAGAAGGTCACCCCGGAGAACGCTGGCGTCATCGTCAGGACCGCGGCCGAGGGCACCGGCGAGGAAGAGCTTGCCCGTGATGTCGCCCGGCTGGCCGCGCAGTGGGAGAACATCGAGCGTAAGGCGACATCGGCGAACCCGCCCGAGCTGCTCTACAGCGAACCCGACCTTACCATCCGGGTCGTCCGCGACATTTTCAACGAGGACTTCGGCGAGCTTGTCGTGGCGGGTGATGACGGCTGGGACACGGTCAACGAGTATGTCCGCTACGTCGCCCCGCATCTGGCCGACCGGCTCCGGCGGTGGGAGGACGACACGGACGTCTTCGCCAGCTACCGGATTGACGAACAGCTCGCGAAGGCGCTGGAGCGGAAGGTGTGGCTGCCAAGCGGTGGCTCACTTGTCATCGACCGCACCGAGGCCATGACTGTGATCGACGTCAACACAGGAAAGTTCACCGGGCAGGGCGGGAACCTGGAAGAGACGGTCACCAGAAACAACCTCGAGGCCGCCGAGGAGATCGTCCGCCAGCTCCGGCTGCGCGACATCGGCGGCATCATTGTTATCGACTTCATCGACATGGTGCTGGAGAGTAATCGGGAGCTCGTGCTGCGGCGGGTCCTCGAGTGCCTGGCGCGTGACCGGACCAAGCACCAGGTCGCCGAGGTCACATCGCTCGGGCTGGTGCAGATGACCCGCAAGCGGGTTGGCTCGGGGCTGCTTGAGGCTTTCTCCGAGCCGTGCGAGTGCTGCAATGGCCGGGGCCTGCACGTGTCAGCCGACGTTCTCGACGGTCCCTCGGTTAAGCGCCCACAGCCCGGCCGGGGTGGCGGCACGGGAGAAACGAAGGGCCAAGGCGACGGCCAGGGCCAGGGCGATGGCAAGGGCCAGGGCGACAGCAGGTCGAGGGGCGACTCAAGGGGACAAGGCGACGCAAGGGGACAGCTGTCGGGCGGCGGCGACAACGGTCGTCGGCATGGCGCCGCGGGCGCGGGCACGGGTGCCACATTGGGTAGCGATGACGGCGACGGCGCCCGCGGTGGTGACGGTAACCGGCGTGGTGACGGTGGCCGCGGTGGTGAGAGTGGCCGCGGTGGCGGCGCGATAGCGGAAGGCCCGCGTGGACCCGGCGCTCATGCGGAAGACAAACCGACGGGTCGGCGTCGGCGGCGCAGGCAGGCCGCGTCGCCTGGCGGGCGCACCGATGCCTTCACCAAAGCGGCTGGCACCGACACTGGTCCTGATGCCGTCGGTGGGGCGAACGTGGTAGTCACGCCCGCCAGCGAAGCCGCCGCTGCTGCCCAATCAGAACCGCACCGTGACAGCGCGAGCGCGGCCGCCGGCCACGCGGGCGTCGGCGAGCCTGCAAGCGGCTGGCAGTACCCGGATACCTGGTCTGCAGGCACCGGGCCTGGGGGCACCGGGCCTGGGGCCGCCGGGTCTGGGGCCGCCGGGTCTGGGGCCGCCGGGTCTGGGGCCGCCGGGCAGACAGGTGCCGCGCAGCCGGGCGGCGGGTACAGCGACGCCGTGCATGCAGGCGCCGGGCAGGCGGACACCGGGCACGCTGATGCCGCCAATGCCGCCACGGGCAGCCCAGACGTCGGCACTGACGCAACCGCCATATGGCAGACGGTTGCGGAGCCTACGGCCGCGGCGCAGACGGCGGCGGGACGCTTGGACATTGGTGACATTGGTGACATTGGTGACAGTGGCGCCACGGTGACAGCGGCCAGTGGCGCCTCGGTGACAGCGGCCAGTGGCGCTGAAGGGTCGACGCATGGCACGGCCGCCCCCGGCGAGCCAGGGTCCCCTTGGACCACACCCGGCGCGCCGGTCGCACTGACGGCAGCGGGCGCACTGACGGCGCCCGGGGCACCGGCCACACCGGACGTGCTGACCGCGTCGGCCGCACCGGCTACACCGGACGTGCTGACCGCACCGGCTACACCGGACGTGCTGACCGCACCGGCCACACCGGACGTGCTGACCGCACCGGCCACACCGGACGTGCTGACCGCGCCGGCCGCACCGGCCACACCGGCCGGAACCGCACCAACCGCACCGGACGGAACCACACCGGCCGCGCCAACGGCAGCTGGCGAAGCCGGTCCAGCGGCGGTTCCGCCGGATGCATCTCCGGCGGAAGGGGCATGAAGCTGGCGCGGCGGCTGGCGCCGGTTCGGGCCGCCCCGGGGTGCGTGATTGCGTGTGGGGGTCTGGTACTCTTGCACGGGCGCCCGGGACAATTTCCGGAGCATGACAGGTGTCCCCTGTGAGCGCCCTGTACGTCTACGGAGAGACCGTACCCCTACGGAGAGAAGAGTTCTCGCGTGTACGCGATCGTGCGCTGCGGCGGCAGGCAGGAGAAGGCGTCGGTGGATGGTGTCCTCACCGTGGACAAGCTCACCGGCGAGGTGGGCTCGACGGTGATGCTTCCGGCCGTCCTGATCGTCGATGACGGCAAGGTCGTCAGCGATCCCGCCGGGGTGCGCGAGTATCAGGTGACTGCGGAGATCATTGGCGCCGCTTCGGGCCCGAAGATCAATATGATCCACTACAGGAGCAAGTCCGGCTATAAGCGGCGGCTCGGCCACCGGCAGCAGTACACCCAGCTCAAGGTCACGCACATCGCGGCCGGAAAGCGAGCCCGGGGAACTAGCGCCAAGGATTCACCGGAAGGCGAGGGCTGAGATGGCACACAAGAAGGGCGCGTCGTCCAGCCGTAACGGACGCGACTCGGCAGCCAAGCGGCTCGGCGTGAAGCGTTTCGGCGGCCAGCTCGTGCACCCCGGCGAGATCCTGATACGCCAGCGTGGTACTCACTTCCACCCTGGGCCCGGCGTCGGCCGCGGTAATGATGACACGCTGTTCGCCCTGGTGGGCGGTGTGGTGGAGTTCGGCAACAGGCGCGGGCGCCGCGCCGTGAGCGTAGTGCCGGATGCGCGCTCAGAAAGCGCCGCACCCGAGGCCGTTCGCTCGGCGCAATAAAGCGGCGCAGCTAGGCGGAATGCCGGTCCCCTGGGCAAGATCCTGGGGCGTTGAGCGGGCACTCCCGCGGTGTCGGCCCAGTGTGGCCGGTGAGGATCGGGACATGCCTGATTTCGTTGACGAGGTATACCTACACGTGAAAGCGGGGGACGGCGGCCACGGCTGCACTTCTGTCCACCGCGAGAAGTACCGTCCGCTTGGTGGGCCGGATGGTGGTGACGGTGGTCGCGGCGGTTCTGTGATCGTCGAGGTGTCCGGGGGAGCGGCGACCTTGCTTGACTACCACAGGCGGCCGCACAGAAAGGCGGCGAGTGGCCGGCCGGGTCAGGGATCGAACCGCACCGGCGCTGCTGGCGTGGATCTCACCCTGCCAGTGCCCGACGGCACGGTGGTCAAGACCGCGGACGGTCATGTCCTGGCCGACCTGGTGGGGGTCGGCACCCGGTACATCGCGGCGCAGGGCGGCCGCGGTGGCCTTGGCAACGCCGCCCTTGCCTCGGCCCGCCGTAAGGCGCCCGGGTTCGCGCTCAAAGGCGAGCCGGGCCAGGAGCACGACATTGTGCTCGAGCTCAAGACGGTCGCCGACGCCGGTCTCGTCGGCTTCCCCAACGCTGGGAAGTCATCTCTGATCGCGTCGATGTCGGCGGCACGCCCCAAGATCGCTGACTACCCGTTCACTACCCTCGTGCCGAACCTTGGCGTCGCAGCGGCCGGCGACACGCAGTTCGTTCTCGCCGACGTGCCGGGCCTGATCCCTGGAGCAAGCTCGGGCAGAGGACTCGGCCTTGAGTTTCTCCGGCACATCGAACGCTGCTCGGTGCTGGTCCACGTGCTTGACTGCGCAACCGGGGAACCTGGCAGGGACCCTGTTTCTGATCTTGACGCGCTGGAGGCGGAGCTTGCCGCCTACGCGGACGCTACGGCGGTGGCGCTGGCGGTTCGGCCGCGGCTTGCCGTCCTCAACAAGATCGACGTTCCGCAGGCGCGAGAGCTTGCTGATCTGGTGCGCCCTGTGCTGGAAAAGCGCGGAATTCAGGTCTTCGCCGTGTCCGCCGCTACTCATGAAGGTCTGCGCGATCTAGCGTTTGCCATCGCCCGCGTGATCGAAGCGGCGCGCGCGAGCGCGCCAGCGGCGGAGCCGGCCCGGCAGGTCATCCGGCCCGTGCCGCTCGGCGAGCCCGGCTTCGAGGTGGTGCGGACGGGGGATAACAGTTTCTTCGTTCGCGGCGCGAAGCCGCGCCGTTGGATCCAGCAGACCGATTTCGGCAACGACGAGGCTGTCGGCTACCTAGCCGACAGGCTCGCCCGCCTGGGGGTTGAGGAAGCGCTGGTCGAGGCGGGGGCTCAGCGCGGCGCTGAGGTGATGATCGGGGACGAGGACGATGCGGTCGTCTTCGACTGGGAGCCCGGGTGGGGCGCTGGCGCTGCCGCGGAAGAGGGCGCGGGTCCGGCCCGGCTCGGACCGCGCGGCAGCGATCGCAGGCTGCGGCCGTGACAGCCACGCGGCAGGCGATCGCGGCCGCCCGGAGGGTGGTGGTCAAGGTCGGTTCGTCCTCGCTGACTACCTCCGAGGGCGGAATAGACGACGAGAGCATCGACGCGCTCGCGGACGTTCTCTCCCGGCGTGCGGCGGCGGGCGCCGAACTCGTCC
>Ga0335081_10018088_pt1 | contig 11400 bp, 6 predicted proteins | sample Lox_Sample_35_FD_206713 | JGI IMG/M metagenome (GOLD analysis project Ga0335081, IMG submission 206713) | Soil microbial communities from Loxahatchee National Wildlife Refuge, Florida, United States - Lox_Sample_3.5 | ecosystem: Environmental > Terrestrial > Soil > Wetlands | place: USA: Florida... | reverse complement strand
GGAACAACAAACTCCCCGCTCCTCCTCGCGCCGGGCGGAAGAAACATCGCGGACAGTCTACCCTGGACTTACGGGAACGACGCGTTGAGAAGGATCATGTACTTGGGGGCGGGGTTGAATGCGGTTGGCGGAGATCTGCTCATCCTCCTCATCAGCAGCCTCATCCTAATGCCAATCGCCATCCTACTCTCGAAACGCACAATGTAAGCCAAGTTACTGGCGCCGAGTTCTTCTTCGTAGCAGTAGGCCTGTTGCGGATATGGAGATGAGGGTGATTATGGGTAGGAGGGTGAATTCGGGTATGGGAATTTGTGATTCTTCGAGGATGAAGTTCAGGGCGTGGTTCTGTTCGCCGGTGTTGACGTAGATTGAAGTTCTGACTGGTACGTGGCCTTCGGAGTGGCTCCATTCGGTTATCGTCATGTTGTATGGGCCAGGGTTCAGGTATCCATCAAACCATCCGTCCCAACTGTACCAGTAATACTGGTACCCGGTGCTGTCCACGAGTTCGATTTGGACCCAGCTCATGGTTCTGGTCTGGTCGTCCCAGTTCATTCCTAGGATGATGCCCTGTTCGTAACCACGCTTATCCACCTCAAACTCAGCCGAGGCTTCGCCGCTTAGTGGAGCGTTAGCGATCTGCAAATACCCGTTCTGCGCGTATGGGCCGAGATGGTTGTAGGGGAAGAAGTAGGGTGATTCGCCTTGGAGTAGGGCTGGTGGGGGCGGATAGGCTGCGCTTGGGCGGTACCAGTTCACGAAATCCACCATAACCGTCCACGGTCCATCATAAGCCCCAGAGAACAAGCCGTTCCCCCAAATTCCATGATCCGATGAGAAGGACGTGGCTGCTCGAACTCGTTCCCCCAGTGTCCCTAGGCTACTGCTGCTCAACTCCACGTAACTGTATAGCCCAGCCAAATCCTTGTACTGCAAGAGCGTTGTCCCCGCCGGAACCACCTGGTTCACAATCCTCTTCCCATTCGCGAAGAACCCAACATTGTCTGAGGAGGGGTAGAGGATGCCTGCGTCTGCTGTGAACGATGTTGCGGCCGCAACCAGTCGGTCTTGATTGTCGAAGATGCGGATTCTGACGGACATGTTGTAGGGTGTGCCAGTGATGATGTGTTCGGTCTTGAAGAGAATACTTAGGGTTATGTTAACGCCCATAAGCAATTTCACATTCACATCAGCAACCTGCCCCAACCAAGGAACCGCCACGATCACGTTCCCCAAATCTCCCAAGCTTACGACGTTGTCCTGCACGTAACCATACGTCCAACCACTCAACGCATACTTCCCTGGGTAGATAGCCAGGTTAGACCGGAAAGTTGGTAGCCGGTAGGAGGTGAAGTTGAAGAGGAAGCCCTCATGAAAGTTCTCTTGAAGGAAGTCTGCTGTGGTTCCAGCTTGGGCTGGGTCGATGATTGGGAAGACTGGGACCCCGTTAGGTAGGTCGGGGCCAAGAGCGTCAACCGCAATGCTCCCGTTCGTGAACAGGTAGCTAGCGCCGGCTCCGAATATTGTTCGCCATCCCGACCATGGGAGGGTTGTAAAGGCTGAGTACTGTTTCGGTATCATCCACTCGTGTTGGTTCGCGTTCCAGAAGTTGATCACGTCAATGAAATTCTGTGACGCGACATCGTAGACTAACACGTTAACGGCCGTATTATTCCAAACCCAGTTCCTTGCAACAACTGGTCGCTCCCAGTCGGTGGAGGATACGGTGGCGTTGATCCCACCTCCACGATACATGTGTGTGCTTACAGAGAGTAGACAATAGCCGAGGCTGACGGTGATTGAGACTGGTTGGTCGAGTTCGTCTAGGGAGGTTGCGGGTGGGAGTGCTTGGATATAGCCGCGCATGAAGATGCGAACCGTATACGTGTCCGTTGGTAACCCATAATCATAGACGCCTCGATACCTAGCTAAGGAATACTTGATGGGCGCACGAGGATCGAAGGGAGAGATATTCAACGGATCCCCTGCCATACCCAAGCCGTTTAGGGAAATCGTCGCCTCCGATTTTGAAGCGGCCACTTGAGTGAAGTTGAAGGCCGATAGTGTGTTGTCAGTAGCGAAGGCTTCCGCGATCATATACCTTGCCGGATCTGGTCCTCTTATCGGTGTGTCAACAATTGTTTCTGGGTCATCGTGAAAGTGAACGGTTACATTGACGGCGCAGGATTGGAAGAGATCGAGGGGGAGAGCTGCGTTGAATTGTCCAATTGCCGGAACGAGGAACGGGTAATCAACGAAGACCGTCCCATCCACATTACTCTGCACGTAACCATTCAGGAAGACACGGATGTAGTAGACGCCTGGGCTTAGGCTATCTGTCCACGTAGCGAACACTTCGGGGACCATGCCAGACAATTTCGTGGGAACCCCATACACATCTTCCCAACCAAATTGGAATACAAATTGATTTGAGGACGAACCCAACCCTGTGTTAGGGTCAAGACTACTTCTCGGATCAACCCACCAGACCTGCGCTGGGCCAACACCGTTGAGCAACCCGAAGGGGTCGCGGATTGTGGGATCAGTATACGAGTAGTAACTAATCGGACCCTCCCAAGGGAAGGCTACTTTCTTCGGCCCTGCCAGACCTGCTATGAGTCCGCTGAATCCTGTCGCTGAGAAGTACGTGTTACCGTTGACGTATGAGGTGTAGGGTGCGTTGGTTAGGTTGATTGGGGATTGGGTCTCGACGCTTGGTGTGTCGTAGGATTTGCTATTGTAGATTAGGACGGAGATGGGGCGTTGCGCGGGCCAATTCACCAATCCAAAGCCCAGTTTGGAGTTGACTGTGACACGAAGCTGGAAACCCACGTCCAAGTAACCATCCAACCTTAACGACTGCCCCCGCGCCACCCTGACTCCGCTCGCGATTCTCTGCTCAGGTAAGCCAGCTGCTGACGCGAAAATATCGTAAACTCCGGGAGCAACGCCTTCGAGTTCGTAGTGGCCGTGAGCAGTTGCGTTGAAGTACCCATCCGCCTCTACCGGGCGGTCGGTTTCTTGGTTGGTTAGGGGGTCGGTTGCTATTCCAATCGCTTTGATTCGGCCTGGGAGTTGGATTGGAGTTCCGTAGAGGGTGCTGTTCAATGGCCCGTAACGTATTGTCCCGCTGATAATCGCAGGATCAACCTCTCCCTTGACGAGTAGCACAGGCCAATTCTCCATCGGCATAGGGATTTCTCTGGACGTGGTCGCGGAGGGACCACTGTGAATGGGATACGAACTGTTCAGGAACATTTTGAAAAAGTATCGGCCCGCCGTGAACGGTGCCTTCAGTTGATTGATGCGGATATAGTACCAATTGTCAAAGTTCTTGTTGAATACGATTCCGCCTGGAGGAGCGACTATGTAGACTACCCATGAACCAGGCTCGAAGGGATCGTTCGCGTCAGCGCGGGTGACGGAGATACTTCCGTAATTGTTTGTGATCGTTGTAATGATGTTCGTATTGTCGCCTACGTCCCAGTTGATCGCTGATGTGGGCTCGAATCCGTCTTGAACCAGCTTGCCGGTCGCGTCAAAAACTGGGGCAGGTATGTAGATTGCAAGGCTCGTGTAGTTGAAACGGTTGAGGCTAGTGAAGTAGCTGGGGTTTGAGAAGTTAAGCGCTAGGATTAGGTCTCCTACGCTGTCGTGGTCGGCCGTGGAGGTTAGGATTGCACCTTCAGGGCTGTAGGAGCTACCTGCCGCTTGGATTGGTTCTTCAGTTGTGAAGGGTGATTGGTATCCGGGCGGGTACGTGAATACGCCTGAATATGTGTTGAGTCCGCTCCCCGGCCAAACGTACCCCAACGGCCCAGGGAGATGGTTACCTGGGGGTGAGGTGGTTAGTTCAGTGTCGTTGGTTCGGTAGGGGTATTGGCCGGTTAGGTCGCCTAATGTAGTGTGGGCCCAGACGGGAGCGATGAAGGACAATGCAAGGGCCACAAGTAACCCAACGATGGCCCACCTCTGAGCCAAGCAGCCTTCGGCTCCAAGCCAGTTCGATCAGTCAACGATCCCTACGTGGACTTAGGGGTTGAAGAGGTTGGAGCTGCTTTTGCAGCAGCGGCTCTCGCCTTCCGCTTCCTCATGAACATGTAACCCGCTGCTCCGCCAACAACAATCACCAGCACCCCAACAATGGCTACAGGGAAGCCTGGAGATTGTACACCTATTGTGATGCTGTAGGTATCATCTAGGGAATTATTATCCTGCGTCCAGTCGAAACGCAAATCCATCGTGTAGTTTCCAGGCTGCGCCTTACTGTCAATGTCAACGGTGAAGAAGGCGCTTTTTGTTTCGTTGGCTTGCATCGTCCCTAGAAAGTCCGTCAACGTTCCAGTGAAGTAATTACCGACCAGTAACTCCACTCTAACAGAATCCGCCTTAACAGATCCGGCGTTCTTCACATCCACTCTAATCACGTCGCCCGAATCTCCGACGTGAACAGTCGAGGGCGTGACGTCGATAATGTCATACTTCACTTTCTCATTGATGTAAACGGGAACCTGGCCGACTGGAACCAACCCGCCTGTGTCAGCTACGCGTGCAAGTGTAAGGGAATACTGACCAAAGACTGCGTATTGGTCAACGTCGACTATGAAGTTCGCCACGCTAGTTTGACCGACCGGTAGATTGCCGACAAATATTTGATCGGAACCACTGGAGGAGGGCGAGAATGGATACTTGAGCAGGAATTCAAGTTGAACGTTCTTGGCATTGGAAAGGCCCGAATTCACTACTGTAACGGCGACGGTAACCGCTTTGCTGTCGGGGTAGATTTTCGTGGGGTTGGTCTGCACGCCCTGTACGTGAATATCGCCTCTCCAGATCGGGACGTCTACCGGAGCCGTCGTGTCTATTACCTGAAGCTCCCTTGCGGATTTGTAGTTCAATTCCAATTCTTCTCGGTAGATGCCTTCCTTTGCTGTGGGGTCTATGCTTATTGAAAACGCCAGGGTGTAAGGTTGTCCAGCCTGAATGTCCCCCGCGGCTTTAGAGATCGATGTCTGATTATATTGGGTCCCATTGGCATAGTATGAATAGACTAGTGGAACACTGATTTTCAGGGTCGCAACCACGTTGCGCGCTATGTCATCTCCAACATTCGTGATGATTATTGACAATGGTATATTCGTAAGACCAGGTTGAGGCAAAAGAGGATCGACAGCATTAGTCCCCCAGTATATGTTTGAAACCACAATGTTTGCCGTCCCAATAGCTTTCGCAGGTTGCGACTCTACACGTAAGAATAGGGCGAGTGAAATAACCAGCAGCAGCACGAACGTCTTTCTAGCTCTCATAACCCAAACGCCAACTCGTTTTCTTTTTCGCTGATTCCTCTCGCTGGTTTTAAAGTTGCGCTCTTGCCTTCGCGCTCTAGTCGCAACCTAGAGTGCTCGCCTGAACGCAGCAGTTGCGAGCGCAACCATGATACCCGTGAACAAGGCTAAGAAAGCGAAGTCTCCGATAACGGCGGGCAGACCTGCCCCCTTGTACATTAGAACGCGAAGCGCGTGTATCGCGTAGGCTTCAGGATTAACCGAAGCCATCTCCCTCATCCAGTTCGGGAAACCTTCGATCGGATACACGGCCCCACTCGTGAAGTACAAGATCAGATTGATCGGGAAAGCTGTAAACTGATAGACCTCGGGGGCAGGCGCTCGAACAGCGTACGCGGTCATCATTGAAATAATGCCTAAGGATGTCAGGAATAGAGTGAAGAAGATCAGTATGAAGCCGGGAATATCGGTCATTGGGCGGACCCCCGCGAAGAGAATAGCTAGTATCAGCATTGCGCACGCAGAGAACATTGCCTTTATCACCCCAGCGAGCAGTACGCCGACCACGATCTCGTACTGTTTCAAAGGTGTAACCAAGTAGCCCTCAATTATGCCCCGCTGCTTATCGAAGAGAATTGAGATTCCACCCCCGATGATGGAAGCGAACATGATAGACTGAATCAGTGAACCCGGGGCCATGAATTCAATGTACAAAACTTCCCTGTACATGTTCGAAAGGTCCACAGTCATTGCAGCGTCGGCTGTTTGGCTTATGGTGACTTGAGCGGAAACCTGTGTCGCGGCTTGCGACATCGAGCCGGATATGGAAGCTGCGCTGAGTGGGTCCGTGTTGTCTAGATAGACGGACGCGACGGTGGAATTGCCTTTGGCGTCGTCGAAATTCATTGGGATATAAACGATAGCCTTCACGGTACCTTGCCGAAGCATCGTCTGCGCAGCGCCCAGATCAGAGACGTCAATTAGGTTGAACGCATTCGCGCAATTGATTCCACCATAGATACAATTCTGCTGGTTCGTCAGAACGTCAACGAAGTCAGTAGAAATAGGCCCATAACTCTCCCGCACAACTGCTACGGAAGCATGCGTTATAGCACCTCCAAAAGCGAACCCAAGCAGGATGAGGGTCAGGAATGGACCAACGATTGCACCCATCACTATGGCTGGTTGTCTGATGAATTTGCGAATATCACGCTCGCAGACCCAAAGCGCGCCTTTCATCCTTCACCGCGTCCAGCTGCTTACGAACCTCTTATTCGACACACCCGTGTCCTCTCGGATGCTGCGTCCCGTGAAGCTGAGGAACACATCGTCAAGCGTGGGCTCCCTGAGGGTTATCGTTCGGATCTTCCCACCATTTCGAGTCACTGTCTCCACTATTTCAGGTACTGCCTCCGCCCCGCTCTTCACTAGAACATTAATCATGTTCTGATGCTTCTTGACCTCAAGTGCAAATTTCGAATTCTTCAAGGCCTCAAGAGCTTGATTAGGGAGCACACCGACCTCCGCCTCAACAATGTCTCCGCCCATGACTTTACGTTTCAGTTCGGTAGGGGTTCCCAAAGCCATGAGTTTCCCATAATCAACGATCGCGACTCGTCTGCAGAGGGACTCCGCTTCCTCCAAGTAGTGAGTTGTGATGACGACAGTGATGTCCTGCTTCTCATGTAGGCTTCTGAGATATTCCCAAACTGCGCTCCTAGCCTGCGGGTCAAGTCCTGTAGTCGGCTCGTCTAGGAAGAGAACCTTTGGGCGATGAATGAGTGACCTAACCAGTTCAAGTCTACGTTTCATTCCCCCCGAATAACTACCCACAGTAAAGTTTGCCCTGTCTCGTAGACCAACCACGTCGAGAAGTTCCTTAATTCGATCCTTGCGGATCTCGGACGGTACACCATAGTACTTGGAATAAATCTCCATGTTCTCCCACGCAGTCAACTCAACGTCAAGAGTTGTTGCTTGAGGAACCACGCCGATACTGCGGCGAACTTGATCTTGATCCCTCTTTATGTCGAATCCAGCAATTATCGCAGTTCCATCCGAAGGTGGGATGACGGTTGTGAGCATACGAATGAGGGTTGTCTTGCCCGCGCCATTTGGACCTATGAGCCCGAAGATCTCATGCGACTCTATTTCCAGATTGATCTTGTTCACAGCGGTCAGGGAACCGAATCGTTTCTCGATGTCGATGGTCTGTACCGCCGCGTTCAAAACTCAGCCCCCAACCTAACGCTTTTTTGGGTCACTAGAAATTAAACAAGATGCGACTGAGTTCCACTCAACCCGGTCAATTCAGTCCTTTATCGCTTCAAGAATGCTGACTGAATTCCAGATCTTGACACGAGTATAGGGCGGCATGTTTGGGTCTTGGCTAATGTCGTCTAGGATTGAGATCGCGTTCGCGGCACGCACACCCAAGCTCAGGCCAGCAACCTGAAGAGTATCCATAGCTGTTTTGGCGGCTCGTCGGATGTTGCGGGGGGTAGTGTTGTCGTTGGAAACCTCGTTTAGAACAACCATGGCCTGCTTGATTCGGCCCTCGTATTCTTCTTTCCTTTTGACTTTTGTTGACATGGCGGAATCACCCGCAAGACAGGCTACCTTTCGACACACCTGACTCAGGGGCAATATCTAAAGTCTTGCTCGATTCCCTCACCCCGCCCAGCCCCGATAAAACGTAATAGTGCTGTAACCCATTCCCTCATGGTTGGACGCTTTTGGGTATCGATGTCAAGAAGATGGCTGAACTTCTCAAAACCGGAGCAACCATGCTCTCAGAAACCTGCCCAGAGTGCGGAACCCCACTCTTCCGGAAGGGTAAGGAGACCTTCTGCTCCAACTGCAACAAACCAGTTGTAATCATACAGTCCGCAGAGCAGGAGGCTAGGCTTGTGACAGATCGGGTATTTGAGAATTCGGAGCAGACCCTGCTAAGTAAGATACAGGAGGTCAACGTGGCAATGAAAAACGAGAATGACCCAGAGAAACTAATCATGTACGGCAACGCCATGTCCACTTGGCTGGGAGCCATCGAGAAGCTCAGAAGACTCAGAACGCAGAACACCGACTCGTAACAAAGACGTGATTAACAATGAAGTGCAATGAGTGTGATGGCCGAGGAAAGCTGGATTGTCAAGAGTGTGAAGGCGCCGGGTTTATGGAATTCGACTGCGACAAATGCTTAGGCGAAGGCACGATTCGAGAGGGAGGAATGATTATTCGTTGCCCAGAATGCAATGGCGAAGGAAAGATTTCTGAGGATTGCGTCGACTGTGACGGTGAGGGTTCGCGGGATTGCGAAAGCTGCTCCGGTTCCGGTGAGGAATGACAATTCCACGAACCGCCCCTCAACACTTTATATGCAATGAAAACCTCTCCTCGCATAAGTGAGTGAGGGAAATGGATCTAGGACAAAACCTCAAAGACAGCTTCGAATACACGAAGAAGCTCTTCAGCGAAGCCAGTCGACTAATCATACTAATCATCCTCAACATCATACCAATCGTGGACTGGATAGTCCTAGGCTATCAGGCACGCGTACTCAAAGAATCCCCCGGGACAGGCGTCCCACCGAAACTAGAAAAGTACAGCGAACTATTCGTTGAGGGCGCCAAGTTATTCTTCGCGTCATTCATTTACCTGCTAGTCCCAATCATTCTAATCATCCTCGGCGCGGTCTCTACCGGACTTGCGTTTCGGGGTGTGCCAGTTGGTGCCCAAATTGTGTTCGGTGGAACAGGCATAGTACTACTCGCGGTCGGGATAATTCTCGCAATTCTGATTTTGATCGTTTTGGCTGTCGGATTGGCCCACATGGTTAAAACCGGAAAGTTTGGGAAAGCTTTCGCTTTCGGGGAAATATTCAGTATCATCCGTGGAATCGGATGGGGGAAGTATCTGTCTTGGATTGTCGTGATCGTCGTGATCGGCGCCATTATCGGAGCCATCGGTGAGATTCCATTAATTGGTTGGCTAATTTCAATCATAATTCAACCGGTGCTTGGCGTTTTCGTTTTCAGGTCCCTAGGGCTTCTATACAACGAGGGTGCACCTGCCGAGCTCCGAGTCCAACTCCCAGTCGTCGGAGGCCTAGTCTGCGCCTCGTGCGGAACCCCACTCCAACCGCAACACAAATTCTGCCCGCACTGCGGTGCACCAACCCCCGTCCCACCGCCTGCAGTCCCCGCGCCAACAACTGAACTCGCCACCAAGTTCTGCATCAGCTGCGGTGCAAAAATTCCAGCCAACGCCAGCTTCTGCGGAAGCTGCGGCACCAAACAAACCTAAACCATCTCACAAAGCCACAACATAGTTGAAGCGGTACAGCACAGGTTCGACTCTATACCTGTGACTTATACACCGCTTCCCCTTGACTATACGTCAACTGCGGAAGGGCGTAGTAGTGTCATCGGACCTCAACTCGAATTCATTGTTGAGGTTGGACTCCATTGAACGCCGGTCGTACCAGGAATCCATAGCCAAGAACGCCCTTCGCGTAAACACACTAGTTTGTCTGCCCACAGGGTTAGGGAAGTCGATTGTTGCAGCGTACGTGGCCGCCGCAAGATTGCAACGTTTCCCCGGCAAAGGGGTGGTAATGCTCGCCCCAACCAAACCCCTAGTCCTCCAACACTACAGAACCTTCCAAAAACTACTGAAAATCGAAGCTGACTCAGTGGTATGGTTGACGGGAGAGGTTCAACCTGACGAGCGCGTGGATTTGTGGAAAAAACGCCTAATTTTCTCCACACCCCAAGTTTTCATGAACGACCTTCTCACAGGGAAGATAGTGCTTGACTCATTTTCGCTAATGATCTTCGATGAAGCCCATAGGGCGGTTGGTGACTACCCTTACGTCTTCATCGCAGAGCGGTACGCGCCAACCAACGACAGCCTAATCCTAGGGTTAACCGCTTCGCCAGGATCAAGTGCTCAAGATGTAAGGGAGATTTGCGACAACCTTCGACTCGAATGGGTCGAGGCTCGGTCGATTCAGAGCGACGACGTAAAACCCTACGTTGGCGGTATAGAAGTCAAATGGGTCTCAGTTAACCTCCCCCAAATCTTCTACGACGTCAAACGAGAACTCGAATCGTTTCTACGAGAGAAGTTGCGCACGATCAGAGACCACGGTTACCTTGAGAGCGCTGCCATGGACAGGATTCGGTTACGAGATGTTCTCTCCGCCCGCCAGCGAATACTGGACGATGCTATGAAGGGCAATAGAGACGCGAAAATGTATCTCGCTTATGTCTACGCCGCGGTCCACGCAATTCGCGCCATAGAATTTCTCGAAACCCAAGGCTTCCCAGCCCTGAAGGAGCACTTGGACGGGTTGAAGGAGAAGGGAAGCAAGCGCATGACGCCGGGCTTGAAAATGCTCCTTGAAGACCCACGAATGATTAAGGTCGCAGGAATCGTGGACAGCCTCGTGGCTAGAGAGGTGGATCATCCGAAGGTTACAGAGCTTATCAAAGCAACAAGGCTCGGTCTTAGCCGCGGGGTTCGGCGCGTCATGGTCTTCACGAACTACAGGGCCACAGCTGCCAGGCTTGTTCAGGTGCTGAACAAGGTTGATGGCGTCTCAGCGGTCCGCCTCGTGGGGCAGGCCTCGCGCATCAAAGATCCTGGACTTACCCAGAGGAAGCAAGCCATGGTTCTAGACGATTTCAAATCTGGAACCTTCAACGTCCTCGTTGCCACCCAGATTGGAGAGGAAGGGTTGGATATCGTTGAGTGCGATGAAGTAATCTTCTACGACACCGTCCCAAGCGCAATACGATACATCCAACGACGCGGTCGCACGGGACGAAAGGGGCCTGGTGAAGCGGTTATTCTCATAGCTAAAGGAACGAGGGACGAGGCGTACTATTGGATCTCGCAACGTAGAGAACGACAGATGGCTGGGGCGATCAGACAATTCGTCGCAGCCCAAAAAGCCTCCGTTCCCGACCAACCAAGAATTGAGAAATTCATCTCATCAAATATGAAGGAAGAGAAAGTGGTAGAACAACTCGTAGTAGTCGCCGACTCAAGAGAGCTCGGCGCCCTAGTGACCAGGGAACTCGCTAAACTAGGAGTTCTCGTTAAATCCGAA
>Ga0335081_10018087_pt1 | contig 11400 bp, 7 predicted proteins | sample Lox_Sample_35_FD_206713 | JGI IMG/M metagenome (GOLD analysis project Ga0335081, IMG submission 206713) | Soil microbial communities from Loxahatchee National Wildlife Refuge, Florida, United States - Lox_Sample_3.5 | ecosystem: Environmental > Terrestrial > Soil > Wetlands | place: USA: Florida... | reverse complement strand
CAGGTGAACAACTCCCCTGACGGCTCCGGCCCCTACACGCTCGACTCGGCCGCCACCACCCGCGGCTCAGTATACACCTTCACCAAGAACCCGTCGTACTGGGATGCCAAGGCCTTCCCGTACAGCAAGCTGGTACTGAAGGTGCTCACAAGTGACACCGCGATGATGGACGCGCTGAAGACCGGGCAGGTCGAGGGCGCGCTCGTCTCGGCGAACGACTACAACGAGGCGAAAGCGTCCGGCCTGAACGTCATCGAGATGCACGGTGAGACCACCCGGCTGCTGCTCACGGACCACCTCGGCAAGGTGATCCCGGCCCTCGGCAACGTGGACGTGCGCCGGGCGATCAACATGGTATTCAACACGAACGAAATGGCCGCAGACCTGTACCACGGCCTGGCCGCCCCCGCAGACCAGATCTTCCGCCCTGGAAGCGCCGCCTACATCAGCGGGCTCAGTAACCCGTATCCGTTCAACGTCGCGGCCGCCAAGGCCCTGATGGCCAAGGCGGGCTACGCGAACGGATTCAGCGTCCAGCTTCCGTACCTGCAAGGGGTAGGGCTGGACCAGCTCCTGCCGTACGTGATACAGCAGCTCAGCCTGCTCAACATCAAGGCCACGCAGGTGACCCTGTCCGGGCCCAACGCCATCACCGAGCTGCTCAGCGGCAAGTACCCCATGCTGCTGTGGCCGCTCGGCAACTACGCGGACTCGCGGGCCGACATCTACGATTACGTCTTGCCGACCGGCATCTGGAACGCCGAGCACCAGCACGACGCGACGGTAGCGAAGTTGTGGAACCAGATCCTGACCGGGACCGCCCAGCAGCAGGCTGCTGCCGAGCAGGCCATCAACCGCTACATCATCCAGCAGGCCTGGTTCGTCCCGATGGCGTACCCTGACCTGCTCTACGCGCACAGCCCGTCGGTCTCGATCCCGTCCGTATCCGATCCGGACGCTCTCGATCCCCAGCTGTGGGACTTCAAGTAGGCGGGACGAGCACCAGATGTTGAGATTCGCACTGAGAAAGGTCGCCCGCGCGGTGGCCGTCATGCTCCTGGTTACATTCGCGACATTCACGCTGATGTACGGGAACGGGCAGGGCATCGCGCGGGGGGTCCTGGGCGTCGACGCGACGCCCGCCGCCGTCCAGGCCGAGGTAGTCAAGCTGGGGCTGAACCAGCCACTAGTCGTGCAGTACGGGAAGTGGCTGCGCGGGGTCGTCACCGGCAACCTCGGCACCTCCTTCTTCACCGGGCAGCCGGTGAGGTCCGTCCTGTCGACGCGGGTGCCGGTGACGCTCACGCTGATCGTCGTGACGCTGGCCCTGGCCGCCGTGCTGAGCGTCCTCATCGGTGTCGCTGCCGCCGTCTACGGGGGGTGGATCGACCGGGTGATCCAGCCGCTGTCCGCCCTGGGTGCAGCCATCCCGGCGTTCATCATCGCCATCGGACTCGTCTTCGCCTTCGCCATCAGGGTCCGGTTCTTCCCGGCGACCGGATATGTCTCCCCGAACCAGAGCATCACCGGCTGGCTTTCGTCGATCACGCTGCCGGTGCTCGCTCTGCTCGTGGGATCGATCGCCGCCTCGGCCTCGCAGTTCCGCGGAACCGTCCGCGACACGCTGTCCCAGGACTTCGTCCGCACCCTCCGGGCCCGGGGCATCCCCGAGTCCCGCGTCATTTTCCGGCACGTGCTCCGCAACGCCGCCGGTCCCGGGCTCACCGTGCTGAGCCTGCAGACGATCGGCCTCATCGGAGGCGCGATCATCATCGAGCTGGTGTTCGCGCTCCCGGGCATCGGCGACCTGAGCGACACCGCCGCCCAGCAGGGCGACGTCCCTATAGTCATGGGGCTGGTCCTGGTGACCACCGTGATCGTCCAGGTGGTCAACCTGCTGGGCGATCTCGCGATTGCAGCCGTCAATCCGAAAGCGAGGATGTCATGACCGGAACCCCCGGCCTCGACCTCGTCGTCGACCTCCCTGCACCGGAGGCCCAGCCACCCGCGGCCCGACGCTCGGTCCTGCGGCGGCTGCTGACCAATCCGCAGGGCGCCTGCTGCCTGGCCTTCCTGCTGTTGGTCGTGTTCATGGGCCTGGCGAGCCCCTGGCTGGCGCCCGTCGGCCCTAACGTGACGAACCTCGCCGCGGTGAACGCTCCGCCGTTCTCACCCCATCACCTGCTCGGCGCGGACGCGTCCGGACGGGACATCCTGTCGAGGCTGATGTGGGGCACCCGGGAGACCCTGCTCGCGTGCGTGATCGTCCTCCTCGTGTCGGTCCTGCTCGGCGTGACGAGCGGCCTGATCGCCGGCTACTACCGCGGCAAGTTCGAAGCCAGCGCGAGCTGGATCTCGGACGTCCTCATGTCGCTGCCCGGGATCGTCCTGCTCATCGCGCTCTACGCGCGGACCGGACCCAACATCGTCGCCGCGATGGCGGTCTTCGGGCTCCTCATCGCACCGGTGTACTTCCGCCTCGTCCGGTCCACGGTGGTCGGCGTCCGGAACGAGCTGTACGTCGACGCGGCAAAGGTGGTCGGGCTCTCTGACTTCCGGATCGTCGGCCGGCACGTGCTCAGCGCCGTGCGCGGACCTGTCATCATCCAGAGCTCGTTCGTCCTGGCTGCGGGCATCGCCATCGAAGCCGGCGTGGACTTCCTCGGCCTGGGCAACCCGGCCCAGCCGTCCTGGGGAAGCGTCCTGCAGCAGTCCTTCAACAACATCTACAACAACGGCGCCAGTGTCGTGTGGCCGGCCCTCCTCATCAGCCTGACCATCCTGGCTCTCGTCCTGCTCGGCAGCGTCCTGCGCGACCTGCTGCAGTCATCGGCGCACAGCAGGACGCTCTCGTCCCGGCGCCGCCGGGAGCTGAGCCGGCAGTCCCGCCAGGACGCCCTCCCGGCTACCAGGGCGCGGCCAGCGTCGTCGCAGGACGTGGTGCTGTCGATCCGGGGTCTGCGTATCGGGTATCCGGACGGTACCGGGTGCGTCCGCGAGGTCGTGCGCGGTGCCGATCTCGACGTGCGGCGCGGGGAGATCCACGGGCTGGTCGGCGAGTCCGGGTCGGGCAAATCGCAGATCGCGTTCTCCACGCTGGGCATCCTGCCGAAAGAGGCGCTCATCCTGGGAGGAAGCATCCTGCTGGACGGAAAGGATCTGCTGGCGAGCCCGAAGCTCATGCAGGAGGCGCGCGGCCGGCGGATCGCGTACGTGCCGCAGGAGCCGATGTCGAACCTTGATCCCTCGTTCACGATCGGCGCGCAACTCACGTACGGCCTTCGCGCGGTGAAGGAGATGACAAAGCAGGAAGCCGAAAAGAAACTGCTCGGCCTGCTCGCGCGTGTCGGCATCAACGACCCGGAGCATGTCTTCCGGCTCTATCCCCATCAGATCTCAGGCGGCATGGCGCAGCGCGTGCTCATCTGCGGCGCGGTAGCCGCGGATCCCGACGTGATCGTGGCCGACGAGCCGACGACCGCCCTGGACGTGACCGTGCAGGCCGAGGTCCTGGAGTTGCTCCGGGAACTCGATGACGAACGCGAGCTCGCCATGATCCTGGTGACGCACAACCTCGGCGTCGTCGCGGACATCTGCGATTACGTCAGCGTGATGAAGGACGGGCTCATCGTCGAGCGGGGCGACGTGGACTCGCTCTTCGAATCGCCGACCCAGGCGTACACGCAGGAACTGCTCTCGTCGTCGCGACGTGTCGAGCTCACGGAGGTATGAGAGATGATGACAGAGCCAGTTCTGCGGGTCGAGAACCTCATCGTCCGCTTCCCCGGCCGCCGGGGCAGCAGCATCACCGTGATCAACGGCGTCTCCTTCGACATCAAGGCCGGCGAGACGCTCAGCCTCGTCGGCGAGTCCGGATCGGGCAAGACGACGATCGGCCGCGCGATCCTCGGGCTCGCCCCCGTGACGGCGGGCTCGATCACCTTCCGCGGGGAGGCCATCAGCAACATCCCGCGGGCCCGCCGGCGCAAGGTCGCACGTGGCATCCAGGTCGTGTTCCAGGACCCGTACTCGTCGCTGAACCCCGCCATGACGGTCGAGGACATCCTGGTCGAGCCCCTCGCCGCCGCCGGGGTTTCAGGCGGACGCACCCGCGTGCGGGAATTGCTGGACGCCGTGGCCCTGCCAGCGGACACCGGCGGGCGCTACCCGCGGGAATTCTCCGGCGGGCAGCGGCAGCGGATCGCGATTGCCAGGGCGCTGGCGCTCAACCCGTCCGTCATCATCTGCGACGAACCCACGAGCTCTCTCGACGTGACCACGCAGGCCAGGGTGCTCACCCTTTTCCAGGAAATCCAGCGCGAGACAGGGGTCGCGTACCTGTTCATCAGCCATGACCTAGGGGTCGTGAACGAGGTGAGCAACCGGATCGCCGTCCTCTACCAAGGGCGCATCGTGGAGATCGGGGACGCGCACGGCGTGGCGACGAACCCGCAGCACCCCTACACCCGCAAGCTGCAGATGGCGGCTCCGGTAGCGGACCCGAAGAAGCAACGCATCCGGCGGGCAAGACGCCTAGAGGCCGCCGCCCTCGAGGACGCCCTCGCCTCCCAGCAGCGGACAGCGGAAGCCAACTGAGGCGCACCGCCCAGCAGCAATGTCGCTCCAGCCCAGCCGCCATGGCGCTGGGGCGGCGTTTCACTGGTGCCCGACGCCCGCAGGGCCGCGCGACTCGTGGTCCCTTCCTGCAAGCGGGCCGCGGCTATCTAACCGTCGGCACCGGTGACCAGATGACCGAACCCATGCCAGAGAAGGCCGAGGACAACCATGCCGCGTGAGGATTACCGCCATCCTGATCTGCCCGCCGATGTCCGTGCCGAGTCGTTGCTGGCCCAGATGACGCTCGACGAAAAGTGCGCGCAGCTCACCAGCGTCATGCCCTGGTCGCTGGTCCGCACGGACGGCTCGGATGCGGAGACAGCCGAGCAGACGCTCAGGCATCCGCCGGGTCACGTCGCGCAGCTTATCGCCGACAACCCGGCGCAGCTCGCGCAGCTGACCGGCAGCCTTCAGCGCCAGTTCGTGACCCGGACAAGGCTCGGCATCCCGGCCCTGCTCCATGTCGAAGCGCTGAACGGGCCCCTCGCCGGAGGGCACATGGTCTTCCCCACCGCGATCGGGCTGGCGGCGACCTGGAGTCCCGGGCTCGTACGCGAGATGGCGGCCCTCACCCGGCGGCAGATGATCCGGACCGGGATGCGGCTCGCGCTGGGCCCGGTCATGGACGTCGCGCTCGACCCCCGCTGGGGACGGGTCCATGAAACCTACGGGGAAGACCCGTACCTAGCCGCCGCTTTCAGCGTCGCCCACACCCGAGGGCTACAGGGCGCGGATCTCGGCAGTGGCATGATCGCCACCGGCAAGCACTTCCTCGGGTACGCCGTGACAGCAGGCGGTGTCAACCAGTCGGCCTTCGAGGCCGGTGCCCGGTGGACCCGTGACGTGTTCGCTTATCCGTTCGAAGCCGCGATCCAGCTCGCAGGCCTGCGATCGGTGATGAACTCCTACGGCACCGTCGACGGGATCCCGGCGGGCATCTCGCGGGAGGTCCTGACCGGCCTGCTGCGGGAGACCCTCGGGTTCGACGGTTTCGTCTCATCGGACTACGGAACCCTTGAGCAGGTAGTCACCCGCCAGCGCGCGGCACGCTCGCCCGGGGAAGCCGGGCGGCTGGCTATCCAGGCCGGCCTCGACGTCGAATTTCCCACCAGCTACGCCTACGGCAGTGTGCTTGCCGAGCAGGTGGAGCTCGGCAACGTGAACATAGGCGACGTTGACACGAGCCTCCGCCGGGTGCTGCGGGCCAAGTTCGAGCTCGGGCTCTTCGAGAATCCCTACCCGCAAGAGCGCATCGACATTTCCGCGGTCGCCGCCGAGGGGCGCGAACTGTCGCTGGAGCTGGCGCGCCGGTCGGTAGTGCTCGTCAAGAACGACGGGATTCTGCCGCTCGCCCGTGAACTGACGGTCGCTGTGACTGGCCCGCATGGGCAGACGGCCCGGTACCACTTCCCTACCTATACCTACCCGGGGTGGCGAGACGCGGTCGACGCCATCCATCGTGGCGGCGAAGGGACCATGGTAGGGGCCGAGAACGCCCAGAATTCATGGCTCCAGGAGCTACTCCCGCCCGCCGACGCGGAGACGCTCGCCCGAGACCGCTACGGGACGATCCCGCTGGCGGAGGAGATCGGCGGGTTCGCTGACAGGGTGCTGAGCATGCAGGGGTCCGAGCTGACCCGGCCCGGCGAGGGCGACGCCCTGGAGCAGGCGGTCGAAGCGGCTCGCGCGTCCGACATCGCCGTGCTCGCACTGGGCGGAGCCAGCCTGTGGTTTCACGGAGAGCGCACCGAGGGTGAGGCGAGCGACACCGCGGACATCTCGCTACCCGCCGCGCAGACGGCTCTCGCCGAGGCCGTGGCCGCAACCGGGACGCCCCTCGTCGCCGTCCTGATCCAGGGCCGGCCCTTCGCGCTTCCCCAGGTGATCCAGGATGCCGCGGCCATCATTATCGCCTCGTACGGCGGCCCATTCGGTCCGAGGGCGGTCGCCGAGGTCCTGTATGGCGCCATAAACCCCGGCGGGAAGCTGCCGTACAGCATCCCCCGCCATGCGGGGCAGATCCCGGTCTACCACCACCAGAGGTCCGGCACCGGTTTCCGCAATCCCCTTCCCCCGGCCGTACGGCACCACTACCTCGACATGCCGGCCACGCCGCTGTACCCGTTCGGGCACGGGCTGAGCTATACCTCCTTCGCCCTCGGCGGCCTAGACGCTGATGCGGAGACCGACACCAGCGGCAGCGTCCGCATAAACGCGACCGTCACCAACACCGGCGGCACGGCAGGGGCCACGGTCGTGCAGCTCTACGTACGGGTGAATACCTCCGGCGTCACCCGCCCCGCCCAGCAGCTTGCCGGCTTCTGCCGCGTCAGCCTCGACCCGGACGAGTCGCGCCGCGTCGCGTTCACGCTCCAAGCGTCCCAGCTCGGCTACACGAACGCCGCGCGCGAGTTCGCGGTCGAGCCTGCGAACGTCGAGTTCTTCGTGGGCCTGGACTCCGATGACCGCCGGCTGGCGGGCTCCTTCGAAGTGACCGGCAAGCCCCGCCCGCTGACCAGCTTGGAGCGCTCGTTTCTCTCCGAGGCGGAAAGTACGCATGCCTGAGTACGACTTGATCCGTCCCGGCCAGACCTGGCTGGACACAAGCGGCAACCACATCCAGGCGCACGGCGGCTCCATCATTGCCGAGGAGGGCACTTACTACTGGTACGGGGAGAACAAGGAGCACTCGACACCTGGCAGCGGCATCTGGACCTGGGGGATCCGCTGCTACTCGTCGATCGACCTCTGCAACTGGACCGACCGCGGGCTGATCATCCCGCCGGCCGACGACCCGCAAGCGCCGATGCACCCGTCGCACATGATCGACCGCCCTCATATAGCGCACAATCCCCGCACCGGCAAGTACGTCTGCTGGGTCAAGATCATGGATCCCGGCGAGTCGCAGCGCTGGACGGTGTTCACCGCCGGGTCGCTGCTGGGCCCGTACAAGGTCATCCGCACGGGGGTGCGCCCGCTCGGGATGGACGCCGGCGACTTCGACCTGGTCGTGGATCCGTCCGACAGCAAGGGGTATTTCTACTTCGAGCGAGTGCACAGCGAGCTCATCTGCGCGGACCTCACAGGTGACTACACGTCCGTCACCGGCTACTACTCCACCCACTTCCCCCGACGCCACCCGCCCATGGTGCGAGAGGCGCCCGCCCACTTCCGGCGGAACGGTAAGCACTACCTGATCACGTCGGGCACGACCTGGTACTACCCGAATCCCTCCGAGGCCGCGATCGCGGACACCTACCACGGGCCGTACACCGTGCTCGGGAACCCCCACCCCGCAGACACGAGCGGTACCTCGTTCCGCTCGCAGATCAGCTGCGTTTTCCGGCACCCGGCCAAGCGAGACCTCTTCATCGCGCTCGCCGACCGATGGCTCCCGGAGCTTTCGGAGCGGGAGTCAGATCAGACGAAACTCTTCTGCGCTTACTACGGTGCGAGGGCGGCCGGGAAGTCCGTTCCGCCGCTCGACCTGCCGGAGGCCAACACCTCGATCGCCAGCTACGTCTGGCTTCCGATCCGGTTCGACGGGGACATGCCAGTGATCGACTGGCGCGACGAATGGCGCATCGATGAGTTCGACTGAGGCCCCGGCTTCCTCCGCTCCATTTCGTTCCGGGCGTGGCCACCAGTGCCTGCCAGATCAAGGACGCCGGGCTGGGCATGAACGGGATTCCCGGACTGGGTCACGCGGGCTATCGACGAGGGTGCGGACGTGCCGAGCTGCTGCCCTGGCGGATGCGAGTCATCCGCAGTTGGGCCGCCGGGTTCAGCAAGCACTTCGACACTGTGGACGTGGCCCCAGGCCCTCACCCACATCCGCAGATCGTGTCCCCGTGATACCGCGACATCGTCGTCAAGAGAACGCTGGATACGTCATAGGAGCGAAAGTGACATGAAGTACTACGGACCCGATTCCCGCATTCGCGACATCCTGCGCAGCCCCTTGGCCACCGCCGCGATTGACCATGTGTTCCCTGGTCTGATAGCTGCCACCGACCTCGACCGCTTGAGTGTCATGCCGATACGCGTACTCACCGGCTGGCAGCCGGCGGTCATCGCGGATCGGGGCAAGGAACAAGAGCTATGGCGCGAACTCGGCACAATCGAGGTGGTCCCAGCGCCGCCGGTCGAAGAGCACGTCGACACGCCGCGCCCGGACTACGAGGGCAGTGACGTTCCCGAGGGATCCGCAGCGGCGACTGTCCCAGGTACGGCATCACGCTGGTCGCCGGTCGAGATCCGGCTTGACGGTCCGGCTCACGGCAACCCGTTCACCGACGTCGAGCTCAGCGCGACATTCAGCCTGAACGGCGATGAGACCACGGTCGGCGGCTTCTACGACGGCGACGGGCGCTGGATCATCCGGTTCCTGCCCGAAGCCACCGGGACATTGCGCTTCACCACGTCGTCCACCGCGCGCAGCTTGCGCCGCATCAGCGGGACGGTGGAGATCGGCGACGCAAGTCCGGGTGAGCATGGCCCGGTCCGGGCGGAGGGCTGCCACTTTGTCCATGCCGACGGCACGAGGCACCTGCCGCTCGGCACCACCGCCTACGCGTGGCTGCACCAGCCGGAAAAGGTGCGGGCCGAGACGCTGAGCACCCTGAGGGAGACGCCATTCACCAAACTGCGCATGTGCGTCTTCCCCAAATCCATGGCGTACAACTGCAACGACCCCGACCTGTACGCCTTCACCTGCGACGCAGACGGCGCGTTTGACTGGACTCGCTTCGACCCGCGCCTCTTCCGCCGCCTGGAAAAAGCCGTCACAGACCTCGGGGCGCTGGGCATTCAGGCCGACCTCATCCTGTTCCACCCATACGACCGGTGGGGCTTCTCCGATATGGGGATAGCGGCGGACCACCGCTACGTCCGGTACCTCGTACGCCGGCTATGGGCGTTCCCCAACGTGTGGTGGTCGATGGCCAACGAGTATGACTTCATGCCAGCGAAAGAGGAGCCGGAGTGGGACCGGATAGGCCGGATCGTCGTGGCCGAAGACCCGGCCGGGCACCTTCGCTCTATTCACAACGGGTACACCATCTACGACAATGCACGGGACTGGGTCACCCATGCCAGCCTCCAGGGCACGGAACGGTACCGCACGACCGAGAACACGGACCGCTGGCGGGGCACCTGGAAGAAGCCTATTGTCTTCGACGAATGCGGCTACGAGGGAGACCTCCCGTACAGCTGGGGCAACCTGCCCGGCCGGGAATTGATCAGGCGGTTCTGGGAGGCCGCCGTACGCGGCGGTTACGCCGGGCACGGCGAGACCTACGATCGAGACGACGAGCAGATCTGGTGGTCTAAAGGCGGCGAGCTCACCGGAGAGGCACCGGACCGCATCGCGTTCCTGCGGCGGGTCATCGAAGAAAGCCCTTGGGGCGCCCTTGACCCCATCGCGCTGGCGGAGACTGACGTCCCTGTCGCCGGGATCGAGAAGCAGTACTACCTGGTTTACTTCGGCTTCTCTCGCCCGCGCTACTACGAGATGCGGCTTCCGGCCGGCGATTACCGGGCCGACGTGATCGACACCTGGAACATGACCATCGACTCGTCCATCGTGACGTGCGACGGCACTCTCCGGGTTGATCTTCCCGCCCGCGAGTACATAGCACTGAGCCTCACAGCGCTCGGTGATGTGAAGAGCGCCACGGATTAGCCGGGTCTCTAATAATCAACGAGCCTTCAGGACAGTGGGAGCCAAGTGGGGAGCCATCAGCAGCCGATGTGGGGCGACGCAGAGCCAACTAGAGTGTTCGACTTACTCGATTTAACAGTCATCTAGCTGCAGTCAGCCATATTGACCGACAGCCGGTTCCTCGTTCGCATCGAGGTAGTCCGTCGTGGAGAACACGTCATGGCGCAAAACCAGCTTGAGCGCCCAGCCTGCGAGGGAATATCACGGAACGTGCGCATCATCGAGAACGGCTACCACTTATAGGCTGATTCATATCGCAGGGCCGACCTTCGCCGACAGTCTTACGGCGGAGTTACTTGCTTCCTACCGCTACGGGGCGGTACCCGGTCCTGGAGGCTTTCCAAATGGAGGCTTGCGGCGCGACTGGTCGATGATGTTGAACTCACGGTGAAGGTGGTGGCGGAGCAGCCATAGGAGGCGTTCGCCGTCGTAGAGCTCGACGCCGAGGCGTTCGGCTTCCTGGCGGGCGGCCGAGGTGAAGCCCGAGGTGGTGATGATGATTCCCTTGGTGAATTCACGCTGGGAGATGGAGCCGATGATCTCCCTGACGGCGGCGATGTCGACCTTGTGGTGCGGGGCGTACCGCTTGGCCTGGATGGCGACGCGGCCGCCGACGAAGGGTGTCTTGTTCACCGCGACCAAGTCGATGCCTCCGTCAGCTCGTGACCGGGTGCGGCGGACCTCGTCGAACTCGGGGATCTCCTGACAGAGCTTGACGAGGAGCTGCTCGAACTCGTACCCGTCGAGGTCAAGGAGGTTCTGCACGCTGTCGAGGCCGGCGGCGGCGTCGAGTTCCTCGGCGTAGTGCAGGTCGTCCCATGGGTACTCGATGATGGGCTGGACCGGCTGGTATTTCTCCGGGGTCTTGGAGACCTTGGCGTGCAGGTACGCCAGGCAGTCCATCGCGTCGACGCGGGCCAGGTCCAGCCGCTCGAACTCAGCACGCGGAACCTGCACGCTGACCAGGCACCAGTGCGCGTCCTGGCCCGTTGCGGTGTCGATGGTGTCGACATAGCCGTTACAGGCGGCTTCGAGGACGAGGCCTCCCCGGTCCGCGGTGA
>Ga0335081_10018086_pt1 | contig 11401 bp, 8 predicted proteins | sample Lox_Sample_35_FD_206713 | JGI IMG/M metagenome (GOLD analysis project Ga0335081, IMG submission 206713) | Soil microbial communities from Loxahatchee National Wildlife Refuge, Florida, United States - Lox_Sample_3.5 | ecosystem: Environmental > Terrestrial > Soil > Wetlands | place: USA: Florida... | reverse complement strand
TGCGTAAGCAGTGCCGAAGTTGATGCCGCCAATCTCCGGACTAAACAACCGGGAGCGAGTGTGCCCCAAAACAGTGAAGGCGCTCAATCCATGAAAATTGTTGAGAGTCGCTCGAACCATCGCGCCGTCGATTTTTGATTCGCGGAACTGAATGGGAAAATTCAGCGGGGTATTCAGGATCGTGTTGAAATCGTACGCGCCGTGTGTGTACTTCCAGAAATATTCGGCCTGAATGCTGAACCTTGGACCGAATTGCTGCTCAAGACCTACGTTGTATTGGTTGCGTCGCGCCGACGTGAGTGGCTGAACGCCGGTCGCCCCAAGTGAGCCGTTGCCCAACCCACCGGGACCAGTGGAGCTGGATAGCACCAGATTTTCGTTGTAAGGCGTCAGGAAAACTCGCGCATAGGAGAAGTGAAGCACGGTTCCGGTAGAGCGGACCTGGTACGCGAGGCCTGTCCTTGGCTGAACGCCGTAACCTTTGCTCAGGCCTGCGTAGTTGTCGTAACGCAACCCAAGGTTCAGGGTTAGTTGACCGAGCTTGATGCTGTCCTGAGCGTACGCGCTGCCCTCATAGATCGTCGCCGTTCCTCGAAAGGTGAAAAGAGTCCCGCCGCGGGTAAGGTCATATGGCAAAAGAGCAGGCTGATATGAACTGTTTTCCGCGTACCCTGCCGAAGCGCATTGGCTGGGGTTGGTGAACGAGGGATTTGGAACCCCGATTCCATTTGCGTCCAAGCACGGGGAATTGAATCCGGGATCGGTTAGCCCGGTCGTGAAAAACTCGGAAAGCGGGGTAGCCTGAAACTGAATACCGGCCTTCACTGAATGCCGCCCACGCGAATAGGTCAAATCACTTCGGAATCCCGTGCTTGTCAACCTGCGGGATTGGGACAAAGTTGCTGGCTGATCGGAAAAGAGATTGGCCGAAGGGAAATAGTTCACGCGATCCTGGCGAACCCAGCTGTTCGCCGTTAGCAAGAGCGAGGGGCTGAGCACGCGGGAGAATGCCAGCGCAACATTGAAACTCGTCATGTGCTGGCGCTGGTCTTGCCCCGCCGACTCCTGGTCATAAGTGTTCGGAACCTGGAACCAGGAATGGGCGGCGGCGAGGTTAAGGTGAAACGCGGTGGCTTCGCTGGACTGCCAGTCAATGCGGTCGAATACACTCTCGGCATTGCCTCTGGCGTGAAGAGGCTCGAATTCCGGGGTGTCGAGGAACCGATGGCTGTTGAGCCCATCCAAAGCCAGAAAGTTCCCAAAGGCTTTTGAACCGGACGCAAGGGTGATGCTTGCTGTAGGTGTGTCGAATGAGCCGTACCCCACTGAGAGCGTGCCGGATTTCCCGACGTTTAGTCCCGATCGCGTCGTAGCCTGAACAATCAGACTAGTTTTGTCCCCAAATTCGGCTGGAGGCGCTCCCTGAAGCGTGGTCATATTCTGAAGGGTGTTTGCGGAGATCTGGTTGGAGAAAATACGGCTCTGCTGGTCGGAAATCGGTTGCCCATCTACGCTAAAGGACGTTTCCGCGTGTTCACCAAGCGGGTGGAAAACTCCATTTGAATCGGCTGCGACGCCGGGCGTTGCCAAAGTAAGAATTGAACTCAGTTGGGCATTCACGCTTTCGCTTGGCAGATTTTGGATGAGCCCCTGGGTGACCTGTGTCTGAGCGACATTGATTGAATTCGTGTCGGCGGCTCCCTCCGCCACGGTGACTTGCTGAGTGACAGTGTCAAGGCTGAGCGCAATGGTCAGCCGTTCTGACTTCTCCGCTTGAACGGCCACACGCCGGCGGTCCAACCGGAAGTCGCGTGCCCGCGTCGTGAGTTGATAATCACCGGGCTCGACGGGATTGAAGCAAAACTGTCCAGAGGCATCGGATTGGGCAGTAACGCGAATGCCTTCGGATGTCAGTTCGAGTGCTGCGTTGCCTATTGCCGCGCCTGTCTGGTCTTGAACTACACCACAGATATTCCCAGGTGCCGCTGGCCGAGGCGGTGTGGCAGATAGAAGCAGCCACAAGAGAGCGATTGCCGTTGAGTCCATGGCCGCCGACAATGTTAACCTAGGTTAATGTCATGGGTAAAGTAAGATTAATACTTACGTCGGATCGCTTGCGTCTCGCACCCCCGAGGCCCGAATGAGAAGCGCCGCATGAGTCGTCATTCTTTTATTTGATTCTTTGCAGGCAGCAGTGCGTCGAGTGACCACGTTCCCCCGCCAACGAACAGAAGAAAAATCAGACCAAGGAGCATACTTAAATCAGTACGGGCTTCGTGCAGAGTGCCCCAGAAGCCGTTCTTGCCTAGGGTGACGATCTTGGTCGAATACAGCGCCACGCAGATATCGATGAGGAGGGGAATAGTGGCCAGTCGAGTCATTAACCCAATCAAGAGTAGTGTCCCGAAGACGATCTCGACTACTCCCACGAACGGCGCCATAATCTGCGGCCACGGTATTCCGATTTTCACAAAACGCCCAACTCCCAAGGCCGCAGGAAAAATAAACCTCTGTATACCTTCTGACAAGAAGACCCACCCAACAAGGATGCGGACGAGCAGAATTGTCTTTGCAGTGCGTGTGGCCCAGCCTGAATCGACACTTATGTCCATCAGCCGTCCCTCTGGCTAAACGTAGTCAAACAGAGCCATAAAGCCGAAATCCATGTGCAATTGTTGATGACAGTGGAATAACGTTAGACCCGGATTGTCAGCGACAAAGTCGATCTCGACTTCCTGGTAGCCGCCGACCATGACGACATCCTTCACGAGGCCGGCAATCGGTTTCCCGGCAAATTTGGTGAGTTCGAAACTATGCCGGTGAAGATGGATGGGATGTATGTCGTCGCTGGCGTTGCGCATGCGAATGCGGTAGCGCTTGCCTTGCCGCAGATGGTACATCGCGTTCATCGATTCGCTCGGAAAAACTTTGTCGTTGATAGCCCAAAGGTTAAAGCCGCGCTCGGCTGCATTCTGCTTGGTGAAGGTCATATCAATGATCTCGTCGGGGTCTGCGGGAATGCCAGTGGGTTTGGCGAACCGGGCATAGCTCCAGTGAAATGGTTTCGGCGGAATCCAGACAGGCTTTGCTTTGTGTCCGGCGTATTCCAGGACGATGCCCATTCCGTGAGCCCGGTCGTCGTCGGCCAGATCACCCATGATCCACACACCCGGATGATTCATATCCACGATGGCAGAAATCCGCTCGGCGGTACCCAGCCAGAGCACGGGCACTTCCGCGGGGGTTGGCACTGGATTGCCGTCGAGCGCGACGATCTTGAAATTGTGTCCGGGTAGCGCCAGGCTTCGAATTTCCGTCGCACTGCCGTTCAAAATGTGAAAGAGCACGCGCTCGCCTTGCTTTACGCGAACAGGCTCGCCATGCCCCAACATGCGGCCGTTGATGGTGAAGTAGCGATACCCAACTTCGTAGCCGTGCGGCGCTCCCTTGGCGAGCGAAGCTTTCATCGAAGACTCGCCAACGGTTTCGAGTTCTTTCACCTTTGTGGTGGGAGTCAGGAAATCCTGCGCCATGTCGCCGCCCTGACTGAAAGAAGGCTCAAATTCCTTCAGGACGAGAAACACCTCGCGGTCGTACTCTCCCGGGTTGTGTTTTGGTTCGATGTACACTGCTCCCACCTGACCGCCGTATTGTCCGGCGTGCAAGTCGGACCCGGCTCGGTTGTGGGTGTGATAAAAACGAAACCCCGCAGGCCGCGGCGTGAACGTGATGCGGCGCATTCCGTGAGCTGGGATAAAGGGCGTCCCTTCCTCTGCCGCGCCATCCACATCAGGCGAAACGAATTGTCCGTGCCAATGCAGTTGTTCTGGCGTGTCTGTGTCGTTGTGAATCTCAACCGTTATTGGCTGGCCCTCCTTGAATCGCAGGAGCGGTCCGGGAAACTGGTCGTTGTACGTGACTGCCGAGACGATGTGTTTATTTCCGATATCCACAGCGGAAGCGCGAATGCGCAGCACGTACTCCGTCTTCCGGTCCTCGAAGTAAGAAGCGGCGTCGAGCGGCAGCCGGAGAAAAGGTGCGATCACTCCTGCTGCTGAAAGCCCGCCGACGTCGGATAGAAATTCTCGTCGCGAAGTTCGTAAACTCATGGAGCCCCCATTCTTTGAAGAGAAAGCTGTTCAGCTTGCTCCTTTCTAGTGCCCATCGGCGTTGCCGGCTGCGCAAGTCGGTCCTTCCGGAGCATACGCAGACTTGTTTTCATCGAAGCATGCTTGCAGTTGTTTGCTTCCGTACCGCTCGACGGTCTGAGTGGGAATGTTATCGGGTTTGATTTCCTTGAAGGCAAACTGGATTTCCCCGTTGGGATGAACTGTCCCAAGAAGGTATCCGTATACATCGGTTCTTGCTTGCTTTGCTCCGGCGAGATTTGCCGGCAGCCGATAACGAACGGCACCGGCCGTTCCGACGATCCATCCGGGTAGCACGCTCTCCGGTTTCGGATGGCATACGTTGTTGTATACATCCTCAATCAGAAAGTGTGAGTGGCTGGCCAGCACATAAACGTATTTCTTCGTTTTGCTGCGGAAGGCAAGCAGGTCCTGATACACGCGCCGCCCGCTTCTTTCCATTTGTGCCGATTCATTCATTCCGTGGCCCGTTGAAAGGCTGTCGGGCAAAGCGTCATGCATGCCAACGACAACACTGCGAACGTTTGCGTCGGTTTCATCTCGCGCAAGCACGCGCTCGATCCAAGCGACCTGAGCATCGTCAAACTGATCGTACGAGGCATTGTCCAAAGAGATGAAATCCACCCCTCCTTGAATCCAATGGTTATAGGTCCGGAGTTTGTGATCACTCGGATCGTCGCTGAGCCGCTGCGCTCGGATCGTCGGAGAATCGAGCCAATCGGCAAACTGTTGGATGAAATCCGACCGGGTCTTGGGAGGAACGAGCTCGTGGTTTCCAATTCCGAGATAGACCGGAATGTCGCCGAATGGATCGACCTGTTGGGAAATGAAGTCCTGCCACTCAATCCGCTGGTAGTCGGCGATGGAAAGATGCTTACTGCGATACTCCGGGGCGGCAAGCAGGTCTTGGTCGAAGTCGTAATTCGCTCGGTAGTCGCCGAGGTGCCAATAAAACTTTGCGGCGTCGTTCCGCACCCCTGCGGCGATGCCTGGCATCACGATGTCTCCACAGTTTCTCGAATCGCCAGAAACAGCGAAAGACCAGTTGTCGGAGGATTGCGCCGATAAAGATCCCTGATATGTGACCAGAGCACAAAAGAGGATGCCAACCGCAAGCCTTGCACGTTGTTGTTTCAACTGTGGTATTCCTTTCTGCGAAGCAGAAACGAAGTACATGGGGAAGGCAGTTTAAGCGTTCGCTCTGCTTATCTCAATCACAGCGAGCAAGAGAATTCATTGTCTTCTGTATGGATGCGTACCCTTTTCGGTTTAGTCGAGCGTATATTGCATTTGTACGTGTGTTAGGAGCTGCGCGTCAATGTTCGTGGATCGCTTTCCTCCAGCGGAGGTCGCGGCAAGAAGTGTCGTCTCATTAGATATCGGACTTCTTGTCAGAATTGAACGGGAGTGGTCGAACAAAGACCTCGGAATTCGAACCTTCGCGCTCACCTCGTCGCTTGGAACCGTCGCGGCTCTGTTTAGTCGCTTCATGGCTGTCGCGTCCTCGGTCGGTGGCGTTGGCGGGAGAGGGACACCTGTTTACGGCTGTCGGCCCGGTTGCCACGATGACCGTGCTCGCGTTGATTTTTTGTTCGGAGAGAGAAAGCAGGAACGGAGAATAGCGCTGGCGAGATCCATCTTGAATCTCCCGTTTCGCTCAAGCGCGTGCTGACTTTTGCGGGGCTGTTCCTGCTGATTCAAATCATCTCGACACTGGGCGACCGCTACCTTGGCAAGATTGGTTTCCTGGGAATAAGTGCGCTCGGAGGCTTGGTGAGCAGCGCAAGTACTTCGGCAGCTGCGGCGAATATGGTGGGCCACGGGGAGATGCGGGCGGCGCTCGCCGACTACGGCGTCGTGTTGGCGTCCGTGGCGAGTGCTTTGCTCAATCTGCCAATCATTCATCGCAACGCCGAGAATCCCTCGGTGTCGCGACGATTGGCGATCCTCACCGTTGCGCTAAGTCTTGCTGGGCTCGCTTGTCTCATCTTCGAGCAACGCTTTTGGCCTTTCAGAATATGAGTCATGCACTCCTAGTGGCAACACGCAGCAATCTCAGTCCGAAAACGCCGTTGTTGACTTCCTGACAACGGGAAGTATCATAAGTTCAGTGGCGAAGGAGTTCGCCCTCTAACCGCTGTCCTTTACGCCGGGACAGATGATGACTCCTGACAAGGAATCTTGTCGCGGAGTCATGTCCCCGGCAGGAATCCAAGAACTAAAGCAGAAGTGAGAACTGACATGCAAAATGTCTGGGCACTAGCTTCCGTCTGGGTTGGATTGGCGCTCATCGCCACGCTTCTGGCGATCTGGTTCAAGATCTCGACAGCTTTGTCCGAGATCGTTGTTGGAACTGTCGCGCAGTTGATCATCGGTGCCATTGTCGGCCCCATGGGCTTGGCGGCGAAAACAGAATGGATCACTTTTCTGGCGGGCACAGGCGCGATTGTCCTGACCTTCCTTGCTGGTGCCGAACTCGACCCAACCATTTTCAGGACGAAATGGAAAGAAGCAACGGCTGTCGGACTAGTTGGCTTTTTCGGACCGTTTCTGGGTTGCACCGCCGTCGCGCACTACGTCCTACATTGGACGGTCATGTCGAGTTGGCTCGCCGGGGTGGCGCTCTCCACAACGTCAGTCGCGGTTGTCTACGCCGTGATGCTGGAACTCGGCCTCAACAAGACAGAATTTGGGAAGGCCATCCTCGCGGCGTGCTTCGTGAATGACCTGGGGACCGTCATTGCGCTTGGCTTGATTTTTTCGCCTTTCACGATACGGACTGTGATCTTCGTTGTCGTAAGCGCGGTGGTGTTTTTCATCCTGCCTTTCTTGACGCCGCGCTTTTTCAAACATTATGGCGGCCGCGTATCTGAGTTGGAGGCCAAGTACCTTCTTTTTCTCTTGTTCGGCATGGGCGGATTGGCTGTGTGGTCTGGGAGCGAGGCCGTCCTTCCCGCGTACATTATCGGGATGGTGCTCGCGGGAACGGTCGGAAAAGACCACGTGCTCATTCGCCGTCTTCGAACACTCACTTTCGGCCTCCTCACACCGTTCTACTTCATACGTGCCGGGTCATTCGTATCTGTAGCTGCGCTGGCAGCGGCACCGCTGGTGTTCTTGGCCTTGTTTGGGGCGAAGATGGTGTCGAAGATGATCGGCCTTTATCCCACCGTTAAGTCTTTCAAGTATCAGCGTGAAGAAGGCCTGTACTACACGCTGATGATGTCGACAGGGCTAACCTTCGGGACCATTTCTGCATTGTTTGGTCTGAGCCATGGCGTCATTGACCAAGCCCAGTACTCGTACCTCGTGGCGACCGTAATAGGCAGCGCAGTTGTTCCCACGATGTTTGCAAACGCTTGGTTCTTGCCAAGGCATCTGCTACCCAAGGAAGGCCATGAGTCAGCCGTAAAGGAAGTCGCAGCCGTCAGTACAGATTAAGGAGAACATATGATGGGCCGCAGACACTCTCAGTTCAAAAAGATTCTCATTGGGTACGATGGTTCCGCCCAAGCGGATAGAGCGACGGAAAGTGCTCTCGCGCTGGCCCAATCGTTAGACGCGAAAGTGCTGCTCTTTGCCGTCGCTCGTCCACCCGAACCCGCGACGATGATTGAAGTCGACGCCATGCTCGATGACGCGCGTGAGCATTTTGAAGAACAGTTCAAGAAAATTACCCAACGTGCCAAAGATTTGGAAGTCGAATTTGAAACTGCGATTGCGGTTGGACACCCAGTGGAGCAGATCGTACACCGCGCGGAAACCGATCACATCGACTTGATCGTGCTTGGTCGGCGCGGCAAGTCGCGATGGGAAAAAATGCTGGTTGGGTCTACAGCCGAAAAAGTTCTCCGGTACGCTCACTGCCCGGTGATGGTGGTTCGATAGACGCTGATAAGAAAGGCAAGGTCATTTATTTATGTCGAGAATTACCAATTTAGATGCAATCGAAATTCTGGATTCGCGGGGCAATCCGACGATCCAGGTGATGCTGCGGTTAGAGAGCGGCTTCGAGGGAGTAGCGAAGATTCCGTCAGGTGCGTCTACCGGCCAGCACGAGGCCGTTGAACTCCGCGATGGAGATAAGTCACGGTACTTCGGAAAGGGTGTCAGGAAGGCAGTTGAAAATGTACTCCAGCTGATCCGGCCGGAAGTTCTTGGCCTTCAGGCGGGTGACCAAGCAAGCCTGGACAACAAATTGATTGCTCTCGATGGAACCCCTAACAAGGCCCGTTTGGGTGCGAATGCAATCCTGGGCGTGTCAATCGCAGCGGCGCGAGCTAGCGCCTCGGAAAGGAAACAACCTCTTTACCAGTATCTTGCCGAACGTCTGCGTTACACGATTCCCGTTCCAATGCTTAACGTCCTAAACGGTGGGAAGCACGCCGACAACAACGTTGATTTTCAGGAATTTATGATCGCGCCCGTTGGCGCACGTTCGTTTTCGGAGGCCCTACGTTATGCAGCCGAAACCTTTCACACGCTCAAAGGCATACTTCAAAAAAAGGGCTACGAGACCAGTGTGGGCGACGAAGGAGGCTTTGCTCCTCGTTTACGGTCCAACGAAGAAGCCATGGAGTTAGTGAGTTCAGCGATTCAACAGGCCGGATACAAGCCTGGCGTAGACATTGCCATCAACTTGGATCCGGCTGCGAGTGAATTCTATGAGGACGGAATGTACGTTTTTCACAAATCCGACAGGTCCAAGAAAAGTTCAGCCGAAATGATTGGACTGTGGAAAAACTGGCTCGCCCAGTACCCGGAAATCTTCTCACTTGAGGATGGTTTGGCCGAAGAAGACTGGAGCGGCTGGGCTGCTTTGACCAACGAACTAGGCGGCAAAGTTCAGCTTGTGGGCGACGATATTTTCGTGACCAACCCTGAAATCTTCGAGAGGGGGATTCAAAAAGGGATCGGTAATTCAATCCTGATCAAGCTAAATCAGATTGGCACGATTACGGAGACGCTGCGTTGCATCAAGATGGCCCAGGACAATGGGTACACTGCCGTCGTGTCACACCGTTCGGGTGAAACCGACGACACCACCATCGCGGACTTCGCCGTTGCCACTGGAGTGGGACAAATCAAGACGGGCTCTGCCTCGCGCGGAGAAAGAATTGCCAAATACAACAGGCTTCTCGAAATTGAGCATGAACTTGGAGCAAACGCGATCTACGCGGGCAATTCGGCTTATTCGCGTTGGCGCGGTATGGCGAAAGCGGTTTAAAGCCCAAAGGCTTTGAGAAACGGCTGGCGGCTTGTCGAGAGCCGCCTGCGGCGGTCGAGGGTGGAATGGATTCTCAAAACACACCGAGCGCAGGTTTGCTGAACGAATTCCAGGCGCGACGACTCCGCGTAACCTGCCAGTACATAGACAAGCTCCTTAGCGAGATTAGTGAGATTCTGCACGCCAGCTCGTCTAAAGCCGCGTTCCCTCGTTTCCTGCCAGACATCGCTCCGGCGCAGAGTCGCACCATTGAAGACTACCTCGCACGTCTCCGGGCTCAACTCGTTCGCGTATTGGATGGTCAGGGCATACCTAGGGAGAATCCTTCAATTCCCGCCTCGCGCGCGGTCCATGTCGCGCTAGGTGCAATCGACATCGCCGTGGAAGAGCTCAAACCGCACTACATGCACGGGTATGGTGATCTGCCTGGGGCCGCAGCCACCGAACTCAATGGAATTGTTGGCGAGCTGCGCGGCTTGGTGTCGAAGCTGGACCGTTATCTGCTAGAGGGCGTTGGCGAAGACCTCAAGTTGCGCCTGCAACGACTCGAACAGAAGAGCAATGATTTGGAACTTCTGTCTAAGCTTGAGCAGATCGTTGCTGAGCGCGGCCTGGTTGAGTTTCGTGCGACCATCGCTTCAATTCTGGATCGCGCCGAAGACAAGACGTTCGAGATCGCGGTTTTCGGCCGCGTGAGTTCTGGGAAGTCATCTCTTCTAAACGCGATCTTGGAGACTGATGTACTCCCTGTCGGTGTCACTCCAATCACCGCGGTCCCCACGCGAATCACGTACGGGGAGAAGCCCTCGATGCGGGTCTCGTTCGCTGAAGCTCCTGCAGGAACGATGGAGGTTAGCAGGCTTCCTGAGTTCGCGACGGAACAGCAGAATCCCGGGAATGCAAAACGAGTGACTCGGATTACAGTGACGCTGCCGGCTACAGACCTTCGTGATGGCGTCACTTTTGTTGACACACCTGGGCTCGGCTCGCTGGCCACGAGCGGGGCGGCTGAAACCCTCGCTTATCTGCCAAAGTGCGATCTCGGCGTCGTGCTGATTGATGGGGGCTCAACGCTGACAAAGGAGGATCTCCAAACTCTTTTGACTTTGCAACAAGCAGCTGTTCCCGCGAATGTGCTTCTCAGCAAATCTGATCTCTTGGGTCTGGAAGACCGCGAGAAGATCATCGAGTACGTAAGGCAACACATCCTTTCCGAGTGCAGTCTCGAATTGCATGTCCATCCCGTGAGTGTCCTTCCGTCGCACAAGAACTTGCTGACCCAATGGTTCGAGGAGCAAATCATTCCGTTATATGGACACTCGCAGGAACTCAGGGCGTCGTCGATTCAAAGGAAGATTGGCGCACTGCGCGAATCCGTTATTTCGGCTTTGGAAATCCAACTCGACCGGAGCAAAAAACCGGCTAGTGATACGGGGGGCCAGGTCCGTGAGGTAGAGGATCGACTGCGTCGTGCGACGGGTGTGATTGAGGAAAAGCGGTCCGCATGGGAAAAGGAAATTGAAGTATTCCCAAATGATCTTTCCGAAGCGTTTTATGCAATGTCCGCCAGCTTGGTTCAAGGCTGGTCGGAGAGACCGGCTGAAGTGATTTCGACAAACAAGGTTATCAACACCTCGATTCTCGAGTTCGCGCAACGCCGCGTTAAGAAACTCCAAGACTCCCTCGAAGCGGTTGCACTCCAACTTAGAGATGACCTGAGAAGGAGTGCTGCAGACCTCAGCATTGCGGATATGCCAAGCGACGATGAGTTTCTGTCACTCGTTCGCGGCACGCCAGTTTTTGATCCAGGTGCACGTCGCGCCCGCGTAGCTCGGCCAAAGGCTGCCTTGATATTCGGAAAGCAGTATGCCGAGAGGCGATTGGCGCGCCGACTTTTCAATGAGTTAGGAGAGCCTGTCTATAAGGCCTTGGGCATTTATTCGGGAGTCTTGAAGGAATGGGTCAGGTTGGTGACAAGCCAGCTTGAACGAAGATTCGAAGCATACGCGGAGCGCTACCGCGCGCA
>Ga0335081_10018085_pt1 | contig 11401 bp, 5 predicted proteins | sample Lox_Sample_35_FD_206713 | JGI IMG/M metagenome (GOLD analysis project Ga0335081, IMG submission 206713) | Soil microbial communities from Loxahatchee National Wildlife Refuge, Florida, United States - Lox_Sample_3.5 | ecosystem: Environmental > Terrestrial > Soil > Wetlands | place: USA: Florida... | reverse complement strand
CGGGCACGGGCTGGCCGCCGAGGTCCTGATAAAGGACGGATCCCTGGTGTTCAACAAGGACACCGAACGAGACTTGCTGCTTTTCCTCAACGAGGACCTGTGGACCGGGGATTTCTCCGGCGACCAGTACGCCGCGGCACGAAAAGCGCGTCGGTCCGCAAGCCCAGGCGCCTGACGGCACCTCCGTCACCTCGGGGGGTCATGTGGCTGATCCGATGTACCAGCAGATAGCCGACGATCTGCGCGCGCAGATCAACTCCGGCCAGCTTGAGCCGGGTCAACAGCTACGCACCGAGCTTGAGCTGCGTGATCATTATCAAGCGTCGCGGAACACCATCCGCGACGCGATCAAGTCGCTCGTGAACCTCGGGCTGGTGGAGACGAGACCCGGCCAGGGAACTTTCGTCGTCCGCAGGATCGATCCGTTCGTAACGACCATCGGCTTGGACGCAGTCTCTTCCGACCTGACGGAGGACCCCGTTTTCCTGAGCGAGGTGGACGCGGCGCGTAGGCGCGCCACGGTGACCGCCCCGCAGGTCGAGGTGCAGGTAGCCAGCGAACAGGTCAGGAACGGACTGCGGCTCGCCGAGGGATCGGAGGTCGTCGCCCGGCATCAGCGCCGGTACATCGATGGCACGCCATGGTCGACGTACGTCAGTTTCTACCCGATGGAGTTGGTCATGTTGGGCGCCGACCGCCTCATCAGGGCGCAGGACATCCCCGAGGGCGAACTCGCCTATATCCAGGAGGCCCTGAACCTGAGGCAAGTCGGCTGGCGCGACACGATCGCGGTCCGCTATCCCGACGCATCCGAGGCGATCTTCTTCGGCGTGCCGGACGACGGCAGGGTGCCGGTCTTCGAGTTCCTGCGCGTAGGCTACGACGCCAATGGCAAGCCGATCCGGGTGACCGTGACCGTCTACCCGACCGACCGTAACGCTTTCGTCGTCTCACCCAGGGCCGCCGACGTCGACAGCCGCGCGTTCGCGGAACAGGGCCAGGACGCAGGCGCGCCAGCCGAGGTGCCACTGGCGGACCAGGCCGAATCCGAAGCCAGGACGGCGCTGGCGCAACTCGCGTTCGACGAGGCGGCCACACTTCTGGGCCGGGCCATCGCGCTGGACCCCGGCCGCGCGGCCCGGCTCCAGCCAGACCTGAACTGCCTGGCCGAGCGGCCCGGCGACTCACCTGGCCGGCTGGCGTGGCGACGCGGCCTGTGGCTGGCCCTCGCCGCGGGCAGTCCGTTGCAGCCACCGGAGCCGGAACCGGCCCATGGCGACATCGTCCAGGTGTCCCAGGCCGCGCCTGTTATCGTGACGGCGTCCGTCTCCGTACCTGAAGACCAGCTACGTCCGTCACGTAAACCGCAAAGGGTAGGAGAAGATCTGGAGGTCGCTTTCGTCCGGCTGATGGAGAGATTCTTCTCCCTGACCGCCGACGACGAAACAACAATAGTCAGGCAGTTGCGATTGCGCAGGCAGAGCGCGGGCACCCAGTTCGGCCACGATGTGCAGTTCGACTGCGCGACCGTGGCGAACAGGGTGGTGAGCTGCCACGTCGAATGCAAGAACTATACGCGAGAGCTGAAGACATCGGACGTGGCGGAAAAGATCCTCCAGACGCAGACGTACTGGGAGCGGAAGAGGATCGACTACTTCCTGATATTGACTCCGCTGGCTGGTATCAGTAATGATCTCGACCATTTTATCCAGACCGCGAATGCCCGCGGGGATCTTCCTTTCCGGATACAGGTATGGGGTCCCGCGGAGGGAATAAAGGAGTTCTTCGCGATCGAGCCGTCTGCCTACCGGGCGGTGTACGGAACCGTGCCGTCGCCGGTTCCGGACGTGGCCGTGGTGGTCGCCCGCTGGGCAGGCAAGCTGAAACCGGTGCTGCGCCTGCCCACCCCGCTGAAGGACTACCTCACGAACGCCCGGCTGCACAGCCTGGCGGGCGAGGACCATGCGCACTTCAACGCCCTGGTCGGCCAGCCTATCGAGGTCGACGTAGTCGACCAGGCAGGCTCACCGCTGGGCAGGCTGAGCGACGTGCTCGCCCGCTGGATCGACGACCCGACACGGCGGCGGTTCTTGCTGCTCGGCGAGTTCGGTGACGGCAAGAGCTTCGCCTGCTACCGGCTGACCCGTTTCCTGGCGGATAGGTACCTGGACGATCCGTCGGGCTACTTTCCCCTCCGCCTTCCGCTGCGGGACCTGGTCAAGGCGGGTAACCCGCAGGAACTGCTGTCGCGCAGGCTCCAGACGCTCGGCGCGGGCATGCCGGACTGGGCGCGCGTGCAAGACATCTCCCCCACGCTCGTCGTGCTTGACGGCTTCGACGAGATGTCCGCTCAACTGGACCATGATACGGTGCGGAACAATCTCAACCTGCTGGGCGAGTGCGTCGAATATTTCAGCGAATCGAAGATACTTATCACGTCGCGCACCCACTTTTTCGAGAGCACCCGGATGCAGGCACGGTTTCTGGAAAAAACCGAGAACCCGGTTGTGGCCAGGCTGGTCCAACTGCCACTGCGCAAGCGCCTCGAGCATCTCCAGACCTACGCCGATCAGCACGGCATGTCAGAGAAATTCGGCCGCATCCGTCGTTTGTACGACCCGATAGGCCTGGCAGGGAAGCCGCTCTTCCTGCAGATGATAAAGGAAACGCTGGCGAACCTTCCCGATGACCATTTCGATGAGATCGTTCTGTACGAAACGTCGGTGCGTGACAGCCTCAGGCGCAAGGTGGGCCTGCTGGAGAACCAGAGAACGGACACGCTGCGGAGCGAAACCATCGAGGGCATGATGGAACTGCTCGAGTCGGTCGCGGTGCGGCTGCTCGAGAATGGCGGTCAGCCGATTGACCTGCGGACATTCAGCCAAGGGAGATCAGACATAGCCCGCAGGCTGTGGAATATCACCAAGGAAGACGCAGGGACCGAGCAGGCTGAAGACGCGACGGCCCGCCTGGGCATGCGGTCGCTGCTGAAGCCATTTTCCGGGCCAGGCCAGGACGATGCGTGGCTGGTCACGTTCTGCCATCGTTCCATGTCTGAGTACTTCGTGGCCCAGGCCCTCATGCGGGCGCTGCACCACGACCGCGAGATGGCGCGGAAACTGCTGTCCTCGGTCATCCTCAGGCCCGAAATCGTCGATTTCGCCGCCTTGCTGGTGAACAAGGCTGACGACACTGCCGACGTGGCCCGGATCCTGGGCGAGTTCGCGCGCTCGGCGCGCCGGCGCAATAAGGCCGGGTACCTCGGAGGCAACGCGATTACCCTGGCGTATCGCAGCCAGCACCAGCCTGCCGATCACCGGTGGGCGGGCCTCGACCTCTGCTACGCGGACCTGTCACGCGCAGACCTGGCCGGAGCCGACTTCAGCCACAGCCTGCTCCGGTTCGCGACCTTGGACAACGCCGACCTGTCGGACGCCGACCTCACCGGGTGCGACCTCACCGGCGTCCGGCTCGAGGAAACCGCGCCGGTGATCCACACCGCCCCTGCCGGGGTGGGCGACGGCGTGGTGGCGTGCTATGGCGACGGCACGATCCGCGAGTGGCGTCTGGACGGCTCTCGTCCCGTCACGCGGACGCTGCTGGCCGGGTTGGCCGACCTGAAGTGCGCCGCCTGGGGCCCCTGGGGTGATCTGATCGTCGTGGACGGCCCGGAGTTGTCGCTGTGGAATATCGCTGAGGACGACCCTGCGCAGAGTGAGGTGTTCCGGATCCGCGGCGGCATCGAGCACGTGAGGTTCGCCGGCGACGCGGTCTGCTTCACCCGGACTGACGAAGACCAAGTCGTTGCCATGTCGGTGGATTGCCAGGCCGCCACGGTCAGCGCGAGCGTGCCCCTGACCCAGCCCGGCCCGGTCGTCTTCGCCGATAATCAGACCGCCCTGATCGCCCTGGCCGAATCCGTTGTGCTCGCTCATCTGGACGAGGGTGACTCCGTGCCGGTCAAGGTGGCCGCCGCCGATGTCACCGCCCTCGACGTTCGGTGCGAGGATCCCGACGAGCTCCAGCTGGTCATCGCCGACGGCAAGGGCCGGATAACAACCCTGCAGGTCACGGCGGGCGAACCGGGGCCATTGGCAGTACAGCAGCTGCACGAAGGACCCGCGAAGTGCGCGACTTTCCTGCCCCAGGGCCTGGTAACCACGGGCGGGATGGATCGGAGCCTGATGGTCTGCGACTGGGATAGCGGGCAGCTTCGGGTGCTGCACCGGATCAAGCTAACCCTCCGCTGCGCCGGCATCAAGACCGCGGGCGTCCGGGGAGACCACGAGCGGCAGCTCCTGGAGGCCCTGCGGGACCGCGCGGAGACGGGGGTCCCGGATGTCTAGACCAATGTACCGGGTCATCGCCGAGGACCTGCGCGGACAGATCGAGACGGGCGCGCTGGAGCCGGGCGCGCAGCTGCCGACGGATGCGGAACTCGGGGAGACCTATGGTGCCTCGCGTAACACCATCCGCGACGCGATCAAGTTGCTCGCCCAGTTTGGCCTGATCGAAACCCGTCCCGGCCAGGGGACCTTCGTCGTCAGGAAGATAGAACCGCTCGTCAACGCCATCGGCCCGTACCTGCCCGGCGAGGTCGCGGGCCGCCTGGCCGAGGTAGCTTCTGGCAGGCTAGAAACCTTCTCGGAGAGTCGAGTGGAAATCCAGAGGGCTGATGGTCTGGTGGCCAAGGAACTGCACCACGCGGAGGACGCCCCCTCCGTGGTCATCAGCCGTCATGAGCTGCGTTACGTCGACTCTGCGCCATGGTCCATGCAAACCGCGTTCTACCCAATGGAATATGCCGACCGAGGGGCAGAGCGGCTGCGCAGGGCGGGGCACATAGAAACCGGGGTGCTGTCCTACCTCTCCGATACCCTACAGGTCAGGATGGAGACCTGGCAGGCTCGGCTTAGTGCCCGCTGGGCGGACCAAAACGAGTCCGACTTTTTCCGGCTGCGCCCCGGCGGCGGCGGCTTCGTCGTCGAGATTTTCCATACCTACTACGAGCGATCTAGGAGGCCGTTCTGCTTCTTGGTGACGGTATATCCAGCCGATAGGAACCTCTTCCAAGTGACCGCAGGTAGCGTTCCCTCGCTTGGTGAGTTACGCCTACGTCCAAGGCCACGGCGCGTAGCGGGCCTTCCATCCTGGCATCACCAGCACTTGAGGTCGCCCTGTCAGCCCGAATCCTGTAGCGCAAGCAGCGGGTCAACTCGTATGAGCGTGCGTACGTCGTCGTGCTCGGAGAACTTGCCTTTCTGATCTGGCCCGCCGTGGTGTCACCTGGCGCGGACGGTGTTCGGGCGGCTCGGCCGCGCGAGTGCGGCGGAGCCGGTTAACGCCGACGCCGGTCAAAGCGCCGGTCTCGAAAAGCGCAGAATAATGTGGTTGCGTATTCCCCGCGGCCCATGGCTGGAGAACCACAGATCTTCAGGTTCTGCACGCTCCAGCGGATAGACGGAGCGGTTCCGGTTGTCGCGCCAGATCGGCGGCGATGTGCGCGCCTCCGTCATGGACGGCAATCGCACGGCCCGCACCGGCTGCAGCATTTGCTGTCGCGGGCGGTCTGGGACGACCAGCACCTGGTGGACATCGCGCCGGCGTGGGCGGCCGGGCATCTCGATGACGGGGATGCGGTGCTGATCGTGGATCTATGCCGATCCTGGAACTATGCCGAGGCGCCCGCAGCGTGACGCTAATGGTGCTGGCCCTGGGCTTGGGAATGGGGAGGGCGGGGGCGGCGGGCCGGCGTAGTTCCGTGAGCGGGTTGAGGCTTTTGTTGTCGGAGCAGGGCGCTCCGGGAATGGAGGCCGGTCATGACCGGACGGTGCCGGAAGCCGGGCAGGATGGGACCCTTCATCGAGGGATACCGTGCCTGGCTGGCGGGTCGGGGCTATGCCGCGGGCACGATCGTGAGCATGCTGGCGATGGCCGGGGCTCTGGGTCGCTGGATGGACGCCCGCGGCATTGGCCCTGGTGACTTGGACCAGGCGGCGATCACGGAGTTCCGTGACGCGCTGCGGGCGGCGGGAATGCGGTGGGTTCCCGGCGCTCATGGCCTGGATCCGCTGCTGGAGTACCTGGTAGGCCAGCAGTACCCGGCCCAGATCGAACGGGAAGCGGTCGGCGCCGGGGACGGCGAGCGCCGTTACGAACAGCCCGGGGGCGATGTCATCCGGGGCGGCGATCGCCTCCGAGGCTGTGGCCAGCAGCGCCAGGCGGGGGGACAGGGCGGCGATGCCGGCGTTGCGGATGGCGGTCACGTGAGCTGCTGCCTGCTCGCGCCGGCCGGTCCGGACGGCGGCCTCGACCAGGTCCATGGCTACCCACAGGGCGAGCGGGACATGGGAGGCGAGCATGCCCGGCGGGCTGATCGCGGCGGCGCGCTGGTAGGCGTTCTCGAAATCGCCCTGCGCCAGGGCGGCGAGCACGCCCAGATGCCGGGCGTGCGCCTCGGCCAGGCCTGCTCCTCTGGGTGCGGCCCACTGGATGATCTCATCCGCCAGCGCCTGTGCTGTGTCCAGGTCACCGCGCGCGGCGGCGAGGAATCCCTTCCGGTGGTGGAACAGCCACACGGTCAGCCGGTAGTTGCTGGCGCTGGCGAGCTCGAGTCCCTCGTCGGCCAGCTGCTGAGCCTGATCCCATCGCCCGGCCATCAGGTCATCGAAGGACAAGTTGGTCAGCGCGCTGACCGCCGGCGTGACTGCGCCTCCAGCCAGTCCGTCGCGGACCACGCGCAGCAAGGCTTCCCGGCATCCGGCCAGCCGGTCGGGGAACAATGCCGCGGCGCTGATGGTCATGATGCGCCAGTGATCCATCTCGTCGGGCAGGCTCCTGATCGCGGTGTCCAGGTCACCAAGTGCTGATGCGGCGGTCCGGGCCGGGTCGGCGAGGGTCTGGCGGAGCAGCAGCAGATCCGCCGGGACGTGCGGCGCGAGACGGCTGATCGCCTCATCGAATGCTGGCCACAGCTCGGCCCGCCCGCCGTTATAGCACACGGCCATGAGCGTCTGAAGTGCCTGGATCATGGTGTCGCCGCTGGCGTGACACGGCTCGGCCTCGGCGTCGATCGCTTCGGCCAGGAGCCGGTGTGCGGTATCGATATCGCCATCGCCGTTCAGCAGCAGGTGGGCGGCCGTCACCGCAGCGGGCAACGAGCCTCCGGGCCCCGGGTCGGCCCGGCGGGCGGTGGCCAGCAGCCGCGGGACACCGCTGACCTCCATGGTCACGGTTGCCCCGGCGTAGGCGGCCGCGGTTAGCCGTCGGCTCCGGCCGGGACCATCGGGGCTGAGATCGGCTGCGCGCAGCAGCGCGGTTACCGCACCGGTGGCGTCGCCGCGCCGGATGAGCTGGTCAGCGGCCTGCTCCAGCAGGTCCGCCGCCTTCTCATCGGGCCCGGCCGCAGCAGCGGCCAGGTGCCATGCTTGCAGTTCGGGCTGGCCGGCAAGATGATCGGCCAGCGCCCGGTGGGCGCGGCGCCGGTCACCGCTGCGGGACATCTCTACGATCGCGGATCGGGTCAGCGGGTGGCGGAACACCAGCCGTCCCGTGTACTCGCTGACGCGCACCAGCCCGACCCGAATCGGTTTCTCCGTGGCCCGTTCGCCCCGGTGGCTGAGGAGGTCACCGCGTTCGACCTGCCGGTCACCGGCAGACTGCCTGCCGGGCTGAACGGCCGCTACCTGCGCAACGGGCCCAACCCGCTGGGCCTGGACGACCCTGATTACCAGTTCTGGGAAGGCCATTGGTTCCTGAGCCCAGGCATGGTGCACGGGGTGCGGCTGCGCGACGGCAAGGCCGAGTGGTACCGCAACCGGTGGGTCCGCTCCCAGGCGCTGGCCGAGGCCATGGACGAGAAATGGCCCGGCGGGCCGGTCCACGCCGACATGGACTTCGCCGCTAACACCCACATCATCGCCCACGCGGGCCGCTACCTGGCCACCGTCGAGGCCGGCCCGCTGCCCTACGAGCTGTCCGGTGAGCTGGACACCGTCGGCCCATGCGATTTGCCGGCACGCTGCCCGGCGGGCTCGCCGCCCACGCCAAGCTCGACCACGCGACGGGCGAGCTGCACGCGATCGCCTACTACTGGGCCTGGGACCACGTCCAGCACGTGATCGTGGGCGCCGACGGCACTGTCAGCCGCACCACCGACATCCCGGTCGCCGACGGCCCGATGATGCACGACTTCGCGCTCACCGGAAGCTACGTGGTCCTGTTCGACCTGCCGGTCACCTTCAGCCTGGACGCGGTATCGGCCGGGCTGAAGCTGCCCTACGCCTGGAACCCCGCCCACCAGCCCCGGGTCGGCCTGCTACCTCGCGGCAACCCCTCAGCCGCTGTGCGCTGGTTCGAGGTCGACCCATGCTGGGTGTTTCACACCCTCAACGCCTACGACGACGACGGCGGCCGGGTCGTGGTCGACCTGGTCCGTTACGAGGGCGCCTACGACGTGTCCACGCTGACCGGGCACGGGCCGCTGACCCTAGACCGATGGGTCATTGACCCGGCCGCCTGGAAGGTCACCCAGCAGCGCCTGGACGACCGTCCTCAGGAATTCCCCCGCACCGACGAACGGGTGACCGGGCAGCCGCACCGCTACGGCTACAGCGCCGTCATCGGCGCGGTCGGCCACGCCACGGTCTCGCCCGGCGGCGACTTCGCCGACGAGGCGTTCAGCAACGCCCTGCTCAAGCATGACCTGGCCGCGGGCACCGTCCAGGTCCACGAATTCGGCCGGGACGCCACCGCGGGTGAGGCGGTCTTCGTTCCCGCCTCGCCCGGCGCCGCCGAAGACGACGGCTATGTCATGGCCTACGTTCACAACCCCGACCGCGGCGCGGCCGACCTGGTCCTTCTCGCCGCCCAGGACTTCGCCGCCGAACCCATCGCCCGCGTCCACCTGCCCGCCCGGATCCCCTCGGCTTTCACGGCAGCTGGATCCCCGACCAGTAGGTCCTACCCATATGCACGGCTCTATCAGCACAAACACGGACCCTATTTATGGAGGAAGGGCACCCGCGCCATGAGCACGACCACCCCCAAAGGACGGCGTTTGACCATAACCGAGGATCGGACCGCCACACAGACCGACGTCGTGACCAAGCTCAGCGGCCAATCGGTAGCCGGTACTGTGGCCAAGCTCACCGGCGTGATCACCGCGAAAGGGATGAAGCTGTTCGCCGTCATCGACCAGGCGGCCGAGGCCCGCCAGGCCGGGCTCACGTTGCGGGAAACCACGCTGGTCATCTTCGGCAGCCCCCAGGCGGGCACGCCGGTGATGGCCGCCTCGCCCCTGGCCGCGCTCGACCTGCCGCTCAAGGTGCTGATCTGGGCCGATGAGGGCCAGACCAAAGTCTCCTACCACGCTCCGGCCGCACTGGCCGCCAGCCACCACCTCACCGCCGACCTGGCCGCCAACCTGGCCGGCATCAACGCCCTCACCGACGCGCTAGCGGCGTCCTAGCATCCGGATCGCGGTGCCGCGAAAGGTCGGGTCTGAGCATAGGCGGCCTAGTCCCGGTACAGGAGGAACACGATGAGCCACAGCAGTACCACCCAGAGCCGGCGGACGGTCGAGGAGCCTGATCCTGACCGCGATGATCTTCGCGGTCGCGATGACCTTCATCGACCAGACCATCGTCTCGATCGCGGCGCCCACGATCCAGCATGATCTGGGCCTGTCGTCCAGCGGGATGCAGTGGGCGATCAACGCCTACCTGCTGACGCTGGCGGCCTTGTTCGCGTTCGGTGGCCGGCTGGCCGACATTGCCGGGCACCGCCGGATGGTGGTGCTCGGGGTGATCATCTTCGCCGGCGCGTCCGCGCTGTGCGGCGCCACGCCGCGCGGGTCCGCGGCCGAGGCGTGGCTGGTGACGTTCCGCGCGGTCCAGGGTGCGGGCGGGGCGATCATGTTCCCGGCTGCCATCGCCATCGTGGTGGTGACCTTCGACCTGCGCTCGCGCGGCCGCGCCCTGGCGCTGTTCTTCGGCATCGCCGGCGCGCTGACCGCGATCGGCCCGATCGCCGGCGGGTACCTGATCCAGTGGACCTGGCGGGCAATCTTCTGGATCAACATCCCGGTCGCCCTGATCGCATTGGCGCTGGTTGCCATCTCCAAGCCGCCGAACGAGTGCCGGCCCGCACCGATGGACTACCGGGGCCTGGCTCTGATCGTGCCCGGGGTGGGGCTTTCCGTGTTCGGCTTCCAGCAGTCGGCCCTGTGGGGCTGGGGCAACCCGGCCATCTGGGCCAGCATCGCCGTCGGCGTGATCTTGCTGGTGGTGTTCTTCAGGGTGGAGCGGCGCACCGAATCGCCGCTGATCAACGTGCGTATCTTCGAGAACCGGGCGTTCTTGACCGAGAACATCATCCTGGGGATCGCGATGATGGCGTTCATCCCCGTGTTCTTCTTCGCCGCCATCTACGGGCAGATCGCCCTGGCCGAGAAGGCCACCACGGCCAGCCTGCTCATCTTGTACTTCTTCCTCGGCTTCGTGGTCTGCGCGCAGATCGGCGGCCGGATGCTGGACCGGATCGGGGCCAAGCGGCCCGTGGTGCTCGGCTGCGTCCTGGCCGCGGTCGGGTTCGCGCTGTGGGCCGGCAAGGTCACCGACCTGCACTCCGGCGCCCAGGTGATCTACATCGTGATGGCCGGCGCCGGCATGGGCCTGATGCTCGGCCAGGCCAACACCGACGCGATCAACCGGGCCTCCCGGTACTCCTACGGCGAGGCCACCGGCATCACCCAGACCGTCCGCAACTACGGCGCGAGCCTGGGCTTCGCCATCCTCGGCACGCTGCTGATCACCCGGTTCCGGTCCGCGATCAGTTCCTCACTGACCGCCAAGGGCGTGCCCGGCCCGGCGGCGGCCTCAGAGGCGGCCAAGATCGCCCAGCTGCAGGGCGGGAACGGCAACGTCGCCAGCATCCCGCAGTTCATCCGGGCCGACTTCGCCGCCGCCACCCGCGACGTGCTGTTGGGAATGTGCGTGATCATGGCGGTGGCCGCGCTGGTGGCGCTGCGCGGCCTCAGGCGCGGCGTCCAGCAGGAGACTGCACGGACCGCAGAGGAGTTCAGCAGCCAGCTGTCCGGCGAGGACCCAGGCGCCGACCTCGACCCGGCCCGGCGCTAGACCCATGCTCGGCGACGACACGACAGGACTAGCCCCCGCCGGGCTCACCTCCAGGTCGGCCCGCGACGCCGTGCCGGCCCGCGACGCTGCGGCCATACCCGCGGCCGCGTCGATTCTCCCCTCACATGGCATCTTCGGGTGGGCTTAGCCGGCTGGCTGGATGGCTGGGGCCTGGGCGAGTCGTTCGGCCCGCAGCGCCGACCGGCGGACCTTCCCGGCGTCGTCGCGCAGCGGCACGGTAGCGCGCTCGATCGTCCGGGGAA
>Ga0335081_10018083_pt1 | contig 11401 bp, 8 predicted proteins | sample Lox_Sample_35_FD_206713 | JGI IMG/M metagenome (GOLD analysis project Ga0335081, IMG submission 206713) | Soil microbial communities from Loxahatchee National Wildlife Refuge, Florida, United States - Lox_Sample_3.5 | ecosystem: Environmental > Terrestrial > Soil > Wetlands | place: USA: Florida... | reverse complement strand
CAGAGGCTCTCAACTCAGCTCAACTACCGAACTTCTATGAGTGTCTAACAACTCTCGCAACAATAGCTGGAAGAACCAAGAACGTGAAGTTAGGCATCGCTGTAGTCATACTTCCATTGAGAAACCCTGTGGTTTTCGCGAAACAAAGTTCGGTTATCGACGTCCTGTCAGGTGGTAGACTTCTTGTCGGCGTAGCGCCTGGAGCACCCAAGATCACGGAGAAGGAGTTTGAGGCTGTTGGTGTAGACTACCACAAAAGGGGCAAAATAACCGACGATTACATACAAGCCGTGAAAAAATTGTGGACCGACCCACTTCCAACCTACAAGGGAAAGTTCATCTCTTTCAACGAGGTCCAAATGTTTCCCAAACCCATCCAAAAGCCACATCCACCCATCCTAATCGGTGGCGGAGAACGAGGCCTAAGCGACATCGCGCTGAATCGGGTAATTAACGGTGGAAATGGCTGGATCCCAGCGTATTTGACCGACGCCGAACTCGAAAAAGGAGTGAAGCAACTCCACGAAGGCGTAAGAAAAGCTGGCAGGAGCGACGAGAAGTTCATCGTTGGTTTGGAAATGTTCACAGGCCTTGGTCGATCTGATGATTCAGCGAAGAGCGCCTTCTCAGCAACGCTGACAAAGAACTTTGTGTCAGTAGAGGAAGGACTAAGACGTAGTCTGGTCGGAACAGCAGAAACCATCACGAATAGGATGGAAAGCTACGCGAACGCTGGTCTTGATTATGTCGAGTTGAAATTCATGTACTCAACGATTCCCGAATTTCATCGTTCCATGGAAACCTTTGCGAAGGATGTGCTCCCGTCATTTAAGTGAGAACCATTGCGAAGCGAATCGTACAATCAGATTATACGACTTGAAATTGAGTTACGCAAGACTTAGCGACTCTAGTTTTTCTTTTGTTGGGACACCTTGTTCGTCCCAGCCTCTCAGTTCGTAGTAAGCTGGAAGCATTTTTTCAACGTTGCACGTTTGTCCTTTGGCTGTTCCGTCGGGCATCGGTTCGAGGAATCGCTCTGGAAGAGTATCATCTTTCCTTGTGTATCCTTCTCTTAGGTTGAAAAGTCGCTCCAGGTTGACTATTCTCTCTCCGACCTTCATCATGTCTGCGTAGGAGTGTCTGAGGCCGGTAGCTTCGCGTATCAACCTTTCAATGACTTCGGGGCTGAATCCGAAGTCCAGGCAGAAGTCACAGAATGTGGCAGAATCGATTGGTCCCGCAGTTGAGTCTTGAAAATCGACGACCCATTTGGCCTTGGTTCTGTCCTCCGAGAATCTATCGACAGGTTGTGGCATCCCGAAGATTTCTACCGCAATTGTCCAACCGTCGTTGTGGTCAGCGCCACGAGACGCAGTTGCGTAGTTGAGGCCGATTCCTTTCGCACCTCTCGGGTCGTATCCCGGCATCTCCAAACCTTTCACATGCATCGCATACTTCCAGGCATCTCCACCTAGTTTCTCTGATGCCCTCCTTACTCCGTCAGCAAGAATATCGCCGATTCCTTCCCGAGTTGCTATCTTATTGACCAACCACAGGAGAGCTTCTTCATTTCCGAAGTTAAGTTTCATTCCGTCTGTCTCTTGGTCAGTTATGATGCCTCGTTCATAGCATTCCATTGCGAAGGAGGTTACGACGCCAGTTGATATCGTATCCATTCCATGCTGATCGCATAGCAGGTTGGCGTGAGCGATGGTTTCGAATGAGGGGATCTCGCAGTTTGCACCCAATGCGAATATGTTCTCATGTTCTGGGCGATCGGTCCTAATGCCTGCGTGTGGTCCTTCCTTGATGTCAATCCACTTTGAGCAGAGAACTCGGCATCCCCAGCAATGGACGAAACCTCTGTTCGTGTAATTCTTCTTGATGTATGTGGCGTCTATCTTGTCGACTGCATCATAGTAGCCTGTTTGGAAGTTCTTAGTAGGCATGAGGCCCATTTCATTTACTACGGAAACGGAGCCTGTTGTCCCATCTTCTTTGAATGCATTTACCACTTCGTTAGTGTCAACTATTTTTCCTATCCAGACTAACGTCTGTCTCCAGGTATCACGATTGACAAAAGTTTCCGCTCTTCCCGTTCCGTGAACGGCGAAAGCTTTGAGGTTCTTCGATCCCATGACAGCCCCCGGACCACACCTGGCAGCCGCCGCGTGTTTGTCACTCATTATCGCTGCAATTCTAACCATTTTTTCCCCTGCTTGACCTATTGAGGCCACGCGAAGCGTTGGCTTTGACCCCAAATCCTTCATAACCATGTCTTCAGTCTGATGTGTCGTCTTTCCCCAAAGATGCGAGGCATCTTTGAGTTCCAAGTGTCCATCATGAAGGAAAGCGTAGACCCGCTTCTCGGCTTTACCCTGAAAGATGACTCCGTCATAGCCTGCGAACTTTATGTTTGGGCCTAAGTGTCCGCCGCAATAGCCAACGGAAATCGTGCCCGTGAGAGGCGACTTCATACCAACCGTGTACTTTCCAGTGAGAGGGACATTAGTTCCAGCTAACGGTCCGGTCATGAAGATGAGCCTATTCTCAGGGCCAAATGGATCTGCTCTTGCTGGAAGTTCATCGTATAGAATTTTTGCGATGAAACCCCTCCCACCCATCCAATTCTCAGCAAAGGCATTGTCGATATGGATTTCAGAGGTCTTCCCGCTAGTGAGATCTACGCGCAGAAGTTTGCCAACATAGCCCTTGTAATCAGTCAACGGCAACTCTTGTCAAACAAAATTCTGCATACATATTTAATCCATACGGCATGAACTCTACCATCGGCCAAAGAGAATTCTAGTCTGGCGGTAGCTGTGCGAACGCCTTTGAGATGTCGATTCCCTGAGTCTTCCGGTACGCAGCGACGATAAAGTAATAGACGATCGTTGCTCCGAACAGAAATATCAAGAATCCTGCTTGATATCCGGTAGGAGTGTAGAAGACGTTTGTTGTTACCGAATTGACAACGTAGCCCGCGAAAGTAAGGAACGAAATTGCCCCCAGAATAGAAAGAACGGGTACGCCAGCTAACCTATACTTAACCGGTGAACTTTCGAAGATATCTTTGCGTCTGAATGGAATAGCAACGGCAGCTAGGCTTACGATTGCCCATGCTACAAATTTGATCAGTAGGCTGTTCAAGATGACGGAAGTAAAGCCGTGACCATAGATGTAGAGAGTCCATCCTATGTATGAGATGAGAAGCGTCACCAATATTGCGACTCCCGGTGAATGATACCTATCATGAACTGAGGCCAGTTTTGCCGGTAAGATTCGGTCGAAAGCCCACGCGAACATTGGTCTGCTAACGAAAACGAACCCTAGGAAACCGAATCCCACGTTTGACACGAGCAGAATTAGCGCCAAAACTACGTTCACAGCTAGGTTCGGAACCATGACTGCCACTAAGGCGCTGATTACCGGCGCGTACCCTCCGTTAGCCATCGTCCAAGCCTCCACGAACCCAATGCCCATGACTTGGTCTGTCAGCAAAGTGAAGGCAAGGAAGAATGCCGCTGAGAGGAAGATGGCGCCCCAGGCTCCCCATAGGTAGCTCTTCTTTGCGTCACGTACTTCACCCGCTACATTATACATGAATAGGTATGGCCCGAGATTGATGAGGAGCAGTGGAACTGCGGCGATGGACGCGTTAAGGGAGAGCCCCGGCGTGTATCCTGCTTTCTGTGCCGCCGCATATACCGCTTGAACCCCACCAGGGTAGTAGGTCGCGTACGCAGCCTCAAAAGCTGCTCTCGTCGTGGTGGCTAGAATAGGGAGCTCTATTATTACGCCTATAAGACCCACGATAAAGATGCCCCACATGACTTTGTTGTAAAGTCCACTTCCGAAAAACGCGAACGCTGCACCTAGTGCGAGGATCACGAGCCCGATTGCAAAGATGACTACTTTGATCGAAGCTCCAAATGGGTCAATGAAGTTTCCGGCGCTGGTAATTGCGGGGTTACTTGTTATTTGGCCAACGGTTTCGAGCTGTGTAGCTGCCTGTGCTAGACCGAAGAGAGGTGCTGCACCAATTGACGAAAGTGCCAAAGCAAACGTTACGCCAAAACTCGCTGCGAAACCCAGTGAAGGGTGCAAGGCTCTCGAAGCGAAAACGTAATCGCCCCCAGTTCTCGGCATGACAGCGCTTAACATCCACCATACTGCCGGTGGAAATACGCAAAAGAATACGAACCAGATAGCGATTGAGATGTAGTAGTTTACATTAACGACAACTGATGGCGTATACCAGTAGTTGCTTATCCATGATGAAAACCATGGGAAGAAGACAACCGTCCAGACGAAAACATCCATTGGTCCAAGCGCGCGGACAAGACCAGTAGCATCACGGGTATAGACGGGGACCGATTTTTCGGTCATAAGACGATCAATCTGTTCAAACGAATATAACAGTTTTGACGGCCTGACGTATAACGGGGTGAAGTTCTGGAGATTGACTTGAGCGGCAAGGTAGAAGGCGATAATGCCATAACCGCTTCGGATTCTCCGTCGCGTTAGCTAGTGCTTGGGCAGTATGTAGAATCATCGCGAAGACGTATCCGTACTCTACAGATTTTTTTCAAATGCCTACTTAGATTTGTTATAGCGCGAAAATACCGACGAGTCGGAGAACACTCGAAATTCGCCCTAACGATAATCGGAACTCTCATTCAACCGTTCTTTGTTGGTGGATATTCTGGATAAGAGAACGTGTAGACCATCACGACATCTTCTGATCCGTCGTTCTTCACCCCATGAGCCACGCCGGGTGGTATGTATATGGCCGATTTTGGTCCGAATGCAACCTCAGTGTCATGCAACGTGATCTTGCCATTCCCAGAAATAATGAATGCGCACTCTTCTTCAGTGTGAATCTTCTTTTCAGTATCAGCGCCAGGTTTGAAAGTCGAGTATCCGAGCATCATCTTCTTAGTCCCAGTAATATTTCCGCTCAGTAGTTCGATCAACCAACTGCCATCCGGAAGACTCGTACGTTTTCCTCCGTCAAATCGGGTAACTTTCACCTGCGACATTACGGCCACTTCTACAAGTATGTTATCCATATCGATTGATTTTTTCTTCTCCTCTAACGTCCGCAGTCCAATAGAATGAATCTCCTTTCTTGGCTTTTTCTTCTTCCTCCTCAGCTGCTTTGACCGCCTCGCTCCCTCCGTCAACCCAAGTTGCCCAACCAGCCAACCAGATGCACAATGAAACAGCTTCTTGGACTTCTCTCGGTGATGCTCCCAGTCGTACGGCCTTCCGCGCATGGCTTCGACCTTTCTCACCCCGTCCTGTTGCTACCTCAACCGCGGTGATAATCAGTTCCTTGTATTTCTCCGGGATCGCGCCTTCAATCCCTGCAGGAGGTAGAGTTGCCTTTCGAATCTTAATGAACCCTTCAACTATCTCAGGACTATACTTGTCCATGTGCTCGAATACTGGATGCATTCTGCCAAATTTTTCCAAAATGTACTTTCTCGTTTCTTCATTCATTGAAGATCGATAATCGCTGAAGGTTTCCGGACCTTAGAGTTAACGCTAATGATTTCTATGGGCGGCTTGCGTGCGGTGCATTAAATAAACTGCTTCGACCGCGGCAGTATGATTTTCATGGTTTCTTTCGAAGCTGCAATTAAGGAAGCCAAACTTGCGATTGAGCACTGCTATTCCGTGAAGAAAAGCGAGAACGTAGCTATCCTAACTGATCAAGATCACATGATTGAAGCCAAAGCATTAGCTGCGATAGCCGGAGAGGTAGGCGCCAACGTTGTTATGCTTGATGCGTCCGCGTACGTCCAGGCCGGAATGTTAATGGCAGGAATCCCCGAACCACCTTCCCACATCGCGGCTATGATGGAGAAGACTCAAGTCTTCATTATCAAGACTGACATGGATTTCGCCCACAGGTTTGCTCACACAGACGCCTCCAGAATTGTTGAACGTAACAAAGGGAGAATTGCCTCCATTGAGGAGGATATGGGAACTTGGGGTATCAACTACGACTACTTGGTCGAAACCAAAGATCGTACCGCGAAGCTCGGCGCGGTAACTGCGAAGGCTGATAAGATCCACATCACAACCGAAAAGGGCACAGACGTAACGCTTTCCATTAAGAACCGCCCCGCCCTTGTTATCGTGCCACAGCGTGCACCAGGAGATGTGATGTCACCCCTGCCGTTATGGGGTGAGGTTGCACATTCTATCATCGAGGATTCAGGCAACGGGACAGTTGTTGCAGACGGAATCGCTAACGCAGTTGCGAACAACGGTCTTAAGCAACCCATCACGTACAAGGTGAAGAATGGTCGCGCCTACGACTATCAGGGTGGAGATGAGGCCAAACGGTGGGAGGCGGTGATCAAGTCTGCGGACGAGAACGCTAATGTGCTTTGCGAATTTGCCGTCGGCACTGGACGGCGTGAACGCTGGAATACCGTTTCTGAAAAAGGAGCGCTTGGAACAATACATTTGGCGCTAGGCGAAAATGCCGGCCCGTACCCCGGAGGAAAGAATCACAGCAAAGTGCACCTAGATGTGACGATTCGTTTCCCCACAGTCGAAGCGGACGGTAGAGTGATTATCGAAAAAGGCGTCTTCAAACTCGATTGATACATTTTGTGTTACTAAATCCGGCTCCGCCTGAATAGGATAGGGTTGTCCGTGAAGGTGCAAGACGTTAGAAACGTAACCGTAATTGGTGCAGGCCTCATGGGTCACGGGATAGCGCAAGTCTTCGCACAATCCGGCTACAAAGTAAATCTTCGAGACATCAAAGCGGCATTCTTAGCGAACGCAATGAGCAGGATGAAAGACAACCTCACGAAACTGTCTACGGCAGGCTTAGTCCCGAAAGGAGAGATAGAAACTATTTTGGCAAGGGTGATCACTACCCTTGACTTGAAAGAAGCAGTTGCCGAGACGGATTTCGTGATTGAGGCGGCGACTGAGGACATCGACTTGAAGAAACAGATCTTCAAGGAAGTGGACGAACTCAGCCCACCAAATACAATTCTGGCAACCAACACCTCAGGTTTGCCAATAGTAGAAGTCGCTCAATCGACCAACCGACCCACAAAAGTAATCGGAACACACTTCTGGAACCCGCCATACCTACTCCGCGCCGTTGAGATTGTCAAGGGACCGGAAACTTCTGATGAGACCATAGCACTAACTCACGACCTCCTCACAAAAGTCGGGAAGAAACCCGTTGTCGTTAACAAAGACATCCCAGGACAAATCGGCATTCGTATACTTTACGCGATGATCCGTGAAGCAATATCGCTGGTCGAGAAAGGTGTCGCAACGCCGAAGGACATTGACACCGTTGTGAAGGAAGCATTGGGCACAAGATTACCAGTGTTGGGCGCCCTTGAACTTGCTGACTTATCCGGGGTGGACCTAGTTCTAATGGTAGCCAAACGACTCTTCAAGGATCTGGAAAATACGGCGATGCCTTCTAAACTACTTGAGGAGATGGTGGCTGAAGGACGAAATGGAATCAAGACGTCGAAAGGATTCTACGATTGGACGCCGGATAGCATTGATTCGATAATAAGGAAACGAGACGAGCACTTGCTCTCAACCCTCAAGGAATCTGCCTGAAAATAGTAAGATCGGCCATCTGATTTTCATTCCCTTCACTGAGAAAAACAATCAACGCTTAAGTATCGTCCCGCGGCCCTTCCCCCTGGGACTAGATTGCACAAATTATTCATCAATGGCGAGAATGTCGATTCTCTTAGTGGAGCGTCATATCAAATTAAGAATCCAGCGACATCTGAGATCGTAGATGCAGTATCAAAAGGTAATGCGAATGATGCAAAGAGTGCAATCGACGCTGCGGAAGATGCATTAGAGAAGTGGTCCGAGGTTGCCGCAGTTCAAGCGCCGACAATTCTAAACAGAGCTGCACAGTTGATTAGGACTAACGAACAGGAACTTGCCACACTCCTAACCAAAGAACAAGGTAAAACCCTGCCAGAGTCTCTGGGCGAGATACGGTTCTTCGCTAAAACCTTAGACTACTATTCAGGAGCGAAAATTACCGGTTCATTCTTCGCCCTAACCGACAGAGTCTCAGCCGAAGTTGTGAAAGAGCCGGTGGGTGTGGTAGGCGGAATAGTTCCTTGGAACAACCCAGTAATGCTCATGGGAGCAAAAGTCGTCTCTTCCATTAGGTCTGGAGATTCAATAGTAGTCAAACCGGCCAGCTCAACACCACTCAGCACTGTCAGATGTGCACAGTTATTGTCTGAAGCAGGTCTACCCAAAGGCGTGTTCAACGTCGTTCCAGGACCCGGCGGAGTTGTTGGAGAGGAACTTCTGAGGAACCCGAAAGTGAGGAAAATCTCCTTCACAGGCGAAAGCGAAACTGGAAAACACATTATGGAAGTAGCCGCCCGCGACCTAAAACGTGTCACGTTAGAACTCGGAGGAAGTAACCCCGTTATCGTTACAGATGACGCCGACCTCGATGCCGCAGTTGACAACACACTTTTTGGACGTTTCAGAAATTGCGGCCAAGGATGCATGTGCATTAAACGAGCCTATGTGTTTGAGAGAGTAGCGGACCAGTTCATCAAACGCTTGACTGAAAAAGTGAAATCGATTAGAGTTGGAAATGGGCTCGTTCAAGGAGTCACCATGGGACCAATTCACTCCTCATCCCAGAGAGAAGGATTCGAGGAACAAGTTAGAGATGGAATTAGTAAAGGCGCGGAGGTGCTAACGGGAGGTAAACGACCAGCTGGAAAAGAATACGACAACGGTTTCTTCTACGAACCAACCCTATTGGCAAATCCTGACCCCAACTCCAAAGTTGTTCGAGAAGAAGTCTTTGGGCCTGCATTGCCGATCTTTCGTGTTAAGGATATGGACGAGGCAATCGTGAAGGGCAACGACTCCATCTTTGGCCTTGGAGCACACCTGTGGACTAGAGATATTCAGAAGGCAATGAGAGCTGCTCGCAAGTTGAAGGCAGGCACAATCCTAGTAAATACTCCCTACGGTGCCGGCGGCTGGGAGATCGAAGTTCCCATGGGCGGTTTCAAACAGAGTGGCGTTGGACGCGAGTACGGCATTGAAGGCATGGGTCAATATCAAGAAACAAAAACCATTGTTTATGGCACATAGTCGCTCAACTACTTCGACCATTCCCGCATATCCATAATGTCATTAGCGCATAGATTTTCGTGAACTTGACGAGCATTTCTAATGAAACATTTTCGTCCGGAGCGTGAGCGTTACCTCGAGTATCATCGCCTGGACCGAAACCGCATAGTGTTGGGACCCCTGCGTGGTTTATGAGTAGTCGTGAGTCGTTTGTGCCATAACCGCCCTTGAGAGCAGGTACAACGTTCGTAACGCGTTTAGCGGCCAGACTCGCAATTTGGAGAAGCTCATGGCCTTCAGGAAGTTCTGCCGAGGCTCCCCAATTGATGCGTACTATCTCTGCAGTGATTCCTGGGTTTTCTTTCTGAATTCTCTTGGCGGCGTTTTCTATTGCGGCTACCACCTCCGTTTCTTTCATTCCAGGAACATTTCTGATGTCGACCTCAGCGTAGCATTCAGGTGGGATTATGTTTGTTTTGATTCCACCTCGAATCGTTGTGCCTGGTGCAACAGTAGGTGGGGGTAGAATCCTGTGTGGTTTGTGTGGAATTGGAAGCGATTGTAACTCGAGAAGGAGTTTGCTCATGCCCAGCACCGCATTGACTCCGTTCGTTGGGTTACTGGCGTGCGCAGCTTTGCCTTTTGTTCTCAACGTAATCCAGCAGATTCCTCTAACTGCTGGACGAAGATAGATAGAGTCGTTGGCTACTGATCCCTCCCCAACTACCGCAAAGTCAGCCTTTGCGAGTTTTTTTTCGATCATGTACTTAGTTCCTAGCGAGTTTGCTTCCTCATCGGCCACTGCATGAACTACGACATCGCCTTTCAAATCGGTCCCTGATTCCCTTAGCGCTTGTAATGCAGTTACCATGGATGCGAGAGCTCCTTTCATGTCTGCAGTCCCTCTACCCCAGATTCTGCTTCCGTCGAAATCCGCTCCAAATGGTTCTTTGCTCCAGAGCTCTCTGGGACCTGCGGGCACTACGTCAGTATGCCCATTGAACAAGACTGATCGTCCGCCACCCTTACCGCGAAGTCTAGCTTCTACGTTAGCGCGATTCCTTCCCACTTCGTATTCTCTAACAGTGTAACCCAGTTCGTCGAATTTCTCATGTAAGAACCGAGCCACATCACGTTCATCTCCCGGAGGGTTCTCGCTGGGAATCCTAACTAATTCTTGAACCAGTTTGAGTAGATTTGGTTTTAGCCTGTCAACTAGTCGAAGTACATCTTTCTCATCCAATATCCTCGCCCAGTACTCAGAAGATTAGGCAGTGTAGTGGGCACTGAAAAACCTGCACAATCTTATTCTATTGACCGACCAAGTATGGGATTGGGTTTGAGCGTCTGTCGTCAGAATCCAATTCCAGGCGGTCGGTTACTTGCTGGTCTCCGAATAGATTCTTGCTACCTCAAGCGTAGGCTTTTACGAGTGCTTCGAGTTTCGCGTTTGCTTGTGTTGTTACGATTTTCTTCAAGTCGTTTCCTTGGTGGTCCTGGGTGACTAGCAGGGGTCCGAAGTCTTTCACTTCCCAGATCCAGACTAGTTCTGTTGGGCCCAAGTCCTCGAGCAGTCTTTTCTTGACGCGGACGATCTTCGAGACTGCCAGCGCTGATGCGCCGCCGGTAAACTCAGAGTACACTGCACCATAAGTGGCAAGGCCCTTCTTTCCAACGTCGCCGAGTCCGCCTTTTCCAATTATGACCTTGTTGTGGTATCTCTCGAGTATTGGCGGTGTTAGCCAATCCATGCGGGTGCTTGTGGTTGGGCCGCCCGCGACTATTTTCCAATCTTGACCCGTCTTTTTCGCGATCGGGCCGCAGTGAAAGATGGGAAGGCCGGTAAGTTCGGGAACGAAGTTCTCTATGAGTTTCTTGTGTGCTTGGTCTCTGGCGATGGCAATGTCACCAGTAACGTACAAGACGTCTCCAGCACGAACTTCGCTAATTTTGCCATTGTCTTTTGGAACGTTGAGTTTTAGTTCCGTCATTTTTCATCTCACGATCTTGAATTGGTTGTCTTTCAATTCCGCAACTGAGACTCGATTAGCCCAACAACCGAATGAGATTGCGATCGGCAAGCAAGCTGTGTGGGTTCCTGCCGTTTCGATGTGAGCGTCGAGGATTGTGGTGTCCCCTCCCAAGCCCATTGTCCCGATCCCTAGCTCATTCGCTGCACTTACAATGGAGTTCTCGAACTTCGCTACGTCTGGATCAGGATTACGAGACTCAACCTCCCTCAACAGGGCGAGTTTCGAGTTGAACATAGCCTGAATCG
>Ga0335081_10018082_pt1 | contig 11401 bp, 11 predicted proteins | sample Lox_Sample_35_FD_206713 | JGI IMG/M metagenome (GOLD analysis project Ga0335081, IMG submission 206713) | Soil microbial communities from Loxahatchee National Wildlife Refuge, Florida, United States - Lox_Sample_3.5 | ecosystem: Environmental > Terrestrial > Soil > Wetlands | place: USA... | reverse complement strand
TCAGATTCGATTTGTCGGATTTACTTTGATCTTAAATCAACAATCTTATTATAGATCCAGCCGATAGCCGAGCCGCAAAGCGTTCCCAGGGCAAAGCCATAAAGAAATCCGATGATGCTCCCCCAAAATGAAACTCTGTATCCAAGAAAGAACTGACTCAAGAGTTGTAAATGGGGGCCTACGGCATATTTCCCACCCGGAGTAATCGCCCCTTTGATAAGGAGCCAGTTGGTCCCGATGAAGACCGCCAGCCCCAAGAGAATGCCCAGAACCAATCCTAATATCTTGCCATTCAGACGGAGAATCCCCCTGAGTAATTTTTCTTCTGACAGTTTATCATCGGCCATATTTATACTGCGTCTCTTCTCTCCCCTTGACAAAGGAGGAACTTAAAAATGGTCTAAAGAATCTCTAAAGGTTAGCAATTCCGCTTTCCTTTTTATCTGGTACAAGGTGTAGGCGAACAACAGGTTTCTGAGATAGGCAAAGAGCCATCCGAACAGAAATCCCCAAAAAAAACTATAAGCCAGACCGATCAAGGCTCCCTTCAGGGTGGCGGTATATCCGAAAAAGTATTGATTGAGTAGCTGGAGATACATGCCGGCTGGCCCGCCTCGGATGGCTAACCAGATCGTGGCGAGAAAGACAAGGAGGCCGGAAACCGATCCCACCGCAATCGCCAGCCCGAACTTATCCATTCTGTAAAAGATTCCTGGAATCAGCTCGCTTGCGGTCGTTTTTTTGTCTGGCTTCGTGCGCACTTCTTCGATATAGTCTTCCTCGGTGTTGACTTTCCACAAATCATGATTTGCCCCGAGAATATTTTCTGCGGACAGCATGGCGGTCAGCATAGAATGGTCTTGATTATTGTATTTATGCATGCCATTTCGGCCCACCGTCTGAAAGTTACCAAAACGCGTAAGAAATTGTCGCACAACATCGAGCGACTGACGGTAGGTTGAGTCATAAATCGGATAGGCTTTGGGCATCCTTACTACCGTGCCATCTTCTACATCTTTTTGGTTGGCCAGACCCAATGTCTCCAGTTCCTTCTTTGCCAGGTCGATCAGAGCATTGTCCGGCATAGTCCAGAGGCGGTCTCCTTGAAAACAAAAATATTCCAGGCCCAGACAGGTCTTATTCGGATCGGGAACCATGAAGGGGCTCCAATTTTTGAAGTTCTGGATCCGGCCGACCTTTACCTCAGGATCGTGAATATAAATCCATGTGTCCGGAAAAAGCGATGTGCGCTTGATAATAAGAGCGACTGTAAGAAAATCTCTGTACTTGAGTTCATCGGCCGCGTGGAGCACCTCCGGGGGCGCTTCAGGTTTGAACCTTTGTATGGCCTCTCGAAGAGGCATACTGCTGATAAAATGGTTGCCGCGTAATAACTCCATCTGCCCATTGTTTTGTATTTCGAGCGCATCCACGTTATTTCCTGACCAGTGGATGCTTAAGACTTCCCTTCCCGGGCACACTTGAGAGCCATTCCGCTGGATCCTGTCTACCATCCCTTTCCACATCAATCCCGGGCCCAGTTTCGGATAATCAAATTCATCAATCAGGGTTCTAATCATGTTGCTCTTGTTTGAGCGGCCGTTGCTATTTTTGAAAAGGGCATTCTTAAGAGCGGTCATCAAGGAAAGTCCTTTCACTCTTTGTCCGGCCCACTCAGCGCTGATCTCGTCGCAGGATATGCCCCAGACTTTCTCCGTATAGGTCTTGAAGAAGGTCTTAAAGAGGCGTTTTCCAAAACGATTGGAAACCCACCGCTCAAATGTGTCTTCCTCCTTCGACGGGAAGAATTGAGCAGCAATATAACTGGAAAGGATAAGCAGGCTGTTCCAGACTCCTAATCCCCATAAGGCATTCAAGGGGCGGAGGGGATAATAAAAGAATTTCTTATGGTAATAGATTCGCGAGAGCCTATTGCGGCGGAGTAATTCTTGCCCGAGCACTTCTTTCCAGATCTTTTCAACAGATTCTACTTTGGTGAAAAAGCGATGTCCCCCGATATCGAAATGGTAGCCTTTATAATTGACCGTTCTCGCGATTCCTCCCACCGTTTGGTCTTTCTCAAGGACAAGCGATTTCTTCCCTGCCTTGGAAAGTGTATAGGCAGCTGTCAGACCTGCGGGGCCAGCACCGATGATCACGATGGGATGATGTTCCATCAGCGCCACTCCGAGAATTGGGGGGCTTCAGATGATTTGCTCGGCACAACTGACAAACCGAGCTTAGAGGATTTGTGCAAGGAGAAAAAGAATTGGCCTAAACCGATGGCAAAAGCCAAACCGCTGTAGAAATAGTAAAACCAATGCCAAGGAATCGTTCCTATCATAAAGCAAAAGCCACGCTTCCGAAGGAAAAACCGATACATTGGCATGTTAATGATGATGAGTAGGAGAGCCGATGCGCCAGCAGCAGCGAAAGACCAAGGCCACCAATAACCCCCGATTGAGGCTGCCAGAAAGCCGTAAGCCAACATCACGCTCAAGCGGCTTGAGACTCGCAGATTCAGATCATTGAGAAAACCACGATCCCTCAAAATTAATTCTGTCCATGGAAGGGCTCGGTCGAAAAAATCGGATTTTAATAGGCTGCGGATATTCCAGCGTTTCAGATGCTTGACCTGAAGTTCCTTGGAGAGTCGAATCCGGTACCCGGCTTGCTTCATTCGGTAGCCCAGCTCGATATCCTCGATACAGGGCTTTCGGTAAGCTTTGTTGAAACCACCCAGTTCCAGGAAAACGTTACGGCGAATCGCTCCACAGCCGCTCCAAAAGGTAGAAGCCTCTTCTCGTGATATCTGATGAACATAATGATGGAATAGATTCTTATACTGCGAAAGGAAATTGTTTTCACCCGGTTCATCATCGTAAGACCCGAAGAGGGCGGTCAATTGAGGATCATTGCGAAAAGTCACCTCAACGTCTCGGATAGCATCGGGATGAATTACCACATCTGCATCAAGAAAAAAAAGGATATCTCCTTGGGCCACCTGAGCTCCGACGTTTCGGGCTTGGGCAGGACCCCGCGGCGTAGGAATTTTCAATACCTTCGCCCCAAATTCTTCTCCCACGCGAGAAGAGCCGTCCGCATCTCCATCTGCCACGACGATAATTTCCGTAGAGGGGGAAGCAGCCTCGGTAATCCCTTGTAGGCACCTCCGAAAGTTTGGCCCTCCGTCTCTAACCGGGATGACCACTGAAACGGTCAACCGTGAGGGTAAAGTTTGAGAAGAAGTGTCTAATATTGGCATTTTTGTTAGAGAAAGTTCTTGGTTGACGAAAAGTTGTACAATTACTGAAACCACCGAATCATTAACAAATTAAGCATTTAAAGTCAAGGCATTCTGATTGCTAAAACAAAGCGTTTCTTTGCGTTTGTTCCGTTGATATCCGTTCATTTGTGCACAAATAATGAAGTGCATTAAGAAGGCCGAGTTAAAACCTATTCGCATCAGAAGATCTCAAAAAGTGGTTTCATTATTTCAGGATGGATAGATGTCACTCAGGGGTTCCCCTGATATTGAAAACTTTTGGCACGTTTATTGCCCTTATTTCACAGATTTAGTGATCTCTTGCTCGGCGACCGCGCGAGACACCAAATCTAATGCAAAAGGAGGGGTTGTAAAATCACCAAAGATCTCATGGGTCCTGGTCTTTATGAGCTACCCGGCCATTGGCGCTGCCCTGGACATCAATCTACATAAAATGTTGAATATTTTCGGGGGAGGCATCGGGATTGACCGCAGGGAGCTATGGGTATGTCTATGATGCCGAGGCAGGCATCAAATTCATCCCATTAAAGTTTTTGAGCGTCATGGCGGGTTACAGAATATTTGAGGTCAAAGCCACACACAATCATGACTACGCCAGGGTAAGATTTCACGGACCGTTCGCAGGAGCGACACTCAGATTTTAATTCTACTTGTCAAAAGTCAATCTTTTTGGTAAAAGATTTGTATGGCGGTGAAGGATAAGGAATTGAAGGACGCGATAAAATTGGGAATCAGGACCCTGATCCTCCAGGAGGTCAGGTTGTTGCGGTTCGAACACTCTTTCACGCCACGCGTTATGATCGACGAGATGTCCCGATCGATTCAAGAGACTAAGAAAGAAATAGTCGAGTTGACAAGGGCGATGGCCCAGAAGGAAAGAGCAGCCCTTCTGAAGAGAATGATCCGTCGTGGTGTGGACGAAGAGATCGATCGAGCGATTCAATTGAGAAAGACCAGGTGCATCCGTTGTCTCCACGGCAGGTTCTATGACGAAGCGGACACGCCTCACACGCACTTGCCGGTCAGAACCCGGGCAGAGAAGATCGGATGTGATAAGCTTAGGCTGGGCCTCAGGAAGAGCTGCAGGAGGTTTGTGGAAACGTCGAAAGCGGTCACATTGGATCAATACCTCAATGAGATGACCCTTCTGTACGAATTCAAGGAGCTAACCGACAGGTTCGGAGAGGTTTGGAAAGAATACCTTACTAAATAAAAAAGTCCGTGACCGTGTCACGTGTCTGGACACGCTAAACGGACACGGACACGATCTAGGCGAGAGCTTCCGCTACCAATTCCGTAATATCCAGCACTTTGATCCGGCCCTTTTTCTCTTTTCGAAGTTTTGCTGCGGCCAGTTGTAAATTGGACTTACAGGCTGGGCAGGCCGACACAATGGTATCCGCTCCTACGGTCGAAGCCTGCTGAACGCGTTTATAGGCTATATCTAAACTCATTTCCGTGTCATAAGCCTTAAGGCCCCCGCCGCCACCGCAGCATTTGGCCAAGTTTCTGTTCTGAGGAAATTCAACCAATTCTACCGACGGGATCGCCTTGATGACATTTCGGGGTGGGTCATAGATATTCATGTGCCGCCCGATATCGCATGGGTCGTGATAAGCCACCTTCATTTTTGCCCCGTCCTTAAGACTGAGCTTGCCGCTGGTGATGAGCTTTTCCAGATATTCGACCGCGTGGTAGACCTGAACGTTCGGAAACCCGTTGTGTTTTGGGTAAAGATCTTTGAAGGTTCGGTAACATCCGGCGCAGGTGGTCACAATCTCTTTGAGCCCCATTCGCTCGAAACGACTTATGTTATTCTTGATGCAACTCTCAAATTCTTTTTGATCCCCCACCAGATAGGAGAGATATCCGCAGCAATACTCGTCATTCCCCAACGTCGTGTAATCAATATTCGCACTATCCATGATCTTCAAGGTGCTTGGAATGAGATTGACGTCCTGATAGGAAGCCACGCACCCGAAGAAAAGAAGGGTGGATGCTTTCTCTTTAAACTTAAATTGTGCGGGATAGATGTCACTCCTTTTTTCTTTGGCCTCGCCAAAGGGGTTTCCTTTCTCTTCAATCGACTGGATCAGCGTCCCGTGGATAGGCGGGAGATACCCCGCCTCTACCAGCCGCACGCGTGCAGCCTGGACAATATCGGAAACCTTGATCCCCGCGGGGCAGACGGCATTGCAGTTCAGACACGTAGTACACTTATAGAACCGTTCCGCAAGTTCTTTTGAAGGCTTCAGTCTCCCGGTGAGGAGATGATAGGCCAAGATCACCCTTCCGCGGGCGTTGATCGATTCGAGGGAAGTCTCCGTATAAGTAGGACATCCGGCTCGGCAGAAACCGCACATGATACAGGCCATAATCTCATTATCCAGCGCCTCACCGAAGTGCTGAATCTCGCCAGGCCTTTCAAGGAGCGGTTGAAAGGCAAAATTCTCATAGATGCCCTTGATCGAGTCATCAAACCCCATCTTCCCGGGGTTGAGGATGTTGTTGGGGTCAAGGGCCTTCTTGATCCCCTTCATCACTTCAAGCGTTTCCCCCAACTCCCTTTTAATGTAAGGCGATTTAGCCATTCCGGTTCCGTGCTCGGCCGTAAGCGTGCCCCTGAGCCGCATCGTGAGGTCGATTAAATCCTTGGCTACTTCTCGGATGGTATTCCATTGCTCCTTACTTCTGGGGTCGGAGATGATGATGGGATGAATATTCCCGTCCCCGATATGGCCAAAGGTATTGATCGCGATGTGATGTTTCTCCGAGATTTTGTTAATTTCCTTGATGGCTTCCGGGATCTTAGTGATCGGGATTCCCGGATCATCCATAATGGATTGCATCCTTGATCCTCTCTTGACTTTTGACAAGGAGGCGACAATTCCTTGACGAGCGGCCCACATCTTAAGACGTTTTGCAGGATCATCCTCCCATTTATTTTCAATACCGCTATTGGCCTCACAAATTTTATTGATTTTTGCGATGTTCTCCTGAACTGCCTTTTTATTCCCATCGATTTCAATGAAGAGGAGGCATCCCACATCATCGGGGATGTTGAGTCCCATCGCTTTATTCACCACGTTGATCGTCACCTTGTCCAATATCTCACAGGAAGAGAGAGCAATGCCTGATGTCAAGATCTCGCGAACGGCCTTTCCGGCATCCAAGGTAGAGGGAAATCGCGCCTCTGCAAAGGCAACATATTCGGGAACGGGGAGGATTCTTAGAATAATCTTTGTGATAACCCCCAGCGTCCCCTCGGCCTGGGTGAAGAGCTGGGTCAGGTCGTATCCCGAAGAGGTCTTGCCTAAAACGGAGCCCGTGTTGATTGTTCGGCCGTCAGCCAGTACCACTTCTAGCCCTAAGACATAATTCTTCGTTGTCCCATACTTCAGAGCCCGGTTTCCGCTGGCATTGGTTGAGACCATTCCTCCCAGGGAGGCAAGATTCGCACTCCCTGGGTCAGGAGGGAAGAAATGGGTGGGGGCAATGGCCGCGTTGAGCTGGTTGCATATGACGCCGGGTTCGACCACCGCATATCCGTTCTCTTTGTCTATCTCCACAATACGATTCATCCTGCTCAGGTCAAGCAGGATGCCTCCCTTGGCGGCCAGCGCGCCCCCGACGGCGCTTGTCCCTGATCCTCTCGGGGTCACAGGGATTTTTTCCTTATTGGTCAGAGACATGATCTTTGAAACTTCGTCCGTCGTTTTTGCGAAGACAACTGCGTCCGGAACGGCCTCATGAACCGACAGGTCTCTGGAGTAGCAGAGACGTTCGATTTCGTCCGCCCTGACATTCTCTTCACCGACAATTTTAGTCAATTCTTTGATATAGTCCATGAGTCGTCCTCCGTTAGGTTTGGTTAACAATAACATTATAAAACAAACATCCAGAATCTACACATGAATATGTTTTTCTTCATGGGGGTGTTTGCGATACGCCGCCATGGAGGTTTCGTATTGTTCTTTGTCATTGGATCCTTCGCTATTAATTCTAAGCTTAAATGGCATAGTTTTCCTGCATAACAGATATCAGACCTAAAAATACTATGATGATGTAAGGATCTGCCTATTTTGCGATGCCCGATTTTTGCTCAACTCTCTAAAATAAAAAAGATTTCCAGGGAAAAATCATATAATTCGTGAGCACCAGGCCTCTATCTTCCTGTTATGGCGGAACCTTATCAAAAAGACGATACACTCGTCAAGATATTTAGGGGGGTGAGTTTTCCTTTGAGATGGAGAGCGAGCCAGAGGTTCCTTCGCGCAGGCTAAAGCCTGCGGCTACAGTTTGTGGCTACAGGTTCCAGCTACAGATTCCTTTCGAAGCGGGAGGGTAGGGTAGGTTTAATAGTCTTTGGGTAGCTTTTCTAACTGAGCGTAGCTAAAGACAGGACCATCCTTGCAAACGTAGAGATGGCCGATGTTGCACCGGCCGCATTTGCCGATGCCGCATTTCATCCTCTTCTCCAGAGAGGTATAAATGCGCTCGTTAGGAAATCGGAGGGCCATCAATTTAGGAAAGGTGAATTTGATCATGACCGGAGGGCCGCAGATGACGGCGTAAGTGTTCTCCGAGGAAGGAGCAGCTTCTTCCAATACGTTCGGGACGAGTCCCACTTTTCCCTTCCAGTCCTTGTCTCCCTGGTCCACCGTGACCACTAATTTGATGTCGCTTCTTTTTTGCCATTCTGCCAGCTCTTCCTTGTAGAGGAGGAGACCCGGCGTTCGCGCTCCGTAGACGACCGTGATGTCCTTCACCTTGTTCCGGTTCTCAGGATGGAGAAAATAGGCGATCAGGGATCGCAGCGTCGTAAAAGCAAACCCTCCGCCGATCACGAGCACGTTTTTCCCCTTGAAAAGGTCCATCGGATATCCGTTACCCAGCGGGCCCCGGATACCGACTTCAGTGCCCTCTTCGAGGTGGTGGAGGGCTGTGGTGACCACACCGGCTTTGTTAATCGTAAACTTTAGAGAACCCTTCTCCGTGGGCGACGAGGCGATCCCGAAGGGCGCCTCTCCTTTCCCGAGGAGAGACAGCTCGCAGAACTGGCCGGGAACGAAGCTGAAGGCCTGCGCATCCTCTTCGTTCAGGAAGCGGAGCTCAAGGGTCCTGAGCATCCGGTCGCTTGTCTCGACCAGAGCGTTTTTGACCACCGCAGGAATGGGAAGATAGGGATTTTTCATATGAATAAACTCGTGATGGTGATTCGTGGTGGCGATTTCGTTCACCCCTCACCGCCTTTTTGTATTTCTTTAATGGTCTGCCGGATGTCAAAATGACCGGGACAGTAAAGGATACACCTTCCACAGCCCACGCAGGCAATCCGGTCAAAGTTTTTCGGAAAATAATTAAACTTATGCATGAGTCGCTGTCGGGTCCGTTCACGGTTCGTCGGCCTGGGATTATGGCCTGAGGTCTCCTGCGAATAGAGAGAGGAAAGGCACGAGTCCCAATTTCTCACCCGCCGGCCCTTCTTGGTTAAGGCCTCATCCACGATATCAAAACAATGGCACGTTGGACAAAGGTAAGTACACACCCTGCATCCGAGACACTTTTCCTGAATCCGGTCCCAATACGGACTTTCCACCATCTGATCCAATCGCTTTTCGATCCCGTCTACAGGAACCGAAACCTTTACTTTCGCCGCCGCCTTCTCCTCGATCCCCTTTGCCAGGGCCAACTCTTTATCGTCGGCCTTTTGAAAAAATTTATTCTTTTGAAAAGCCATTCCTTTTTCGGTGAGCAATTCCACCAGATAGGATTCGCCCAGATCGGTCAAAAAGAGATCCGACCCCTCGCGATGGAAGGGGCCTCCGTTCAGGGAGGAACAGAAGCAGGTCGAAAGAGGATGATCACAGCTCATCCCGATAACCGTCGTCGCCTTTCGCTTGTTCAGGTAATAGATATCCGTATAATCTTTTCCTGCAAAGACCTGATCGATGAGAGCGAAGGCCTGAATATCGCACGGCCTTGCGCCCAGGAGAACCCGATTTCTCTTTATCTCTTCCGTGGAGGTGACCCGGTTCTCTTTTTCCGCCTTTTCATACCGGAACATGGTCTCCGATTGAGGGAAGAAAATCTCCTTGGCAGGTTTTTGGGTGTTGCGGAGGGAAAGGTCCACTTCGTTGGGCCGATCAATTTTCTTATAGACCGAAACCCCATCGGCCAATCGGACCGGGGCGAAGAGGTCGTATTCGTCCATCAAACTTTGCAAAAAGGGTATGAAGTTCTTCTTATCCAGCTTTAATTTCATTTGATAAATTCCTGGCGATCCTCAGTTTCGTAAGTCGAAAGAGGAGGAGGAGCGTCCGGATCTACTCCCGTCTCAAACCCGAACATCTCCTTCACATCCTGATTCAGCCTCTGAGTAAGATAAGTGAGCTTAATTTCCATCGGACAGGCCCGTTCACACGCACCGCAACCCGAGCATCTTCCGGATTGATGATAGGCCCGGACGATGTGATAAAAGTCGATGTCCGAGGGAGAAAGCCCCTTTTCAATCCACTTGGGGTTAGAGCTGTCGACAAAGCATTCGGCACAGTAACACATCGGACAGGCTTCCCGGCAAGCATAGCACCGGATGCACCGGCTGGCCTCTTTCTCGAAATATCTCCATCGTTCTTCAGGAGACATCTTTTCAAACTCTTTCACGTCGGGATGCACTTCGACAAGGGAGGATTCCTCCACCGGGTCTCCCACCAGCACATCTGCCTTGACAGGGTTTCGATGAATGCATACCCGGCAGGAGGGATAGAGAAAGTCCTCTCGCTTCAGAGTCTTTTTAAAATCCTCACCCTCTACGGTGATTTCGTCCCCTTGCTCGCTCACACGGAGAATCTCTCCTTCGAATGCCTTCTGCACCTTTCTCCGGTCCACCATCCTCTGACAGGGCACTCCGATCAAAAATAACTGATCGGGCTTGAACCTCTTTTCGTGACTCAGGGCGATGACGGAGCGGGCGTCGCATCCTTTCACGACAAGACCAACCTTAAACTGATTGAGCTTATGAAGGTAAGTCGCCAGGTTGTTCTCGCAGAAGGAGTTCCAGATCAGGCGATCCGCTTCTTCCGGGGTTCTGACAAAAATCGGAGTCGCACGAAGGGGAAGGGTTCCTTCACCAAAACCGATGATGAGGTCCACCTTCTTGCTTGATAGAAGCTCTTTGGCTTTTTGTCTGATTTTATCTTGAATTGTTTTTTGTGTTTGTTCCATAGGTTCTTAGATTCTTGCATGTTGTCCTGGATTCCTGCTTTTGCAGGAATGACAGGACAACGAGTTTGGTGTCATTCCCGTGAAAACGGGAATCCAGATTAAAAATGTCAAAACTCCTCTAATTTCACAAACTGTTTAGCAGGTCCTAATTTCTTAATATCCTGAGTTACCTCTTCAACCACCTGAGAGAACTTGGTTCCTTCCGCGGCAGAGACCCAGGAGAACTGCACGCGGCCTTCTTCAACGCCGAGGTATTGGAGGAATGATCTCATGGTCGCTGACTTTCTCCTTCCCACGTAATTTCCGGTGAGATAGTGGCAATCCCCGGGATGGCAGCCGGAGATCAACACTCCGTCGATCCCGCTCTGGAGAGCCTTGAGGATAAAGAGGGGGTTGATCCGTCCGGAGCAGGGAACACGGATGACGCGGATGTTGGGCGGATACTGGATCCTCGACGTTCCCGCAAGATCGGCACCCGCATAAGAACACCAGTTACATAAGAAGGCTAAAATTCTCGGTTCCCAACGATTTTCCATCTTCACACTTGATTGTTTATCGTCCATCGGAAAAATTCCAAATTTCAAACTATAAATCTGTTTCCTTTATTTGTCATTCCGGGCTTGACCCGAAATCCAGTGTTTACGGACCGGATTCCCGCTGGAGTTTACCCCGTACTCGATACGGGGCGGGAATGACGACCCGAAGAATTATTTACAATCCCCTTACCAGTTGACTGCCAGCTCCATGATCTGTGCGACTACCTCTAAGTTCGTGAAGCCTTTCAAATCGATGGAGCCTGAACGGCAAGAAGCGGTGCAGGCTCCGCAGCCCTTGCACAGGACTCGATTGACCTGGGCCACCTGCTTTTCTCCCACGACGGTCCTCTTGACT
>Ga0335081_10018081_pt1 | contig 11402 bp, 11 predicted proteins | sample Lox_Sample_35_FD_206713 | JGI IMG/M metagenome (GOLD analysis project Ga0335081, IMG submission 206713) | Soil microbial communities from Loxahatchee National Wildlife Refuge, Florida, United States - Lox_Sample_3.5 | ecosystem: Environmental > Terrestrial > Soil > Wetlands | place: USA... | reverse complement strand
TGCAGGGCACGAAGTGCGGATTTTCCTGACCGCGGACGCCACGTATCTGATGCGCAAGGCTACGTCAGATGCGGTGCTGCCGATTGGCTGGCCGCCGCTTAGTGAGTTGCGAGAAAAAATCGTCGCCCAGCATATTCCCGTGTTTTCTTGAGGAGCGTGCTCCCGAGCCCGTGGGGTTTCGGAAAATGATTTGACGACGTGGGGCGCGAAGTTTGGCAATCCGGCGATGTTTGTTTCTCTCGTGGAGTGGGCGGATAGCATTACCGCGGAGTAAGGCGGATACGACGAGTTGTTCCGATTTCATTGGCGCACATCACGGCAGTGGCATCGGAAAGTGACAACGAAACGAATGAGCGGGTGATGCCGGCACAGTCACCAGAAGGTACGATGGTTCCCACGGGCTCAGTGCGTCACAACTGGGCGACGGTGGCGGCGATCGGAATCGTAGCCGGCGTTAGCGCGGATATGGTGCACGAGGCGCTGGGCCATGGAATCGCGGCATGGCTGACCGGGGACCGTATTCTTTCGCTGTGCACCGTCGCCCTGCAGAACGCTACTGCCAACCGGTTCGTTTCTGCGGCGGGCACGTCGGCAAATTGCTTGGTCGGCGCTGGCGCGCTGCTTCTGCTGCGGCGCGCGGAGAGCCTAAAGGCGTGGAGCTATTTCCTCTGGATTTTCGGCGCATTCAATCTGTTCAATGCGGGTTATCTGGTTTGTTCGGCAGTCACCAACAGCGGCGATTGGGCGAACGTGATTGCGGGACTTTCTCCGGTCTGGCTGTGGCGCGGCGTCCTGGCGCTATTGGGCACGGCTCTTTATGTTTCTTCGATTCGATGGACAGCAGGTTCCATGATCCGTTTGGTGGGGAGCGGCAACGTCGTTTTGCCGAACATGTGGCGCCTCATTTTGCCGGCTTATCTTGCGGCCGGGGCGGTGATGACGATTGCTTCGGTTTTTAATCCGATCAGCCCCAGCCTGATACTGCCTTCCGGAGCCGGTGCGTCCTTCGGATTGAATGCGGGGCTCTTGTTTCTTCCGGGGATTATTGCCGGCGATGCATCGGGAACGCAGGGAGCAGCCGCCCGGGCTATGCCATTCAGTTTTCTTTGGCTGGCACTCGCGGTGGTGTTCGCGGGTATCTTTATTGTGGTTCTCGGCCCGGGCATCCGCTTCGGCAACTGACACAGTTGGTAGCTCCCTTAGTAGATTCTCTCGAACTTGTGAAGACCTAGAAGCAAGCCGGTTTCGCAATATCAGAATGGCCTTGTAGCGCCGTCCTTAGCATGGCACCTGCTTCACCGCTCTTACCTTCTACACTCTGCTGGCCCCATCTCGCAGAACGGTTGCTACGGCTGGTTGGGTGGGTCGATGCGTTGGAGGGAGGGTTTGGCTGGCGTCGGGGATTTGGATTTGTTGGGGGTGGCGGGCTTGGAGCTGGACTGGTTCGAGGTGGCAACGGGTTTGAAGGGGGAAGTTGTGTTGGAGTTGAGGCGGTGGAGGAGCCAGGTGTGGTCGCCGTGGTTTAGCGTGAGTTGGATTTCGTTGGGGCTGAGCCAGCGCGCTTCAGCAGGGGTGGTTTGGTGGTTGGCGAAGATGAGATGGAGGGACCAAGTGGCGGCGTTGCGCTGGTCGATGACGTAGGCGCCGGAGTAGGCGAGGCGATCGGAGGCGCCGCGTTGAAATTCGGTAGAGGTGAAGAAGATGCGTTGGGGAGAGAGGTCGGGGGAGCTTGGTGCGGCAGATTGGGATGGATCTTGCCGAGCTGGGACGCAAGATGTTGCACCCCTACCGGGGTTGGAGGTTTCGGTGATGGACCAGGTGCCTTGCAGGCTGGTGGCGGGGATTTTAGCGGCGATTTGAGCGGCGGCGGATTGGTCGAGTTGGGATTTGCGGGTTAAGGCGGCGGCGCGGCGGGCAGTGCTGGCGGTGTCAGCGAAGATCGAGAGTTGAAGAGGGGCGGTGAGCGTGAGGCAGTGGATGGCGCCTTGGGATTCAGCGGCGGCGGTGGCTTCGATGGGAATGAGTTCGGTGTGCGGACCAAAGGCGGATTTGATTTGGTCTTGGGCGGCGGATTGGATGTCGGGCTCGAAGTTGCCGAAAGAGGGGATGAGGAGATGAGTGGCGGCGCCGTCGGTGGAGTGGAGAATGAGGGCGTTGAGGACGGCGGGATAGTAGGTGTGGCCGTTGGCGGGAATTTGCGGGAAGGGCGAAGGGACGAGAATGACATCGTAGCCGAGCTGGCGGAGGCGGTCCGCATTGGCTTGCATGGCGAGGCTGGCGTGGAGCGTGAGGTCGCGTTCTGCGTCGGAGAGTTTGGGCCAGTATTCGGAGGCGAAAGGGCTGGAGAGATCGTAGGAGGCGAGGAGGAGCCGTTTGCCGCCGGCGGGGAGGAGGAACATGTCGACGTGTTCGATGACGCCACCGGGAAGCGGCTCGAGATAGGTGATGGATTGGCAGCCGGCGGTTTTTGCCAGTTCTTGATCGACGTTGACGCTCTGGTCTTTGTTGCGGGAGAGGAGCGCGCGGGTGGTGAGGCAGCGGCCATCGTCGAGTTTGAAAAGATTGCCGCCGTCGAGAGCGAGCGGGGACTTGGTGAAGTGGAAATCGGGAGCGACGAGAACGGCGTCGGCGATATCGTAGGCGGAGGAGTCGTCATTGGTGCGCTGCGGAGAGGTTTCATTGAGAAGCTGGGAGAATTCGCGGAGGACGTAGAGTTTGTCTTCGATGGTGGAAGCGATGGCTTTGCGGGCGTCGGGAGTGAGATTGGGGTCGAGGGCGTCGGAGCCTTGCGGGGCTTGCGTTTGTTGCTCGCGAATTTGTAAGAGGCGCAGGCGGGCGGCCTCGAGTTGTTGAAGCTTTTCGCGTTTGGCTTCTTCGGTGCGGATGTCGAAGTAGCGCCAGTGGACGACGCTTGCGGAGTCGCCGGCTGCACTGATTTGCGGGCCGAAGTCGCGAACCCAGACGTCGTCGTGAAGGACGATTTTGATGCGGACGCGGTCGGAGGCGAGAAGGGAGCAGATTTGAAGTTCGGCGCAACGATCGTGGAGGGCGGCTTGGGTGGATTCGTCGGGAGCGAGGAGGAGGACGGGAGCGAAGGGAGCGGCGGCGCGGACGATGTTCATTTGAATTTCGAGGAGTTGCTTCTCACGGGCGAGGGTGGCGGGGGAATCGGAGAAGAGGTTGGCGCCGAGGTGCTGCTGGAGTTCGGCGTGGGGAGTAAGGGCCTGGAGAGCGAGGATGAGGACTTCGGGGGAGGGGGGCTGGGGCGAATTCGGCGGAGTTTGTGCGGACAAAGCCGCGCAGAACAACACCGCGAGTACGACCGATAGTGCCCAGCGTGTTTCGCCTGAGATGCGGAGCGAAAAACCCGCACCCTTAAAAACGAAGGGTGCGGCACCCCGCCTGACTTTTTGCTTCATAGCAAAAGCTAGTGTGCAACAGAGGAAGTTATGACTCCCAGCGCTATTTTTGTTGGAGTTTGGCGAGGGCGAGTTTTTGGGCAGTGGCGAGGGCGTCGGCAGCGGGAACTTTTACGTCGGGCCTGACGCCGACTTCAGCCCAATCGGCGGGGCTATAAGGATTGATGGGCGTGGCTTCGGGAATGCCGATGCCGAAATGGTCGTCGAGACGATGGAAAACGCCAGCGTGGGCGCCGCCGCCGGTGGTTTCGCCGATGAGCGTCGCGCGTTTGAGCATTTTGAGGTCGTAGCAGAATTGTTCGGCGCCGGAGAAGGTATGGGAGGAAGTGAGGATGTAGACGGGTTTGTCGGCGAGGAGATTGCCGGGAACGGGGGAGTCTGTCCAAGACGCGGATGAGGTGTTTTCGCGCAGGTTGTAGAAGTATTCGGGATGGTCGAAAAGATAGGAAGCGAAGAAAGAGACGGTTTGGGGTTCGCCGCCGCGGTTATCGCGCAAATCGAAGATGAGCGCGTTGGCGCGATTGAGTTGATGCATGGCGGCGACAGCGGTTTTGCGGCAAGTTGCGAGTTCGGGGAAGGAGTCTAATCTCAGATAGCCGATGTTGCCAGGGAGGAGTTCGACTTTTGCGAACGTGCAATTGTTTTGGAGGAGAAAGTCGCGATAGGCGGCTTGGGCTTGCGGCGTGCGATGGTCGGGGTTGTCGGGAAGCGGTGTGCCGCTGTAGGCCACGTCGAGATGCAGGTCGTTGCTGATGTCGCGCATTTGGCGGGTGAGGAGGGTAGCGAATATGGGGCCATTGGCAGCAGCGTTGTCATCGCCGCGGCGTTCGTGAGTGATTAAAGATTCGGCCATTTTCCGGGCGATCTCGCGATCGGGGTAGTGTTGCTGAAGAGCCGCGGTGGCGCCAGTGATGACGCGGTGGCGTTCGAAGGCATCGATTAGGTCCTGTGTTGCGCCGGGCTTGCTTGAGGCGTCAGGTTGGAGGTTCTCCAGGCTGCCGCGTGCCGCAAAGAAAGGCGAGGTCGAAGGAGTTACGACGACCGCAGTGGGCTGCGCATTCTGCATGGATGGAAGCTCTGCGTTTGTTGTTGCGGCGGGCGATGCAGACGCTGAAGCAAACGCCTGTTGCGAGGTCTCGCCGGCCACCGAGAAACTGGAGTCGTCTGCGGCTTGGGGCGAGGCGGACGCGGGGTGCCTTGTGGCGCGCGAAGCGAAAGACTGGCGCGGCGATGCGGAAGCGCGCAGCGCCCGATGTTGGCCGCCCTGGTTGAGCAGCGTGGAAAAGGTCAGAAGTGCCGCGACGGAAAGTGCGAAGCCGAAAACCAGCGCACCGGGACGAGGCGCATCGTTATCGAGGACGTGGAACGAGGGCGAGCCGGGCGTTTGGCCGGCCGAAGCGCTGAGCAATTCGGGTTGAGCATAGAAATATTCGCGGGGCACAGAAATGGCGAGATCGGCGAGGAGGTCGAGCCAGAGGCGCAAGCGCGAAGGCAGACCGGTCTCGTGACGAGCGCGGTCGCGGAAGAGTTGCAGCGCATCTTCGCCGTAGGATTGGCGGAAGCGGGAAGGAAAGAGACGGAGCAGAAACGCGTAGAGCTTCTCAGACATATTCCCCCCTTAGGATTTTCTTGGTGCGAGCGACGCGAAGAAGGTCAGCAAGGCGGTCGGCTTCGGCGCGGGCGAGTTTGCGGCCTGCAGTGGTGAGGCGGTAATAGCGGCGCCGCCCGGTGCCGAGCGCGGCGTCTTCGCGCGGCTCGAGTTCTTCGATGAGCTTGGCCTCGAGAAGCGTTTGGATGGAGCTGTAGAGTGTGCCGGGCCCGAGGCGCAGGCGGCCTTCGGTTTGTGCGGCGACCTGGCGCATGATGCCGTAGCCGTGAAGATCTTCGCCGGCGAGGGCGAGGAGGATTTGGAACGCAGCTGAAGGCAGCGGATCGAGTTTGCGTTTGGGCATAGAGTATCGATAATCGGTATATCGAAGAACGAGCATACGCGGTGCGGCAGCGATTGGCAAGAGGTGGTAGGCTCGGAAGCGGAAACGGATGGAATGGCGACACGTCTGAGTAGTCATCTATGGACAGGCAGACCGTCCTCCCGCTAGCGCGGGCAAGCAGAAGGATGACCCTACAAGGCAGGAGAGGTGCAGGATGGTAATAAATGAGCTGAAATTTGCGGGACGGGTGCTGAGGAAGAGCCCGGTATTTACGCTGGCAGCGGCGATTACGATTGCGTTGGGCGTAGGGGCGAGCACCGCGATTTTCAGCGTGACCAATGCGGTGTTGCTGCGGCCATTACCGTACAAAAATCCGGAGCAGTTGGTGATTCTGCCGAGCGATTTACGAAATCGCGGCGTGAAGGATTTCCCGGTTTCGAATGCAGATTTTATTGATTTGCGGGAGGGGACGAAAAACGAATTGGAGGGCCTGGGAGGAGTGTTCACGTTTCCGCTTACTCTGACGGCGCAAGATGGGACGCCGGAAAACGTGAAGGTCGGCGTAGTGACTACGAATTATTTTCAACTGGTCGGAGCGCGCATTCTGGTTGGGCGGGATTTCACGGATGACGACGGGCAGCCGCAGCCACCCGCGCCGGCGCCAGGGACGCAAGCGGCGACGCCACCGCCGCCGCGACTGCCGATTATGGCGATCATCAGTTACGAATATTTTCAGCGGCAGTTTGGGGGAAATTCCGCGGTGTTGGGGCAATCGCTGAACCAGGGGAAGCCGTTCAGCCCGCGCGTCGTGGGCGTGCTGGAGCCGCACTTTAAGATTTATTTTCCGGCATCGTCCGACTTGGAGGCGGCACCAGATATCTTCGTGGCGAACCGCTTGGGATACGACACGGCAAACCGAAATGGCGTGTCCATGCGCATGATCGGCAGGTTGAAGGCGGGGGTGACCCTGCGGCAGGCGCAGGGGGCAGCGGATCAAGTGACGGCGGAGGCGCGGAAGAATTTTCCGATCGAGAATACGGCAGGCTACGCGATTCGCGTGGAACCAATGCAAGCGCATGTCGTGAGCGAGGTGCGACCGGCGATTCTGGCGTTGATGGGCGCAGTGATTTTTCTACTGCTGATTGCGTGCGCGAATGTGGCGAATTTGTTGCTGGTGCGGGCATCGCTGCGGCAACGGGAGTTGGCGATTCGATCGGCAATTGGCGCGACGGGTTGGGACCTGGCACGGCAGATTCTGACGGAAGCGCTGCTACTGGCAGGGATTGGCGCGCTGGGCGGGTTGGCGATTGCGTGGGCGGGCATTCGCGAGTTGCTAAACATCGCTCCGGCTTATCTGCCGCGAGTGGACACGATACGGATCGATACCACCGTTGTGGTTTTTACGGTATTGGCCAGTCTGGCAGCCGCAGCGATTTTCGGGCTTGCACCGGCTTGGCGTGCGGCGCGACCAGACGCGATGGTGGTCTTGCGGGGGATTGGACGAAGCGAAGGATTGGCAGGTGGAGGCTTGTTGCGGAAATTGGTTGTCGGACTGGAAGTGGCCCTCGCGTACGTATTGCTGATCGGATGCGGCTTGATGGTGCGAAGCTTTGTGGAGCTGCAACACATTGATCCGGGATTCGATGCCAGCGGCTTGTTGACGTTCCAAGTGCAGAGCGACCGGTTCTTACAAACGCCCGAAGCCCGCGCGGCGGCGACGCGGCAAGTGGAGGAGGGATTGAAGGCGATTCCCGGCGTGCAGAGCGTGACGGCTTCGACGCCGTTTCCGTTAACCGGGAATTACAGCCCGATTCGCTGGGGAACGGAAGAGGCGCTGGCCGACAAGAGCAAGTACAAGGCGGTCGATCCAGTGATCGTGCTGCCGGGGTACTTCGAGACGATGCGGACCGCGCTGCTGGATGGAAGGACGTTCACGGAGGAGGACAATCTCCCGGGACGAAATTACGTGGTCGTGGACAAGATGCTCGCGGATCGTGCGTATCCGGGGCAGCGGGCGGTGGGGAAGCGGATTTTGATTCGAATACAAACGCCCGAGCCGGTGTGGGTGGACATTATCGGTGTAGTGGCGCACCAGCGCGGCGTATCGCTGAGCGAACCGGGGCGCGAACAGGCGTTTTTCACGGATGCGTATATCGGAGCGGGGGCAACCAACCGGTGGGCGCTGCGGACAACCGGCGATCCGGCGAACTACGGGAATACAGTGCGTGTGGCGATGAAGAGGCTTGATCCGCACCTGCTGGTGTCCGACGTTTTGCCGATGGACGGAGTGGTGGAAAAGGCCCAAGCGAACACGCGTTTTTCCTTATTGCTGATCAGCGCATTCGCGGTGATTGCGGCGGTGCTGGCGGGAGTTGGACTATACGGCGTGCTGGCGACCGTGGTGCGGCAACGAACCTCCGAGATTGGTGTCCGCATGGCACTGGGAGCGCAGCCAGGAAGGATTTTTCAGTTGGTGGTGGGACAGGGCTTGTGGCTCGCCGGCATAGGAATTGCCGCGGGATTGTTTGCCGCGTTTGCGCTCACGCGCAGCATGAGCACGATGCTAGTGGGCGTGAAACCGACAGACCCGATTACCTTCTTCACCATGGCGGTGCTTTTCGTGGTGATCGCGATTTTGGCTTCCTGGGTACCGGCGTGGCGGGCGTCAAATATGGATCCGGTGGTCGCCCTACGGAACGAGTGAGCGATTGTTGCGCGCGTCGTACGGACCTTGGTTGCCTGCGATTTGTTCGAAGCAGCTAGCGTTTGCAGGGCAAGCATCGGGTGCAACGTGTAGCGCTTCGCGCTAGACTGGAAAAGCGCCTAGAGTGCGTCCTTGGCTGCCTTCCCCGTTAGAGGCGGCAAGGAGGGTATCCCCATGAAACACGTCGTCCTGCCTGGTTCGTTTCTTAGAAGAATTGCGATGACCGGAGCGTGCGTCGCCGTGTGCGCATGGTGCCAGTCGTCGGTCTTGGCACAACGGGTTGGTGGACACGCGGGAGGGGCCGTGCGCCCGAGCGCTGCTCCGCCGAGACCGGTGGTGCCCCCCGTTGTGCGCGCGCCAATCGTCCGGCCTATCGCGCAAGCGCCGATGATGAGGCCGCTGGCGCCGGCAGGAGTGCCGCGGGGACTCGGAAGACCGATTGGATTCCGGCATCCGTTCTTCTTTGGGCCGCGATTTTTTGGACCACCATTTTTCGGATATGGAGCGAACTTCGCGTTTAATTCGATATTTTGGTTGAGCTGCGGACCGTTCTGGGGCTGGGAACCGGGCTGCGGCGGGGTGTCAACGTTCGAAGGCTACGGCACTTACCCGAACTATGTTCTCGCACCGCAAGTGGCGGCACCGGCTTATGTCTATGGCGCGGGGCGAGCGGACCTGGTGAAGATTTTTCTGAGCGATGGAACCGTTTTCAATGCCAGCGACTATTGGTTTGTGAACGGGCAGGTGCATTTTGCGACGGCGGAGGAAGGCGAGAAGCCGACGGAGCAAATCGTGGAAATGAACGAAGTGGATTGGCAGCGAACGATTGACGTAAATACGCGCCGAGGATTTCGGATGGTGATGCGCAATGAGCCGTGGGAGCAGTACTTGCGGGACTATCCGAATGAAACGCCGCCGCCGGTGCGGCCACCGGGCAAATAAGCCCACAGGATCAAGGCGCCATAAATCTGGCGACGAGACCTGGCACACACATCGAGTTCAGAAAAAAACCTAGTTAATGCTATAAAGGCGGCGTGTTCGGGCTTACAAAACCGAAGCTGCCAATCTCCAGCGAAGACAAAGAGTGGACCGACCAGTCTTTTGTCCGTCTTGCCGGTCTGCTTGGATCCCAGCGACTGCGCGAGTCGACGGTGATGCTACCGACGCCGGAGCATTTCCCCGATCCCTACGACGGAAGCGAAGAATCACTGCAGGTGATGTTTCGTCGGGTAGCGAAGCAGATGCAGGTCGACCCGGACGACGTCGAACTGACACTGTTCATGAACAGTGAAGATCTAACGCGAGATATGACGCCGTTTTATAGCGGCAAGAGCTCAGGAGCAGCCGGCCTGTACTATCACGAGCCCGCAGAGAGAGCACAGATTGCAGTTAAAGGGGACGACTTGAAGGATCCGCTGTCACTGGTGGCGTCGTTGGCCCATGAGATCGGACATATAATCTTGCTGCGGCCTGGCTTGGTGAAAAGAGAAGAAAGCGATATGGAGCCGTTGAATGATTTGTTGACGGTCTTTCTGGGTTTTGGAGTGTTCACGGCAAATTGCGCCTTTCGATTCGAGCAACACCAGAGTTATGACAGGCAGGGCTGGTCCGCGCGACGCCAGGGTTATCTTTCGGAGCAGATGTTCGGATACGCGTTGGCGCGTTTCGCATACGAGCGCGCGGAGAGGAAACCGAAATGGGTCGCGCATTTAGCAACCAATGTCGCCGGATATTTTAAGCAGTCAATGAGGTGGCTGGAAAGCCGAGACGAGCCGCAGCTACTTAGCGACGGTGGACGGGCTGCCTAGAGCCACCAAGCTCTGGCTAATGATCCGCGATCAGGCCAGGCCGAGATGGTCGAGTTGGTAGTGGCCTTTGGAGATGATCTGGTCGCTGTCGATCCAGACGTCGCACTGGCGAGTGAGAACATCGACGTGTGTCTTGGACTTCCAGTTGGCGTGAGTCTGCGAACCGTAGGGATCGCCAAAGGCGATGTGGACGCCGGGAAATTTTTCGTCCTGGAGTAGGATGCCAATCATTTCAGATAGGCCAAGATTGGTGCCGAAAGCGAGTTCGCCGACGCGGTCGGAGTTTTCGTCGGTGTGACAGTAATTCCAGAACTCTTCTTCCAAGTCCTTGCGGTCGCAGTCCACGTGCGTAAGGCGCGCGTTTTCAATGGTGAGCGTCATCGGAGTTGATTGCAGATCGCCGTATTTACCATTGAAGTGATCACCAGCAGTAGCATCGCAGACGAACGTGCCGTCGACCGTGGCGGGCGTGGTAAAAACTTCGCCAGCCGGGAGATTCGACCAATAACGCGGAGAGATGAGGCCGCTGGTTTTTACCCAGTCCAGACCGCGATCGAAGTGAGCAGCGAACGACGTGCCAGCTTCGGTTTTGACGGACAGAGTTTCGGCACGGAGCATGCGTTCGCGAAGCTTATCGCTGAGACGGTCCACCATTTTGTAATCGGCACGCATGCCTTGCTGCATGATTTCCGGCGTGACGCCGACCATGTGGGCGTAGCGGATCTGGCGGCGCTCGACAACTTGCACAATAGCCATGCGGGCGCCGAGTTCGCCGGGCTGCGGCGTCATGCACAGAATGCCGGCATCGGCGGTTTCGAGGGCCTGGAGAACATCGCGAGGAGCAGCACTCATCGGGCGCGGACCGAACGATTCGAGAAGCAGGCCAGTGTAACGGGCGTTGCGATTTTGGATGGCGTCGGCCAAGCTCGCGGCGACCGCGCGGCTGGCCTCGTCGGCGATCAACGCGACGGTTTCGCCGGGCTGGATCGCGAGACAGGTCTCCACGGCATTTTTGGCGCCGGGACTCAATTCTTGCAGGGCGGGCCCAAAGTTCATTGGTATATTCTAGCGAGATTTTTGGCGCATTTATAGATACTGTGCCGGCTGGCTAAAGGAGAACCGCATTCATGAGCCCTGCGCGATGGTGCACGGGAATTGGCAGCTTGATTCTGGGCGTGTTCGGGATTTTGCATGGAACGCGGCTGGGTAAGGTGGAAGAGATGATGACGGCAGGCGGGGTGAAGGCGCCGCTGGACGGGCTGGTGAAGGCTTCCTGGCTGATCTTTTCCGTGGAGATGGTCCTGGTGGCAGTGATCGCGTTGGTGGCGAGCCGGATGCAGCAAGGGAAAGCGATTGTGCTGCTGTGTGCCGCAATGAATGCGGCGAATGGATTGTTGGTCTGGCACTTCTTTGGACTATTTATCGGCGTGTATGCGGTGATTGTCGTGGCCATTCTGTATCTGGTCGGCGGATTGCTGCAACGGAGCGAAACGGCAGCCTAAGGCGCAAAGGGCCAAATTGTCGGTTGCAGGGATGCGCG
>Ga0335081_10018079_pt1 | contig 11403 bp, 10 predicted proteins | sample Lox_Sample_35_FD_206713 | JGI IMG/M metagenome (GOLD analysis project Ga0335081, IMG submission 206713) | Soil microbial communities from Loxahatchee National Wildlife Refuge, Florida, United States - Lox_Sample_3.5 | ecosystem: Environmental > Terrestrial > Soil > Wetlands | place: USA... | reverse complement strand
CGTGACGCCGAGCGCATAGATGTCGGTCGCCTCGTCGCCGGGCTCGCCCCTGAGCATCTCGGGCGCCATGTAGGCGAGGGTTCCCGGAATGTCGTGAGGCGGAAAATCCTCCATCCCGGGCACGCGCACGACGCCGAGGTCGATCAGCTTGAGCGATCCTTCGGCCTCCAGGATCACGTTGTCCGGCTTGATGTCGCGATGGATGATGCCGGCGCGGTGCAGCGCCGCGATGCCGCGGGCGAGCTTGATCGCGATGTTGCGCCCTTCCTCGAGCCCCAGCGCCGGGCGGCGGCCGATCCGCGTCTCCAAGAGCTCGCCCTGATAGAGCGGCATGACGGTGTAGAGGCAGGTCTGCCGGCCGGGCGGCAGCGCGATGGTGCGGCCCACATAGGGGCTGTGCACGCGCGCGCCCACCCAGGCTTCGCGCACGAAGGCGGCGTGATAGGTCGCGGCCGCCGCGACCTGGGGCTTGGGGAACTTCAGCACCACGTCGCCGCCTTCGATCTCGTCGGTCGCGCCGAACAGACGAGTATAGCGGCCGTCCGACACCAGCACCTTGAGCACGAAGCCGTCGACCGTCTCGCCGTCGACCGGCAGCGGAATCAGCGGCAGCTGCATCACGGCTGCGCCGATGTCGACCGAGTCCGCCGTCGGCAGCTCCACCACGTCGACCACGAGGGCGGTGCAGTTGTCGGTCGAGCCGTGGTCGAGGGCGGCCGCGACCAGCGCGCGCGCCGTGTCCTCGGAGGCGGAGCGCTCGCGCAGGATCTCGGCGATCGTGTCGTCGGTGAGAAAGCCGTGCACCCCGTCGCTGCACAGCAGGAAGCGGTCGTGCCGCGCCACCGACTGGCTCACATAATCGAGCCGGACCTCGGTCTCGACGCCGAGCGCGCGGTTGAGGATGTTGGAGCGCCCGGCGCCGTCGTCGCGCACGTGGTCGCGGGTGAGCACCGCGAGGCGCTCGCCGCCGAGCCGATAGGCGCGGGTATCGCCGACATGCAGCAGGTGGGCGACGCGCCCGCGCAGCACCAGCGCCGTGAAAGTGCAGCCGAGCCCCGCCGACTCGGGATTCCGCTTGCCCTCCGCATAGATCCAGCTGTTGAGCGCGTTGAGCACGCGGGCCCCGGCGCGACGGACCTCCATGGTCTCGGGCAGATCGCAAAAGCCGTCGAGGAAGCCGCGCACCGCCGTTTCGGCCGCCACCCGGCCGTTCTTCGCGCCGCCGATCCCGTCGGCGACCGCCGCGACCACGTCGCGGCGCGGCTGCGGCAGTTCGGGGCCGAAGACGGCGCCGCCGAAATCCTCGTTGCGTTCGCGCGGCCCCTTGTCCGAGGCGAATCCGATGCTGGCTTTGACCCCGGATATCCGCTCGGGCATCACGGCGGCTCCGATCGCCGCCGCATGGCCGCGCAAGGCGAGACGGTATCGGGCGCGGTTTGCGGCGCCGCAGTCGCGGCTTTACGGATCGAGCTTGCAGACGTCATGGAGGAAGTAACCGCCGGTGCTCGAGGCGATCACCACCGTAAGATTTCCCGACTTGCGATCAAGCGTATAGTTTCCGCCGTCGGTCGGGTCGCGCCAGGTGATCTCCGCCTCGCTGATGCGAGCCGGATTGGAATCGACCGTCTTGCGCGCGTAGTCGACTCGCAGCTGCCAAGTCGCGCCGCTTGCCGGGTTCGTGCAGGTAATCGCGCGCTCCCCCTCCGCGGCGACCGTTGCGGTGAGAGCGGCAATTCCCGTCGCCAGCGCACCGATTGCGGCGCTGACTCCCCGTGCACGCCTGAGTGACTGCATGAGCGTATTGCCTATTTTCTGATCACATTTGCGAGATTTTTAATCGGGCAGCTCCCGTTTCGCTCTCAACCTTCATGGGAAAGCCGGTCCAGTCAATGCCCGATTGGGTGGCATGGTTCTTGCCAATTTCTTAACGCTCTCCGGTGTCCGGCCGGTGGGCACGGGCACAATTCGGGGGAAACCAAATGGCACTCGTCCCATCACCGCAATGGTTGGATACTGGTGACAATGCGTGGCAGCTGGCGGCTGCGACGTTCGTCGGTCTGCAGAGCATTCCGGGGCTCACCATTCTTTATGGCGGTATCGTCAAGAAGAAGTGGGCTATCAACTCCGCCTTCATGTCGATGTACGCCTTCGCGTCGGTTCTCGTCGTGTGGGTCCTGTTCGACTACAGCATGGCGTTCGGGCCGCAATGGCTCGCAATCGGTGACAATGGATTTCTAGGACTGCCGTCCTTGGCGACATCGGCCGCCTATACGACCGGACAAGCGACCATCCCGGCCGCCGCGTCCGGCATGCCGCCGATGGCCTTTCCGATGGCGACTCTCATCTTCTTCCAGTTCGTGTTCGCGGCCATCACGGTCATCATCCTAGCCGGCTCGGTGCTCGGCCGCATGAACTTCACGGCCTGGATGATCTTCTGCCCGGTGTGGATGACCCTCATCTACACGGTCGGCGCGTTCAGCATCTGGGGTGGCGGCTGGCTCGCCAGCATGGGCGTCGCGGACTTCTCCGGCGGCTATGTCATCCATCTCGCGGCCGGGACCTCCGGGTTCGTCGCCGCCGCGATGGTCGGACCACGGCTGCAGGCCGATCGCGACCATTTCCCGCCCAACAGTCTCCTGATCACGCTGGCCGGCGCCGGCGTGCTGTGGCTCGGCTGGAACGGCTTCAACGGCGGCGATCCGTACTTCGCCAATGCTGACGCCGGCGCGGCCGTGCTCAACACCAACACCTGCACGGCGGTGGCGCTCCTCGTCTGGACGCTGCTCGACAAGCTCGCCTACGGCAAGCCGTCGGTGCTCGGCGCAGTCAACGGCATGATCGCCGGCCTCGTCGCCATCACGCCCGCCGCCGGCTACGTCGACGGCCTCGGCGCGATCGCGATCGGCGTCGTCGCGGGCATCATCCCGTGGCTCGCCATGAACAAGCTGCAGAAGACCAGCTTCATGATGAAGGTGGACGACACGCTGAGCGTCTTCTCGACCCACGGCGTGGCCGGCCTCACCGGCGGCCTGCTCACCGGCATCTTCGCCAACCCGGACATGCTGATGTACATCGGCACCGACAAGGAAGCGCCCGGCGTCAACATCACGGGCCTGCTCTACGGCAACCCGAAGCAGCTCTGGCTGCAGTTCCTCGCCGCCGTGTGCATCATCGCGTACAACGCGATCGGGACCGCGATCATCCTCAAGGTCATCTCGTTCATCGTGCCGCTGCGCATGGACGAGGCGACGCTCAAGGTCGGCGACGACGCGGTTCACGGCGAGACCGCCTACGCGATCGGCACCGAGGGCGAGTAATCGCGGCCGCGGTGCGCTCCTGGCGGGCGCACCGCGGATTTGCCTCCGCCGGCGCGGGCCTGATGGCTGCCCGCGGCCGGCCCCGCGCCAGAGCTCTCCGGCGCGTGTGCTTGGCGGCCCCGGTACGGGGCCGCTCTTTTATCTGGCGAGTAGCGAATGGTGAGTAGCGAATAGGGACGGCTCATCGCCAGCCATATTGGACACTCGCTGCTCGCTGCTCGCTGTTCGCTGTTCGCCATTCGCTGTCCGCCCAGCAATTACTCCCGCCATCTTCGGTGCAACCACAACCACTGCTCGGGGTGCTCGCGCACCCAGCCTTCGATCACGCCGGTGATCGCCTGCATGGTGCCCTGGATGTCGACCTTGCCGGCGGCGTCGCGCACCGGCGGGATTTCTTCGGTGATCTCGCCGCGGAATCGGCCGCCGGGCTCGCGGATGATGCGGGTGCCGTGGATCGGCGCCGCAATGTGGGCCGCGAGTCTTGCGATCAGCGGATTCGCCATGCAGCGTCGGCCGAAGAATGTGACCTCGACGCCCTTTACGTAGTGCTGGTCGACCAGCATGGCGACGTGCCGGTTCTGCTCGAGCGCGCGCGCGAGGCGGATCGGCGCGTCGGCGCTGGTCGGCACCAGCGTGCCCATGCTGTCCTTGCGGATGGCGATCACCGCGTCGGCGACTGCGCCGACGTTCGGCCGGCGGTAGAGCACCATCGCGTCGAGTCCCCAGGCGGCCGCCATGATGGCGGGCAGCTCCCAGTTGGCGAGATGGGCCGCGAACACCAGCGCCGGCTTGCCGTCGTCGCGCACCCGGTCGAACCGTTCCTTCGAGGCGGCGTCGAACCGCAGATAGGGCAGGTTGTAGGGGTCGCCGACCGTCAGCCGGTCGAGATGGGCGAACTCGGCCGCGACCCGTCCGAGATTGTCCCACACGCCGACGAGGATCTTCTCGACCTCGTCCGGCGACTTCTCGGGAAACGCGGCGTGGAGATTGGCGCGGCCGAGGCGATGCTCCGGCAGCCACGGGCCGATCGTGCGGGTGATGCGCGCGAACACGTCGCTGACCCACAGCCGGTCGGCGCGGCGCACCGCCTTGAGGATCAAGGTCACGATCACGCGGGCCAGTGGATCGGTCGCGGACCGCGCCGCCGACTTCGCCCGCGCGCCGAGCCGCCGGCCAAAAGCTCGCCAATTCCTCATCGCCGCCGGACGTTTCGCCTTCTAGCGCATGTTCCGGCGAAATGGACGCCGGTTCGCCGACAAGAACATGCGCCAAACCAAGAATCTAGAGCATGTTCCGATTCCGAAGGAACGGAACATGCTCTAGAAGTTCACGATGATCTTGCCGAAAACCTGCCGGCTCTCGAGCCGGGCGAGGCCCCGCTCGATCTCGGCGAGCGGCACCTCGGTATCGATCACGGGCAGCAAGCCGTTCGCCATCTTGGCGAGGCTGTCGCGGATATTGCGCATCGAGGCGCCGAACGAGCCGAAGATCTTGTGCTGCTGCTGAAACAGCCGCATCAGGTCGAAGTCGACCGTCGCACCCGAGGTCGCCCCGCACGTCACCAGGCGGCCGCCGCGCTTGAGCGCGAGCAATGAGCCCGGAAACGTGTCCTTGCCGGTGTGCTCGAACACGACGTCGACCCCCTTCTTGCCGGTGAGCTTGCGCACGATCGTGGTGAACCGTTCGGTGCGATAGTTGATGACGTGATCGGCGCCGAGCGCCTTGGCCTTCTCGGCCTTGGCGTCGTCGCCGACCGTGGTGATGACGGTGCAGCCGATCGCCTTTGCCATCTTGATCGCGGCCGTGCCGATGCCGGAGCCGCCGGCATGCACCAGGATGGTCTCGCCCGGCTCGAGCTTGGCGTTGTCGAACAGCATATGCTCGACCGTCGAGAATGCGATCGGCGCGCAGGCGGCGTCGCGCAGCGAAACGCCGGCCGGCACCGGCATCACGAGACGCGCCTCCATGTTGATGAGGTCGCGGGCAAAACCGTCGACATGGAAGCCCAGAATGCCCTTGATGTTTTCGCACAGGTTGTCGCGGCCCTCGCGGCAGGCCCGGCAGGTGCCGCAGGTGAGGCCGCCATACATCACGACCGGATCGCCCGGTTTGAACGCCGTCACATCGGGACCGACCGCCGCGATCTCGCCCGCCGCCTCGGCGCCGACCACCAGCGGCAGCTTGCGCTGGGCGAACGCCATGCCGCGAAAGCCCCACAGGTCGAGATGATTGAGGCCCACCGCCTTGACGCGGACCTGCACCTCGCCGGCCTGCGGCGCCGACGGCTCCGGCACCTCGGCGAGCTCGATCTTGCGGTCGGCAACCAGGGTCAGCGCGCGCATCATGTCTCCAACGCGGATACGAAAACGGGGAGGATCAGCGCTGGATGCCTATCGCCGCCGAAAGCCCGCCGTCAACCGGCACCACCGCGCCGGTGATGTAGCCGGCCTGCGGCGAGGCGAGGAATGCAACCACGCCGGCGACGTCGTCGACCGTCGCGAACCGCCGCGCCGGGATCTGCTCTTCCATCTTTTCGCGGAACTTGGCGTAGGGCTCGAGCATCGCAGTGTCGATGAAGCCGGGCGCGACGTAGTTGACGGTGACGCCGGTGCGCGCGACCTCGATCGCGAGCGTGCGCACGTAGCCGAGCAACGCCGCCTTCGAGGCCGCATAGGCGGCGTTGCCCTGGTTGGCCTGCAGCGCCGTGATCGACCCGATCACCGCGACGCGGCCATAGCGCGCCCGCATCATCGGCCGCACCACGGTGTTCACCAGCCGGGTGAACGCCCAATAGTTGACCTGCATGGCGGCTTCCGCCTTCGCCTGATCCATCATCACGGCGAGCACGTCGTAGCCCTGCCCGGCGTTGTGCACGAAGATCGAGAACGGCTCGCCGCCGAGCGTGCCCGCGAAGGCGTCGACCGCCGCCTTGTCGGCGAGGTCGAGCGCGCGCGCCGCAAAGCTCTGCGCCGGATGCGCCGTGCTGAGCTCCTTGACCAGCGCCTCGGCCTCGCCGGCCGCCGAGCGATAGGTGAAGACGACATCGTGGCCCGCCGCCGCGAGCGCGCGCACGATGGCCGAGCCTAGCCCGCGTCCGCCGCCGGTGACCAGCGCCCGGCGCCGCGCTTGAGGCTCGCTCATCAGGCTGGCTCCCGCGCCAGCACGAGCGACACGTTCTGACCGCCGAAGCCGAACGAATTCGAGATCGCCCGCGCCATCGCGGCGTCGCGCGCCACGTTCGGCACCACGTCGAGCGTGATGCCCGGATCGGGGACGTTGTAGTTGATGGTCGGCGGGATGCGCTGGTGCTCCAGCGTCATCAGCGTCACCACCGCCTCGATGGCGCCGGCGGCCGACAGCGTGTGGCCGATCATCGACTTGTTCGACGAGATCGGGATCTTCTTGGCGTGCTCGCCGAATACCGTGATCACGCACTGGCATTCCATCTTGTCGTTCTCCGGCGTGCCGGTGCCGTGCGCGTTGATGTAGTCGATGTCCTCCGGGGTGAGGCCGGCGTCGGCGAGCGCATTGCGCATGCAGCCGACGATCGGCTTGCCGTCCGGGCTCGAGCGGGTGCGATGGAAGCTGTCGGCGAGCTCGCCGCAGCCGGCCAGCACGCCGAGGATTTGCGCGCCGCGCGCCTTTGCGCCCTCGTAGCTCTCCAGCACCAGCGCGCCGGCGCCTTCCGCCATCACGAAGCCGTCGCGATTCTTGGAGAACGGTTTCGACGCGCCCTGCGGCGGATCGTTCGACATCGACAGCGCGGAGAGCAGCGAGAAGCGGATCAGGCTCTCGACGTTGACCGATCCATCGGTCGCGACGCACAGCGCCGCGTCGGTCTCGCCGCGGCGGATCGCCTCGAAGCCGAGCTGGATCGCGCTCGCGCCCGACGCGCAGGCGGTCGACAGCGACACCGGCGCGCCCTCGGTTCCATATTTCTGCGCGAGGCCGTCGGCGACCGAGGCGAACATGAAGCGCTCATGGTAGTGGCGGAATTTCCCGCTCGACGCCGCGCGGATAAGGTCCGTGTAGGTGACTTGGTCGTTCGCGCCCGAGGCCTTTGCGATCTCCTGGCGTTGCGGCCACTCGACCTCGACCGGGGCGACCGCGAGAAACAGCGGGCCGGGAAAATGGCCCTTCGATCCGATGCCCGACTGCGCCACCGCCTCCTCGGCCGCCATATCGGCAAGCCGGCCGGCCAGCGCCGGGGAGGTGAGGGGCTCGACCGGCACGAAGTCGACCGTGCCGGCGATGCGGGTCTTCAGGCCATCGGTCGGAAAGCGGGTGATCGCGCGAATGCCCGACTGGCCGGCGGTGAGCTTTTCCCAATTGTCCTGCTTGCCGGCGCCGAGCGAGGTGACGACACCCATGCCGGTCACCACGACCACCGGCCGGCCCGACTTGTCGCGAACGGATGCCATTCGTCATCTCCTCGATTTCGTGTGAGGTGAGCACGGTGCTTGCGCTCCCTCTCCCCCTGAAGGGGGAGAGGGAGCGCAGGCGCTTTACTCACCTCACATGCGATCCCCGCCCGACGGTCGGGAGAAGGGGAACCGTCACACCACCGCCTCGACCAGCGCCAGGCCTTCGCCGCGCCAATGGCCGACGCCGGTCACCACCGCCTGGCTGAGCGCGCCGTCCATCGGCCGCTCGAAGCCGGCTCCGTCGCTCGGCGGAAACAGTTTACCCCGGTTCACCGCCAGCGCCGCAAGCGCGACGTTCATCACCATTTGCGGCTCGATGCCATGCCCGACCAGGGTGCCGGTCGCGCGCACCGGCAGCTCCGCATGGGCCGCGAGGAATTCCTTCTCCTCGGCGGTCGCCGGTGCGGCGCCGGTCGCGCCCGAGATGACGGCCGCCGCGTCGGCGCGCAGCGTGCCGGCGATGCGCGGCCAGAGCCGTGCGAGCCCATCCTTGATCGCGCCCGGCTCGTTGCGCCGGGCATAGCCGGCCGCGACCGCGGCGAGCCGCGCGATCGGAGTTGCGCCGCGCGCCTGCGCGTGCGCCTTGCTTTCGAGCACCAGGAAGGCGCCGAGCGAGCCGACCGCAAAGCCCGGGCTCGCCTCGCGCTCCCACACCGGGCGAAACTCGCCCTTGAGGCAATAGCCGCCGAACTCGTAGAGCATCACCACGTCGGAGCGCTCGCCGTTGTAGGAGCCGCCGACCAGTGCGATCTCGCTCTGCCCGGCCGCGACGCGCGCGAGCGCGATCTGCAGCGCGTCGACGCCGGCGAGCTCCTCGCCCATGAAGGTGCGCGAGGAGCCGGTAACGCCGTGCACGATCGAGATGTTGCCGGCGAGCAGGTTGGAGAGCTGGGCGAGAAACAGCGTCGGCCGCAGGTCGCTCATCAGCCGCTCGTTGAGGAAGCGGTCGGCGTTGTCGGCCTTGGGCAGCGCGGTCAGGATCGCGCTGTCGACTGCCTCGTCGCGCTCGCCGCCGCCCGCCGCGACGATCATGTCCATGCGGCCGAGCAGATCCTTGTTGCCCTTGGCGCCCGCGCTGTCGAGCGCGAGCCCGGCCGCGTAGGTGCCGATGCGTTGCCACGGCTCCATCTGCCGCTGGTCGCCCTTCTTCGGGATCTGCTTGTCGAAGTCGATCGGCGCGAGCGGATGCACGATGTAGGGCGCGAAGGTCTCGGTGTCGATCACGCGCTTGCGTTCGGCAAAGCCCTGCCAGTGCGCGTCGAGCCCTTCGCCCAGGCACGACACGATGCCGATCCCGGTAATCCAGGCCTCGCGCGGCGCCGGCTTGCCCTCAGCCATGGGCGAGCGCCCCTTTGGGGAAGCCGATCCGGGTCGCCATCTCCTCCATGTTGGCGCGCAGCCGTGGGTCGGGGAACGGCATGACGCGCAGCGTCAGCTCGGCCTCGCAGGTGGTCTTGCCGGCGACGCTGACCGAGGCTTTCGTCATCGCGTAGCCCGAGCCGTCGTGCGTGAGCTTGGCGGTGATCGACAGGAGCTGGCCCGGAATCACGAAGGAGCGGAGCTTCGCCTCCTTGACGGCGGCGAGGAACGGCATGCGCTCGAACTTGGTCGCCGCGATGACGAGCCAGCCCGAGGTCTGCGCCATCGCCTCGATCAGGAGCACTCCCGGCATCAGCGGGTGGCCGGGAAAATGCCCCTCGAAGATCGTGCTCTCGTGCGGCACCTGGGCGTCGACGCGGATCGTCCGCCCATCGAGATCGAGGTCGACGATACGGTCGATGAGTTGAAAATACTCGATCCGCATGACAGGGGCGGGGCGATCACGCTCCCTTGGCTGCGACCAGGCCGTCGATGCGGGCGCACAGGTTCTTGAGGACAAAATACTGCTCGGTGGTCGCCTTGCCGTCGTTGACTTCCTGCGTCCACTGCTCGAGCGGCAGCTTGATGCCGAACGCCTTGTCGATCGCGAACGCGATGTCGAGGAAGTCGAGGCTGTCGATGCCGAGATCGTCGATCGCGTGGCTGTCCGGGGTGATCTTCTCGCGCGGGATGTCGCACGTTTCCGCGATGATATTGGCGACGGTGTCGAAGGTCGTGGACATCATCAACTCTCTGGAAATTCTCAGGCTTTGCCCAGCGCGCCGAGGGAGGCGCGCAATCCCCCGGCCGGGCCTGGCGGCCCGTTGAACGGAACGGTTCGCGTGCCCGCCCGTATAGCCAAGTGGACGCATGAGCGCAATGCCGCGCTCGCGCATGCCGGTGCGCGGCGTGACCCCGCCGGGCGTCTGGGCGCAAGCGCAAGGCTCTGAGTGGGCTGGCGATTTCGCCATCATCCGGCACCGGCCGCAACCCACCGCCGCCCATCGCGCGCGCGGACCCGGCGTCAGCGTCCCCGGCGCCGGCGCTACGCCCGCGTCAATGCTTGCACAGGCCGCTCTTGAGTTCCCAGCCGTCGGCGTTGCGGGCGACCGCGACGATGTCGAAAAAGAGCCGCTCGGTCGGATCGCTCTTCGAGATGAACGTGACCTCGCACAGATATTTGTCGACGCCGTCGTCGTGGCACTTGGCCTGCAGCACCTGCAAGCTCTTGTCGTGCAGTTTGCTGCCGGCGGCCTCCTCGCGATCGTAGGCGGTTTGGATGACCGAGACGCCGGGCGTCGCGTTGCACGACAGCGCGACCAGCGCGCAAATCCATTGAGCGGCCTGCCACATCGTTCTTCCCCTGTGACGCCAGCGGACTGGCGGACGTTCCTCGAATGCCCCCCCGCGATGCGCACGCGTGCGATCTCGACGGTAGCGCATTTCGCGCCCCGGCGATGCACGCGACATTTGTTGCAGTGAGTGCTTTTTTACCGTTGTGCGCGCTTAAATTGTTATAACATGTTAGGCACTGTCAAGTGCTCACTAGCATGTTAGTATCGGTTGCGTAGCCAGGGTGGCGGGGCCTGCTGACGGCCCTTCGACCGGAAATTTGTGATGTCTCGGCCGCTCAGGTTTGGCGGCCGCCGTGCTGGAAATTTGTGGTGCCGCGGCCGTCCGGGTTTGGCGGTCTCTTCGACTGGAATTGCGCGTGTCTTCGCCGCCCGGCTGACGCATCGTTGCGCCGATGGATCGGCGCAGCCGGCCTCGCGGCCGGATTGGGGCTCGGACTGGGGACGGCGCTCGCCGATACGCTCGCCGAGCCTCCGGTGTTCACGAGCCAGAACGGCGTGCTCGACATCATGATGGTGGCGATCCCGCAGCCGATCCCGACCATCTCGTTCACGCCGCCGAGCAGCCACTCGGTCATCCATCCGACCGGATGGGTCTACCAAATTTTGTCCGCGGCCGGCGTCCGGGCTGAGCTGCCCCGCCGGCAGCCCCACCGTGTCGCCCTATGGCGGCACGCACCTCGCGCTGGAGCCCGGCGACACGCTGAAGATCCGCTTCGTCAACCGTCTGCCGAAGGTCGATCCCGACAAGTTGCGCCACGTGGTCGGTCCGGGCGAAGCCAATCTTTTCCTCAATCCGACGAACCTGCACACGCATGGCTTGCTGACGCCCGCGCGCGCCGCGACCAAGAGCGATCCGACGTTCGGCGATTTCGTCTACGTGCAGATCTACAACTCGACCAATGGCGTCCCGGTGCCGCAGACGACGCACCAGCACGGTCCGATCGTGAT
>Ga0335081_10018076_pt1 | contig 11404 bp, 7 predicted proteins | sample Lox_Sample_35_FD_206713 | JGI IMG/M metagenome (GOLD analysis project Ga0335081, IMG submission 206713) | Soil microbial communities from Loxahatchee National Wildlife Refuge, Florida, United States - Lox_Sample_3.5 | ecosystem: Environmental > Terrestrial > Soil > Wetlands | place: USA: Florida... | reverse complement strand
TGGCCGGATCCCACAGCCGGACCGTCCCGTCGGCGTCCACGCTGGCCAGCAGCTTGCCGTCCGGGCTAAACGCCACCCCGGCCACGCCGCTGTCGGGACCGGTGGCCTGAATCGCGCCGGCGGGCTGGCCGGTGGCCGGATCCCACAGCCGCACCGTCCCGTCTCCGTCCGCGCTGGCCAGCAGCTTGCCGTCCGGGCTGAACGCCACCCCGGCCACGCCAGCCACGCCAACCTGGATCGTGCGGACGAGCTGGCCGGTGGCCGGATCCCACAGCCGCACCGTCCCGTCTCCGTCCGCGCTGGCCAGCAGCTTGCTGTTCGGACTGAACGCCACCCCGGCCACGCCAGCGACAAGGCCAGCCGGACGGCCGGTGTCGGCCTGGATCGTGCGGACGTCCTGGCCGGTGGCCGGATCCCACAGCTGTACCGTCCCGTCGCCGTCCGCGCTGGCCAGCAGCTTGCCGTCCGGGCTGAACGCCACCCCGTTAACACCGACACTGGAGCCGGTGGTGTCCGCCTCGATGGTGCGGACGTCCTGGCCGGTGGCCGGATCCCACAGCCGGACCGTCCCGTCGCCGTCCGCGCTGGCCAGCAGCTTGCCGTCCGGGCTGAACGCCACCTCGGCCACGTTGGCAAACGGGCTGGTGTCTGCGGCGATTATGCGGACGCGCTGGCCGGTGGCCGGATCCCACAACCGCACCGTGCCGTCAGCGCCGGCGCTGGCCAGCAGCTTGCCGTCCGGGCTGAACGCCACCCCGTTCACGTTTTCGCCTGGGCCGCCGATGGCTGCTTTGATTGTTCGGACCCCCTGGCCGGTGGCCGGATCCCACAACCGTACCGTGCCGTCGGCGTCCGCGCTGGCCAGCGGCTTGCCGTCCGGGCTGAACGCCACCCCGTACACGCTGGACGGGTCGGCAGGCAGGAAGCCGTCTTGCTGTTGCTCGGTCAGCAGGGTCGTCATGACGGAGCCGGCTTGGCCGGTAGGGAAGACCCGCCAGGCAGCGACGGCGAGCCGCCGCGCCGTCACGGGATCGGTCGGGTCGATGGCGAGACTGTCGGCGGCGAGCTGGCGAGATAGGGCGATGGCATGCTGCCGGGTAGCGTTAGCGGCCTGCCGGGTAGCGTTAGCGGCGTTGTACGCGGCGATCCCGCCGGCGGTGACGGCGGCCAGGGTAAGGGCCAGGAGCCCGGCGGTCACCGCGTGCCGCCGGCGCACGGTGCGGCGGTGAGCGCGGTCGCTGGCGTGCAGGAAATCGCGCTCGGCCTGGCTGAGCGGCGGGTTGCGCGCGGGATCGGCCCCGATCCGGGCGGCGGCCCCGGCGGCGGTCTCCAGCAGGCTGCCGCTGTACAGGTAGGACGGGTCGCGGGAGTCACGCTCCCACTCGGCCGCCACGTTCCGCAGCCGGGTGCGGACGATCCGGTCAGCGTGGGTCTCGGCCAGCCACGTGTCGCGCAGCAACGGCCACGCGGTCAGCAGCACCTCGTGGCTGACCTCCACGCTGTCGGCCGCCAGGGTCAGCAGCCGCTCGGCCGCGAAGGCCTCCAGGACCGCCTCCACATCATGCACCTCGGCTGGACTCTTGCCGTCTGTCAGCTCGGCCCTGGTCGCGCGGTCGGCGGTGTCCATGCCTTCGCTGCTGGCGGCGGTCAGCCTCGGGAATATCTGCCGGGCCGCCGCCTGTTGGCCAGGGCTCAGATGGTCGTAGGCCCGCTGGGCGCTGTCAGCGATGGCCCCTTCGATGCCGCCGGCCCGTTCATAGTCGGCCAGCGTGAGCGGCTGGCCGGCCCGGGACCGCCAGGCCTGGTCCAGGGCGTGCGACAACAACGCCAGCACCCCGGCACCCAGCGCCCCGGGATGGCGGGTACGCACGTCGGCCAGCAGCATTTCGACCAGGTCCTCGTCGACCCGAGACCCTGCCGCCTTGGCCGGTTCGGTGACAGCCAGGCGCAACTGCCGCTCGGTCATCGCCGTCACCAGGTAGCGGTCCTGGACCGCGCCGGCCAGCTGCGGGTAATCGGCACAGCGGGCCTCAAAATCAGCGCGGACCCCCAGTACCACCAGCGCCGCGGGCCCGTGATCGGACTCGCGCCCGATGCCAGCGGCCGCGGCCAGGGCCGTGATGAACGTCCGGCGCTGCTCCTCATCCGCGCACTGGGTGAACAGCTGCTCAAACTGATCGACCACCAACAGCAGCCGCGGCGGCTCCTGCAGCTGGGCGGCAGCCAGGTCGCTCAGATCCCGTCCCGGCCCAGGGGGCGGCGCCAAGGCGGCCTGACGGACGGTGAGCGCGAACCCGTCCGGGTCGGCGTCCAGCCCGCGCCGTACCGCCGCCGCATCCGCGCCGGCCAGCACCGCCACCCGCAACGCCAGCTCGTCCAGCGGCGTCCGGCCCGGAGTGAACACCAGGCACGACCACGACGCCGCCCCCGGCACCGACGCCAATCCGGCCCCCCGGATCCGCGGCAGCACCCCCGCTTGCAGCAGCGATGACTTGCCCGCGCCCGAGACACCTGACACCACCAGCAGGCCCGCGCCCTCCAGATGCCGCGACATCCGCTCCAGCAGCTCGGTGGCGGCCGCTTCCCGGCCGAAGAAGAACGCCGCGTCCTGCTCCTCGAACGCAGCCAGTCCCCGGTACGGGGAATCGATCACCCCCGAGACGCTGACCAGCGGCGGCGGCGCCACCCCGTCGGTCCAGGTCAGCCTGTTGTAGGTGTAGATGATCTGGGTGTTGCCCTCACCGACCTGCACACCCAAGCCGCCCCGGGCATCAACGGCATACCTGCCATCCGCCCCGGCCTGCGCCTGGACGGGACCTGCGCCCTCTGCTGGCTGAGAACTCACCGGCACCCCCGGCCATCAGCAACCAGCAGCGCCCTAGCCGTCCGCCAGGGTATTGAACACGTTGTCCTGCCGGTTGTGATCTCCGATCTGCACCCCCCGCGCCTCCCGCACGTCGACCGTGTACTTTCCCGCCCGGCCGCCGGCGTCGCCGATCAGGTCCAATAGCGCTTTCGCCGCGGCAACCAGGTCACGGTCACTATCGGCTCCAGCCTCGGCCAGCTCCGCCATAAGCGGCGCTTGCCAGGTTTCTGGGGACTGCTCATGCTTGGCAATCATCAACTCGGCGGCCGGCCCGCTGCCAAGCCGCTTTCTCACCAGAACCTTCAGGCCTGCGTAGGCATCCCTCACCATCGACGACACGGTGTCCTGAACGCCCAGGGCTGCGCCTGCCGCCAGAGCAGTCACGATTAGCGTGATCGGATCCATCCTGCCACCCCATTCACGCGCAGTAATGCCATCACACTACGGCAACCCGCCACGGATTGACAGCATAGGAGACATATAAGAATCGAGGGCACGTCCTCCAGCAGGTAGCTCCTCACATCGCCCGCTCCGCAGACCGGCCTACTGCGGTTTGCATAAGCGCCAGAAACAGATTATGTACCCGCGGGCAACCCGCTCGGTCCGCACACCCCCGTCCGCGCTGCTCAGGCAATCCCATTTACCTTTGGCGCATAACAATTCTTCCCCAATCCCGCACCACGTTTAGACTGCCTCAAATTAGGCACCGTCCCACAGGACAGCGCATAATATGCGAATAGTAACGTACTCATTTCGGCATGAGGATATGCCGGGGTCCACACTTGGAACCGGCGTACCCGGCGGCAGAGCGTCGAGCACTGGTATACCGTGCCGGATATGGACTGGAAGATCGAACTGGTGGCCATGCCGGTGACCGACGTCGACCGCGCCAAGGCGTTCTACGTGGAGCAGGCCGGCTTCCACGCTGACCACGATCATCGGGTGAACGACGCGCTGCGGTTCGTGCAGCTGACCCCGCCGGGGTCGGCCTGCTCCATCGTGCTGGGCACCGGGATCACCCAGATGCCGCCTGGCTCGCAAAAGGGCGTGCAGTGCGTGGTGGCCGACGTGGAGGCCGCCCGGCGAGAACTACTTGCGCGCGGCGTAGAAGCCAGCGACGTCGACGTCCAGCCGTGGGGCTCGTTCGTCACCTTCAGCGACCCCGATGGCAACACCTGGGCATTGCAGCAACCGCCGCCGCGACCGTAGAACCCCATCCCGGAGCTCAAGCACGGCGCAGGCCAGCCTGCGCCAGCCAGGAGGCCGGGCCGATCATCGGCACGGCCTCCCGGTTGGCGCGAATCGCGGCAGATGCGGATGTAGAGCGGCCCTCGTCGGGAGCGGCTGACAAGCCTGCGCCGAGAGCGGGAAGAGGCGCTCTGCTGGGAACGTTTACGGCCGTCTCTGGATTGGGCGCCGCCGTCACTTCATAATGGTGCCGAAGGCGGATACTGGCTCCGCTCCTGGGGCCGAGGCCGATAATCCGGTGTCATCTGGGAACCCAGCGAAAGCTTCTGCTTCGGCCCTTCGCCCGATCACCTGCGAAGGGAAGGAAATGCCAATGAGCACAGAGCGACAGGTGATGCAGGAGTACCTCGACGCGCTCGTCAAGCGTGCAGACTTCCCGAGCTACTTCACCGAGGACGTCGTCGCCACGTTCGAGGGGACCGGCCAGCGGGCCGACGGCCGGGAGGCCGCCGGTCAGCTAATCCGGTACGTGCATGAGGGCGCGTTCGATGCGCGGATGGAGCTGAAAAACCTGCTGGCCGATGACGGCAAGGCAGCAATCGAGGCGGACTTCGTCGGCACCCACACCGGCGAGTTCGCCGGAATCCAGCCCACGGGCCGGGCCGTCCGGGTCCCCTACTCGGTGGTCTACGACCTGCGCGGTGACCAGCTCAGCGCGCTGCGCATCTACTTCCCGATGAGCATGCTCATCGAACAGCTCACGAACTGAGCCCGCCCGGCTATCCCCGCCGGGGCATGCTCCGAGCTCGGAGTAGAACGACCCTGATTCAGCCGCGCCCGCAGCGGCAGAAGAGTAAACCGCAGGTCTGCTTTTCCGTTGCCTTCCGCTTATGATCGCGGACAATAAGCTACGACCGGGATGATGCGATAGGTTGCCTTCCTCACCACAAATGCTTGCGGCTGGCTTCAGCCGAGGAGAGTTGCTACCGCTATGGCGACAAGCCAGCCTTGTTCGCCGCCCGGCTGGAAAATTGCCCACCTGAAAGCGGCGCCCAGTGTGATCGATCTCCGGATCACGCGGGAGGGAATAGTCACGGATTCGAGGGACGGCGGGGTACGGTCACCGTGGCGGGGCCGCGCAAACCCGCGATGCTATCCGAAAACGGTGCAGATCATCTCAAGTCAGGGCGTAAGGGATCATGTAAGGGGCTGACTTTCTCCCAGGCGTTCTCTCCTAAGAAGATGGCGAATATAGGCAATCTCCGGTTTATCGCCGGATCGGGCGGTCTAGTCAGAGATACTCGCTCGTGGCAGGATTGTATCGTCTCGCAAGCTTTCGCGATGTCCGTGGGGGGATCGATGAAAAAGATCTTCGTCAGATCGAGAGGCCTAGTGGTAATCGTCGCCCTGGTGATGATCGCCGCAATGTCTACTGTAACCACGGCCCATGCGGCCTCGTCGCAGACTGGCGGGGCGGCTTCTCGCAGTCCGGCCGCATCTGCCTCGTCCACCGGGCAATGCAACTTCGTGCCCGTCCTAACGTGCCAGAGTACGGATCCCATCGTGGCACTCAATATCTACTACTACGGAGGCTCGGCTGACTGTACCTTCGTCTGGGACGTCGACTGGGGAGACGGACACACTACATCGAACCTTGAGGTGGTCGGGCCGGCTAACGGCTACCGTCTCCTGGCACAGCACACCTATCTGGCGACAGAGTCTTACACGATCGCAGTCACCGGCCTGGTGACGATCGGGAACTGCGTAGCAAATGCTTTCACCGCTACGTTCACGTTGCAGGCCTCGCCTCCGCCCCCCTCCCACATGTCCGGCAAAGCCTGCGTATTCAACGCGCCGAAAGGCGGTTTCACCGTAACTGTCGGCGGCGAGCACATTTCCGGGCATGTCGGGTGGGCCTATCTGGCAGACCCTGCCTCCGGTATATGGGAATACGGTGCGAACGAAGGCCCGATTAACCTGAACCCAAAGCATTTTAACGACACCAGCAGAACGTGGCACGCCCAGGGTACCTGGGCCGACGTACTGACCGCCTTCAAGGAGGCTTTGCCCAGATCAGGCAGGAACAAGGGCTATTACCACCCGGCCAAATATTACGCGAGTTACCGCTGCGTTTCCACCACAGTCAGCCATCCTGCCGCTGCACTCAGCATAGTCAAGACGCAGGCCGGCGAGGTGTACTCGATCCCGGATTACGACTGCCTGGCCCAGGTAGTTGAAGTGCTGGCCACTTATGGGGCACCCATCAGCGAGCACGCGTATTTGCTAAACCCCTATTACTGGGTGCCGAACCACTACTACGAGAGCGGGTACATGTCAAAGTTTGGTTCGAAGAAACCGGTCTAAAGATCTTTAACGGCGGAGGTCGCTTGTTCTAGTTCCGGTGGCGCACGTCCGCTATTAGAACTGCTACCATCTTGGCAAGAGAATTCGTTAGCTTGTCGAAGAAGTGTGGATAGCAAAGAGGCCGCATAGCACAAGAGTATGCGTGCGCGCCACTTACTCTCATCGCATGAGCGCAGCGCGAGGCGCGGGCCTTGGACTGCCTGACCGGGCGTGCTTAGGCATGCCTCCCACGGCTGACATACGTATCGGGAATCATCCCGGGCGGCGCCGCCACGACAGGTTCGACGGTCACCGCGGTGCCGTAGGCGGCGATCTCGGACATAATGCCGCCGATCTCGTTGCAGTCGAAGCGCATCGCGACCACAGCGTTGGCGCCCCGCATCCGTGCCTCGCGCCACAACCGCTCGCGGGCCTGGTTGCGGCTGTCGCTCAGCAGCTTGGTGTATCCGGCAACCTCTCCCCCCGCCAACGTCCTGAACTGCGCACCCAGGTTGCTGAAGTAATGGCGGGCCCGCACGATCAGCCCGAACACGTCGCCATGGACCTGAGTAATCCGGTAGCCGGGAATCTCGTTAGTGGTCACGATCAGGACCGGCTGTGTATCGCCGACCTGCTCGGCCTGCCGCCGCCCGGCGAACTCCAGCCCATGGCTGACCATGTCGACGGCAAGGTCGGCCACGGTCGCGGTGGCTGGGTCGTTCCGCCTGGTGTAGCCGCGGTTAGGCGCTCGGCACCACGTGCAATTCCACGGCTCGTGCTGCCGCTGCATCGAGCTGACATGGCTAACCACTCCGCATGCCGAGCAGCGCCGCAGGTTGTACGACAACCCACATGGACAGTCCCACGAGGTCGCATCAGGACTCGACACTTTGCTGATGATCAGGCACTTCGGGCACTGGACCCGGATAGCGTTCTGCTCCATCCCTGCATGCTGCCATGCCAGCCGCGAGGATGCCTCATACTCAAGACACCCACCACAGGACAGCCCAGCGCGGTAGCGATCCCATCGTCATCGATCGCTCCCGCCTCTGATGAATTTCATCGCGGCATGAGAGTGAGCTCAAGCAATCCAAACCTGGCAGTTGGGCAAGAACTTGGCATCCTTTCAGCCAAGATTTGCCCTTTATCTTGCTGGTCAGCCGGCGTTTACGACAGGTGATTCGAGTTCGGCATGCGCCTGCGGGAGGTACATCCAGGCGTTAATGGTTTCTTTTTTAACTTGACAACTCACATGTTGGCCGGCAGCAGGAATGATATGTCCTGGGTTGGGCTGGATGAAAGTGTCGTAGACATGGGTAGAGGTGATGAATCCGAGGTCGGCTCCGGTCTCGCTGAGATGTTGTCTGAGCACAGGGGCGTCCAAAAACCGGGCCGTGTCGATAATGGCTCGTCCGTTGACGCCATGGGCATCGGCATCCACCGGGCCTACCTGAAGCGCCACCCTCATTTGGAGGCGGGTTGCCAGGGTGGCTGTGCTGTTATACTCGCGCAAGAGGATAACTAGCCGACCAACGATTCGATTGACGATTGAATTGGTCCGCACGGGCGGAGGCATGACAAGGAGAATACCGTCACCGCGGTCTTCCTGATGATAGTCATGCTGCCGGAAATCAGCGTTCTCGAACGTACCTTGCATGAGCTTATAAAGGACTTCCCGTATCGTCCCGCGGTCTTTGTCATTACGCGCGCGAGCACCGAAATCTGCAATGTCGATGAGTACGATCGTACAATTCTGTCCGCTCCATGAGCTGTTCGGACGCATGGCGCTGGTGGTCATATTCTCGTCTATGAGGGCAGCTTGAAGCCGATTCTCGGTGAGCCGATCATAGATTTGGGTTTCTATAATGGTCAGGATACGCGGATGGCGTTCTATGAAAGCTGTGAACTTGGCAGTTGGTATCTCATAGACAGTGACGATCTCTAGAGCAATGATCGTAGCCGATCGCTCGGTTACTCGGAATGCGGCCCGTTCACCGATAATGTCTCCGGCGCGACGGATCGCAATCAACTGCTGCCCGTTGGATGATTCGACGCAGACCTTGGTCCTCCCGGATCGAATTATGATGACGTGATCGGCGCGCTGGCCCTCGCGGCACAAGATTTCATCTGGCAGAAACGTCCGCTCGACGGCCGAGGCGGCGAGGTCGGTTTGCTCGTCATGCGTTAGCAGTTCCCAGAACCTGCCGTTGCAAGCCTTCGATGTCACTGGGACGAGAGCCGACTCATCGCAGAGCTGAGCTGGCCTTCTTCGGAGGCCAGCCAGCCAGCCGCCGGTAGCTACGTACACGACTCGCGTTGCGAGGTCTAGCCAGCGATTAGCCATATCCTGCTCAGCGGCGCTATGGATCGCTTTGTAAATGCACCACACTACGAGTGCCAGAATGATCGGGATGGTGATCGACACAGCGACCAACAGAACGCCGCTCGCAATTTCAACCGACTCGCTTAGGATGTGCGGCGGGTGGCTATTGATCAGCTTGAAGCTGTGGCGGCCGAGGACGAGGCCGCAAGCCAGGCAGCCTCCACCACCGGATGAGAGGGCCGTCAGCAAGAGGGACCGCCCGTGAGGCAGCTTTCGGCCAGACGATTCCTGTTCACTAGGTTCGCGACCCCGCGATGCCTCGTCCGACTCCTCTTCTGCGGAGAGGCCGGTCTCGCGCTTCTTTCCTATCGACACGTCACTCCTCCTCTAGACCGATCAACCTTTCGTGTCCTGTGACCAGGAACTAAGGGCTGGTAGAGGATCCGATATCCAGTAAGTTCCAGATTCAGGGGTTGCTCAGGCGCGGGTGGTACGGTTACGCATATCCGCGGCATCCCTATGGTTCGCACAGGCCGCAGGGGTGGGTATGCGAAGTTTGGGTTGGTGTTCCCATCGGCCCGGCTTGGCGCTCCGGCGTCGAGACTGTTGTGTTGGACTGAGGACACCCTCGGCCGGAGCGACGCCAGCTACTGTTGGCTGCGTATGACGGCCGTCACGGCATTCGAGCTACTCAGAGACAGTCCCTTCAGGCACGGCGTTCGCTGGATCGAGAGGCTGACTGAAACTTGCAGTGCTGCTTGCATCAGAGCCTTCCTTCTGCTCTGATAGTGAGCCATGAAATCGCGTTTCGCAAGTGCGGTTTTCAGTCGCTATCCGCCTATGCGTAACGCATCGTCTCATCTGGGGCACAGTACGTCACAAGCTCCATATTGGGGCCAGCGTGGCAAGTGAGACTAATCCGACGCTTCGGCGGCGGGAACTGGGATCCTTGCTCCGTCAGCTGCGTACCGAGCGAAGGCTGAGCATCGACGATGTTGCGGAACGCGCCATGTTCTCGGCGACGAAGCTCAGCCGACTAGAGACAGGACGGGTCGGCGCCAGCCCACGGGACATCCGCGATCTGTGCATCGTCTACGGGATAACCGACGGTGCCGAGCGCGAGCGGCTGATGGCCCTAGCGAGGGAAGGTAAGCAGCGCGCCTGGTGGCAGCAGTTCGGTCTCCCCTATGCGACCTATGTCGGCCTGGAGGCCGAGGCCACTTCAATCCGTGACTACAACCCGGACATCGTGCCAGGACTGCTTCAAGTTGAAGGCTACGCCCGCGCGATCTTCGAATCCGGCGATCCGCCCCTAGATCCCCTCACACTAGAAGGTCGTATCGAGGCCAGGATCAGGCGGCAGGCCCTGCTGACTCGGGAGGACGCGCCGCTGCTTTACTACATCGTCGATGAGGGAGCCCTGCGCCGCGCCATCGGCGGCCCTGTCGTCATGCGAGCCCAGCTGGCGCGGATCATAGAAGCCGCGAGCCTCCCTAAGGTCACCTTCCAGGTCATACCGTTCGAAGTCGGGGCGCACCCGGGACTGGACAGCAACTTCGTGATTCTCGAAATTGCTGGGCCCAGGGTGAACGATGTGGTCTATGTTGAAGGGGCTGCAGGCAACATCTACCTGGAGCACCCCACCGAACTGGAAAGATACAGGCGAATATTCTCCCGGCTGCAATCCATCGCGCTGGACCCAGAAGGTTCGGTTGCTATGGTCACGAGGATCGCGGCTGCCTACGAAGACAGCTAGAACTTCGTGAAAAAGTGCACAAAGACAGAATTTATCGACATGGCCGCGAAGATCAAACTTTGCGGCACATCCTTTCCCCTATCCACGACATAGGGGCCAGAGAGGACTAGAAAGAGAGTGAAAGCGGAAAGGATCGGGAAGATAACTCTGAGTGAAGAGGAGCGCGCGGGCCTCGCTTGGCTCAAGGCAGAATCTAGCAGCCACAACGGGCAGTGCGTTGAAATCGCCTCTACTGCCGGAAAGGTCGCCATACGAGATTCAAAGGATCCGGATGGGCCAATCCTCGTATATACGCCTGCGGAATTCCGAGCGTTCCTTGATGGAGCGCGCAATGGGGAATTTGATCGCTTCGCGCAATTTTCAGTTTGAATATGTGAGGTTGGACCAGAGGCGGGGGCCGCATAGCGGAGCTGCATGCGGCCTTCGTCTGAAGCTTGCCAATTCCCGTTCAGAACAGTGCCTAACGGGTTGATGATGGCAGCGATAGAAATACTAGTAAACTACTATTTGAATTCCAGGCCGTACGTCAGCCTAAGCTCTCTCCTTGAAGACGATCATTAGCCACTGAAGACCAGGGCGTACGCACTCATCTCGGCATGAGCGTGTGTCCGGGCACAACCGGCTGTGGGCGCCATGCCAATCGGCCCGATCCGTGTGACCGGCCGGTGGTTCCATCGATCTCATGAACGCACGATCAGACGGGAACTGATCGTCGCCCGGTCTGCTGGCGCACGTGAGCTGTACCTGGACGACCAGGCAGTACGCGCCGCTGCGCAAGCGGACCCTAGCGCTTTTGTCCGGCATGACGGCTTGCTGATGATCGATGACATCCAGCGGGCGCCAGAACTACTGCTGGCCATCAAGCGCGAGGTGGATCGTGATCCGCGCCCCGGCAGGTTCCTGCTGACAGGGTCGGCTCGCCTTCTGG
>Ga0335081_10018074_pt1 | contig 11404 bp, 9 predicted proteins | sample Lox_Sample_35_FD_206713 | JGI IMG/M metagenome (GOLD analysis project Ga0335081, IMG submission 206713) | Soil microbial communities from Loxahatchee National Wildlife Refuge, Florida, United States - Lox_Sample_3.5 | ecosystem: Environmental > Terrestrial > Soil > Wetlands | place: USA: Florida... | reverse complement strand
TGCGGATAGTCCGGCTCCAGGCGACCGTAGACCCGGCGGTAGGCAAGCTCGAGCTCGTCGACGAAGGCATCGATCACGACGTTCGTGGGATTGAACATAGCGAGGTCCCTCTCCGCCGGCACGCGCCCAGCAACCCCTCGAGATCGCGGCCGACTATAGCATTTATCGGCGGCGCCTTCCGGGCGCCAGCCACGTCGCCCTGAAATATGGCGAAAAATTAATCCATTCGCGATCCAGGGGTGGGGATCATCGCCGTGGCCGATGCCTATCATGATCACAGGATCAACAAGTTGCCCGAACAGGAGAGCTTTTCATGTCCATTCGCAAGGTGTTGCTCGCGGCCAGCGTCGCCGCCCTCTTGCCGCTCGCGGCGATGGCCCAGGGCGGCGGCGGTCATTGGCATCGCGGTCACGGCGGCGACCTCGCCTTCCTTGCCGGCGTCCAGCTGACCGATGCGCAGAAAGAGCAGGTCCATCAGCTCATGCACACGAGCTTCACGCAGATCAAACCCCTCATAGACCAGCTCCGCTCACTTCGTCAGCAGATCGGCGACCAGATGGCGAGCACTGGCAGCGTCGATCAGGCACAGCTGACCCCGCTCGTCCAGCAACTCGAGCAGGTGCGCGATCAGATCGATCAGCAACGTGTCGAGACCGCGCTGCAGGTACGCGCCTTGCTGACGTCGGAGCAGCTGGCGCAAGCCGCTCAGGCGCATCAGCAGCTGCAATCGCTTCATGCGCAGATCAAGAGCGTGCTGAGCCAGGGCAAGAGCGCACCGTCGGCACAGTAGCCCAGCCGATGCCACACGATGCGCCGTGGCGGGCTCCGGCCCGCCACGGCGCAAGCGTTGTCACACCTGGGATGCGCGGCCGGCCGCAGCGGCCGTCGCCCCGAGCAGGCTCGTCGTATCGCTCACCAGGCGTCCCAGCAACGGCGCCACCGCGCCGCCGCAAGCGCTCGCCAGCTCTGCGAGCGGCGCGTCGAATGCGGGCCGCGCCGCCGGGGACCGAGCTTGGCGCAGCGCCTCCGCCGCATCATCGAGCGCCGCCATCAGCAATCGCTGGAGATCGCCCCGCAGCTCCGGGGGCGCTGCCACGGTGCCGAGTTGCGCCGCAAGCGCGATGGTGTGGCGGCAGAGCCGGTGGAGATAGACGAGGAGAGCGAATCCCGCGGCGATGAGCGGCGTCTTGCGCGCCGGCTCGGCGAGCATGCGCTGAAACCCGGCATCGGCGTTCGCTACCGCGATCTCGGCCTGACGCCGCAAGGCGCGGATGTTTGTCTCGGCCTCCGGATCGGGCGCCGCCATCGCCGAGAGCGCGGCATCGAGATAGGCGCCGACGGCGCCGATCGCGGCGGCGAGGCGGTCGCGCAGTTGCTCGCGCTCCCACGCCGGCCAGAGCAGGTAGCCGGCAGCGAGCGCCAGCAGCGCGCCCGCCACGGTGTAGGCGAGGCGCTCGGCAAGATCGAACCAGGGATCGGCACTGCTCATGCCGATCAGCAGGATGATGAGCGGCGTCAGACACGTGATGCCGTAGCTGTAGCGCCTGCGGATCAGCAGGAAGGTCAAGAACAGCAAGAGCCCGATCGCTGCGTCGTAGAAGGCGGTGCCGTGCACCGACGTCAGCAGCACGCCCGCCAGCGCCGCGCCGATGATGGTCCCGAAGGTGCGCTCCAAGGCGCGCCTGACCGTGGCGCCATACTCCGGCTGCATGACGATGAGCGAGGTCATCGGCAGCCAGATACCGCGCGGCAGGCGGAAATAAGCGAGCATCGCCGTCTCGAGCGCGGTAACGCCCGCGACCCGCACCGCGTGGCGAAAGACGGCCGAGCGCGGCGTCAAATGCGTGCGCAGCGCGCCGATGACCGCGCCCTTGGGCAGGCCGTGGGCGAAGGGCAACTGCAGCAATTCCCAGGATCGCTGACGGCCCTCGAACAGCAGGCGTAGCGCCTCCTCGGCATTGTCGAGATGGCGCAGCGCCTGCGCCCAAGCGAGGAGATCGGCGCGGTCTTGCGCCGTGCCGGCCGCGGCGCGCGCGGTCTCGAAACGCCGGCGGAAATCGGCGAGCGGGAGATCTCCTTTGCCGTCAAGCAGCGCCTTCGCCACGGCGCGGCAGGCGGCCACGAGTTCGGCCATGGCGGCCGGGCGATCCGGCACCGGCGCCACTTCGGAGAGCGCGACGACGGCCGCGCCAATCCGCGCCGCCGCGTTGAGCAGCACCACAAGCTGGGCCATGGTGCGGCCGGGGCCGGCGGTGCCGGCGCGCATCGCGCCGATCGAGGCACGCGCCTGCTCCACCGCGTTGCGGGCGGCGTCATGGGCGGCGGCGATGCCCTGCTCGCGGCGCCGCCGCGCGACGACGCTCCCGTCTTCGGCGACGGCGATCGCCACCACCAACGCGGCCACCCCTTCCCAGGCACCGGCCGCTTCCTGCTCGAGGCGGCGATACGGCCGAAGCTGCCAAAAACTCAGCGCGACAACGATCGTCAAGAGCCCGCCCGCGCCATACCCGCCGGCCCAGGGAGCGGATGGCGCGCCGCTCGCTCCAACCTGAAGGCCGACGAGAAAGGCGACCGCGGTATTGATGCCGAGCGATGCGCCGCCCGGCCCGAGCGCGCGGATGAGGCCCGAGACGATGCCGATCGCCGCCATGACGAGGGCCGCAAGCCACCACTCCTCCCCGGCGACGCTGCCGAGAAGAAGCAAGGAGGGTCCGCCCAGCGCCTGAATGAGCATGCCGACGAAACGCGTCCGATAGGGCCCGCCGACATCGACCATCGAGGTGGCGAGCGCCCCCAGCACCGCCGGATAGGCGATCGCGCCGAGGCCGATATGGGGCAGCACCACGAGCGGCACGGCGGTCGCCATCGTGCCGCGCAGCGCGGTCGAGAGCGCGATGCGATTGGGTCCGCTCGCAAGGAGCTTGCGGAGACGATTGAGAAGCGCGCGCATGGCGGCACCATCATAGCCGCACGGGCGAGGGCCAATATGGCAATCACCGATCTGCGGTGAATCGACCCTCTCCCGCATCACGGGAAAGGGGTTATTGCGCGACCATTTCACCTCGCATCTTAACCGTGATTGCTTCTGCGTCCCGGGCGTCAAGGGCGAGCGCTGTGATCCCGGTCACAGCGCGACACGCGCGAAGCATCAATATGTACGCTGCTCGAATGGCGCGCCGTCGCGCCAGCTCCAGGGAGAGTTCGATGTCGGATCACCGCGCCGAGCTCGGGCGCGTGACAGAAGTGGTTCTGGTGGTGGCATTCCTCGCCCTCTCGACGGTCGCCTATGGCACGTTCTTCGTCGAGGCCGGGGACGTCATGACCGCGTCGGTTCCGGCGGACTCCACCGACTTTTATCGGGCCGGCGAGAACCCTTGGACCAGCGCGATCGTCACACCGACGCCGTCTCAGGAGCAGCTCGCCGGAAGGGCGCCGAGGCGGTCCCGCGGCGATCGCTAGCCAAGAGGCGCGCAGCCCCGGCACCGGCCGCGACGGAGCGCGACATCCGCTGACGGGAGGGCCGCGGTAGTCCGGCCTGCCCGGGCGATTTTGATGCAGCCAATCGGCGCAGCGGGGATGCGCGACGACGCGGCGATGCGGCGCTTTAGGAAGGCGACGCGGCACGCCCAAGACAGGGGCGTAGCACCGCGAAGACCCGCCGATCGGCGGCGGACGCTGACGGCCTCGGCAGGTCAAGGCAGGCTGGTTTCGCTGCGCGGCCCGGGCGGTTAGAATTCCGAGCCGCCAACGAGCCCGCGCGAGAGGCGCCATCATGAGCGACAAGATGATCTCCAGCGACGACCATCTCGATCTTGGCTATCTGCCGGCGGATCTCTGGACGAGCCGCATGGCGGCATCGCTCGGCGAGCGCGTGCCGCACATCGCAGAGCGAGGCGGCGACGCGGTCTGGGTCTGCGACGGCAAGGTCTGGGGAAGTTGGCGCGGCCGGCCGCGACAAGAGGGCCGCTCCAAGCCCAAGGGACCGGTCATCACCGCGCTCGACCGCGGCGGCCTCGAGGAGAGCGAGCGCCGGCCCGCCATTCCCGCGCTGCGCCTTGCCGACATGGACCGCGACGGCGTCGAAGCGCATGTCATGTATGGCCCGGTCTTCTCGATCCAGACCGAGGATCCGGAGCTGCGCGCCGAATGCTACCGCGTCTACAACGACTGGCTCGCGGAGTTCTGCGCGGCCGCGCCTCTGCGCCTCGTCGGCGTGCCGATGCTGCCGGAAATGCCGGCGGCGGCGCTCAACGAGCTCGAGCGGCTGGCCGCCAAGGGCTGGTGCCGGCAAGTCAATCTGCAGATCGCTAATGTCCGGCCGGGGCTCGACGATGCGGCCTGGGAGCCGCTTTGGCAGAGGCTCGAGGAGACCGGGCTCCTCCTCTCGTTTCATGTGACGGTTTTTGCGCCGCGGCCCGGCGATCCCGCGGCGGGCACGCCCGCCGGCGGCTTTGCCGCGACCAAGGCTTTCCTCGAGCAGTTCCTCGAGCCCTTCGTCGACCTCTTCGCCTGGGGCATCCTCGAGCGCCACCCGAAGCTCCGCATCGTCATGGCGGAGAGCGGCTTGGGTTGGCTGCCCTGGGTGGTGCAGGAACTCGACTATCGCCACGGGCGGCTCTGGGAGGCCAAGGACTTCTGGAATGAGAAGGGCGGCATACCGCTTACGCTCCGGCCGAGCGAGCTCTTCAAGCGCCAGATCTACGCCACCTTCCAGAACGATCCGGTGGCGCTGGCGCTGCTGCCCTTCTTCGGCGAGGAGCATGTGCTCTGGGCATCGGACTATCCGCATCCCGACAGCACCTGGCCCAACTCGCGCGCCGTCGTCGACCGTCAGATGCGCCACCTCGCGCCGGAGCTCCGCCGGAAGCTCACGCATGACAACGCGGTGGCACTTTATGGGCTCCAGTCTTAGCTCGCCCGGCGCCGCGCCAGCGAGCGCTCTCTTGCCGGACGAGGCGTCCTACGATTTCATCGTCACCGGCGCCGGCTCCGCCGGCTGCGCCGTCGCCGGGCGCCTGAGCGAGGACGGCCGTTTCCGCGTGCTGCTGCTGGAGGCGGGGCCGCGCGACACCAACCTGTGGATCCACATTCCGCTGGGGTATCACAAGACCTTCATCAATCCGCGCGTCAACTGGATGTTCGACAGCGAGCCCGAGCCCGAGCTCAACAACCGCGTGCTCTACCAGCCGCGCGGCAAGGTGCTGGGCGGCACCAGCTCGATCAACGGCATGGTCTATATGCGCGGCAACGCCGCCGACTACGACGAGTGGCGCCAGCGCGGCTGCGAGGGCTGGGACTATGAATCGGTCCTGCCCTATTTCAAGCGGGCGGAGGATCAGGAGCGCGGCGCGGACGAATATCACGGCGTCGGCGGGCCGCTCAAGGTCAGCGACCATCGCTGGCAGCCGAGCCTGGCGCGCGCCATGCACGACGCCGCCGTCGAGGCCGGCATCCCGGCCAATCCCGACTTCAACGGCGCGACCCAGGAAGGCGTCGGCTATTACCAGACCACGATCGGCAACGCGCGGCGATGGTCGAGCGCCAAGGCCTATCTGAGCGGCGCGCGACGGCGCCCGAACCTCACCGTCGTCACTGCGGCGCATGCGACGCGCGTGCTCATCGAGGAGAGCCGCGCCGTCGGCGTCGAATACCGGACGCCGGCGGGCCTCACCACGGCGCGTGCGCGGCGCGAGGTCATCGTCTCGGGCGGCGTCTATGGCTCGCCGCAGCTCCTGATGCTCTCGGGCCTCGGGCCGGCAGCGCATCTCCGCCAGCACGGCATCGCCGTCATTCGTGACATGCCCGGCGTCGGCTCCCATCTCCAGGACCATTTCAATACTTATGTTGCCTATCGCTGCGCAGAGCCGGTGACGATGAACGACCTGGTGCTGAGCTTCCGGCACCGCCTCGGCGCGGCGGCGCAATATGCGCTCGGCCGCACCGGGCCGCTCGCGAGCATGGGTCTCTATGTCGGCGCCCTCGTCCGCAGCGACCAGCGCCTCGTGCGGCCCGATCTGCAGATCAACATGTTCGCCTGGGCGGTGAAGGAGCGGACGCGCGCCGCGATCGTGCCGCAGCCCTTCTCGGCCTTCGGCTTGAGCCCCGTGCATTTGAAGCCCGAGGGCCGCGGCACCGTGCGGCTCAAATCTCCCGATCCGCTGGCGGCGCCGGAGATTCGCTTCAACTTCCTCAAAAGCGCCTATGACTTCGCGGCCCTCATTCACGGCATCGGCGTCTGCCGCGAGATCGCGCGGCAGCCGGCGCTCCGGCCTTTCGTCGTCGAGGAAATCCTGCCGGGGCCGCAGGTCACGAGCGAGGCGGACCTCAAGGCGGATATCCGCGCGCGCGGCGTCTCCAATTTGCACCCCGTCGGCACTTGCCGCATGGGCCGCGAGACGGACGCGGTCGTCGACCCTCAGCTCCGCGTCCACGGCATCGCCGCGCTTCGCGTCGCCGACGCTTCGATCATGCCCGCCATCGTCGCCGGCAACACCAACGCCCCGGCGATCATGATCGGCGAGAAATGCGCCGACATGGTCCGCGCGGCGGCGGGGTGATGCGATGCTTCCCTCACGCACCGACACGACCATCTGCTTTGCCCACGTCGCCTACCAGATGGAGCGGCGCTTTAACCGTCTCGGCACCGGCATCCGGAGCTTCGAGGTGCGCGATGCCGAGAGCCTCGAGCGCCGCATCGCCGAGGCGGATGTGCTGGTGGTGTCCGGCCTCTGGCGCGACGCGCTTCTGAAGCGCGCGCCGCGGCTCCGCTTCATCCAATCGATCGGCGCGGGGGTCGACCAGTTTCCGCGTGACGCGCTGGCGGCGCGCGGCATTCGTCTCGCCAGCGCGCGGGGCGTCAACGCGCGCGCCGTCTCGGAGCACGCGATGGCGCTGATCCTGGCGCTGGCGCGGAAACTGCCGGAGGCGCGCGACAACCAGCGGCAACGCTTCTGGCGCGGCATGATCGGCGATCCCGAGGCGCGCGAGGACGAGCTCGGCGGCAAGACCCTGGTGGTGGTGGGCCTGGGTGCGATCGGCGTGCGCTTGGCCGCGCTCGCCAAGGCCTTCGACATGCGGGTCATCGGCTTGCGCCGCAACGTCGCCGCGGGCGGCGGCGCCGCCGATCGGGTGCATGCGCTGGGCGAGCTCAAGTCGCTCTTGCCCGAGGCCGACGTGGTGGCGCTTGCCTGTCCCCTCGCGCCGGAGACCGAGAAGCTCATCGACGCCGAGGCGCTCGCCTGCATGAAACCTTCAGCCGTTCTGGTCAACGTGGCGCGCGGGCGCTGCGTCGACGAGGGTGCGCTCGTCGCGGCGCTCGCGGCCCGCCGCATCGCCGGCGCCGGCATCGACGTCACCGTCGAAGAGCCGCTCGCACCCGCCTCGCCGCTCTGGACGATGGCGAACGTGCTCCTGACCCCGCACACCGCCGGCGAGACGCGGCGCTACGAGGACAACGTGCTCGCCATTCTGATGGAAAATCTCGACCGCCTCTGGCAAGGCGGGACGACGCTCCGCAACCAGGTCGTGTGAGGCCGCACGCTCCTCCGATCGCTCAGTTGAGGCCGTAGAAGCCCATCGCTCCTCCCGCCATCACCTGATGCCTGGTCTCCGGCGAGACGCCTTCAAGGCGGTCCAGCATCATTTTCGGTGCGCCCGGGAAGAAGCCGTCGGGATGCGGGTAGTCGGTCGCCCACAGAATCTTGTGCGGCCCGATATAGTCGGCGAGCACCCTGATGCTGTTCTCCACCGGCTCGAACGAAATCCAGCAATTGCGCTGAAAAAGCTCGCTCGGCCGCGTCGTCAACCCGCTGTCGTTGAAACCCCGGTCGTCAAAATGCCGGTCCATCCGGTCGAGCCATGGAGCAATCCAACCGCCGCCGGACTCGAGGAATCCGATGCGGATCTTCGGATGGCGTTCGCATACGCCGCCCCAGATCACGCTCATGCAAGCCAGCATCATCTCCATCGTATGCGAGATGATGTGGCGCGCGCCGCGTCCTTCGAAACGATCGACGCCGACGGTGGGCATGCCGCCGCCCGCCCCTTCGTGAAAGCCGATGGAAAAATCTAGATCCTCCGCCGCGGCCCAGAACTGCTCGTAGACCGGATGATGAACCATCTTGTCGTTGTAGGGGTTCGGCCGAATGAAGCCGCCGCGCATACCCAGCTCCTTGCGCGCGAACGTCATCTCCCTGATCGCCAGATCGACGTCTTGGAGCGGCAGCATCGCCACCCCGAACAGGCGATCGGGATAGGGCTTGCAGTAATCGGCAAGCCAACGGTTGTAGGCGCGGCAGGTCGCGGCGGCGAGCGCCGGATCGTGGATCGCGCCCGAGAACAGGCCGAGACTGGGATAGAGAAAGGCGGCATCGATCCCGTCGGCATCCATATCGGGGATCCGTTTGTGCGGATCGAAGCCGCCGGGCCTGCCGTCCTTGTAGGCAAGCGTGTCGCCCTCGACGATCCCTTGGCGCGCGCCCACCGCGCCGATCCGCCCGATGCCCCGCTGCCCGTCGCCGACCGGGCGCTCCTCTATGATAAGGCGCTCCTTGCCGTTCTCGCCTTTCGCTATCCGCGGCGCCCGGGCGCGAAAAGCGGGGTCCATGTAATGATCCCAGAGATCGAGCGGCTCGAGAATGTGGCCGTCGGCGTCGATGACCCGATAAGCGCGTCCCATGGCTCAGCTCCCTTGAGTTAGAAAGCGCAGGCGTACGAACCGAACGAATGAACCTACCGAGGCGCGAGTGGCGGAAGGCCTTCTTCCTTGCGGATGTCGTTGATGATCTGCAGCACCCGCTCGCGGTAGGGGCGGTACTGCATGCCGAATTCCGATACCAGCCGGGTATTGTCGATGAGATAGTTGCCCGAGAGCTCCCGTCCGCCTGTGTCCTTGTCAAAGGTGATCCGCGCATCGGGCAGGTAGCCGCGCACGATGTCGGCGAGGTCGCCCAAGCTGATTGCGTGTCCGCCGGTGTTGTAGACGGCGTGTTGCGGCTTCTCGGTCATGATCACGCGAGCGAAGATCTCGGCGATCTCGTCGACATGGATGGGGCAGCGCATCGCGTCTCTGTAAGGGAATTTCACCGCCTTGCCGCGCGCCGGCTCGGTGATGCAGAACACATGATCGACGGATCCCACGATCTTGTCCGGCCCGGTAACATTGGCCGGTCGGATTGCCGTGATCTCCATGCCGTGCTTCTCGCGGTAGTCCTGCGCCTGCCACTCGTTGAAGATCTTGTGCGCCGCGTATTGCACGTGCCCGTGGCGAAAATCGTCCTCGGTCACCATGCGGTCGCCGTAGAACTTCTGTTCGCCGGTGACCGCCAGCGAGCTGGCATAGGCAACGCGGTTGCAGCCGAGGAGGCGCGCTGCCTCGAAGACGTTGTCCATGCCGAGGATGTTGAGCTTGAAGGCGACCCGCGGCGGATGCGTGCTGCCGAGCCAATAGGCGAGATTGATGACGCGCTGCGGCTTGGCGGCGGTCATCGCCGCCATCACGTCGTCGAACTGGCTGACATCGCCCCGCACCACTTTCACCCGATGGCCGAGATGGCCGAAATCGGCGGCCTGCAGGTTGATATCCATGCAGACAACCTCTTCGCCGCGTTGCGCCAGGAGCGGAACGAGCCGTCGCCCGATAAACCCGGTACCGCCGGCGATGAAAGTCGTCATAGCCGTCCCTCCCGATGCATTTGTTCTCTATTGAAGACAAGTGTTTTTGATTGAAGCGGCCGAGCGGCGCCTGTAGCATATCGCCGCAATCAGCGTCAATGCCTGCACAGCGACAGGGATGGGAGGACTGTGTCTAGGCGAGTTGCCGAGCGCGATAAGGACCCGCCGGAACTGATTACGGATTCCGGCCCGTCTCCGGTCACGCGGATTGGTCCGTTGGGAAAGCCGGTCGGCGCCGTTGTCGCCGCGGCAAAGGTTCTCCGGGCTCTCCATGCGTCCGAGCGCCCGCTCAACGCGAGCGAGGTCGCCCGCGCCGCGGGCCTCCATCGCGGCACGGCCTACAATATTCTGCGGACGCTGCAAGCCGCGGGCTTTGTCGGCTACGACGAGGCGACCCGCACCCACGCCGTCAGTTTGCACATTCTCGAGCTGGCGTACGGGGTATTGCGGCGCAGCGGGTTGATCGACATCGCGCGTCCGCTGATGCATGCAGTGTCCGATGCCCATGCCGTATCGGTTTACCTGTCCAAAGTGTTGCGGCCTTCATCGCTGCTGCTGTTGGATTGGGTTGGCGTCGCACGGCGTCCTGATCCGCACGTCACGGTCGGGCGGCAGTACCGCAGCCCCGGCGGTGCGTCGGGCGTCGTCATCGCCGCGTTCGGCGGCAACAGCGAACAGGAGTGGGAGACGGCGTTTTCGCAGGTCCACTGGTACGAGAAGCCCTCCTTTCGGGATTTCTTGACGCGGGTGAAAGAAGCGAAGCAATCCGGCTTCGCGGTGGATCGCGGGACGATGTTCCGCGGTGTCACGCTCGTGTCGGTGCCGATCTTGTCGCCCTCATGGGAGTTGTTGCTGATCCTTACGGCAGCGGGGCACTCGCATGATCTCGACGACGCAGCGGTGGGCGTGCTGAGCCGCGCGATGCAGTCCGCGGCGGGCCGACTCTCGGACAGCTTGCCGTTGCTGCGGCTCGGATAATCACCAGCCTTGGAGGAGACTGCACGCCGTTAAATGGCGCAGGCTTGGGCGCGATAGGACAAAACGACGGAGAGCGCAATGGATGTCGGCATGATGATGGTGTTCACCGGTTACGGCTGGGACGACTGCTCCGACGCGCAGGTCTGGGACGAGGAGATCCGGCTGGCGCGGCTTGCCGCAGATCTGGGCTTCGACTGTCTCTGGTCGGCCGAGCACCACTTCAATGACTATTCATTCGTGCCGGACAACCTCCAGCTGATGACCTATCTCGCCGCGCTCTGCCCCGACATCGACCTGGGCACGGCCGCCGTTATCCTGCCGTGGCACGATCCGCTGCGCGTTGCCGAGCAGGCGGCTGTGCTCGACATGCTGAGCAAGGGCCGACTGCGCCTCGGTTTCGGCCGCGGCCTGGCGCGCCGCGAGTTCGCCGCCTTCCGTCTCAGCATGGACGAGTCCCGCGAGCGCTTCGATGAAGCGGCGCCGATGATCGTCAATGCGCTGAAGACCGGGTTTATCGAGGGCGAGGGAAAGTTCTACAAGCAACCGCGCATCGCGATCCGGCCGCGGCCGATGCACTCGTTCGATGGCCGCATCTATGCCGTGGCATCGAGCGAAGACTCGATCAACTCGGCGGCGAAGCTCGGCGCCCATATCGTCATGTTCGCCGACCGGCCGTGGGAGCTGCGCCTGCCGGGTATCGATCGCGGCCGCGAGCTGCATCGCCAATACCACGGCACCGAGCCCCCGCGGATCA
>Ga0335081_10018073_pt1 | contig 11405 bp, 10 predicted proteins | sample Lox_Sample_35_FD_206713 | JGI IMG/M metagenome (GOLD analysis project Ga0335081, IMG submission 206713) | Soil microbial communities from Loxahatchee National Wildlife Refuge, Florida, United States - Lox_Sample_3.5 | ecosystem: Environmental > Terrestrial > Soil > Wetlands | place: USA... | reverse complement strand
CCCGCTCGTCCCACATCAGGCGATTGATCGCCGCGGCTCGATCCTTTGCCCGGTTGCGCCAATCAGCCGCCTTGGCGGTTTGGCCCACGGTCTCGAGAATCTCGGCTGTCTGTTTCTCCATCAGGTAGAGCAGAGAGTTGAGGCAGACCGGGTCGTAATGAATGATGTCCAGGTTGAACGGGCCGAAGCGGTTCGACGGATCGAATCCGGATTCGCGCATCGAGCGATCGCCTTTGTAGAAGAGGGCGGTGAGCTGGTCGCGTTTGGCGTCGTAGTATTGGCTCGCATCGTAATCGGGGACATGGTGGGTGCGCAAATATTCCTTCACCAGATCGTAGTGCGTGCGGCCCTGCGCATCCCGCTCGGCGGCCACCACCTCGGGCGCGGGCCCATCGCCCGAATCGTAATAACGAGACAATCCGGTCTCGGGCGTGAGGTGAGGCTCGCTAGTCCAGTAACGGTAATACGCCTCGATCGCGGGAACCGCGCCGGCCAGCCATTGGCGATCGTGCGTTCGCGCATAGACAGCCAGCAGCATTTCCGTCAGAAAGGGCGGCTGCGAGCGCGTCAGGTAATACGTCCGGTTTGCATTGAGAATCTTGCCGTAATTTCGGATCTCGTAAAGAAAGTTCTCGGCCATGCCGCGGGCCAGCGTGTCGAGATGATCGCGCAGCAACCCGAGTTGGATGAAGTAGCTGTCCCATCCATACATTTCGTTGAATCGTCCGCCCGGCACGACGTACGGTTGCGGCAGATAGAGCAGGCCCTGATCGCGGAGTTGGGAGGTATCGGGTGGCAGGACGCGCAGCTCAATGGTTCCCCATTCGGGCGCCGCCAGCTCGGCGCGCAGACGGCTCTCGATCGTGCGCACATCGGCGCCGTGAGAAACGTAAACCGGCCAGCGGCCGTCCGCCGCCGGATGAAACTTGGGATCGGGTGCGGCTTTGGCGAGTGTCCGGTTCGAGCGGGTGAGCACCGTCCACGTCTGGCGGATGTAATCGAGGATCGGCTCGGGCCGTCGCTTTTGCGCGGCTGCAGCGAGCGCCACCAGGAGCAGCGGCAGAATTGCAGCGCGCGTTGCACGAGTCCGTGTCATTCGGCCCCTGGAAACGAGACAGTCAGGCGCCGGCCGCGAACCGAAACGTTGCGCAGCACCAGACCCAATCGCCGCCCGGTGGATTCCCGCAGCCTATTCACGAGGATCGCGCGCTTCTCGGCCAATCTCATCCCTATGGCCAATTTGCCATATCCGGCCGGCCTGGGCGGGTCGGAGCCCTGCCTCACGTGTACGCAGAGCTACATTTTCAGGCTTCGCTGCCAGAGCGCGCACAGCGCGGTGTTATAGAGCGCCAGGCCGGTCGTGATCTGGCCCAGATGGTTGTCGTGGGTAGAAAGATATGCAGCGCGCTCGACTACGTCCGGATGCAAGTCTCCCTCTGTCGAGCAATCGATGACGACCGATCCGGGCTTGACGTCGCGAACGAGATCATCCTCGCACTGCGCGGGGAACGCGGTCACCACAATATCGGCCGTCGCCAGATACGCTTGCCGGTCCTCGACTCGAGTCTGCGGATGCACCATTACAGCGGTGGCGCCCATTCGCATCAGCATGCTTTGCAGAGGAATGCCGATGCGCGGCGAATTGTTGAAGATCACGGCCGTCGGGCCCTTCTGCTGAGCGTCTCGCGGAAAGAGGTTTCTGATCTCCGCATGCTGATGGAGCAGCGTCAGGACAGCCTTGGCCGTGCAAGGCACCACGCCTTCATACTTCGCTTCTTCGTCGACCGTCTGGATGTTGAGGGCCATGCGGCCGGTATTTTCGACCGTGAGGCCTTCGATGTCCTTTTCCGGCCGCACGCGCCGCAGAAAATAATCTTCGGTTTTGCCGAACGGGGCTGGAAAGAAGATGAAGGTTCCGTAAATCTTATCGTGAAGCTGGGCGCCCATCAGGAGAAGCTCGAGCGCATCGGCGCTCTGCGCTTCCTCGATTCGGAAATCCAACCCATGCTGCTGGAACTTCTTCCCCATGTAGCTGGCGTACCGGCGGGAACCGCGGTCCACCTCGAGGCTGGGCAAGCGCGGGAGAAACGCCGCCACCCGGATCTGGCCGCGGTCTATCCCGGTTTTCTCGACTTGCGCGAGCTTGCGCTCGGCCTGCGTAAACACTTCTTCCGCCACGGCGATGCAATTCAACCGTTTCTTGGCGGGCACGTCGCGCGTCCAGCGCATGTCGGGGGCGAAGGAGTTCCGTGGCTCCTGCTGTGGTATTTCCAGTGTGTTCATGTCCTGAATTCTGATTATCGCCCGGATTAGGATGGAGACGGAAGAGCGATTGCGCAGAACATTTCGGCCACGAATTTCGTGTTACACTGAATTCGTGTTGCGCAACATGACGATCACCGTCACCGAGGAGGTCGCGCGCTGGGCTCGCCTAAAGGCGGCCGAAGAGAATACATCGGTCTCTAAGCTGGTGGGACGCATGCTGGAGCACGAGATGCAGCAAAGCGACCACTATTGGCGCGCTTACGAAAAAGTAAAGAGGATCAAACCAATTCCGGGGTTTGATGCGTCGAAGCGGGCCACCCGGACCGAGTTGTATGAGCGACGGCGGTAATCTCTGGTTCGTCGACACCAATCTGCTCCTCTACGCACTCGATTCGAAGACACCAAATAAACAGCACTTGGCCAGCACCTGGCTCGACACTCTGTGGAAGCATGACGCTGGCCGGCTGAGCTGGCAAGTCCTCCACGAGTTCTATGCAAACGCCACGGGGAAGCTAGGCGCACCCGCTGCAACATCACGGCGAATTGTGGAATCGTATGCCGAATGGCAACCGATCGGATTCAGCATCGCTCTGGTCCGACGCGCGTGGTACTGGATGGACCACGTTGAGCTCGGCTATTGGGACGCGCTGATCATGGCCGCGGCCGAACGCTGTGGCTGTTCGTGGCTGCTGAGCGAAGATTTTCAGACGGGACGAAAATATGGAGTGGTCCAAGTCATGAACCCGTTTCATACCGGACCGGACCGCTTCTTCCCGGAGTAGGCTCACTCAGATCGAGCGGACCGGCATGGCGACGATGTCTGCGATCTCCATCGCCTCTTTCACGATGAAGGGTTCGCCGTACCGCACGCCAATCAGGTTGCCGTAGAACCGCGCGATGGCGCCAAGGCGTTCGCGGATTTCCTGCTCGTTGGGGAAAAGGCCGCTCGCGTCCGCGCTGCCGTATTGCGAGGTGTAGCTCAGAAGCGCGGCCATCCTCCGCTCGAATTGCGCGCTGATGTCCACCACGAATGACGGCTTGATATTCGTGTAGAGACCGGAATAGAGGATTTTGAAGGGACGATGCGGTTCCGAGTATTCGTCGAGCTTTTTCAAGCCAGAGAGAAAGCACGCTTCGTAGCCCATCTCACACGCCCGATAGTGGTCCGGATGCCGGCCTTCCCAATAGGGCAGGATGACTACCCGCGGCTTGAGCTCGCGGATCTTCACGGCTACGGTCATGCGAGCGGCGATGTTATTCTCGAGGCGCGCGTCCGGCATCCGCAGATTGCCGCGCCATTCCAGACGCAGATGCTGGGCGGCGGCTTCCGATTCGGCGATGCGCTCTTCCGGCGTGCCGCGCGTGCCCATGTCGCCGGCGGTGAGATCGAGCACGCCGGTGCGGTATCCTGCCTCGGCCATGCGGATGAGCGTGCCGCCGCAGGTCTGCTCCACATCGTCGGGATGCGCGGCGATCGCCAGGACGTCAAGCGCCATCTACCAGGACAAGTCCTTCCGGCGCCGGTACGGCTCGTGCGCTCCTAACGCATAGATCAAACCGATTCCGGCGAGAAACCCGCCGACGTGCGCGAAAAACGCGGTGCCGCCCTGGGCCGTCGGCGCCGCCAGGCTTCCCAGGCCGCTGACGAACTGAATGCCGAACCAATAGATCAGCATCACCCAGGCCGGCACATCGAGGGTGGTGATGAAGATATAAAAAATCAGCGTGTATATGCGAGAGCTGGGGAACTTCACCATGTATGCGCCCATCACGCCGGCGATGGCGCCGCTCGCGCCCACCATGGGCACGCGCGAATCGAGGCTCAGATAGGTCTGAGTCATGGCGGCGGCGATGCCGCAGAGCAGATAAAACAGCACAAACTTGCCGTGCCCGAGAATGTCTTCGATGTTGTCGCCGAAAATCCAGAGAAACCACATATTGCCGAGCACGTGCATCCAGCCGCCGTGCAGAAACATGGAAGTGAAGACGTTCATCCAGCGAAAATGATCGGGCACCAAGCCGTACGTGAAGATGAGCGCGTTTTGAGAATACGGATCGAGTGAAAACTCGAACAGAAAGACCAGGATGTTGACGACGATCAACAGGACGGTGACAATGGGCTTCGAGTAACTCGGCTGTGTGTCGCGTATCGGGAACATTTACTCGATGGGGCACGCCTGGGCGGCGCGCGCGGCGAGATCGGGATGAGCGCGGCGCTCGCCCCGCGCCATCAATGCGCGAACGGACTCGAGGCCGGCAATGCCGCCGCGGGCTCCGGTCGCGGTGCAGTTGAGCGCCGCCATGGCGTTCGAAAATTCCAGAGCCTCGGTCAAAGGCATTCCTTGCAAAACAGCATAACAGAACGCCCCATGGAAGACGTCGCCGGCCCCGGTGGTGTCGAGGCAATTGATAACGAACGCCGGCGAATAGACGTACCTTCCGTTCGCGCGAGCCAGGGCGCCGTGAGTGCCCAGGGTCATAGCGGCCACGCGCATGCCGTAGCGTTCTTGAATTCGTTCCAGCGCGCGGAACGGATCGCGCTCTCCGGTAAACGCGGCCGGGAATTCCGAACTGCTCACCAAATAATCGGTATTCGGGAGCACGCGGTCAAACCCGGCGTAGATCGTGTCGACGTCCACCACCACGGGAATGCCGCGCTGGCGGGCAATTTCGGCCGCGCGCGCCACGGCGGCCGTGTCGTGGCCGTCAATCAGCAGGAGGCGGCTTCTACCGATTTGGGCCGGGTCCACTTGTTCGGGGAGGATTTGCAGACAATCCTCGCGGCGCCAGAAAATAGTGCGTTCGCCGGTCGAGCTGTCGATCACGATGTACGCCGATTGATTCGGGCAGTTCGGGCGCACCTGAACGTGCTCGAGGTCGATGCCGGAGCCGCGGAGGCTTTCCATCTGGATGCGCCCGCGCTCGTCGTCGCCCACGGTCCCGATGTATTTCACGCGGAGCCCGAGCCGCGCGCAGGCCACCAGCGCACTGGCCACCTGTCCGCCGGGGCTGAGCACTTCTTCGGTGATGCGCATCTTTCCGGCGTATGCAGGAAACTTCGGGACCATCAGCAGGGTGTCGGTGGCATTGAGCCCGACGCCGACCACATCGAAATCAGGCATCGTGGTGAACGGCGATAGCGCCGCGCTGCGCGCGCTCGCGGAGCTCGCCGATGTTCACGCCGGTGAGCGCGGTGGCCAATGCGCCGCCGATCAGCAGCGGCATCGTCAGCGCGAAGAACATCACGAACGAGAAAGTCTTGGCCGCGTCACGTTCGACATCGAACAGCCGCAGCGCCAGGACGCAGGCTACCTGAAACAGTCCGACGTTGCCCGGCGCATTCGGCACCACGGTGGCGAAGCGCACGATGGCGAGCACGCCACCGGCGACCCAAAAGGAGAGATCAAATCCGTAGGCGTTCATCAACGCCCAGACCGAAACCACCTGCAATCCAAGGTAAAGACCGCTGATCAAAATGGTGAACCCGATGGTCCGGCGGTTGCCCATCAGATGCAGACCTTCGACGATGTGCCGCAGCGTGGCGGACCAGCGGCTTTCGCGAATGACGAAGTGAACGTGCTGCTTGTGATAGATCACCCAGATCAACACGGCGGCGCCGATCAACAGGAGCACCCCGATGAGTTGCACGAGGATGATGAGGTCGCGGGGAATCCGGCGCACGAATCCGGCAGTCACCAGGAATGCCGCAAGCATATAAAACCCGTCGATGAGACGCTCGACCCCTGCCGACGCGAGGCTGAGCGAAATGCGGAAGTCATTCCAATGCGCCAGAAGATAACACCGGATCAATTCGCCCACGCGCAACGGCAGCACTTCATTGGCGAACAGTCCGATGTAGATCGCCTGGACGGTGCGCCAGAATCGTAGCCGGACGACCGGGCCGAGCAGCGTATTCCACCGCCAGCCGTGCACAACATAGACAGAAAGATCCGATGCCGCCGCCAGCGCCACCCACTTCCAATCGAGCGTGCGGATCGCCGAGGCGAGTTCGCGGATATTGTAATTGTGCAGCACCCAGACGAGACAGACGGCGGACACCGCATAGCCGAGCACCTGGGGAAACCATGAGGGCATCCACCGGCGAAACGCTTCGAGGAAGTTCCTCATAAGCGCTTACAGCCGTCCTGCCCTAAGACTGGCGCGTGAAAGACTCAACAGCCTTATGATAACGTCAGTAGCGCGGGGTTGACCTCGCAAATCCTCTGACATGGAAATCACTCGATGAAGCCACTCCGCCGTGTCGCCGTGCTCGGCGCCGGGACGATGGGCGCCCGGATCGCCGGCCACCTCGCGAACGCCGGGTTTCCGGTTGACCTGCTCGATATGGTGATTGCCGGCCAGCCGAACCGGAACGCCGCCGCCCTCAACGGCCTGGAAAGCACCGCCAAACAAAGGCCTGCCGGATTTTTTATGGCTGGTGTTCGCGCGCTGATCACGCCCGGAAATTTCGAGGACGATCTGGCGCGGCTGAGCGCGTGCGATTGGATCATCGAAGCGGTGACCGAGCAGCTCGATGTGAAACGCGAACTGCTGGCCAAGGTCGCGGCGGTCCGCACGCCCGGCACGATTTTGTCGACGAATACCAGCGGGATTCCGCTGGCGCGCATTTCCGAAGGCTGGGGCCAGGAACTGCGCCGCCACTTCCTCGGCACGCACTTCTTCAATCCGCCGCGCTATTTGCATCTGGTCGAAATCATTCCCGGGCACGACACCGCGGCGTATGTGCTCGATGAGATTTCGCTGTTCTGCGATCTGCACCTGGGCAAGGGAGTCGTGCCCTGCAAGGACACGCCGAACTTCATTGCCAACCGCATCGGCACGTTCTTTGCGGCGACGCTGTTTCGCCTGACGGTGGAAGGCGGATACACGGTCGAAGAAGTGGACGCGCTGACGGGCTCTCTCATCGGCCTGCCCAATAGCGCGACCTTCCGGCTCGCGGACTTGATCGGGCTCGATGTCTGGGGGCACGTGTTGAGCAATCTGCGCACGCTGGCGCCGCACGATCCGGGCGTCGACCGCTACGTGGTGCCGGAGTTCATGGCGAAGATGATCGAACGCGGGTGGCTGGGCGAGAAGCGCGGCCAGGGCTTCTATAAGCGCGTCGGGCCGCAGAAGGAAATTCACGCGATCGATTGGAAGACGCTCGAATATCACCCCGCGCAGAAGGCGAAGTTTCCGTCGGTGGAAGCGGCGCGCAACATCGAAGACCTGGGGCAGCGCGTGCGCACGCTGGTGGCAGGGCAAGACCGGCCGGGCCAGTTCCTGTGGCGGCTGTTCCGCGATCTGTTCATCTACTCCGCGTCGATGATTCCGGAGATTTCCGATCGCGTGGTCGAGATCGACCGCGCCATGCGCTGGGGATATGCCAACAAGCTGGGCCCGTTCGAGATGTGGGACGCGCTCGGAGTGCGCGAGACCGTCAGCCGGATGCAGAAGGAAGGCTGTGCCGTGCCGGCGAATGTGGAGCACATGCTGGCTTCGGGGGCCGACTCGTTTTATCAACCGGCCGATTCCAACGGAGCACCCCACCTCCGGTATTTCGATCTGGGCGGCTGCGCGTACGCGCAGTTGGAAGAGCGGGGGGGCGTGCTCGTGCTGAGCGACATCCGGCGTGCGCGAGGCGTGGTGCACAAGAATCCGGGCGCCTCGCTGCTGGACCTGCGCGACGGGGTGCTTTGTCTCGAGTTTCATACGAAAATGAACGCCATCGGCGACGACATCATTCAGATGATTCGCGCCGCCATTGAAGAGGCCAATCGCAGCTTCGAGGCGCTGGTGATCGCCAACCAGGGCGAGCATTTCAGCGCGGGCGCGAACCTGATGATGGTGCTGCTGGCGGCGCAGGAAGGCGAATGGGACGAACTCGACGCCGCCATCCGGCGCTTCCAGCAAGCGAATATGGCGATCAAGTACGCGCCGAAGCCGGTGGTAGCGGCGCCGTTTGGAATGACGCTGGGCGGCGGCTGCGAGATCGTGCTGCACTCGGCACGCGCGCAGGCATCGGCGGAAACCTACATCGGGCTGGTGGAGGTCGGAGTTGGGCTGATTCCCGCGGGCGGAGGATGCAAGGAGATGCTGCTGCGGCTGGGAGATGGTAAAGCGGCTTTCGAGCAGATCGGGTATGCCAAGGTGTCGACCAGCGCCTCGGATGGCCGCGACCTGGGGATCTTGCGCCCGCAGGATGGGATTTCGATGAACCCCGAGCGGCTGATTGCGGACGCCAAGCAGGCGGCGCTGGCGCTCGTGCCGGTTTATGCGCCCGGCGCGCCGCGGCAGGACATTCCCGTGGAGGGCGACGCCGGCTACGCTCTGCTGAAGATGGGTGTTTACCTGGCCCACGAGGGCGGGTTCATCTCGGACCACGACGCGGTGATCGGCGAGAAGCTCGCGCACGTGCTTTCGGGCGGCCGGCTCACGGGGCGGCAGACGGTTTCCGAGCAATACCTGCTCGATCTGGAGCGCGAAGCGTTTCTGAGCCTCTGCGGGCAACCTAAGACGCAGGAGCGCATCCAATATATGTTGAAGACGGGGAAGCCGTTGCGGAATTGACCGGCCTCCGCACAAAAGGAAATTATGCCTGAAGCTGTGATCATCGATTGTTTGCGCACCGCGGTCGGCAAAGCGCCGCGCGGCGCGTTGCGGAATACTCGGCCGGACGACCTGGCGGCCGACGTCATTCGCGAACTGCTGAAACGCTATCCGCAGGCCGCCGAAGTGGAGGACGTCATCGTCGGGTGCGCCATGCCGGAAGGCGAATCGGGCGGCAACATGGCGCGGCAGATCTTGTTGCGAGCGGGGCTGCCGGATTCGGTGCCGGGCATGACGATCAATCGATTTTGCAGCTCGGGGCTGCAATCGATCGCGTTGGCGGCCGATCGCATTCGGGCCGGCAGCGCCGATATCCTGATCGCCGGCGGCAGTGAATCGATGAGCATGATTCCGTTTGGCGGAAACAAGCCCGCGCCCAATCCGTGGTTTGTCGATCACCGCCCGGAAGTCTACATGAGCATGGGGCTGACGGCCGAACGCGTGCAGAAAAAATACGGCGTGACGCGCGAAGATGCCGATGCGTTCGCGCTGCGCAGCCATCAGAACGCCATTCGCGCGCAGCAGGAAGGCTGGTTTGACGAGGAGATTGTGCCGGTTGAAGTGGGCTCGGTGAGCCCCGGCAAGACCGCGAAGAGCGTGTTCCAGCGCGATGAAGGGCCGCGCGCCGACACGAGCCTGGAGGCATTAGCGAAGCTGAAACCGGTCTTTCATGCGAACGGCACGGTGACGGCGGGAAATTCTTCCCAGACCAGCGACGGTGCGGCGGCGGCGCTGGTGATGTCGGACACCAAGGCACGCGAACTGGGGCTCAAACCCAAAGCGCGCTTCGTGAGCTTCGCGACCGCGGGAGTGCCGCCGGAGATCATGGGCATCGGGCCGGTGGCGGCGATTCCGAAAGCGCTCGACAAGGGCGGCGTGAAACTGGATCAGATCGGAGTCATCGAGCTCAATGAGGCGTTCGCGGTGCAGGCGCTGGCCGTGATCCGTGCAGCCGGGCTAGACCTGGAACAGGTGAATCCGAACGGCGGCGCGATCGCGCTGGGGCATCCGCTCGGCTGCACAGGCGCGAAGCTGACCGCAACCATTCTCCGCGAAATGGAGCGGCGCAACGCGCGTTACGGCATGGTCACGATGTGCGTCGGCGGCGGCCAGGGCGCGGCGGGAATTTTCGAGCGGCTACAGTAGCCGCCGGTACATCTCCGCAAACTGATCGAGCGAAATCTGCTCGGCGCGCAGGTGGGCTTCCGGCCAGGCGTCGACGCGCTCTTTTCCGTAAATCTCAGCCAGGTTGTTGCGGATGGTCTTGCGCTTATGCCGGAAGCACAGGCCGATGAATTTGACGAAGGCGGCGGTGTCCCCAATGCCGAGATCGCGGCGGCGCGGTTCGAGTGAGACCACGGCCGAATCCACTTTGGGCGGCGGATGGAATGCCGCGGGCTTCACCTCAAAGCGCAGCCGGGCCTCGGCGAACAACGCGATGTGAACGGTAAGAAAGCCATAGTCGGAGCCGCCCGGGCGCGCCACCAATCGCTCGGCAACCTCCTTCTGGATGAGAAAGACGGCTCGGGGCACATCAAGCGTTGCGGCTTTCTCGAGGATGGGCGAGGTGATGTAGTACGGCAGGTTACCGGCAATCGGCGCGCGGCCCCATTGGGTCAGATCGGTCTCGAGGACGTCGCTGTGAACAATTTCCAGCCGCGGCTCGGCGGCGAAGCGGGCACGCAGGTGTTCGACCAGGTACGGATCGACTTCGATCGCCACCACGCGGCCGGCGCGCTTCAGCAATTTCTCAGTAAGAGCGCCGCGGCCGGGGCCGATTTCGATCACAAGGTCTTCGCGAGTGGGACAAACCAGAGCGGCAATGCGCTCGAGGACGGAACCTTTGACGAGGAAATGCTGGCCGAGTTTGGGGCGCGGCACGCGGGAGGGGAGTTAGCCTCTCACGTGGCGGCGCGCGCGCCGCGGGAAGACCACCAGCACTTTACCCCACGTGCTCCTGCCATTCTGAGTGGCCGGAGTAAAGCGCGAGAACATGATGATGCTCCAAATCTCCGGTGTGAGTTCGCCGCGGCTAATGGAGTAGTCCGCCACGCGGCCGGTCTCGTCGATGATCAACTCGAGGACCGCGTCCTCGCCGGAAACCACTGCATTGGGGGATTCGAGGCGGGGTGAATCGGCAGTCAACAACCAGGTCGGCGCACCATCAGCCGGCAGGCTTTCGACAAGACGGCCGCCGGGATCCGACGACATCGACAACTGTAAGTCATCGCTGAAGTTGTGATGGAAACTCAATTTCGGAACGAGCATGCCGAACAGCAGGAGCGCCGACAAGATTCCGCCGGCAAACGGCACCGCCAGCGGACGCATCAGATTCTCGAAGAGCAAACTAGCGGCGTCGGCCCAATGCTGCAGACGCGCTGACAAGGTGGCACGCTCGAGCCGGCGGGCGCGCTCGTGAGAAGCGAGGACGCGAAGCCGGGTTGCGAGAGTCGCCGGAATCAGCGGCTGACCCAGGCCACGCAGCGCCGCGCGCACGCTTTCGACCGAATGCAGATGCGCGCTGCACGACG
>Ga0335081_10018071_pt1 | contig 11405 bp, 10 predicted proteins | sample Lox_Sample_35_FD_206713 | JGI IMG/M metagenome (GOLD analysis project Ga0335081, IMG submission 206713) | Soil microbial communities from Loxahatchee National Wildlife Refuge, Florida, United States - Lox_Sample_3.5 | ecosystem: Environmental > Terrestrial > Soil > Wetlands | place: USA... | reverse complement strand
ACAAATCCTGCAGGATCTGAAGAAATTTATTCTTTCAAAGACCTCCATCGTTTATATCCAGTCCGACGAGGAAGATCGAGTGGAAAGTCTACTCAAAGAGCTGAGCGCTACCTTTCAACCCAAGCCTAAACTCTTCATCTGGAACCCTTTTCAGGGACTGACCGGAGAGAATGAGAGGATCGAGAATTCAAAGAACCCCTTTGAGGCTTTGGATAGAGTGATACAAAGCAGCGAACAGGCTTTTTATCTCTTCGAGGGTCTCCACCCCATGCTCAGTACGGACATTTCCCTCCCAAGGAAGTTAAAAGATCTCCACCGCGCGCTCCGTAATCGATACACGACGCTTTTCATCCTGGCTCCTGTGCTCATCGTTCCAGAAGAGCTTAAACGAGACATGGTGGTTTACGAACTTCCCATGCCGGACGCCACTGAAGTAGAACGAACCTTGATGGGAATTGTTTCCGCAAGTCCCCAGGCCCCTAAACTGACAGAATCCCTGACGCCGGAGTTGAAGGATCGGTTGGTAAAGGCAGCTCTCGGCCTTTCTCTTGACCAAGTGGCACGGGCTTTTCGGACCGCCCTCATCGGGAGGACGGCCGTTGATCTGTCCTTGATTGATGCCGTCATCGAAGAAAAAGGGCAGCTCATCAAGAAATCGGGGATTCTTAACCTGATCATGAATCGGCCCCCTCTGGAGGATATCGGAGGGCTGGAAAACCTCAAGGATTGGCTGAAGAAAAGGTCCAAGGTTTTGAGCAGTGAAGGGAAGTCTTTTGGTCTTCAACTTCCCAAGGGAGTCTTGATCACGGGGCTTTCAGGATGTGGGAAAAGCCTGTGCGCTAAGGCATTTGCCTCTTTCTGGCAAATCCCCCTGCTCCACCTGGATATGGGCAGGCTCTACGATGGAACGATTGGAGAGCCGGAAGAGGCTTTGCAGGTTTCCCTTCGAACGGCGGAATCTGTGGCACCCTGTGTTCTCTGGATCGATGAGATTGAGGCGGGCATAAGCATCCAAAGCCAAAAAGCCGGAGGGGGGGCCCAATCTCGAGTATTTGCTTCCTTTCTCACCTGGATGCAAGAAAAAAGGTCTTTCGTTTTTATCGCCGCAACAGCCAATGTGATTGAACTTCTTCCCCCGGAGGTCTTGCGAAAGGGTCGTTTTGATCAGATCTTTTTTGTCACTTTACCTAACGCCCAGGAGAGAAAGTCCATTTTCTCCATCCACCTGAAGAAAAACGGCGCAGATTTGTCTAAGATCAATTTAGAAATGCTGGTCAAGGTCACTGAAGGGTTTAACGGTGCTGAAATTGAGCAGGCGGTCAACGGAGCGATGGTTGAAGCCTTTAATTCAAACCGGCCTATGAATGAACATGATCTGGTAATCTCGGCGGGAAACATCGTTCCCCTTTCCACAACGATGAGGGAGGAGATGGGAAGAATGGAACGCTGGGCTTATAATCGGGCCATTCCAGCCTCTCGGTAGAGCATCAATAATCCTCCTTATCTTCGTCGTCGTAATTCTCTTCCTCGAAATCTTCTTCCTCTGAATCTTCTTCTTCGTCCTCATCCTCATCCTCTTCCTCTTCTTTTTTCTTTCGCTTTATCCTGAAGTTGATCTTTTCCAAGCTCTCATCCCCAAGATCGTCGATCACCTCATTGAAGAACATTGCCAATGAGATGATATACTCTTCAGGGAGATCCCGGAACCATTCGATGACCTTTTCCGCAACCTCCATCTTCTCGCTCGTGGAAGAGTTTTCTATAAGATCGATCGCCTTACGATAATGTTTATTGAACGCCCTGATCATAAAACGACTGTCGCCTCCTGTCCGATTTTGCTCCTCTGGTCACTCCTATTATACGTTCCTTCTCCCGTGCGGACAATAAAAAAAATTTGAATGAATGGTAACCGGAGAAAGATGGGAATATTATTGAAATCTTGTGACCTTGACCCCGACGAACGGCATCCTGTAAAGATAGTCCCTGAGCAAAACCTTCTTTACCACCCCGCCTTTTCCCTTTGTCCCGCTGGCATGAATGAGGAAGACCTTTGGGGTTCGATGGCGTTCCCCCGCTTCCGCCACCTCGATGATCCCCATGTGCCCAATGATCTCCCCGACCTCTCTTTTCTTGGGCGCTTTTGCAAAAAAAATGAGGTCTCCACTTTTTAGATTTCTCATTCCCCGCATCATTTCCTCGGAGGGGAGGACCTCTGCGAAATCTCTCCCCCTTGTCCCCTCTATTTTCACCACTCTCCCGATGGAAGAGGTTATCTCTTTCCCCCACTTTCCGCTCTCAATCATATCTTCCCCATATTGAAAACGGTCATCATAATTGGTAACATGACCATCCTTGAGAACACCCTTTGACTTAAATCTTTTCGCCAGGGCGACTTGGATGGCCTCATCGGGCGTATGGCTTAAAGCAAGCTCCACTGACCTGAAAGTCAAATACATACAATCGACCCGCGCATCAGATACAATCGTTGCCCTAGAAACGTATTCTCCCAAGGGGTCCCTGTCATAAGGAAGGCCTATGAACTTCTCTGCCCAAAAGGCAATTCTCTCACCGATGGGTTTTTCGGCCAATAGGGCTTGGAATTCTTGAATTTCTTCGTTTTCAAGGGCGAGGCAGGACGGAAGGGAGAGGTGGAATACAAGCAAGATCCAGAAGATCGCTTGCAGGGTGATGAGGAAAGGAGGAAGGTAAGGAGAGGGCGACCGGTGTCGCGGTCGGCCTGACAAGAGACTTTCACCTCTAGCCATCTGGGTTAAATTGTTTGTCCTGGACATCGCTTTCAATGGATTCTGTGAGAGGAAGAGATCCTGTCACGCTTTTTCCCGGGTACGTATGAATCACAATGTATCAAAATCCGAGGATTCTTGCAATGGCAGGAGGCGCAGCGGAGATTATTGCAATTCTGTCGAACCCGCCCAAATACCCGATCCTTCTCTCTCCCATCATCAAGATGATCCTTTAGACGACCGAGGGCCAGGGTTAGCGTTCGCCGGGCAAGGAGTGCATGATGACTGACTCAAGGGTCTGATTGCCGTTTTTCCCCCTCGACTCGTTAGCCATTCCATTTTCTTCTTCTATTCCCGCTTTCCCCGTTAAGCGCAGTATCGCGATTCTCCAGGATCACCCGATCAATAATCTCTCCGCAAAGAACACATCTCCATCCCACAAGGTGCTCATGGGGTCCGTAGAATCTTTCACAGACCATCATACTGCCACAACGACGACACTTCATAAAAAACTCCTCAATTCGTTTTTGGGGTCAAATTTGTTTTTGTAAGATTAAACGACTTCGTTGTCAAATTTTTGTATTCTACCGACCCGGGACTGCCAGGGGAAATTTTCATCGGATCAAAGGGGTCGCCGAGGGGATCGGTTCGACGGTCTGCTGGATGTTCACCTCCATCGGAGACTGGTGAGCAGCGGGGTGGGCTGAAGCCGAAAAAGAGGACCTCCGGGACAGTGTCCTTTAGGCGCCTCCTGGACTTGTTTCTTCGAAAGGAGCGGGCTTTCATTCTCGGAGATCGCTTGGCTACGATCGCTCTCCTTTCTTTTCGCGGAATAGACAATATTGATTTGAATCCGGTTCTTGTCGGCATATTTCAGACAGTCTTTCAAGTTTTGAAAGGAAAGGGTGACAAGGGAGGGCCCGTCCTTATTAGACCTTTTAATTAACTTGGCCCCTCCTTGAAGGGATTCAATGACTGTGCATTTTTGTTTATAAGTGATATCCGAAAACCACACCATTAGGGTCTCCTGCCATTTGACGGAAACAGATTTGAAAATATTCTTTCATACAGGAAAGAGAATTTAAATGGGGTAAACGATGTATTTTACGATCAGAAGGTTTGTATTTTCTCAAAGCTCCGACAATTTCGCAGAAGGTGCTAAACGATGGTATCCAACGCTCTTTCCGCTGAGGATGAATGAGGATGGAAGTTGACGGATCATTTGTTGTCTTCTGAGCCGTCCCTGCTCAAATTCAAACCGTGTGGTTAGAGCCAAACCGAAGATTAATAAATTCTAATCGAATTTTAATCTTTTTTTAATTTTTGTGTCGTATATTGAATAGTAACCAGCACCTCTTTCGCCCCCCGTTTGATGTGCTGGCAGGGATCAGTTTACGGCCCTCCTCTAACTGATCCCTTTTTTGTCTTCGGACGCCGAAGGACTCCGACTCCAGGGATAACCGTGATGATGAACAACAGAAGGCGTGCGGTTTTTTTGCTCGTCCTGCTCTTGACCCTTCTCGTATCTTCTTCGACGGCGTTGGCCATCGGGGACGACAAGTATAGCCGCCCGTCGCTTAAAGGTCTTAAAAAGCTGGCGGTGGTCGTGCGAATCGAAAAGGGGATTTTGGATGATATCAAGAAAATCGGCCTGACTGAAGAGCGGATTCGAACAGGCATAGAACTAAGGCTTCGGGAAGCAAGAATTGATGTCGTGTACGTAGACAATCAATCTTCGGATATCCCAATCTTCCATGTGGAGATGAATGGTTCAAGGAAGAACGATAAGACGTTTTCATTTCTCATCGAAGTGGAACTATGGCAGAAAGGCACTTTGAAACGAGATCCCCAGATCGAGGTGGTTGCGGCAACATGGTCCGCGGGAGTTTTCGGTTTAGCGTCCGTTCCAACGATGGCGGACGACATCATGGGATGGATGAACGGTATGATGGACGCCTTTATCAAGGCTTACACATCGGTCAATTCTTGAGCAATGTTTCTACGGGGAACCGAATCTCTTCGTCTCCCCGAGAACTGCTCCGTTTTTATATGAGCCGTAGCGGCCGATTGAGGGAACAGAATATCGGACAAAGGAGTCGCCAACCCGAAGCGGTGACGAACCATTAGATGAGATGATAAGGACACGGATGTTTGCTTAATAAAAAGGCCCCGTATATCTTTTCTTGGGGTGGGGTTTTGTTGGTGGGATTCAAAGATATACGGGGCCTTGAATTGGTTTAACGTTAACGCAATAAACCATAATCCAAAGGATTTGTCAAGGATTATTTTACCAACCTTTCCGATATCGTTCACCATTATTTTAAAATCCATAATATATTTAATCATTTATGATTAATAAAAAAATCGTCTCCCATCTCAGTTGTCTCCTGTAATCCTTGATTGTAACGATTGGTAGTCGGAGACCAAGAAGTTATCTCTTCAAGGGCCGGTTCACAGTGGTTTTCGCGGGGTTTTTGCCCTGCCTTCATCGCCCTGGTCATATTTCCTATTCACTATCTGGAAGGGCGGAGAATATAAGATCACAGATCAAGTGAATTCGTCTATGCCGACATCTCTTCAAACGTCGCATACCTCAAACTCATCGTACGGTCCCCCTTTTGACAACCTTCAACTCTTCCAGGAGCTCGAGTAACTTCGCTTTATCTATCGGCTTGACGAGATAACCGTCGCACAGTTCCTTATAGGCAGCATCCACATTTTTAATATCGCCCAGGGCGGTGGTCATGATGACTTTTGCCCCACGGGTCGAAAAAATTCCCATGGCTTCTTCCATCGCACGAATTTCCTTGAGAGCAGCATGGCCATCTACTTCCGGCATCATGATATCCAGGCATACCAGATCGTAGGGCTGATGAATATCCATGGCCATCCGAAAAGCCGACACCGCTTCCTTACCGTTGACGGCGATGTGGCACTCGCCATAGGGTGCCAGCAGCTTCTGGAGCAGAATGCGTCCGGTGAATTCATCTTCGACAATTAATGCCTTCACGAGTATCTCCTTTCATTTTGACCGTTGAGAACAAGAAAAACCGTCTCGGTTTGACATTTTAGGTTCCTGTCTTTTTGGACTGGCAGGGGGGCCCGTCCTTGGGCAAGACGAACCAGAACTTGCTCCCTTTGTCGACTTCGCTCTCCACGCCGATGGATCCACCGTGGGTCTCCACTGCCAACTTGCAGTAAGTGAGACCGAGCCCTGTCGAGAATTTCTGTCGGTTGGCGCGGGCTTCAATCTGTCCGAACTTCTCAAAAATCCGTCCCTGGTATTCCACCGGAATTCCAGGACCGTTGTCTTGCACCGTCACGCAGACACGGCTCTCATTCGGTTCAATGCCAAGACGAATCCAACCGTCGGAGTGGGTGAACTTCAGGGCGTTTCCCAGAAGGTTCTGCATCACGCGGAGGAGCAGCTCTGCATCGGCAACGACGGTCACAGGTTCAGGAGGCGCGTCCAGAATCACCCTTCGGTCCTCCTTGAGCGACTCCATGCTTACCAGGAGGTCCGAGGAAAGACGGACCAGGTCACAATCCGAAAGATGGAGCTTCATTTCCCCTGCCTCCATCTTGCTCACATCAAGCACTGCATTGACCATGCGGACGACGGCTGTGGTCGAGTTCTTCGCGATTTGGAGATTCTCCAGGCTGTCTTTGGTCAGCGTCTCTTTCTCGAGTGCCAGCACCAAGTCCAGGAAACCGGAGATTCCCGTCAGCGGGCTTCGCAGATCATGGATGATCATGTGTACCAGGCTGTCCCGCATTTCCTCCAGCCTGTGCAATTGTTCGTAGCTTTCCTTCAATTTGCGTCGTTGGCGCTGGAGTTCCAGATGGGCACCGACCCGGGCGTCAACCTCTTCAAACTGGAACGGCTTCGTCACATAGTCCACACCGCCCACACCGAAGGCCTTAACCTTATCCATCGTCTCGTTCAGGGCGCTGATGAAAATGACTGAAATCTCTCTCAGTTCCTCGTCAGCCTTCAGGCGCTCACATACTTCATAGCCGTCCATCTCCGGCATCATGATATCGAGAAGGATCAGGTCGGGAGGGTCGTTCTTCGCCGCCTGCAAGGCGAGTTTTCCGCTCGGCACCGGCCGCACCTTATATCCCCGCTTCTTGAGCATTCCAGCCAGCAATTGGAGATTCGCCGGTGTGTCATCGACAACAATAATATTCGGTACATCCTCACGACTGATTTGTTGTTCCATCCATCGTTCCTCCACTTGGGATTAGGTCGAGCAGTTTTTGGTAGTCAAATTGCTCCGCCAAGCTCTTCATCCGATTGGCAACGCCGGCATCGTGAGCCGCGGCCTGCTGAATCAACTCCAGCATGTAGTCTAAATCCGCATTGATGGTCGCTTCGCGGATTTGCTGGATGAGTTCGCCCGGCAGACCGGCCAAGGACCCGGGGGTAAGGGTCTCCAGCACCTCTGGCTGGGGCGCCTTTGACACAGCCACCCCGTAAACATACTTCGCCTCCAGCAGTCGACCAATTTTCTCGAACAGTTCCATCTCCTGGAATGGTTTTGAGACGAAGTCGTCAGCGCCCGCGGCAAGCACTTCCTGCCGCGTTTCTTCAAACGCGCTGGCGGTCACCGCGATGATCTTGGCATCCTTGCCGCCGGCATCGGCGCGGATGCGCCGGATGGCTTCGTAACCGTCCATCCTCGGCATCCGCAAATCCATGAGGATGAGGTGAGGATGCCACATTTCGAACTCCTTAACCGCTTCTCTCCCGTCGACCACTTGCCGAATCTGGAACCCGACAGGGTCAAAGATCTGAAAAAGAAGCTCCCGGTTATCTGCTTTGTCGTCCGCAACCAGCACCCGGTACTGCGGCTGTCCGGGCTGAAGTCCAGTCACGCGGCGCGATTCCGGCTTCGCGACTACGGCTCCGGCCGCCGCTTCCTGCAGCGCGATGTCGAACCGGAAAAGGCTGCCCTTGTCCACCTGACTGCTGACCGTGATGTCCCCGCCCATCAGCCGCACAAACTCCCGGCTGATCGCCAGACCTAACCCCGTGCCGGATCCCGCTTCGCGTCCGGCCTTCGTCTGCTCGAAGTGATGGAACAGCCGGCCCATGTCTTCTGCCGCAATCCCTGGGCCGGTGTCCTCGACTTCAACCCGCACACGAAATCCTTTTGCTTCCTTATCCAGGGCACGAACGCGCAAAATGATCCCGCCCTTCTTCGTAAACTTGACGGCATTTCCGAGAAGGTTGATGAGCACTTCCCGCAGTTTGCCTTCATCGAATACAACAAAACGGGGAACCTCGCCCACGCGCTCTACGGAAAACTTTAGGTCCTTCGCATCCGTGCGGAGCCGAAACATCATCTCCACGTCCTTCAGCAGCTCGTGGAGGTCAAAAGCCGTCGGGTTCAAGGTGACCCGGCCGGCTTCAATCTTCGATATCTCCAAGATGTCATTAATCAGCGCCAGAAGGTGCTCTCCGCTCCGGTTGATGGTGCCCAGTTGCTGCCTCTGTCGAGGCGTCACCGCCGGGTCCCGCAGCATCAATTGTGAGAAGCCCAGGATCGCATTCATCGGAGTGCGGATTTCGTGCGACATGTTGGCAAGGAAGATGGTCTTCGCTCGGTTGGCGCGCTCGGCTTCCTCTTTCGCCTTATGCAGGGCGGCCTCCAATTCCTTCTGTTCCGTGATATCGAGTGAGACGTTGGCCAAAAAGAGCGGTGCCCCAGTCACCCTGTCTTTGATCATAAACGCCATCGTGTGTACGTCGGTCAGGCGGCCGGTCTCGAGGTTTAAGTATTGCAGATCCCCCTCCCAGGTGCCGTTGGCCATCAGGGCCGGCAGAAGCGCTTTCTGTACCTTCTCCTTGAGGTGATCGGGAATAATCTGAATCATGTTGATTTGTTCAATTTCAGCGGGAGAGATACCCAGCATCTTGGCGCCCGCCTCGTTGAGGAAAACCATCTTTCCGTCGAGGGTTGTCAGGTTGACGAGTTCGCTGGAATACCGGACTACCGCGGCCAGTTTCTGCAGTTCCTCCTCTGCGAGTTTCCGTTCGGTGATGTCCCTCAACGACCCCTCGATGCCGATTGGCTTTCCAGACGAATTAAAAAGGATGTGTGCATTGACAGAAACATAGATCAGACGATTCTCTCTCGACTTCAGCCGAAGCTCATAATCCACCACCTCGCCTTTTTCCCCGATTGCTTTTAGAAGTTTTGCTCGGTCTTCCGGATTAAAGTAGACCTCCTCTACCGGCCTGCCGATCAACTCCCCGCGGGGAAATCCTGAATATCTTTTTATCGATGGACTGATGTCAATAATTTTTCCCTCACGGTCACATTGATAGAAGATATCTTGAACATTTTCGAATATATTCCTGTATTTCTTTTCGCTCTCCTTCAAAGCCTCTTCCGCCCGCTTGCGTTCAGTGATATCTTGGGCGACATAGACAGTTCCTCGAATGACCTTATCGGCGTCATACATGACTGAGGCTGAAAACAGGACGGGTATTTCCTGGCCATTTTTTGTGATGTAGGTTTCTTCAACGTTACTGACGAAGTCACCCGCTAACATGGCCTTCGCCCATGGAGCGCCCCCAAATCGGCTCCCTCCGATAATCGTTTCAACCGGCCGTCCCACAAGTTCCTTCTCTTCGTAGCCCAGAAGCGTGCAGGTCGCCGTGTTTGTCCGGATCACTTTATTCTCGGGCGAAACAACGATGAGTGAGTTAATCATGCTTTTGATGATATTATCCACGTAGTCTTTCGAAACGGTCGTCTTGTCCAGGTCTTCCGCCATTTGGTTAAAACCTTCAAACAACATCTGCACTTCTCCAGTAGCTTTGCTGGCAATCCGGGTCGAAAGGTCGCCCTTCGCAAGCCGGGCGATGGCATGGGCAAGCTCACTAATCGGGTTAAAAATGATCTGTCTCGAAACAATGAACACGACGGCGGCAAGCATCGTCGCGACCATGACATTTAAAGCAAGCACAAACAGGACGGTTTTTATAATCTGCTGCCGAATGTTGTATTGAGACATGCAAATCGTGACCTTGCCGATGGTATAAGCACCTGTGAGAATTGGAGCAGAAACCTCTGTAGTGGCTTCCTTACTCCTAATGGCTGCAATAAGATCTTCAAGCTCACTCTTTTGCGGCAGCCCTGCAGCGATCACCTTGAGTCTGGGCGAGCGATAGTTAATACTGGCATATTGAGAGGTGACGAGGTTCCCTTGTGCATCATGGACAACGATATAGAGGATGTCTTCATCTTTATTCGCCTGATTCACAATGGAATCCAGTTGGATGCTGTCCTTCATGATCAGGGGCTCTTGACTGAGCATCGCGATATAGGAGGCAAAGCTCCTCCCCTTGGTCGTCAAGGAACGCCTGAGCATCTTTCTTTCATTGATTGCGATGACGGTGCTTAGCAAAATGGTACTGATAAAAAGGATAAGGAAAATCTCTTTGAGGAACTTGTATCGGATGCCTTTCTGATAGGGCTTTCTGACCATCTGCCATGGCTCCATTGCGGCGGTATCCAAATTTCGCAGCAGCTATTCTATCGTCCTCGTTAATATTTTGGCGACTTCAATCGGAATCTCAAACTGGCCCTTCCTCGCCGTCTTCGTATTCAGAATCGCATGGAATCTTTTTGCAGGTTCTATTGGAATTGAAGAAGGCTTCTCGCCTCTTAGAATCTTGATGGCCTTTTCGCCGGCGAGCTGGCCCAGGGAGTAGGAATCTGGACATACGCCCAGAAGTATTCCTTTTTCAGACAGATCATCGAGGTGCGTGATCGTGATCACTTTAGCCTTGGTAGCCATATTCACGATGTTCGAAACCTGACTATTGACCACATTACTGCCAGTAACATAAACAGCCTCTACGGTACGCAAAACTTCTGAGAAAAGTTGACCAATCTCCTCGACTTCAGTCAAGGGAACGGGGAGGATTTTGATCCTATAATCGGTCTGAATTCTCTGTAGATCCCTCAGCTGGGACTCGGAGTTTTTTTCACCCGGCGTGTAGAGTACGGCCAGCCGCTTTACCTGTTCAAAGTTTTTCAGAATTTCCATAAGCCTCGACATGGGGATTTTAGCGCTGCTGCCGGTGGTGTTGTTTCCAGAACTTTTCCAATCCTTAGCGATTCCGGCTTCCACCGGGTCATAGACCATGCTGAAGACGATCGGCACATCTTTAATCTCTTTGCAAACGACGACGGTTGCAGAGGTGCCCAATGTGACAATCAAATTCAGTTTTTCTGCGGCTAATTTCCCTACGAGTTCCGCTGCCCTTGCCTTGTTGCCACCCGCCTGACCCACAATAAAAGTCGTTTGGGGTTCTCCAAAGCCCGCTTGTCTGAGCTTATCTCTAATGCCTTTTTCAGCCTCAATGTAGCGAGTTTCTTCACTAAACATCAGGATCCCGATTTTTTTCCCTGCGTGCGCCTCTACGGAAAAGAGAGCCAAAACCAGAACGACCACTGTGCTGACCAAAACCTTATTCATTGTCCGCCTCATCTCCTGCTTCCTAATAGTCTTTCGTTTCGGTCCTCCCTGCTCTAAGGGCCTTCCTCTTGTTCCTCTTCCCTCCTTATTGCCTCGCGGGAACATTGCCTCTCGGCCTACTTACCTACCCCCTGCTCTTCGAGAACCTCTCTTAGGTTCTCAAAC
>Ga0335081_10018070_pt1 | contig 11405 bp, 9 predicted proteins | sample Lox_Sample_35_FD_206713 | JGI IMG/M metagenome (GOLD analysis project Ga0335081, IMG submission 206713) | Soil microbial communities from Loxahatchee National Wildlife Refuge, Florida, United States - Lox_Sample_3.5 | ecosystem: Environmental > Terrestrial > Soil > Wetlands | place: USA: Florida... | reverse complement strand
GTCGAAGAACCCGGCGATTTCCTCCGCGGAAATGCCATCTTCAGCCATCCCGGCCGTCGCGTCCATGACGCCAACCCCACTCACGCCGCTCGGGCCGGAATGGAGTTGCTTGCCGTTCAACTTTCTTGACATTCACAGTCTCCTAATTCTTGACCTGCCACGCACCGGACCCATTCCGGGCGTTGGCACAGAATCTAAAGGTCCTTGGACCGCTGCTCCGCGGCCACATCCACGGTTTTCTCGGTATCCAAAACCAGCAGCAGACGGTCCTTGAGCTTATACACTCCCTTGAGCAACTCGCGGGCAGCCGGCTCGACATTATCCGGCGGTTGTTCAAACGTGTCGCCGTCCACTTCGACCACATCGCCGATTTCGTCCACCAGCAGGCTGACGGCGCCTCCGCCGGTTCGCACTACCGTATTCATGGGCGTTTGCCCTTCCGGACGCGGTTTCACCTTCAAGCGTCGCCGCATGTCTACCGCAGTTACAATCTGACCGCGCAAATTGATCAACCCCTCGACCACTTCCGGCGACAGGGGCACCGGGGTCATGTGCTGGTACCGCAGCACCTCTTGCACCTGCAAAACTTCGACGCCGAAGAATAAGCCGTCGACAAAAAAAGTCGCGTATTGGCGGTTGGTCTGGGCTGCCTGTTCCCCAACGGATCCGGCCGATTCCTGAAGGGCCATTTCCCTCACCCCTTGTCCCCGGCGAGCACCGGAACCGGCTCTGCAGCTACCGCCGCCGCCAGCCGGGCCACCGAACGCAGCATGGCTGCGCGATCGAATTTCACCTGGTAATCCTCGAGATCTCCCACATGCTCGCGCTGCGACTTGGTTTCTTCGGCCGTGTTGGCCAGGGTCAGTATCGGGATGCCGGCGAACTTGGGTACGAGCTGCATCTTTTGGCGCAAGCCGGCTTCGCCCGCGGATCGCAGATCCGACGACGCCACCACCACATCGATCCTGCGCTTTTCCAGCACGCGTAAGGCTTCCTGCGCGTCCGCCGCTTCCACCACGTGATAGCCCGCCATCTCCAGGCTGTGGCGCACCAGGCCGCGCGAGAATGCCGACGATTCCGCTACCATCACCGTGGTCCCCTCGCAGAGCCCGTTTTCTTGACCGCCAAACCAATGGTCATCCGCCGCCGCGATCACCGCATGCAAATCGAGAAGATCGGCCACTTTTTTTCCGATCACCGCCGAGCCCAGCAACCCCTTGCGATCCGCCGACCGCCGGACCGTGACGTTTTCTTCCACGATGTCCAGTATCTGGTCGACCAGAATGCCGATGGTGCGGTCACCGTCCGTGAAGACGATGGCTTGCGCCGGGTCCTGGGTGCCGGCGGTGTCCTTTGCGCCCGGCTCGAGAATGGTCCCCAACGAGGCCAGGGGCAGGATACGGCCCCGATATTGCACCACCAGGCGGCCGCCGGCACGCTCGATCTTGGATTGCGGGAACTCCTCCAGCCGCGCCACCAGGGAGAGCGGCACCGCCACCCGCTCAAATGAGCCCGCGCGGAACAAGAGAAACGTCTGCCGGTCGCTGGCGGCCCGTTCCAGATGCGCTTCGTCGGCTCGGGCCTGCTCTCGCGACTCCTGCACCACCCCCGAACGTTGCCCGATCCCCAATACGTCCAAGATCAGAGCCACCTGGCCGTCTCCCATGATGGTCGCGCCCGCGTAACAGCTGAGCCCTTTGAGTTGCTTACCGAGCGGCTTCACCACGATCTCCTGTGTGTCGCTGATGCCGTCCACCACCAGGCCGAATTGCCGGTCCTCCGCCTGCAAAACCACGATATTCACGACGCCCGACCCCGAGTCGTCGCCCATCTCCAGCACCTCGTTCAGGTAGACGATGGGCAGGAGCTGCCCCCGTCTGCGGTATACCGGGGTACCCTGAATGCGCTCGATCTGCCGTTTGCCGGCATCACCCTCCAGACGAATCAGCTCCAGTAAACTGACCTGGGGAATCACAAAGCGCTCGCCCGTGTTCAGCCGGGCACGTGGGGCTGACCTCCGGTCGGCGGCGGTCACGATCAGGCCGGGAATGATAGCTAACGTGAGCGGGATCTTGACCTTGAGCGTGGTCCCCTGGTCCGGACGGCTGAGCAAATCTACCGTGCCACCGATCTTCTCGATGTTGCTCTTCACGACATCCATGCCCACGCCGCGCCCCGAAACGCTGGTCACTTTCTCGGCCGTCGACATGCCGGGCAGGAAGACCAGATTGAGGATTTCCCGGTCACTGGCCCTCTCGGCCTGGTCCGGCCGCAATAAGCCCTTCCGAATGGCTTGCTCCTTGACTCTCGCCAAGTCAATGCCGGCCCCGTCGTCCGCGATCTCGATGTTTACCTGGCCGCCTTCGTGAAACGCTCGCAGCATTACTTTGCCCTGTGCCGGTTTTCCCTTGACGGCCCGTACTTCAGGCTGCTCGATGCCGTGGTCGCAACAGTTGCGAACAATGTGCGTGAGCGGATCTTTGATGGCTTCAATGATGGTCTTATCCAGCTCCGTGTCCGCGCCGTCCATCTCCAAATGAATCTGCTTGCCGAGAGCCGCTGCCAGATCTCGCACCAATCGCGGCAGCTTGTTCCACACCACTCCGATGGGCTGCATCCGCGTCTTCATGACGCCTTCCTGCAGTTCGGTGGTGATCAGGTTCAGCCGCTGCGACGTGACGTTGAGGGTCGTGTCTTCCTGCTGGGCGTTGAACTGGAGAATCTGGTTTCGCGTGAGCACCAGCTCCCCCACCAGGTTCATGAGTTTATCCAGCAGCCCGACATCCACGCGGATGGTGGAGTCAGCTACTGCGGAGGATTTTTGAGCCGTTTGGTTCTCGGCCTCCGTTCCCGCGGCGGGCTGGATCTCATTTGGGAACTCCGGGGCCGCCGCAACCGGGCGCGGTGGCGCCCCGGTGGCTGAGGGTCGCCGCCGCGCCGCCTCCAGCCGCTCGCGCAAACCGGTGTGTGCGTCCGTTCCTTCGTTGCCTGTTTTCTCAATCGAGAGCAGGACCTTCTTGATGGCGTCCACGGCCTCCAGGATGACCGTAACTAACTGTGGCGTCAGGTCGCGCTGCCCATCGCGCAACTGCGTGAGAATATCCTCCGCCAGATGCGTGATGGCTTCGAGCGTGCCATAGCCCAGAAGCCCGCAAGTCCCCTTGATGGTGTGGATGGTGCGGAAAATACTGGCCAACAGCGCGGGATCCTTGGGCCGTTGCTCGAGTTCCACCATCTCCTGGTCCAGCCGGGAAAGGTTTTCATTGCTCTCAATCAAAAACTCGCGAATGATGTCTTGATCTTCCATCGCCATCACCGTCAGCTTCCCATTGCCGTGCTTACGTGGTCGTTGGGCGGGTCGGGCTCAACACGACCGGGACTCGACCATGGTTTGCCGGGAAAGCGGATCGCTCCGAATCTACAGTGCTTACCGCTTCGGGGATCTCTCATTGTTTTCCGAGCACCGTCTGCCTGCCTGGTCATCGGCGCATCGCGCCTCGGCCTGTGTGGAGCAAATCACTTAGGAGGCGCGGAAATCGCCAGGGGTTGCGCGAAACTCTGGGCCGGCCAGTGTGTGCGGCGCGCCCGCTGTGCCGGTAGTGCGCTCAAAGTTCGTCGCCCGCGGACGATAAGCCGAGTGGAACGTCCTTGTCATGGAAGCACCCGTCCAGGAATTGCTGCACGATTTTTTTCAGGAGACTAGTGTGCGGCCGGAGGAAAATGACATCGACGCGCCGCTGAAACGTCTGGTCGAGGATGTGGAGTCTGGTTCGTCGGTATTGAAGCGCGACCTGCAACGGTTGCTGGAAAAAGACCCTGGCGCGTTTCTTCAATCGGCATGCCGCATTCTGAAAGTGTCCGCGCGCAGCGCGGGGGCCGCGCCGCTGCTGGACTTATTATGGTCCAGCCCGCTGCTGCTCACCAGCCTCGTCGATCCCTCCACGATGTCGTTACCTACCGCCACGGCGTTAGCCAAGCGCTGGGTGGTGTTCGACCCCATGCTCGATATCAAGCTCTTGCAGATTGGCTTCCCCCTTGGGGAAGACGATGCCTTCTGCGTGGTCGATGTCAATATGGTCCGGCCGAAGCGCGCTTTGGACATCGTCATGGAACTGCCTCCCAATCGGCACACGCTGCTGGCGTTGGCCAAACTCTTGCGCAGTTCCGAGCCGTACATACGATCGAAAGCGGCGCTCCTATATGCGCGCGCGAGCAAAAATCCAGACTGGGTTCGGAAAATGCTGGGCGAGTCGGACGCACGGGTACGAGCCAATGCCGTGGAGGGCCTTTGGGAAGTCAGGTCCCCCTTCGCTGTTGCAGTCTTCAAGGAAGCCGCACTCGACCCCAATCATCGCGTGGCGGCGAATGCTCTGGTCGGCCTTCATTACAGCGGCGCAGTGGACGAAGCCGTGATCGACAGGCTACAAAGCATGACGCAAAGCGGGGATCCCCTGGCTCGCGCCGCGGCCGCCTTTGTCCTGGGCCACACCATGGACGCCAACTCCACGCCGGTCTTGGAAACCTTGCTACGGGATCACAACCCGGAAGTGCGAGGCCAGGCCCTGCACGCGCTCCTGCGCATTCGCCGCCACGATCGGTCGGAAGACGCGTCCGTGGCCGCGACCGTGCCGGCCTCAGGCGCTGGCGCGCCGGAACCTCCGGCGCCACAGAAGCCGCTCCCGGCAGATCTGAATCGCTGAAGTCCGTTGACGACCCCTGGGGTCCGGCCAGTCGCTCAGAGAAACAGCTTTGGTAAGTACTCCAGGCGTTCGTTGTAGGGCGCGGCCTGGCCGTCCGCCACCTGGTACATGCGTTCGTGGCTTTGGGCGGCGGCGCGGCCCAGCGCATCGTAAGGGCGGTTACAAATGTCGAAGAAGCCGATATTGTAGTTCTCGCCGTCGTACCGGCCCAGCGCCGATTCATCGTACATCGTGAACCAGTGCGCGCCCACGCAGTAGGGGTCGGCCGCGGCGTCCTCCAGATACACGCGATAAGCCTTGGCGCGCTGCTCCTGGCTCTTTAAGTGCCCGATTCCTGAAGCCGGCAGCCCGGCGTCCAGCGCGCCGAAGTGCCACTCGCCAACCAGCACGGGCCTGCCGACCATCTCGGCAATCTTCCTCGCCTGGTCGATTGGCAGCCGGTCTCGATAACAATTCAGACTGAAAACATCGAAGCACTTCATGCCCGCGACCGCCCAGGCCGGAGGCACGCCCGCCCACCGCATTCCCAGGTTGAGGTGGTGCGGGTCCACGTGGCGGCACGCCTGCGAAAGCACCTGGAAATAGCGCTCCACCATGCGCACACTGAATTCCTCCAGATCCTTCAGCGCCTCGGGACCGAACACGCCGCTCCACTTGCCGCTGGCAATTTCTTCGAAGGAAGCGGTTCTCTTCCATGCGGCCTTGAGTCCGGCATCATTTGCGTACCGGCTTCTCAGAAACCCGGCCAGTTCTACCCGCGTTGCACAGGTCTCGGTGTTGTAGAGCATTCCCGCAGCGGGCAATTCTGAAGAGGAGCCCCAGGTGGGCTCGTTCATGAGAAAGTAGCCGATCAACGCGGGATCCGCAGCCGTGTCCTTCAACTGGGCTGCATAGGCGGCCGCATTCTGTTCAAAGGCGGGATGGAATACGTCGGGAAAATCGCGATACACGTTGCCGGCATCCGCGGCGCGAAACTCCAGGGGACGGACGTAAGGGAACGTAGCATCGCGCGCATATTTCCATTCCGACCAGTTACCCACCGTATTGAATCGCAGACGTTTCATCTCGGCGAATGCAATGCGGGCCCAGTTGTCGCGCCAGCCTGCCGGTCCAAAAGAGCGGATCATATTTGCCGCAAGATAGTTGATGGACTTGCGGCCCCGTTCATCGTCGTCGCTGGTGCGGTAAATCGAGCGAAACTCGCCGTGCCGGCCCGGCAGCCACCTGAGGGCCGGCTCCAGCCCGTCATAGCGCGCATCGGTATCTATGCGAATGCAATCAAGACCCGCCGACCAGAACGCATAACCATCGGGATCGGCCAGCCACCAGCGTTTGCCGTCGTGGTGCGTCCGGAAAAACCCGGTACCCTCGCCCAGCTTTTTTGCTCTCCAGCCGCCCCACGCTGAAAACGAGCTCGGCCACGTCTGCCGCGGAGCATTCTCATATTGCGTCCGCATCCTGGTTCTCAGTTCTTCCAGGCTCCGCGTCTTGCCGGGCCAGTCGCGCAGCGTGCTCTGTCCGAATTCATCGACCAGTGCGCCTTTGGGCAGCAGCGGCTTGGCTATCTTCTCTACATCCCCCGGCGCCGCGTAGAACGGCGTCATACACCAGCGGACCGGGCCGGGACCCTTGCGGCGGAGTGTGAAAACCAAGCGGTCCACCTTGTCAGGATCCACGCGATCTCCCAGGCACATGGGCTTCAACAAGCCGCCCTCCCGGTCAGCAAACAGGCGGTTCAGGTTCAACCACTCGAGAGCCATACGGACCCGGAACGAGCACTGGTTGAGGCCGCCGAAACAGAACTGAAACACTCGGCCTCCGTCGCCTTCCTCGAGCGCGAGCATGAAGGTAGCCAGCGTGTTGCCATCCAGCAGCATATCGGCGGCAAGATATCTTGCCCGAAGTAGTGTGCCGGGAGCGACACGGTAGATCAGCCCTGAGCCTTCCGCTTCAGCAACGTACCAGGTCGCCCCGTCAATCGGCGCCTGGACCTCCTGTTTCTGAACTTGTCCTACATTCTCGGAGACGAGAAGCCTTTCGCCCGGGAGTGGCTGAGCGGAACCCGGCGCTAGGCCTGCCCACCCGGTTGACAACGCTACGGAAAGGAACCGCCGGCGATCCAATACGAGCCCTCTATCGTTGAGTTTATGGACGCGACCCCGCGTTTTGAGTGGCTGGCGGCCATTTCACATGGGCCGGGCGCACTGCCCAAGTTACCAGTAGTAACCAAGGCCGAAACAATTTCAGCTTACCCCAAAACTTCGAACCTGTCGGCAGCGTCCTTCAGGATCTTCGGTCGGATAACGATATGAATTGTTATCCGATTAAGAAGGTCAAATTCCAGGGGACCTCCCTCTTAAATGAGGCATCGTTTAATTAGATTAGGTGGAAACGTCACGAGCGGGCGCAAGGGGGTATTAAAGCCAAACAACAACAGGGCTAGTCATGTTTTGAGACGTTGATTTGCAGGAGCCGAGTACACGGATAGGCCGAATATTCCGGGCTTATTTGGCGATGAAATGATAATAAATGTCCCATGACAGAGTGCGGGAGGATAAAACGCCAAACTCTCGATCTTCGAGGCTTCGTTTTTGCCGCTCTCCACCGCGTAACCGCTGGAGCGGTAGCTCCCCGAGGCAACCCAAGCCAGTGGCGCCGAGCGTTCCCATAACCGTCTGAGGTCTAGCAATACTAGTTCCCATTAGTACTTTCCTAATCCGCATACGCCATTTAGACCTTGTGGAAATAGGGAGAACAGTGACACGATATAAACCGTTCGGCGCAGTAAGCCGAAACAACCCGAAAAAGGAGAAACAAGTTTCCTATGCTTACAAGGCGATGGAAATCATCCGGGACTGCCCGAACCATTTGGGTGATCCTGGCGATCGCTGTAGTCTTTACGTGTCTGGCCTCAACAGGCTTCGCGCAGTCAACGACATCAAGTACCGGTTGGGACGCTTACTATATTGGCTATTATGGCAACGCCAATATGGGCTTTCCGAACGCAGAAGTGAACATTGTCAACCCCGGCTCCACGGGCGGCTACTCGGCATTCGATCCATTTGGTCCGTCCACACCAGATGGTGACCTGTGTGCGAACATCTATGTGTTCACCTCAGATCAGGAGATGGTGGAGTGCTGCAGTTGCTTCGTTAGCCCGAATGCTCTGCGAACCTTGAGCGTCGATGGGGACCTTACGGCCAATCCGCTGGCCAACACCGGCGTCGTGCCCCCACCCCACGCTGGCGTCGTCAAGATTGTCTCCAGCTACACGGAACTAAGCGGTGACGTATGCTCTACCACTTTCACCAACCCCGCCGGGGCTACCAAGAGCCTGAGCGTGGCAGCCACGGACTATTCGCCCTTTGGCTCGCTCCGCACCTGGGTCACACACATCCGCGAAACGGTCGGGGGGAGTAGCCCGCTGTTCACCCTGACGGAGACAGCTTTCCGCCGGGAAGATCTGTCGCGCGACGGCTCGGGAATTTGGGGATACAACGACGGCTCGGAGCTTAAGAAGTTGCAGGAGCAGTGCCAATTCCTGCAGGTCAATGGCAGCGGACATGGGATTTGCACCTGTGGCACCGGTGATTGAGCCGATGAAAATTTGGAAAAGGAGATCTTAGACAATGCTTACCATGAAATGGAAATCCATCTTAGCGCTCGCTGCCGTCACCGTCCTATGTCTGGTCGCGCCTGCGGCCTTCGCGCAGACGCCGGACACAGTAGTTCTCGCCCCGCATGACAGCGGATCTTACGAGATCGGTTACTACGAAAATGCCAACATGGGCCTCCCGGATGCGCAAATGCACGTCCTCAACCCCGGTTCCACCGGCGGCATTGGGTCGGGCAGTGCCAGCACCATAGCTGGCGGCGACCTGTGTGCCAATGTTTATGTGTTCACGCCAGACCAGCAGTTGGCGGAATGCTGCAGTTGCAAGGTTAGTCCGAACGGCATGCAGGCATTTAGCCTGGCTTCGGACCTTAGCGCCAACCCGCTGACGGGGACCGTGCAACACTCCGGAGCCATCAAGATCGTCGCCTCCACCGGCGGCGGACGGAGAGGCGCCGGGTTGCCCCCGGTTCAAACGGTGGGGAACACCTCGTATCCTTTCTGCGATGCGGGCACGAATTATTGGCCCAATGGCAGACTGGAAAGCTACATTACCCACGTGCGTCCGTTGGGGGCGTCGTTAGGGGCCGCAGACACCGTAACGGAGATCGGTTTCGAGCCCGTGGACCTCAGCTACTCCGAATTGGAGAAGCTGCAACAAGAGTGCTTCGCCATTGAGGCGCCTGCCGGCCTGGGCGGAGTGGGCAGCGGAGCTGGTCTTTGCACCTGCGATCCACCCAAATCGTTCTAGTTAAGCCATAAGAAGCAAAACCTCAAAGGCACCGGGTCAATCTCACCTCGACCCGGTGCCTTTTTTCTTTTGCAGCCCGCGGCGCTCTGTTCGCAAACTGGAGTGAATGACCTCAAGCCACGGGTGGGAGACCTGAGCCGAAGCCCCCGTCCACTACGAGTGCGGCGCCCGTCACAAAGGACGCGTCATCGCTCGCCAGGTACACGGCTGCGCGAGCTACTTCCTCAGCCCTGCCGATGCGCCACAGCGCGTGGAGTTTGCCGGCCGAGGCCCGTGCCGCGGCCGGGTCCGGTTGCGCCTGAAAATACCCTTCCGCCAGGCCGGCATCAATATATCCGGGGCAGATGCAATTCACACGAATGCCGTCCTTCCCGTGGTCGATGGCCATGGCCTTAGTCAGCCCGATGATGGCGGCCTTGGTTGCGCAATACGCGGCGCAGCCGGGCTCCACGAAGTAACCGTTCACCGAAGACAGGCTCACGATGTTGCCGCGCGTCTTGCGCAGGTGCGGGAGAAAGTACTTCGAACACAGGAAGACGCCACCGAGATTTACAGCGACCTCCCGCGTCCACTCGTCTAAAGTGGTGTCCTCTACGGTTTTGTTGACCTGAATCGCAGCATCGTTTAACAACACGTGAACCTTGGAGAAGCGCCGCAAGGTCTCGTCCACCAGCCGTTCGACCGCCCCTGGATCCGCTACGTCTGTTTGGACGGCGTGGGCCACTCCTCCACTGGCCGCCTCGATCTCTCGCGCCGTCTCGCGGGCGCCCCCAAGATTCACATCCGCCAGTACAACGCGGGCGCCCTCTTTGGCGAATTCTATTGCGCATGCCCGTCCAATGCCGGAAGCCGCGCCCGTGATCACCGCAACACGATCTTTGAGCTTCATGAGTTCTCCATTCTCCTTTGCCGCGTTCACGAGAGAAAGATGATGATGGCGGGCGTGCCCACGGGTGTGTACTGGCCGGTAAACGCGAGAGCCCCCGTTTGCCGGTGGATGCGGAAGCTGGTAATGGCATCAGCTCTCTGATTGCACGAGTAAAGGAAACTGCCGGTGGGGTCGATGGTGAAGCTGCGCGGATAATCGCCTCGAGTCCATTCCTCGCCCGCAAATGTCAAGGCGCCTTCTTTGCCGATTGAGAAGAAGGCGATGCTGTCGTGCAGCCGGTTAGCTGCATAAACGAATCTTCCATCCGGCGAGACCAGGACCTCCGAAGTAAAATTGGTCCCGGCGAAGCCCTTGGGCAGGCTGGAGACGGTCTGTTTCGGTGTCAGTCTTCCGCGCGCGCGGTCATAGTCGAACGTCACCAGGGTCGAACTCTCTTCCTGGAGCGAATACAACCATCGGCCACTGGGATGAAAAGCAAAGTGACGCGGTCCGTCTCCGGAGGGCAACGGCTCCGACGCAGGATCGCTGGCGGAAAGCGTGCCGGCCCCGGCATCGAACTTCCAGATGAAGATCCGGTCCAGGGCCAGGTCGGTCGCCAGCACGAATTGGCCTGACGCATCAGACTGGATCATGTGCGCATGTGGGCGGTCGTGGCCGCTGATCGCGAAGCTGCCGGAAGGCGCGCTGGTGGCATGTACGGTTCCAACCGGGCCCTCATCCTTCTTAACATCGGTGGCTGGACCCAATTGGCCACTCGGTTGGATGGGGAGCACCGCCACGGTTCCGCCGTGATAGTTGGCCACGAACACATACTTACCCGAAGGGTGGACGCTCAGATGCGCCGGGCCCGCTCCGTGTGAACTGACGGTATTGAGGAATGTCAGATGGCCGTTCGAGCGAGTGACCGAGTACGCGCTCACCGAGCCGGAGTCCGTGCGCTCGAAATTCGAAATCTCGTTCGCCGCGTACAAATGGGTCCGCGAAGGATCGAAAGCCAGCCATGAAGGGTTGGAACCGGACAAAAAGCACTCACGCTGCGACAGCGCTCCGGTGGCGCGATCCATTTCAAACAAGTAGATGCCCTGGCCGTTTCCTTTGCTGCCCTCCGGGCCTTGCGGGTTACTGTACGTGCCGACGTATGCCAAGCTCGGCCCCATGACGAAATCCCCGTGTTTGCGTTGAGCCTGCGCGAGCGCCCGGCGGGCCAGCGGTAGAGCTACGGCGCTTTTCAGGAGCTCACGGCGCGTGCGGCCGGGACGATCGTACTGGCGGGACATTCAGCACTATCATAAACAACGGCGCCTGTCTTTTAGGTGTCGGAACCTAACACCTGGAACCTGGCACCTGGAACCTAACACCTGGAACCTAACACCTGGAACCTAACACCTGGAACCTAACACCTGGAACCTAACACCTGGAACCTAACACCTGGAACCTAACACCTGGAACCTA
>Ga0335081_10018069_pt1 | contig 11406 bp, 14 predicted proteins | sample Lox_Sample_35_FD_206713 | JGI IMG/M metagenome (GOLD analysis project Ga0335081, IMG submission 206713) | Soil microbial communities from Loxahatchee National Wildlife Refuge, Florida, United States - Lox_Sample_3.5 | ecosystem: Environmental > Terrestrial > Soil > Wetlands | place: USA... | reverse complement strand
ACTTGAAGTGAGGCATGGATGCCATCACGCAGGTACTCGACCCGTCTCAGAAAAAAAGGACGCCAAAGGGAATAATCTGTATCGTTTAATCCTGCCACAAACCCGATTGTTCGTACTTCATCGGGTATCAGGGTGCGCAAAGGGGCGAGCTCATCATTTCGTTGCGCGTAGGTGGAATACACCTGCACAAACCGCCGCACCCCATGGCTGTCGGGGTAATGTCGTGCCAGCCAGGTGGACGCGGACAGTGCTGGCCAAAGGGGACGCGAAGGCGACAGGATTATGGCAGGTACAACACTCAGCGATAAACACAGAACCAGTATCCGCCAACTACGAAAGTGCAATAGACGGCCTTGCACCGGGAGCAGCAGCACGGGAAGAATCACCAAGGGGTAGTAAGGCAACAACAGTCTCGCCGTGGCTTCGGATCCCATTTCGAGCAGGTAGACGAGCAGGGATAGCCAAGCCCCCCAGCCAACGAGCGGCATCAATAACACCGGACGGCGCTTCGCTCCGGTCCGACCGAAACCGCGCGCCGCGGCACCGATGGCGATTAAGAGGAGCAAAGTAATTCCCAGACCCAAACCAGAGATCTCTTCCTGCGGTAATTCATTGAGGTGGGTAAGATAATACCTTGGGAATTTTTCTTCCAACGCGAGACGCCAAGAACCAGGCATGTTTGCGTTCAGCCACTTGTCCACTGCACGCGCCCCGGGCAGCACCGGAGGCATGAATGATTGCTGAAATAAAAGAACGCTGTTGCCAAGAAGGGCGCCGGTCGGACTTTGAGGCTCTAGCCGGTAGCTGTTTTGCGGATCACCATACCAGCAACCCGTGTGTACCTGGTTCAACACCACGATGGGAGCTGCCGAAGCCAGGACCGCGCAGCCGGCTACCCCAATACTGCCGGCCCATCGCAAGCGCAGCTGGCCCAGGGCCGGCCACACCGCTATGAGACAAGGCAACAGCAGGGGCAAATTGGATAATTTGTTCACCGTCATCAAGGCGGCAGACAATCCGGCCAGCCAAATGTCTTCCACGCGCCCTGATCGCCGCGCTCGCAATCCGTAATGAAGGGATGCCAGACAGAACACAACCCCGGCCAAATCATTCTCGATGCTGCCGGCCTGGGTCGCGTAACCGTACCCCAGTGGAAGGACCCACATCCACATCCAAGCCACCCGGCGAGCCACACCCAATTGCCGGAATATGGAAAAAAGCAACCCCGGCATCAACAGAAAGCTTAACACATTGGGTAAAAACAGCGCCCGGTCTGAACGCAACAGCAACAACAGCGGCATGGCAGCCCATTCCCACCCCGGCGTGGAAAAGTTCATCCGCTGGTTGATGGTTGATATCCAATCCCATTTCCCGGCGGCAAGCCAGTTCAGCATGCGCGGCAACCGGTAGGTCAAAGCGTCAAAATTGTTTGGCGGATGCAACGCGCCCCCAAGGAAAGCCAGGCCGGCGACAATCAGAAACAGCATCGGCATCGGCCGCCGGAAACGACAACAGAATTGCCGCCAGCGCACGCGCGGTAAAAATTGTCCGGATGTTCTTTTACGCCAGACGCACAAGGCAATGAACCAAATCAACAGCGCGACGGCGTAGCCGCGCGCGTTCAGTTCGTGAACTGCGGAGAGCACCCAGCCCACGCAATTGAGATACGCGCAAAACCAGACCCAGAGGAGTACGACCGTCGGCATTTTGCCGGTGATTTCTAAGCGGCGCCGGTTTTGAAATCAACCAAATTTGCAGCGCTCGGCGAGCTTCGTTTGATTTAAGGTTTGCGCCCGCGCGCCAAATCGTAAATCGTCAATCATAAATTGCGTCATGCCTTCATTCGACATTGTTTCCCAAGTCAACCCGATGGAAATCGAGAACGCTGTCAACCAAGCGAACAAGGAACTGGCCAACCGCTTCGATTTCAAGGGCAGCAAAGCGGAAATTGTTCTCGAAAAAAACGAAATCAAGCTCTCCGCCGAAGACCAGTTCAAAATCAACGCGCTCGCCGAAATCGTTCTGGGCCGGCTCGCCAAACGCAATATCAGCCTCAAGAGTGTGGAAAAGGCCGAACCGGACGTCTCCCCGCTCGGCCATGCCCGGCTGGCCATCAAAATCAAGCAGGGCATCGAAACGACCGTGGCGAAGCAAATCACCGGCTTCATCCGCGACGGCAAATTCAAGGTGACGACGCAGATTCAGGGTGACGCCATCCGCGTGACCGGAAAAAGCCGGGATGAACTGCAGGCGGTCATTGGCGCCGTGCGCACGCAGCAATTTCCCGTGCCAGTGCAGTTTGTGAATTTCAGGGAGTGATCCATGCCAACGCATATCGCCAGGTTGCCATTTTTATGTGTTGTGATGGGCGTTCTTTTTGCGGCGACTGGATGCAAAACCACCGGCAAGCATGTCAGGTGGTATGATGGGCCACCTGCGGCGACGAACAAAATTGCCTTGCTGAAGGTCCAACGGGATATTGGGACGGTCATTCTCACAGTTGATAAAATTGATGCCCAACCTCTTGCCAGAGGAGCATTTATGGGCAATGACGCCACCGAAATCGAATTGTTGCCCGGACAACACGATTTAGAAGTGTCTTACCGAGATTCCAACGACAATCACTCAACAGTCGATGCGAAAATAAGTTTTCTTGCCGAACCGGGGAACGTTTATGAGCTGCACGGTGCGCCGCTTGAAAGAAGCTTCGGCAAGGGACTGGTACAAACATTAACGTTGCAGCACTGGTATTGGACGGTTTGGATCGCAAACGCCGACACGCATGCAGTTGTCGCGGGAACACCCAGGGAAACGCCAATGCATTGGTACGAGAAGTAGTCGGTCAAATCTCCACCGCCTGCTGGTACTCCGGCACCAGCACCTCCGCCTTCGGCTTCATTGCGCGCAGCGCTTCCACGTGGGCCGGGCTTCAATCCAGAACTTGCGGGACGTCCCGCGCACCGTGCAGGATGCGGATGATGTGCAGCCGGCGCGGCGCGGCGCTGAAGCGATAGAAAATCAGATAATTGGCAAACCGCCGCACCGGCCAGAAACGCATCCCGAACAATCCGGCTCGGTTGGATTCGTAGCGCGGGCCAACTTCCGGCCATTGCGCCAGCGTGCGAAAGCTCAGGCGCAGCGCATCCAGAAACCGGTCGGCGGCGGCGGGATTGTTCGTTGCGATGAACAGATGAATGTCCGCCGCGTCGCGAATTGCTTCCCCGCCGCGGATGATCTTAAGCGGTTTCAAGTTGCTTGAGCTTGCGGCGCGTCCGGGTGCGGATGCGGTCAAAGTCGGCATTGGTCAGCGGTTTGGCCGGGCTGCGCACGCCGGCCAGAAGCTTGTTGTCCAGATCGGGTATGTTCAACGCGGCCTGCTGCTCGGCCTTTTCCAGGGCGCGCAAGCCGGCGCGCACCACTTCGCTGGAATTGCCGTAGCGCCCGCTTTCAATCAAATCCCCGACCAGATCCTCGTAGTATTTGCTCAAGGCGACGTTCATGGAGCCAATTTAGGCTGGTAACATTAGTTGTCAATAGCCGTTATTCACTGAATTTCCACCGTCTGCTGGTACTCCGGCACGAGGACCTGGGCCTTCGGTTTCATTTGACGCAATGTTTCCGCGTGGGCGAGACACTGCGATTCCTCGCCGTGAATGCAGATGATTTTTTTGAGATTGCCGGAAATCTTTTCGACGTAGCGTTTCAATTCATTCTTGTCCGCGTGGCCCGAATAGGTGTCAAGGGATACCACTTTCGCGCGGACCGGATACGGGTCGCCGAAAATGTTCACGGGTGATTTGCCCTTCGTGATCTGGTCGCCAAGGGTGCCTTCGGCGCAATAACCGATGAACAGGACCAGGTTCTTCGCGTCACCGATGTTGTTCTTCAAATGATGCCGGATGCGCCCGGCTTCGCACATGCCGGAGGCGCTGATGATGATCATCGGTTCGGCCCGGTCGTTGAGCTTTTTGGATTCCTCGGCGTTGCTGAGGTAGGTGAGGTTCGCCATGCCGAACGGGTTCTCCTGCTCCCGCAAAAATTTCGCGATGCTTTCGTTGTAACATTCGGTGTGCTTCCGGTAAATTTCCGTGGCGTTCACGCTCAACGGGCTGTCCACGAAAATGGGCACGCGCGGGAGGCAGCCGCTCAAGGTGATCTGGTGCAGCACATAAACAATCTGCTGCGTGCGCCCGACGGAGAACGACGGGATGATGACTTTGCCCTTCTGGTTGAGCGCGTCGCCGACCAACCGGCAGACGGTCGCGTCGGCATCGGTGCGGACGGCATGTTCGCGGCCGCCGTAGGTGGATTCGATTTGCAGGTAATCCACGTTTTCGACGGCCACCGGGTCGCGCAAAATTTCATCACCACCGCGGCCCACGTCCCCGCTGAAAAGCCACCGGAATTTTCCGCCTTTTTCCTGAATGTCCAGCACGACCTGGGCGGAACCCAGGATGTGCCCGGCATCACGCCAGGTGACGGTCACCCCGTCCACCACCGCCACGGGCTGGTCGTAACTGTGCGGGACCAGTTGCTTTACGGCCTTCTCGGCATCGGGAACGCGGTAGAGCGGCTCGACGGGAGGCTGATGTTTTTTGGCGCGCCATTTGGAAACGAAGAGCGCGTCCTGCTCCTGGATGTGCGCCGAATCAATCAGCATGACGCCGCACAGGTCGCGCGTGGCATCGGTGCAATGAATCGGACCGTGGTAGCCCTGCCGGGCGAGGTTCGGCAGGTTGCCCGCATGGTCAATATGCGCGTGGCTCAGAACGACGGCGTCAATCTGTCTCGGGTCGAAGGGAAAATTGCAGTTGCGCCGGGTGGTTTCTTCGCGATGTCCCTGATAAAGCCCGCATTCGAGCAACAGCCGTTTGCCGTTGATCTCGAGGAGATACATCGAACCGGTGGTGGTGCGCGTCGCGCCGAGGAAGTGGATTTTCATTTTGAATTTACGATTTGCCTCTGTACTTTGGATTTCGAGCCGGCTCGTAAATCGTCAATCATAAATCGCAAATGGCCTAGCTGTGCCGGTAGGTGATACGCGCCTTGTTCAAATCGTAGGGGGACATTTCGACGTTGACCTTGTCGCCGACGCTGATGCGGATGAAGTTCTTGCGCATTTTGCCGGAGATATGCGCGAGCACCTCGTGTCCGTTCGGCAGGGCGACGCGAAACATGGTGCCCGGCAATACCTGCTTAACGTTGCCGGTCAACTCGATTGGTTCTTCTTTGGGCACGATAATGGACCGGCAAGTAATGCCAGCCACTCGGGCCGAAATCAACCCATTTTCCCGCCCAAAAAAGGCTGTGGACATTTGCCGCCGATTCGCTTAAAGTCCGCTCCATTCATTATGAAATGTGAACTATTGAATACCATTTTGACCTTCCTGTTGGGCGTGTCGGTGCTGCTGGGAGTGATATTCGCCCTCCGAACGGTTTTTCACACCCGCGAATTGCGCACCCTGCAGGCGCAGATGCTCAGTTGCCAGGTCAACGTCAATCGCTTGAACCTCACGCTGAACGCGGCTGCTCAATACGGCAAAACGCACCCCGACATCCAGCACATTATCCAACCGTTTGAACCCAAACCCGCCGCCCGCTGACGATATGAACGAACCTGAAATTTCCCCCGCCGCGCCGGACGAATTGGCCGGCCAAATCTCGTCTTTGCAGCGCCAGGTGACGCTGTTGCTGCTGGCGCTGGTCGTCGTCAGCAGCACCCTGACGGCCTTTTTGTTTTACCAGTCGCACATTCTGGGCAAGGACCTTGACGGCACCCGGTCGCAAGCCTCGCAAATCATTCAGAACTACAACAAAAATGTGCCCCAGATGCAAAAGCTCGTTCAGGAGCTTACGGCTTACGGCCAGACCCACCCGGATTTCCAGCCGATTCTGATCAATTACGGCATCATCCCCGCGGCCACGAACGCCGCGCCTAAGAAGTAGGCATTGCCAGTTTCACGCCGCAGTTGGGACAGAAATTTGATTGGGGCGGACAGCTCTTGCCGCAACCGGGACAATCCGTGTGCGCCTTTTTATGGCGATAGTGGATGACTAAATTTCGCGAGTAGGGAATCCACGTGAAGGCGTAGGCAAAGATGAAGACGGAATCCCGCTGGTGGATTGAGTAACACAGGAAAGTCAGCGCGCCGAAGAGGCTCAGCCACCAGAACGCCTGCGGCACCACGACCTGTTTCTTCTTTTCCGTCACATACCATTGCACCAGAAAACGCGACGAAAAAATCCCGTTGCCCAGCCAGCCGATGGCCTTCCAGACGCTCCAGTCAATACCGAGAAATTTTCCGTCGTACCAGATGAGATTCGTGAGCCAGTCCATAGTGGCCACAGCTTAAACCACTGCGCTGAAATCAAAAGCCTGAACTAATTTGGGAGGGACGATGTGGTGCCGTTCCAAACTCAAATCCGGGACACCGGCACGGCGCCCCTCGCATCATCCGCCGGCGACGATTTTCACAATTTCCAGCCGGTCGCCGGCACTAAGTTGCCGTCTGGAAAATTCGGAAGGGGCCACGGCTTCGCCGTTGTGCTCCACCACTACGCTGCGCGGCAAAAGTTGTTGTGCGACCAGAAATTCCTCAAGCGAGCACGGCAGCTTCGCCTCGATCTGCTTTCCGTTGGCGATGACGGAACTCATGATTCCACTAAATCGTCTTTTTACGCCGTCAGCGCCGCATCCCAGTCCTTCCAGACCGGCTCATAGCCGAGGCGGCGGATCCGATCCGCCACTTCCTGCGACGAACGGCCATCGGCAATCTCGAATTGTCCGGTCGCGGCCGTCGCGTTTTCCGGCACGCTCGCCCATTCGCTGGCGCCCAATTCCAGAATCCGGCCCCGCACGGTTTGATGGAGCTTTTCCCGGCCGGCGCCGGTGTAACCGCCCGGCTCGGTGTGGCTGCCGGCGCTCATCATCGTCACGCCCAGCGGCAGCAAACCGTCGCGCAGCTTCGCTGGTTCGCGCGTCGAAAGCACGAGGCCGACATCCGGAAACGTGATGCGCAGCGCGCAAATGAGCTGCGCCAGATCGCGGTCGCTCATGTGCGTGAGCGGCTGGAACTCGCCCGCGCACGGACGCAGCCGCGGCAGCGAAATCGTCAATTGCGCCTTCCAGCAATTCCGCAGCAGATAATCCGCGTGCGCCGCCACACAGATGGCTTCGTAGCGCCAGTCCGCCAGGCCGTAAAGCGGGCTGATGCCGAGCCGGCGGAAACCGGCGGCGTAGGCGCGCTCCGGCGTTTCCAGCCGCCAGTCGAAATTCCGTTTCGGGCCGGACAAGTGCATGTCCGCATAAACTTTCCGGTCATAGGTTTCCTGATAAACCACCAGCCCGTCCGCGCCGGCGGCGACCAGTGGCGCGTAGTCGGCGGTTTCCATCGGCCCGACTTCGAGCGAGATGCCCGGCCAGTCGGTGTGCAACGCCGCAACGCATTCCCGAAGGTATTTATTGGAAACGAACTTGGGATGCTCGCCGGCAACGAGCAGGACGTTGCGGAATCCCTGCGACCTGAGTTCCGCCGCCTCGCGTTTCACTTCGTCGAGCGACAACGTCACGCGCAGGATCGGGTTGTCGCGCGAAAAGCCGCAGTAAGCGCAGTTATTGATGCACTCGTTGGAGAGGTACAGCGGCGCAAATAACCGGATGACCTTGCCGAACCGCTGCTGCGTCACCGCATGCGAACGCCGGCCCAGGGGTTCCAGCAACCCGGCCGCCGCCGGCGAAATCAGGTTCGCGAAATCGGCCAACGACAATTTCGATTTCGCCAGACTTTCATGGACCGACCCGGCGCCGGCTTCCAACGACCTTTGCGCCAGCGACTGCGCCGGCAACGAATTAAATTCAGCGACAAAGCTCACAAAACACAAGGTAGCAAACCGGCGGGCAAAGTCGAGACACCGCCACCTGCCACAAATATAAATACGGATTGCGCGCGAATTGACCCAGCCGGTACCGCCCGGCTGGGCAAAGTTTTAATCCGTGCAAATTTGCGAAATCCGTTTCTGATTTTTCGTGTCAATCCGCGCGATTCCCGGTTATACAGGTCCGACGTTCTATGGATTTTGATTCGACTATTTTCCCGTTGCGCCCGGCATGGGTGGAGATTGACCTCGCGCGGCTGCGGTTGCGGAGAAAAGCGGTGCATGGGGAAACCACGAATGGGCACGAACGGAATTGACTTCTCTTTGATTCGCATGATTCAACCCATTCACATTGAATTTTTTTACGGAAGCGGGCGCGGCCCTTCACTCAAACGATTCTGCTGGAGCGAGCGCGGCGGCAAATCATTGGCGGCCGAATTCACGCCGCCGGATTATGCGTTGCGGGAAGACCTGCACCACGTCCAATTCTTCGGCACTCAAGTCGTGATGATCACTCCGGAGGAAGCCATCAATTACGGAAAGATGAAGTCGTATCTGACAGAACATCAGGCTGCGATGATCTTCAATCCGGGAAAATCCGAGTGGTTAAAATCCTTTTCGCCATTTCACCCTGGAAAAGGCAATCATGATCACCTTTTGTTTTACGCTGAGCTGCTTGATTTGATTGCCGAGGGTGTTGAAGTTGGAAAAGGGGAATTCAGCCGGGCTCACGCATGAAACTGCTTTTCTCCGAACAAAACTCCGATTACGAGCACTACCAGTTTCCCTACGTCGTCTGGGCAGTGCCGGAGACAGGCGAAGTCCCGTCGGACATTTTCAACGCGGGTTTCCTGCCCTCGTCGCGCCACCTGGACCGCTTTTACCTCTGCCGGCAGGTGCGCGTGAACCTCGCAAAGTTCCAGCCGTCATCAGAGAACCGCCGGATTTTGCGCAAAGGCGCGGGCATCACAGTCAAGCTCGTGCCGCGCGACGAATACGAATACACGCCGGGACGCCGCCAGTTTTTCAAGACCTACGCCGACACCAAACTCGGCAAGGACGTGATGACGTTCGAGCGGCTCGACGCGCTGTTTGCCGCGCCCATCATTTCGCATTTGCTCGTGTTCACGGACACGGAAAGCGGCAGTGAAGCGGGCGTAGCCACGCTTTATCTCGAAGGCAAGGAACTGGCGTTTTACTACTACGCGTTTTACGATCTCAATTATCACGCGCGCAATCTCGGCATGTTCATGATGACCTCGGCCGTCGGGCGGTTTGCCGATGGCGGCGTCAAATATCTTTACCTCGGTACCTGCTATTCGCAGGCGGCCCTGTATAAAACGCAGTTTGCCGGCGCGGAATTTTTCAACGGGTTCCGCTGGTCGGAGGATATGGACGAACTGAAGTTCATCATCCAACGCGACAAAAAGGAACCGAACCGCCACCTGCTCGAAACGGAGGAGTACTGCGACGAATTTTACGGGGGCGGCCTCGGCAAAATTGCCGAAGCGAGCGCCTTCCGGGTGAAGGTGAAGTAAGCCATCTCAGTCCGGCGGCGAGGTTTTCGCCCGGGCGCTTCGCAGGTACGCGCGCAAATTCACACGTCGTTTCCCTCGCACCCGGCGCAGGGTGTCCCGCCTGAGTGCGATAACGTAGCCGCGCGTTCGCCGTCCTGCGGTCCCTCACGAGGCTGAGGAGAATTCCTCGTTCAAATTCCGGAAATTGTCCTGTCACATTTCGGTGACGCGTCCGGTTGAGCCGTCACGTGTCTGAAACATTGCGTTCAAAAGCCTTTGAAGACGAGGCCGCGTGAACCTTCGAGATGACATAACCTGCCGTCGGGAAACTGAGTGTGGCTGGCCGGTTACTGGAAGTTGGCGGGGCGAGGAACTTTTAAGATGGTCTCACCGTAAAACGGAGGTCTCTAAAAATAATCACGTTAAAAATAAAAAAGGTGAAACTTTATGCTAAACAAAAAGACAGGACTGATTGCTTTGCTCGCAGGTTTTGCTGCCAGCGAAATCATGGCAGGCACGATCACCAATTATGCGGTTGGAGATGTGCTGGTATGTTTCCGACAGGGAGGCAATGACATGGTCGTTGACGCGGGCCCGATTACCGCGCTCATCGGAGCAACCCCCAACCAGAGGATATCCATCACCCAATACGCCGGTACCCAGCTCGCTGCAGTCGGCACCAACAGCGTCAGTTGGTCGGCGTTCACCTGGTTGAGTGACAACACGCTGTTCGTAACCCGGCCCCGGCTTTCCACTGCCCCGAATATTCAGACCGCTCCGTGGCCGGATGAAACATCTCCCGCCCAGTCGGCCATCGCCGCGCGCATGGCGACTATTCCGCCCGGCGCGCGGGATGAATTGACCCTGCTGGTTTATCCTGTCAGCACTCCGACCGCCGTGGTCGAGGAGGACAACAGTGATGGTAATCCGAATTATACGGACGGTGTAAGTTATCACGTGGCTCTCGCTGGCTCGTATGGCAGCGATTTCAACGGCTATTTTGAAGGTAACCCGGAGAATACGACGCTGGGCAATTTCACAACTTCGGGAAGTGCGGTCCGCTCGGATTTTTATCAGTTGACGCCCACCAGCGGCCACGCGTCGGGGACTTATCTGGGATATTTTGAACTGTCAACCAACGGCGGGCTAACCTATGTGGCGTACCCGAGCACGACCCCGGTCATTACCTCCATCAGCCGTTCGGGCACCTCGACCACCATTACTTACACGGCCGGCCGCTACGGCACTTATACCCTCCGGGGAAGCAACACCTTGAATCCCGGGACGACGTTGACCAGTTGGCCGGCCATCTCCACTTTGACCAGTGGCGATACGGCAACCCACAACACAACGTTCACCGATACGGATGACATTAAGTTTTACACCATCACCGCCCAATAACCAACCCGTCAAAGCCAGCAACACATTTTAACAAATAATATCAACCAAAAAAACAAAAACCAATAATATGAAAAAAACGCTACTCCTCACCCTGGCGCTCGGCCTCGCCGGTGCCTCGTCGCTCACGGCTGCCAACGTTGATGTGTATATCACGGGGTCCACGGCCTTTCGTGCCAACGTCTATTCAGCCTGCCAAAAGCTGTTCACTACTGGCGCCGCCACCCCCGTCTTCTACGGTGACGCCATACATGGCGGTGCTAATTCAGGCTTCAACTCCGGCACGGCCGTTTGGGCCATGAGCGGAACCCCGATCAGCCAGCTCACGAACCTCCAAGGCAACACGCTGACCATTCACGGCAATTTCACCGGCTCGACCCAGGGATTGCAGACGACGGAACAAGGTGTCCCGCTCGTTTGGGCGAATGCTGATGGCAGCGCCAACGGAAATTGCGCTACTTATAGCACGAACCCTCCTACCATCGGCTTCTCCGATGCGTCTGGCGCCGCCAGTCCCTACACGGCCTCGGGCAACTATGTTGAGGAAAACGTCTGTGTTCAGCCTTTTGTCTGGGTTAAATCGGTCGCTTCCGTCGGCGCCGTGACCAATATCAGC
>Ga0335081_10018068_pt1 | contig 11406 bp, 6 predicted proteins | sample Lox_Sample_35_FD_206713 | JGI IMG/M metagenome (GOLD analysis project Ga0335081, IMG submission 206713) | Soil microbial communities from Loxahatchee National Wildlife Refuge, Florida, United States - Lox_Sample_3.5 | ecosystem: Environmental > Terrestrial > Soil > Wetlands | place: USA: Florida... | reverse complement strand
CAGGCCCTCGCCGGCGTGCGCGCAGGCCACGTGACCGTAGGCACGATGCACACGATGGGGCCGGTGGACGTCTCGCTGGCGCTGGCGATGTTCCACGGGCGCCACCCCGGCGTCGAGCTGACCGTGCGCGAGCAGTCGAGCGAGGAGCTCGCCGAGATGCTCCGCGACGACGTCCTCGACCTCGCCTTCCTGTCGGTGACCGAGCGGATCGAGAGCCACGGGCTCGTCCTTAATCAGCTCGTATCCGAGGAGCTCGTGGTCGTCCTCCCGCGCGACCACGCGCTCGCCGGACGACGCCGGCTGCGGATGGCCGAGCTCGCCGACGAGCAGTTCGTCAGCTACCGCGAGGGCGCGCGGTTGCGCGAACTGCTCATCTACGCCGCCCACGAGGCCGGCTTCGAGCCGCAGATCAAACTCGAATCCAACGAGAGTGAGCGCATCAGACGGCTGGTCGCCCGCGGCATGGGAGTCGCGATCCTGCCGCAGTCCGACGCCGATCGCTCCGAGGACACCGTCGCCGTGGCGACCCTGATAGAGCCGTCGCTCCGCCGCGACATCACCCTCGCGTGCCGCGAGGGCAAGCGCCTCTCCCCGGCCGCGACCGAGTTTCTCCAGCTCTCCAAGGAGGTGTTCTCTAAGCCGGAGGACGGTGCTGCGCCCACGGCCGCGCCGCCTCGAGCTGACCGGCGAGCGAGTAGAGCAGATCCTCTGCTCCCGGCCGGCCCACCAGCTGAACGCTGAGTGGGAGCCCGTCGGCGCCGAACCCCGCCGGCACCGCGATCGATGGCTGCCCCGTGACGTTGAACAGCGGGTTGAACGGCATGAACCGCGAGGAGCGGTCGATCGCGACCGGGGCCGACTTGCCGTAGGCGCCCTCGGCCGCGATCGCCGTCGTCGCCAGCACGGGCATCAGGAGCACGTCGATCTCGTTCCACAACTCGAGCACCCGCGCGGTCCGGGCGTCTCGCTGGCGCAGCAGCTTCTCACGCCGGCGCCCCGGGGCGATGCGGCGGCCGACGGCCACGAGCTGGCGCGTTGAACGCTCTAGCCGCGTGCGGTCGGGCACCGTCCGCGACTCCTCGTAGATCCCGCGCAGCCACATCTGCGTGAACTCGATCCCGGACAGCCCGTAGGCCGGATCACGCTCGACCACGTCGTGCCCAAGCTCGGCCAGCACGACACCGGTCCGCTCCCACGCGCCGCGCTGGTCGCTCGACAGCCACGCGATGAATCCTGGGGGCAGTTTGCGCGAGGTCGCGATCCGCAGACGTCCGGGCGGCCTCGCCGCCGCCTCGACGTAGCTCCCGGTGAAGGGCGGTGCGGTGTCGGCATCGCCGGGCATCGAACCGTGGATCGCGTCGAGGAGCAGGGCACTATCGCCGACCGTCCTGGCGAGCGCCCCGAACACGCTCAGGCCAAGCCAGCCCTCGCTGGCCGGTTGAGTCGAGACCCGCCCGCGGCTCGGCTTCATCCCCACGAGCCCGCAGCACGCCGCCGGGATCCGGATCGATCCGCCGCCGTCCGAACCGGTCGCGCACGGCACCATGCCCGACGCCACCGCCGCCGCGGAGCCCCCCGAGGATCCCCCCGGCGTCCTCGTCGGATCCCACGGGTTGCGCGTGACCCCGTTAGCCGCGCTCGCGGTCCACGGAAAGATCATCAGCTCGGGAACGTTCGTGATCCCGATCGGGATCGCGCCGGCGGCGCGCAGTCGACGGACGACCTCGCCGTCGGCAGTCTCAGCGGGCCGGTACGAGCGCGATCCGCGGGTCATCGACTGGCCGGCGACCGGCATGTCATCTTTGATCGCGACCGGGACGCCGGCGAGCGGACCTTCGGTTGATGACATTTTTTCGGCAGTCGCGAGCGCCTCGTCCGCCATTGCCACACGGAAGGCGTTCAGCCTCGGGTCGATGGCCTCGATCCGCGCCAAGAAGAACTCGACAAGCTCGCGCGGGGCGATCTCACGCCGGCGGACCATATCCGCGAGCGCGCCCGGACCGGCGAACGCGAGTTCCTGCTCCTCCGTGAGCGTCATCCCTGAAGAGCCGTCACGAGCTCGCGGATCGCCCCTGGGTACCGATAGGTGATGCCGCCGTGCTTGCCGTCGAACAGCTCGATGGTGTGCGCGGCGCCGATCTTCGAGAGCTCCTGCGCGAATGCCTGCGCCCCCAGATCGAGGTAGTACTCATCGCTCTTCCCGGCGTCCAGGTAGATCCGATGCATGCTGCGGAGCGCGTCGGCGTGCCCGGGGGCCATCCGCACCGGGTCGTGCTCGAGCCACAGCGCCCACACGTCATCGATCAGGCGGCCGGTCGAGATATCGAAGGGCAACAGCGCGCGTCCAGGCGCGTTCAGGTCCGGCGAGTAGGCCGATGCGTAGCCGTACATCTCGAACGGCTCGCCATAGCGCGCGAAGTCGAAGTGGTCGGTGGCGGCGAGCTCCTCGAAGAACACCTCGTAGGAGCCCTCGAAATGGTCGCGCAATGACCGGGCCACAGCGCGGAAGGCGGGCAGGTAGCAACACTCGAACAGGGCGTCGCCAGCGTGCGAGGCCAGTGCGCCAAATACATCCGGCCGGAGCATCGGCACGACCATCGCGCCGTACCCGCCCGACGATTTGCCGGCGAGCCCTCGGTGATCGCGGCCCGCGAGCGTCGGATAGCGGCCATCGACGAATTGCACGACCTCCTCGCACAGGTAATCGAGATAGCGGCCGGTCGACGCCGAGTTGATGAACTGGGATCCGCCGCGCGAGGTCCAGGCGTCGACGAACACGATGATCGCGTCCGGACACACCCTGGCCGCCAACATCGCGTCGACCCGCTCGATCATGTTGGGCTCGAGCGCGGAATGTCCCGTCCACATGTCGAGTTGGCCGGTGAACCCCTGGATCACATACACCGACGGAAGTCCCTTGGGGTGGTCGAGCTCAACCCCGGGCGGCCGGTAAACGTATAGCGGGCGTCGCGCCGGGTCGCCGAGGGGGTTGTCGGCCAGCGCGTCCGACTCAACCACGAGCTCGTCGAGCGCGCCGGCCAGCGGCCGCGCCCAGGGCGCTCCTACGACACCGTCGACTTGTCTTAGCGACACCCCCCAACCGTAGGGGAAATCGGTGTTGCCGTGCGATCTGAGCTCAGAATGCCGGGGTATATTGAGACTGGCCGCACCATGACCGATTCTCTGGAAACCGCAAGCTCAAACGGCGCAGGAGCTGACATCGACGCGGTTGAGACCACGGAGTGGCTCGAGGCTGTCGATGCAGTCGTCGAGCACGACGGGCCCGATCGGGCCCGCCAGATCCTCGCGCGCGCGGTGGAGCGTGCGCAGCTCGCCGGCAGCGGTCCGATCGCGAGCATCACCACTCCGTACGTGAACACGATCCCGCCCGCGCGCGAGGCTCGCCTCCCGGGGGATCCGCTGTTGGAGCGCCGGCTGCGCTCGATCGTCCGCTGGAACGCGATGGCGATGGTCGTGCGCGCGAACAAGCTCTCCTCCGAGCTCGGTGGCCATATCGCGAGCTTCCAGTCGCTGGCGACGCTGTACGAGGTGGGCTACAACCACTTCTGGCACGCGCCCTCGGATTCACATGGGGGTGACCTCGTCTACTTCCAGGGTCACTCCTCCCCGGGGAACTACGCGCGCGCGTTCTTGGAGGGGCGGCTCACCGAGGAGCAGCTCGATGGCTTCCGCCAGGAGGTGTCGGTCGCCGGCGGGTTGTCGTCGTATCCGCATCCGTGGCTGATGCCCGAGTTCTGGCAGTTCCCGACGGTGTCGCTCGGGATCGGCGCGATCACGTCGATCTACCAGGCCCGGTTCATGAAGTACCTCGAGGCGCGTGGGATATCGGAGACCGAGGGACGCAAGGTGTGGGCATTCCTCGGTGACGGCGAGATGGACGAGCCCGAGACGATGGGCGCCACGGCGCTCGCCGGACGCGAGGGGCTCGACAATCTGATCTGGGTCGTCAACTGCAACCTGCAGCGTCTCGACGGCCCCGTCCGCGGGAACGGCAAGATCATCCAGGAGCTCGAGGCCGACTTCCGCGGCGCCGGGTGGAACGTGATCAAGGTGGTGTGGGGAACGCGATGGGATCCGCTGCTGGCCGACGACCACGATGGCCGTCTCGTCAAGGTGATGGAGGAGTGCGTCGACGGCGAGTACCAGACATACAAGTCGCGCGATGGGGCCTACGTACGCGAGCACTTCTTCGGCAAGGACCCGGTGCTGCTCGAGCGCGTCTCGCATATGTCCGACGACGAGATCTGGCTGCTGAACCGAGGCGGACTCGATCAGCAGAAGGTGTACGCGGCCTACCACGAGGCGGTCGAGCACACGGGTCAGCCAACGGTGATCCTGGCGAAGACGATCAAGGGCTACGGCATGGGCGTCTCTGGCGAGGGCCAGATGATCACCCACCAGGCCAAGAAGATGACCGAGGACGCGCTGCTCGCGTTCCGTGACCGGTTCGAGCTGCCTCTGTCAGACGAGCAAGTACGCGCCGCGGAGTACTACAAGCCGCCGGAGGACTCCCCCGAGATGGAGTTTCTGCGCGAGCGGCGCGCCGCGCTCGGCGGCAGCCTGCCGGTCCGGCGGACTAAGGCCTCGGACCTCGAGGTACCCGACCTCGACCTGTTCAAAGGCCAGCTTGAAGGCACCGGCGACCGGGAGATCTCGACCACGATGGCGTTCGTGCGGGTACTCGCGGCGCTACTGCGAGACAAGAAGATCGGCCGGCGGATCGTCCCGATCGTGCCTGACGAGTCCCGCACCTTCGGGATGGAGGGCATGTTCCGGCAGGTGGGGATCTACTCACCGCTCGGCCAGCTCTACCAGCCTCAGGACTCCGAGCAGCTGATGTTCTACAAGGAGGACAAGCACGGCCAGATCCTCGAGGAGGGAATCACCGAGGCCGGCTCGATCTCATCGTTCATCGCCGCCGGGACCTCGTACAGCGCCCACGGCGAGCAGATGGTGCCGTTCTACATCTACTACTCGATGTTCGGCTACCAGCGGGTCGGCGACCTGGTGTGGGCGGCGGCAGACTCGCGCACGCGTGGGTTCATGCTCGGCGGTACCGCGGGCCGGACGACCCTGAACGGCGAGGGGCTCCAGCACGAGGACGGCCACAGCCACCTGCTGTTCTCGGTGGTGCCGAACTGCCGGGCGTACGACCCAACATTCGGGTATGAGGTGGCGGTGATCGTCCAGGACGGGCTGCGCCGGATGGTCGCCGAGCAGGAGGACGTCTTCTATTACCTCACGCTGATGAACGAGAACTACCACCACCCGGCGATGCCTGAAGGAGCTGTCGACGGCATCCTGCGCGGCATGTATCTGCTCCGGGAGGGATCGGTTGGGAAGCGGAAGAAAGCCCCGCGGGTACAGCTACTCGGCTCGGGGACGATGTTGAACGAGGTGCTGGCCGCTGCCGAGCTGCTCGAGTCGGACTTCGGCGTGGCGGCGGACGTGTGGAGCGTCACGTCGTTCACCGAGCTCCGCCGCGACGGGATCGAGGTCGAGCGGTGGAACATGCTTCATCCAACCGACGAGCCGCGCCGAGCTCTTGTGAGCGAGCAGCTCTCGGCGCGCGAGGGACCGGTCGTTGCGTCGACTGATTATCTCCGGGCGTTCGCTGACCAGATCCGCCAGTGGGTTCCGGGGTCGTATCGCGTGCTCGGGACGGACGGTTTTGGCCGCAGCGACTCGCGGCGGGCGCTCCGAAAGTTCTTCGAGGTCGACCGTCACTATGTGGCGCTCGCCGCGTTGAAGGAGCTCGCCGACGCGGGTTCGATAGAGCCCCGGCGGGTCAAGGAGGCGATCGACCGGTACGAGATCGACGCCGAAGCCCCGATGCCGACGAGGGTATGAGCGCGACCTCGGACGCCGTCTCGGTCGAAGTCCCTGACATCGGCGACTTCGAGGACGTACCGATCATCGAGATCCTGGTGTCCGAGGGCGACACCGTCGCGGTCGACGATCCGCTGCTGACGCTCGAGTCCGACAAGGCGACGATGGACGTGCCGGCGCCGGTCGCGGGCACCGTGGGCGAGCTGCTGGTCAAGATCGGAGACAAGGTTTCTCAGGGGACGAAGCTGTTGACGTTGTCGCAGTCGGGCGACGGCGATGGTGGCGGGGAGAGTGACGGTGCCGCGACGTCCTCCGGACCTACCCCGGCCACCGGGGACAAGGCCGCCGATTCGGTCGACAGCGCGGCTCAGGCCGAGGAGCAGGCCGCGCCGGCGTCCGAGTCGGAGCCCGCGAAAGCGCGGGCCCCCGATTCTGAGCCGGAGCGCGCGGAAGCGCCGGCGCCCGCCCCGCCGTCCGGCGGCAACGGAGGCGGCCCGGTGTACGCCTCGCCGGCGGTCCGCCGCGTCGCCCGCGAGCTTGGCGTCGACCTGCACGAGGTGAACGGCAGCGGTCGCAAGGGCCGCATCACCAAGGAGGACGTACAGGCTTTTGTCGATCGCGGCCCGGCGGCGGCTCCGGCTCCCGGCGCGCCGGCGAGCGGTCCCGGATTGGGGCTTGACCTCCCGCCGTGGCCGACCGTCGACTTCTCCAAGTTCGGCGAGATCGAACGCGTGCAGCGCTCCCGCATACAGCGGATCTCGGGGCCGGTGCTCGCCCGGAACTGGGTGATGATCCCCCACGTCACGCACAACGACGAGGCCGATATCACCGACCTCGAGGCGTGGCGCAAGCAACTCAACGATGAGCTCTCGCGGGAAGGCGTCAAGGTCACGATGGTGTCGTTCCTGATCGTGGCGTCAGTCGCCACCTTGAAGGCCTTCCCCGCGTTCAACTCGTCTCTTGACGGCGAGGACCTCATCTTGAAGCGGTACTACAACATCGGCTTTGCCGCCGATACGCCCGGCGGGCTCGTCGTCCCCGTGATCCAGAATGCCGACAAGAAAGGGCTGGTGGAGGTCGCGCGCGAGCTGACCGAGCTGTCGGGCAAGGCGCGCGAGGGCAAGCTCTTGCCTGCCGACATGCAGGGCGCGACGTTCACGATCTCCTCACTCGGCGGGATCGGCGGGACTTCGTTTACCCCGATCATCAACGCGCCCGAGGTCGCGATCCTGGGAGCGACGCGCTCGGCCATGAAGCCGGTCTGGAACGGTCGCGAGTTCGTGCCGCGGCTGATGGTCCCGCTGTCGCTGTCCTATGACCATCGGGTGATCGACGGCGCGGCGGCGGCGCGGTTCATGGTCCACCTAGTGAAGGTACTGAGCGACCTGAAGCGGGCGCTGCTGTGACCGACATCCGCGTCCCGGACATCGGGGACTTCACCGACGTACCGGTGATCGAGATCCACGTCTCGCCCGGCGACGAGATCGCGGTCGAGGACCCGCTGGTCACACTCGAGTCCGACAAGGCGACGATGGACGTGCCGGCGCCGGAGGCGGGCAAGATCGCTCAGCTGTGCGTGAAGATCGGCGACCGCGTCTCCGAGGGCAGCGTGTTGCTGACGCTCGAGTCCGACGGCGCCGGGCCTAGCGCGGACGGGGCCTCGGAGGAGCCCGCGACGGCGTCGGAAACCCGGGTCGAGCGCGAGCCCGCTCCTCCCCCGCCTTCGTCCGCTAACGGCGCCCGCGGCGATCACGAAGTGCAGGTGGTCGTGATCGGATCCGGGCCCGGCGGCTACACGGCCGCGTTCCGGGCCGCTGACCTCGGTCTCAAGACCGTGCTCATCGAGCGGTACGACACGCTCGGCGGCGTGTGCCTGAACGTCGGCTGCATCCCCTCGAAGGCGCTGCTGCACGCCGCCCGGGTCGTGTCCGACGCGTCGGAGATGGGCGAGCACGGGATCAAGTTCTCCAAACCCAAGATCGACGTCGATGAGCTCCGCGCGTGGAAGGAGTCGGTCGTGGGGAAGCTGACCGGCGGGCTCGCAGGACTGGCCAAGCAGCGCAAGGTCGAGGTGGTGACGGGCGAGGCTTTGCTCGAGGGGCCGAATACGGTCACCGTGGGTGACCGGACGATCACGTTCGATAACTGCGTCATCGCCTCCGGCTCGGAGGCGGCGATGATCCCCGGACTGCCCGAAGACGAGCGGATCTTCTCCTCGACCGGCGCGCTCGAGCTCCCGTCCATCCCGAAACGGCTGCTGGTCGTCGGTTGCGGGATCATCGGCCTCGAGATGGCGACCGTGTACGACGCGCTCGGGTCGAAGGTCACGATGGTCGAGCTGCTCGATCAGCTGATCCCGGGGTGCGACCCCGACCTCGTGAAGCCTCTGCATAAGCGCATATCGGGCCGGTACGAGGAGGTCCACCTCGGCACCAAGGTCGAGTCGGTCGAAGCGTCCGAGAAGCACCTCGAGGTGACGCTTTCGAACGGCGAGTCCAAGAAGTTCGACGGGATCCTGGTCGCGGTCGGGCGCCGGCCCAACGGGCGCGCCGCCGGGGCGCCGGCCGCGGGTGTGACCGTCGATGACGCGGGGTTCATCCCGGTCGACAGGCAGATGCGCACCAACGTGGCGAACATCTACGCGATCGGCGACGTCGTCGGCGGCCCGATGCTCGCCCACAAGGCCTCCCACGAGGGCAAGGTCGCCGCCGAGGTGATCGCCGGGCATAACGTGGAATTCGACGCGCGGACGATTCCTTCGGTGGCCTACACCGACCCCGAGGTCGCATGGATGGGGCTGACCGAAACCTCGGCTCGAGAGGACGAGGTCGAGTACGAGAAGGCTGTGTTCCCGTGGGCCGCGTCGGGCCGTGCGCTCTCTCTGGGACGTGACGAGGGCATGACCAAGCTGTTGTTCGAGCCGGGCTCGCGCCGGCTGCTCGGCGCCGGGATCGTCGGCGTGAACGCCGGCGAGCTGATCGGGGAGACCGTGCACGCGCTCGAGATGGGGGCCGACGCGGAGGACATCGCGCTGACCGTCCACCCGCATCCGACGCTGACCGAGACGATCGGGTTCGCGGCCGAGATGGCCGAGGGCACGATTACCGACCTGATGCCGCCGCGGAAACGGGCCCGGGCATAGCTCCCGGGAAGAAATGGTGAAATAGTCACCGTTTCTTCCCTAGCCCGACGGGCTAGGCGCGGCGCCGGCGCCTGAACGCGATCAGCGCCAGTAGCGCGACCGCAACGCCGACGCCGATCCGCAACTGCGAGGGGGCTCGGCGCGCCAGCGCGAGCGGGCCACCACCGGACTCCTCCGCGGGGCCGCGGCCCGCCGGCATCGCGAACTCCTCGGCCGCGAGAACGTCGTGGGGCTCGGCGATCCCACTCGGATCGTCGGGCAGCGCGATCGGCCGATGCCGGAGCGTCGGGTCGCCCGACGGCATCGCAAACGCCTCGGCGGCGAGTACGTCGTGCGCCGCATCTTTAGACGTTTTCTCGGGGCCTGACATAGGCGGCATGTTCCCAGATGTCGCCCGGGTTCGTCGACCCGGAGGAGGTCTAAAGATCTCAGCCGCCCCGACTAAGATCGTTGCTGGAGCCGCCCCACCAGCGTGGTATCCTCTACTTATCTTGAGTAAGCAACTATCGAAAGCGAACGCCCTACTGATGTCTAGCCGCCTTCTACTGATCCCGCTCGACGACGTCGTGGCCTTCCCGGGCATGTCGCTCACGCTCGCGGTCGACGCCGGCGAGGAGGAGCGAGTTCTGCTCGTTCCCAGACACGAAACTGAATTTGCCAATGTCGGGACCGTCGCCGAGGTCGTGGACCGCGTCCGTCTTCCCGGTGGCGCTCGCGCGGTCGCCATACAGGGACTCCACCGTGGGGTCGCCGGCGCCGCCAACACCGCGCCGGACGGCCGGCTGTTTGTCGAGGTCGAGGAGCGCCCCGACCCCGTCCCGGTCGACGGCAAGACCCGCAACCTAGAGCGCGAGTATCGCGCGGTCGTCGAGGAGATCCTTGAGCTGCGCGGTGCCGACTCGCGCGTTTCCTCGTTCCTGCGAGGGATCACCGAGCCCGGCGCGCTCGCCGACACCGGCGGCTATTCGCCGGACCTGAGCTATGAGGACAAGGTCAAGCTGCTCCAGACGCTTGACGTCACCGAGCGGCTCGAGCTCGCGCTGTCGATGCAGCGTGAGCGGCTCGCCGAGCTTCAGGTCCGCAAGCGCATCCGCGACGACGTGGAGTCGGGCGCCGAGAAGCAGCAGCGCGATTACTTCCTGCGCAAGCAGATGGAGTCGATCCGCAAGGAGCTCGGCGAGGACGACGCCTCGGTCGTCGAGGAGTACCGGACCAAGATCGAAGAGGCCGGTATGCCCGACACCGTTCGCGAGCAGGCCGACAAGGAGCTCGGCCGGCTCGAGCGGATGGGCGAGCAGAGCGCCGAGTCGACGGTCATCCGGACCTACCTCGACTGGCTGATCGCCGTGCCGTGGAGCAAGCGCTCCGACGAGCGGCTCGATCCCGAGCACGCGCGTGAGGTGCTGGACGCCGACCACGCTGGCCTCGAGGACGTCAAAGACCGGATCGTCGAGTACATCGCGGTCAAGAAGCTCCGCCAGGAGCGCGGAATCACCGAGGACAAGCGCTCGGGCGCGATTCTGACCCTGATCGGCCCTCCCGGTACCGGCAAGACCTCGATCGGCGAGTCGATCGCACGGGCGACCGGCCGGAAGTTCGTGCGGATGTCGCTCGGTGGGGTCCGCGACGAGGCTGAGATCCGCGGTCACCGCCGCACCTACATCGGCGCCCTTCCGGGCCGGCTGGTGCGCGCCCTGCGTGACGCCGAGACGATGAACCCGGTGATCATGCTCGACGAGGTCGACAAGGTAGGCGCCGACTGGCGCGGAGATCCGAGCTCGGCCCTGCTCGAGGTCCTCGACCCGGCGCAGAACCACAGCTTCCGCGATCACTACCTCGATGTGGAGCTGGATCTGAGCAACGTGATGTTCATCGCGACGGCCAACGTGGCCGACACGATCCCGGGCCCGCTACTCGACCGGATGGAGGTCATCCGGTTCGACGGGTACACGAGCTCCGAGAAGGTCGCGATCGCCCGTGGCTACCTGTGGCCGCGCCAGCTCGAGCGCAACGGCCTGCGGGCCGACGAGGTCGAGATCTCGGATGAGGTCCTGGGTACGGTGGCGAGCGAGTACACGCGCGAAGCCGGTGTCCGCCAGCTCGAGCGCGAGCTCGGCACGCTGCTGCGGAAGACCGCGACCAAGATCGCCTCGGGTCAGGCGCAGGCCCCCGTGGTCATCGACGTCGACGCGGTACGCGATGCGCTCGGCCGTCAGCGCCACTTCCAGGAGTCGGCGATCCGCACCGCGGTCCCCGGCGTCGCGACCGGCCTGGCCGTGACCGGCACCGGCGGCGATGTGCTCTTCGTCGAGGCCACCGGAATGCAGGGCTCGCCCGGTCTGACCCTGACGGGTCAGCTCGGCGACGTGATGAAGGAGTCGGCTCAGATCGCTCTCTCCTACGTCCGTGGCCAT
>Ga0335081_10018067_pt1 | contig 11406 bp, 8 predicted proteins | sample Lox_Sample_35_FD_206713 | JGI IMG/M metagenome (GOLD analysis project Ga0335081, IMG submission 206713) | Soil microbial communities from Loxahatchee National Wildlife Refuge, Florida, United States - Lox_Sample_3.5 | ecosystem: Environmental > Terrestrial > Soil > Wetlands | place: USA: Florida... | reverse complement strand
TCTTCTGGCGTCGCCAGTACGACACGAAAAGATATATGCGACATCTGTCGCAGCCGGAATTAAATCGTCGAATACGCGATATTTTTCTCAATCTGTTGCGATTAACGCCAGAAGCCAAGATCGGAGTATTTGAAATCAATGACCAAAACGCTATCTGGTTGGAAAAGTGGACACACGTCCTGGAGGAAATGCAGCTCAGACACGGCCCATATCCAGCCGGATTCACACACGAAATTCTGCATTCGGAGCCCTTCCCCAATTTCGCGTCCGCCCTTGCCGGCAAAGCCGCCAAGGCACTGTCCTCGCTAGGACTCAAAACTGGCGATATTTTCTTGAAATTTGGCAAACGTAAATACATGGAAGCGCTTTACGAGACCGGAGCTTTACGTATTCAACCAGCCAGTTTTTTCGGTAGCAAAGATCTGATCGGGGCGGTTCAAGACGATGAACTCAGGCTGCCATTTTCATTCGTCTTGACGCGAGAAGATGTCGTCAAACTGGTGATAAACCCCCAAGACGTCCCTGACAAAATCCCTGAGCAGCGGGTTGATGTCCGTTTCGACTCGCCTACCGACTACTGGCTTTACTGTGTTGCGACGTCAGTCGAGTCTAGACTTTTTGTTGACTTCGAGGCTGACGCATGCGTAATCCTGAGAGACCGGAAAAAGTTCCGGAATTGCCTACGCGTGGCAACCAGAGAGCACCTCAAAGGTGCAGCCATGTTCGAGGGGCCCGCCCAGTATATCGACCCCCTACTACCCAGCTCCGCAAAGGTCTTCGTTCCCCTGTGTAAACACTTCGGGTACTCATATCAGGAGGAGTATCGTTTCTATTGGCTTCCAGCCTCAGCAACGCAAAGACTAGCTCACATTGACGTTCGCTTGGGCAACCTAAAGGACATAGCCGAGCTCATTGTCCTATGAGCGGGCGAGCAGCCCGGAACCCAGGCAGCGGACGACAGAATTGAGCAAATCTGAATATGCCCTCGTCGAAACCTTCAGCAGCAGAGGGATAGCATTAATGGAACGATTCACTTTTGCCCTCGTAGCGCCTTTTCAGATCATGGTCTTACAACCAAGGGTAACAAATATGGCGGACGCGCATCTAACTGGGGAGTGATACCAAACACGCCATGCCGAGACCGAATTAACGATGTCCATATTATTCTGAGGTTCTGGTCTGGGACCCTGCCAAATCGGCAGGGATATCTTTCCGGAAACTTAGCAAGTAACTCGGGAAGCTTTTCTTGCGTCTATTAAGAAGTACGAGGAAAGGATGGCGCTTAACTTCAAATCGACCAAGGAACGAAAGTTGTAGTTCGTCTGTTTAATTTAATGCATCTGAGTTCGGCTGATTTAGCCGAGAAACAGTCTAACGAAGATCCAGGCACGATCTTCTGCCCAAGGAACGAAAGTTGTAGTTCGTTTATTTAATTTAATGCATCTGAGTTCGGCTGATTTAGCCGAGAAACAGGCACGAAGATCCGGCACGATCTTCTGCCAAAGGAACTTGCCCATGTTTGATGTAAAGACGAGAGCTACTTCTGTGGCGTCGCTCAGAGCGAGAGCTGAAGCCACCGAGTGGTGCCGCACTCACGCGGATCGACCTTTGCTGTTTTTTTGAAAAGCGCTCACGCGTGAGCATTTTTCAAAGAAGCAGCGAACAGCGCAAAAAAGGTCGTTCCCGAAGCACAGGTATTGTGCTTTGGGAACGGCTTCGTTTTAATTTCCTTCCCATCGCGCAATTCCTAAAAGAACAAACCGAGTAGCCCCGATAAGCGCGCATAGTGCTTGGCGGGAACGGGCCGTTTGCGGCAGAAAGCCAGGGTTCGTGGCCCTGGCTTGAACGCTCGCTGTCACGAGCGCCCGAACGCAAGGAGATGCCCTATGCGTCCGAGCGACGAGACACCAGCACCTGACCGTAAATACGATGAACAGGGAGAATTAGAAACCGAAAAAACAGAGCAGAAACAACGTACGGAAAACGACAGCCTACATATTAACCGATTAGTTAATACTTGTCAAGGATCGCCGCCTGGAGAACCGCCCGGGGAAAGCGATCCGGATGTACAGGAAAACAGCGGTAGTGCCAGGCAAAAACTAGCCCGGTACTATTTCCGATATCTGGCGCATCCCACCGAAGAACATCGCGCGGAGCTATTGTGCCGATGTCAGACATTCTTGCAAAAATTTATCGGCTACCAGGTTTATGGCCGCGGGTTCTGCCCTGCGAGCTCAGCTCGTGATGAATTCGTCGAGCTATCTGTAAACCGCGTAATGGATATGCTCCTTGGGAAAGCAATTCCTGTCTTGCGGAATGGAGAGGGGCTCTCATCATGGCTCCGAACCACGGCGCTCAATGCCATGAAGGATCAGATGAAGAAGGCGGACGGTCGCTCCAAAGCCGGACGGTATCGCTGGGAGCCACTCGAATACGAATATGCCGATGGCGCCATGGCAGATGTTTTGTACAGAGCCGAAAATCGCGACGCGGCGATCCGATATCGTTCGGTTTCGGTCGCGACAATTGAATCGAACAAGCAAGTTTTCCTTAGAGATATTCTGACGCGCGCCGCTAAAAGCCTCTCACAGCGGCAGCAACTGGGGCTTAAGTTCTTGGAGTTAGTGCACATCCAGGGGTTAACTTATGCCGAAATCGCAGACAAATGCGGCATGTCGCTAGCTGACGTCGTAAGCATAGTCCGGTCCGCTCGCAAGCGATTGAAATACGCTTGCGAAACGAGCCTGAATTTATTTGCGGAAGATTTATAAAATCATTGGGGCCCTTCGGGGCCCCGTTTCATTTCTCGAAGTGTTACAAGTGACATCGTTGCCAGATAACCGCCTGCTCACAGTTGCAGGTTAGATTTCGTGGGAACAATCTGGGAACAAAACCAAATTCTCAGTTTGCAACGCTATGATTCTACGTGCTCGCCTGTTCCCAGAATGCTTCGTAAGTCTCTGATTTCACAGCTCATGGCAGAGTGTGAAGATGGCACTCTACCGCTGAGTTAAGCGCCCACTGATTCGCGGTAAAGTCATGTTAACACACCAGTTCCCGAGCCACTTCATGCATCACTGAACCGTTTCTTGTACCCGCATTTGTACCCGCATCTTCTCAGGAACCAAATGCTCAAGCACCTTTTCCCGCTCTGCACGTTTGGCAGCACGATGCGTGTGGCTGTAGTACAGGGTCATGTCCATTTTGCTATGGCGCATGACGGCCTGAACGACTGCCGGATTCGTTTCGTTTTCCATGAGGAACGTCGCAATCGAGTGGCGTCCCAAGACATGGAAGCCGAACCGCTTCACGATTTCACCGTCGCGATCATACGTGATGCCGTTCTTGACCCGAATGACCCCCGCGAGAATTGCGGCAGGCCGGATATAGTCCTCCACCAACATGCTGGCAGACCGAGGGTTTTGCCCCTTCAACTTCACTGACGGGGAGATGTACTCTTCGTCCTTTGCGAATGGGGATTCCCGACGCCATGCAGCAAGGCAATCAAGCAACAGCTTCGGTGCCTCAACTCGGCTGCGACTCAGCTTCGTTTTCGCGCCGTCCTGAATGTTGTTGTGGACGCACGTCCGTCGAATCGCAATCAGACCACGATCCCACAGAATGTCGCGCCACTTCAGCCCAAGTGCTTCGCTGATTCGCAACTGGCACGTGACCACAAACAGCGCAACTCGTACTCAGGCTGCTTGAGACCGCTGAGGATTGCAGATATATCCTCAATTTCAAGAGCCATGGCCTCATAGGAGGTCAACTTGACTGAATTGCGGCCCCTTGACGTAGTTGAGCGGGTTGAATTCCTCCCCACGCGGAATCAGGTTAGGCGCGAAAGCAACAACCGCTATACAGCAGCCCATCACTGTTGCTAAGAAGATGTCGCTTGCACAAGAACAGCATCTCACGGCCATTCGCATGTCGGACACAGAGCTTGGGGAGGCTATCAAAAAGCCAACCCAAAACATCGCCAAGCAGGTCGGAGATGCGATTGCTCATGAGGAAGAGGCCAAGGCGAGTCGCACCAAGGCATTGGTCGAGTTTGCAGAAAACATCGCCTACTACTATGAGGTCAAGCAGCGCCTCCTCAATCCCGGTTATCGCAGTGACGTTAACGGGGGGAAGGATCGTACCATTCTCCGCAGTGCTGTCGCTTTGCCTGTGTTTGTTCGTAACGCGTATGTTCGGAGCACAAGCTTCGAGCGAGGCCGTCACCCCGGCTCCAGCCTTCAATGGCCTTCCTAGCGTTCTGGATAACTTGCATGAGGGATCGGAGCTTCACATACTTGTCATCGTCGATAACAAAACCCGCCTCGGCCGCCAAGCGGTTGCTAAGCTCCACTGTAATTATCCGGAAGGAACCGTTTTCCAGACCACCAAGAGGGACTCCGAAACAACCTTCTTCAATTTGCGATTCGGTAAATACGATCTGGATATTAGCGCTGTCGAGTATTTCACTTCCCATCAAACTATTCAGGTCACAGGCCTCAAAGAGAGAATTGATCTGCAAGTAACAATGCGCCGAGATCCCATGGCGGTCAGCTTTGATTCGGTGAGAACTTCCGATGCGCTCATGTCCTCACGTGGGAGTAGAGAAACTCAACGTGCCATACAGGCGTTTAAGTCAGGCAATTTGAAAGAAGCGAAAAAGCACTTACAGGCTGCATATAAGCTTGTTCCTTCGAACTCCCGAGTGAACTTTCTTTTGGGATATCAGGCTTTCCAGCAAAAAAAATTCAATCAGGCCCAGACTTATCCCGCCGGCGCTCCAAAACCTACGCCGATCTTCCTGAGAAATTCATAGGGAGGCGTGCCTCCTGCGAAGATCCAGACGTAGTCGTTCGAGATCTGCCGCAGCCTGCCTCCCACGGAAAGAACGACACTGTCGTGTCTGAATTCCTGCGGCGTTGAATTGAAGACGACCTCAACTCTACCGGCGCCCACAAATTGCCTGATGCCTTTCGCGTTCCGCTCTTTGATACGCGTAAATTCCTGCTGCCGATAGGAAAGGGTGACGTGGTTGCCTGCTTGTTGCCCCAGTGCTATCGCAGCTTCGACCGCACTGTCTCCACCGCCAATGACCAGGATGTTCTTGTTCCGATATTGATGTGCATCGATGAGACGGTACATCACCTTGCCGAGTTGTTCTCCATTGACCCCAAGTTTCCGGGGATTGCCGGCTCGGCCGATGGCGAGCACCACATGGCGTGCGCGATATTGTTGGGTTGCGGTCAGAACCACGAAATCACCGTCGGGCGACTTTTGAATGTCGTTCACCATCGAGTCTGTGCATACATTGAATTCTGCACGATTCAGGACCATGTCCCAGAACGCCAGAAGGTGTTCTTTGGCCAGTTCTGTTTTAGGGAGTTTTCCATACAGAGGAAATTCCAGCGGGGTCGTCGTGATCACCTTCTGCCGAGGAAATTTCGCCACCGTGCCCCCGACTTCGTCTCGCTCGATGGTTAGGTAGTTGAGATGGTTTTCAATGGCTCGGAGTGACGCGCTGATACCTGCGGGACCAGCGCCGACAATGAGCACATCGTAGACACCTGGCTCTGTGGGACATGCCGTTCTCATTCGGTTTGTAATGACATCGATGCACTCTCGTCCTTGATTCACCGCATTCCTGATCAGCGGCAATCCGCCAAGCTCTCCGACTATGAAAAGATTCCTTACTGTGGTTTCAGACTCGGCGGTGAGACGTGGCATATCCGTACTCGCTTGGGGGGTGGCCATCACCATGCTGATAGCGCCGACCGGACACGCGGCGACACAGCGCTCGTGCCCGATGCATCTGTGGCCATTGACAACGGATGCCCGTCCTCCGAGCATCGCCAGCACCTCTCCCTCAGGGCAGACGGTTGTGCAAGCTGCGCAGCCGATGCACTGCGAAGAGTCAATATAAGGACGCAACCCCGGCGTAAGTTCAGGATGAAATGTGGGACCGGCTGCAAACTTTCGTGCCCTGCCTTCGCGCAATCTCACTTTCCTGACGTAGTTGATGACGAAGAATGCAATCAGTGCGATTGCCAGAACGACGGTAACGAACGTGTCCATGACTCAAGTCCGGTTAGATAAAACCAAATATCATTGCGACTGCGATGTGAGCGAGTGCGAGCACCACGAAAGCGTAGCTAAACGGCTTGTGCACAAAATGCCATAACTTGAAGACCCGCTGAGCATGCGAAAGAAGAAGAAGGCGCCGCGAGAGTCTGGCTTCCTTGCAGCCAAGACTGATCACACGTTCAAGCTCCGCATTTCCGGTCGACAGCAGTCCCCCGAGCGATCGAATACCCATACCCAACCCAAGGACTTTCATGCGAAGACGAGCAACACGAAGCCGCAGGGTTATATCAGACAGGGCCAGATATCCGAGCGCCGTGAATCCCGTCCATTTCGAGACCCGATTAGCAGCAGGCGCTGAGAAAAAAAGTCGTCGCAGGTCTTGCTGGGGAACGAGCGTTTGTCTTTCGAGCATCGCCCGAAAGACGATCACAGACGATTCCGCGGCTGCAACCTCGCGCAAAACTTGCGCATAGAGATAACGCCCGATTAGGCCGCTCACCGAGACCGCCACCATTAACCAAAATGCAACGCCGGCCAATCCGTGGAATCTGAAAGCTGCATGAAATGCAATGGATATCGGCGCGACAACACCGAAGATGACGTGATGATCAAGCCAATGTTTAGAATCGCCTTGCCGTTGCAACCACTGCCAGCGTTTCCGCAGAGGATACAAGAAGATTGCGCACAACATGAGCACGCCAAGGAAAGCCAGACTGATGCCGATGCTGCCGCTGGGCCTTAGTAAGTGGTGCTTCGGAGAAAACGCGCGGTCCGTCTTACTTAGCCGGTAGTAACTCACTCCAAACAGCGTGAGCGCAAGAAAGCCTGCGATCCAGATTATTGAAAACAGCTTTACCAAGCGACGGTGTATTTGCTCGGCGGGACGGATTGCAGCCGAAGGCAAACTGATCGCAGAGGCGGTCATCGCAACACACCCTTGGAATCGAACCGGTAACCCAGGCTGAGACGCCACTGGTTGTAGTTCAGTTGAGCGCCACGTTCGATGCTGTAACCGCCTTGAAGAAAAGTGTGAGCGGTGAGATTGCTGTCGATCGAACTGTCTACAAAAAAAGAGTGCTGGTTAACGGTGAACGTGGAGTTAAGGCTCTGGGTTCCACCTTGAATATTCCACATCATTCGGTTACCCATAGGGCGTGAAAACGACAAAATCCGGTAAATGCCCCGGGCGAACGAACTGTCAAACTTCGAGTAATGAACGTCGGCGCGAATGCCCGTGTGATAGATATCTTTTAACGTGAAGCCAAACATTTGATTCAGGCTGCGCTTGACGTCGCCGGTTTTATCGCTTTTGCCGAGAGTCGTGTAGAGCGAGAAATTTCTAATGGGCTCAATTCGCACTGTGCCATTCACGCCCTGATAAAGCAGTTTGTCGACCGTTCCAGTGCCGACTAACGCGGTCGCGGCGGTGGGCACATCCCGAAAATAATTATGAAAGACCTCAAAAGAAATCCAGCTCCTAGGCTGGATGTCTACCGTCAGATAACTTCGGCTGATTCCTGCTCCTGGGGTGATCCCGTCTGTGCTGACGCCTTGCGGCGAGTCCACGATCAAGGAGTGGTAAATCGCAAAGTACTTGGCATAGGAGAGAGCATTTTCTAGAAATAAATACGGACGATCGAGTTGCCACTTGAGGAAACTCAGCGCGACGCCTGTTGTGCTCGTGTAGTGAAAGTTGTCGTAGCTCCCACCTTCGAAGTTTACAAAAGATCCCGCAATCTGCTGATCCGGCCGATAGTTCCAAGTTGCGGGGTTGGGAGTCGATCCGAAGAACGCACCTGCAGTGCCAAGACCTGCGAACTTATGCCCGATATAGCCGCCGTCAATTGTGTCCAGGCTCACGGCCCATGGCAGATAAAGGCGTCCGACTCCGGCCACCCACGGCGACTCTGGGTTGTCATAAGACAACTGGATGATGTAGCTGCGATCGAGGTAGTCATCCATCGTCCCCTCATCGGGCTGAGAATTCGTTGTAAATCTTCCGCGCCAGTACCCCTGGAGGTCCCAATGAGTTCCGGCAATCTGCTTCATGTCCGTTTGAAAGCTGAGGCCCGTGGAGCTGCTGCTTCCAAGTGTCGAGCCACTACTGCTGATTCCGCTGTAATCCAAGCCGATTCGAGCCATCATCCGGCTGTTGCGCGGAGTTTGCTCAACTGGTGTGGGGGGAGCCAACGAAGCCGCAATGTCTTGCGGCGGCGAGTTGTTAACAGCCGGATTTGCGGCCGGAACGTTGCCCAGCCTGGCATAATCCGCTTGCGAAAGTTCAGCCCAATCTCCGGGCTTCACCTCCCGCATCGTGTTGTGGATCTCAGTTACGGAGGATGTTTCGGCAACGGAAACGACCCGCAACTCAGCGACAACTCGGCCGTCGGGGTTGGGATTATCGGGTTGGCCCGGCTCGCTTTCATGCACCAGCAACGTCATACCTTCTGCGAGGCCGGAGCTTCGTCCACCGATTAAGTAGGCAGCACCTTCGGCGACATACTTAACTTTAAAACTGGCGTGAAGGTTGCCATCACTCGGCGGTGTCACGGTTGACTTCGGCAGCTTCATTCCCTGCTGAGGCCAGAATTTTCCCCACAACGAGCCCCTGGCGGCGGCCGGGGGGCCGGCGGATCGATGTCGATTGGCTGTTGCATGGTTCGCCGTCGCACTTGCCGGCAGAACAATCAATACCATGGAGTTACCGGAGCTCGTAAGTTGATACGGGTGGTCGGAATCCAAATCAACGATCACGCGAATCACCGGCGGATTTGTACTGTTGAATCCCCATCCCACTTGGAGAACACCGTTACGGTTCACTGCAACGCGATGCTGCTTTGAACTCGTAAGAGTGGCGGGAAGATCTAAGATAATCCGTTCCGGATCTCTAGTAACTGTGACTCTGGGAGTGATCTTGGACGTAAGCGTGATTTCGAGCTTCACACAATCGCCGGAAGGGGAGATCTTCAGCTTGCGCATAGCGGCAGTTTCCGCAGAGGCAATCTGAGCGACAAGCAGAGAGCCTAGAAGCAGCAAAATATACGTGTCTAAAACTGCTTTCAGTTGCGGATACAAAAGAACCATCGAGTTATTAAGCCAACTTTCCATTGGTATGACTGCCTTTACTTCTCTAGTCCTGCACAGCGAATCAGGACACTCTTGGTTAACTCATCGTCGCCTTTTTACCGACATGGACGCGACTATCCTCCAGCTATCCATGCTGGTGTGGCATTCTTGGCAATCCGTCGAATAGCCCAGCGCTTGGTGATTAGGCGATGTTGTCCTCTGAAAAGCTCTCAGGTGGCAGCTCTCGCACTCGGTAGAAAGCCCCTGGCGGTTAAACTGTCCCACGGCGCCGGCTCGGTGGCATGAATAGCAGTCTGTTACCGCGTGCGCCCCGATCAGCGGAAAACGATCCTGGTGCGCATTCATGTCCTTCAGCGACACTTGCCAACCGCCGACCCGGTGACAGAGATCACATTGCGCCCCATTTTTCCGCCGATGAATGTCGGCATGGCAGTCCTGGCAGTTTCGGCCAATGTTGGCGAACACCGGATTGACATGGCACTCCTCGCAAGTCACGTCTGCGTGGAGGCCGCGCAATGGATAACCTGTCTTGCTGTGATCGAAGTCGGGTTTCTTGCGGATCGGTTTCCAGCCCGTGGATGTATGGCACTTCTCACACGCAACCTCCATCGGTCCGTGTGGACTGAGATCGGAATTGCGGCCAGCGGAACTGTCGGGCCTTGCGGGAAGTCCAGTGGATATCTGAAACAAAATGATCGCGTGCATGAGCAGAATGCTTCCCGTCATTGCCGCTCCCTTCGATCCTCACCACTGTTTATTAACGGCATGCGATCAGTTTCAAGTTGGCTAGTGGTGCGTAAGTCTCGGCCGTGGCACGCCACGCACTCCTTACTGGTCGGCTTGTAGAAGAGAATGACTTTTCCGGCCATCACTCTGGTCAATTTGTGACAAGACTCGCAGCGCACAGTGCGGTGTGCGCCTTGCAACGGAAATGAGGACTGTTTGTCGTGATTAAAAAGCGATGGTTTCCATTTCCTGACATCGTGGCAGCGATTGCACTCGCCACCATCAACGTTAGAGAACTGTTGGCCGTGAATATCCGCGTGACACAGTGAACACTTTCGCGGCGCCAGCGTGAAATCGGCCTGCATGAGCCCCGTCAATGGATTTTTTGGCTTGTGGCAAGCCGCACACGGGGCAGACTTGTGCGCACCATTTAAGGGAAACGGGGTCCTCGAATGATCGAATGGAGAAAGATCGCTCCATGTTACTGACGAGTGACATACTTCGCAGCCAGATGGAAAGTTATTCGCCCTCACCGGAACCAAGAATTTTTTAAAGCGTCCGCCATGAGGGTCCGCGTGACAACTCAGGCACGACAATGCCGGCCATCGATATTGCGCGGTCAGTTTCGGTCCAAAACTTTGCGTTTGCTTGTGACAGTCATTGCATGCAACCGCCAGGTGGCTTCCAGTCAGGCGAAATGACACCTCGCTGTGCCGGTGGAGGCTGAAGGTGGAGGGCACAAACTTCAATAAGCTGTGGCAATTGTCACAACGGTTCAGATACGGAGCCGCGGCAAATTGATTGGCATGTTGGTCCGAGTGGCAATCGGTGCAGTAGCGAAACTTCATCGCGTAAACAGTCGCTTTGCCTCTCGGGACATGGCATCCAGCACAGGGTACGGTGGCGTGCTTGCCCTCCAGAGGATAAGCGGTCTTCATATGTTCTTTCAGCCCAAAGGTAGAGGGTTTGAAAGAGTCAACGGAGTGGCAGTACGAGCATTCACTTCCTCCGGTTCGTTTGGAAAACTGCCCGCCGTGCGGGTCGGGATGATGACAATCCGAGCATTTCTGAAACACTAATTGTTTTTGGAAGTCGGCTTTTGCGTGGCATTGCACGCAATCAACTTCACGATGTTTGCCTAGCAACGGAAATCTGGTTTTGGAGTGATCGAAAGTACGATTCATTTCCGCTGGCGAGGTTTTGTTCCAGCCTGCCGTGTCGTGACACAATCGACAAGTTTGTGTGAAGCGGCCACGATGAGGGTCGGCGTGGCAATCACTGCAGTCGCCAAAGGGAATTCCAACGTAGCGTGGCTTCTTATCGGGTCCGGCCGTGTGGCAGAGTTCGCAGCGGACCTTAATATGCAATCCGGTGAGAGGATATCGACTCAGCGAATGATCAAAGTTGAGAATGTTGATTGTTTTCCACTCGATAAAGTTGTGGCACTGGAGGCAATTCGCTCCGAGCCGGCTTTTGTGCGGGTCCTGATGACAATTAACACAGCTCGGGGACACT
>Ga0335081_10018066_pt1 | contig 11406 bp, 7 predicted proteins | sample Lox_Sample_35_FD_206713 | JGI IMG/M metagenome (GOLD analysis project Ga0335081, IMG submission 206713) | Soil microbial communities from Loxahatchee National Wildlife Refuge, Florida, United States - Lox_Sample_3.5 | ecosystem: Environmental > Terrestrial > Soil > Wetlands | place: USA: Florida... | reverse complement strand
GTCGACAATGCGGCCGAGCGAACGATCGTCGTGCGCGTAAAGCAGCTTGCCCCTGGAATCGTTGACGCGCTCGATCACATGCGGCGACGTCGCATAGCCGCCGTTGGCGAAGGTGGCATAGGCGCCGACCAGTTCGAGCACCGAAACTTCCGATGTGCCGAGCGCGATCGAGGCGTTGGGATCGAGCGGCGAGGCGATGCCGAGCCGGTGCGCGGTGCGGATTACTTCGGGCGGGCCGAGTTCCATGGTCAGTCGTACCGACACGGTATTGAGCGACAGCGCCAGCGCTTGCGTGAGCGTCACCGGTCCGTAATACTCGTGCTTGTAGTTCTCCGGCCGCCAGCCCTTGATGACAATCGGCTTGTCCTCGCGCACCGTGTCGGGCGTGAGGCCGTGCTCGAGCGCGGTGAGGTAGACGAAGGCCTTGAACGCCGAGCCGGGCTGGCGCTTGGCGGCGACCGCGCGGTTGAACTGGCTTTCGGCGTAATTGCGGCCGCCGATCAGGGCACGCACGGCGCCGTCCGGCGACATTGCTACCAGCGCGCCTTGGCTGACGCCGGCCTTGCCGCCCTTTTGCGCTAGCTCGTCGGTGAGCGCTTGCTCGGCATTTGCCTGCAAGGCGCCGTCGATGCTGGTGCGCACCACGATGTCTTCGTCGACATGGCCGAGCACGTCGTTGAGCGCGTCCATTACCCAGTCTGCGACATAGTTGATCGAGCCGCTGCCGGCCTGCGCGACGATGCGCGGCGGATGCGCGAGCGCTAGCCGTTCGTTCGCGGGGGTGACGAAGCCCAATTTGGCCATGGTCTTGAGCACGATCTGCGCGCGATGCTCGGCGCCATTGAAGTTGCGGGTTGGCGCCAGACGCGAGGGCGAGCGCACCAGGCCGGCGAGCAAGGCGGCTTCTGCGAGCGTCATCTGCTTGGCGGGTCTGCCGAAATAGCGCTGCGAGGCTTGCTCGATGCCGTAGGCGCCGGAGCCGAAATAGACGCGGTTGAGGTAAAGCTCGAGGATCTGCGTCTTGGAAAATTTCCGCTCCAGCCAGAGCGCCAACAGCACCTCCTGCAGTTTGCGGTGGATGGTACGCTCTTGAGTCAAAAAGAGATTTTTCGCCAATTGTTGCGTGATCGTGGAGCCGCCTTGGCTGATACTTCTGTGCAAGATGTTCGCAAGCCCCGCGCGCGCAATGCCCCAGGGATCGACACCGTAATGCTCGTAGAAGCGGCGATCCTCGATGGCGACGAAGGCCTTTGGTACGTAGCTCGGCAGTTCGTGCAAGGGGATGACTTCGCCGCCCGTGTCGCCGCGGACGGCGAGCGGATGGCCGTTAACGTCCACGATCTGGATCGAGGGTGGCCGCTTCGGAATCTCCAGCGACTGGATCGGCGGCAGATGGGCGCCCGTCCAGGCCACGGTGGCGGCGCCGGCGATGCCGAGCCAGAGGCCGAGCACCAGGCTCCAATAGACGAGACGGCCGAAGAACGAGCGCCGGGCGCGCTTGGCTTTGCGTCGGCGCCGCCGCGACGGCTTGCTGCCGGACGGCCGGTCGGCGGCCTCGACGCGTAATGGTGGGCCGATATCGAACACCGGCTCGCGGCGCCCGCCCGCTTGTCCCTTGCCCTTGGCCATACGCAACCCGCCGCTACGGTCCCCGCGGCCGACGCTAAGGGGGCCGGTTTAAGGGGTCGTTAAGGGGAGGTTTTCGCGCGGCTTTGGGCACATCTGCCGGTTTTCCCGACGCACGATAAAAGCGCGCCACGCCGCGACTTCGAATTGCAACTGGGCCGGTAGCGGCATTATGCTTTGGCCTGTCAGCGCGGGAGCCAACCCGCGCGGCGAGGGGACACCATGGGAGGATACCAACATGCTCTACCGGGCAGGTTTCGCTACGGTCGTGGCGGCGGCGGCCTTTGCCTTCGCTCAGACGACCGCGCAAGCACAGCAGTGCGGCACCATCGAGCTCGGCGCCGCGCTTTCGGCGACCGGCATCTACGCTTCGAACGGCAATAACACCAAGAACGGCTACGAGTTCGCCGTCAAGAAGATCAACGACGCCGGCGGCGTCAAGATCGGCGGCAAGTGCTATCACTTCGCGATCAAATATTATGACGACGAGTCGACGCCAGCGCGCGCCGCGCAGCTGGTGGAGCGCCTGATCGATCAGGACAAGGTCAAGTTCATCCTCGGCCCTTACAGCTCGCCGCTGGCCAAGGCCATCCTGCCGGTCACTGAAAAATACAAAACCCCGATCGTGCAAGGCGAGGCGGCGTCGCGCTCGCTGTTCACGCAGGGTTACAAATATCACTTCGGCATCATCGCGACGTCGGAAAAATATCTTGCGCCGATCGTCGACATCGCAGCCGACCGCGCCAAGAACGCCGGCAAAGATCCCTCGACCGTCAAGGTCGCGATGATTTTCCAGGACGATCCATTCTCGCTCGATGTGCGCTCGGGCGTCGTCGATGCACTCAAGAAGTACAAGATGACCGCGGTCGTCGACGACCGCATGCCGAAGGATCTCAACGACATCACTGGTTTCTTCACCAAGGTGAAGGCGCTCAAGCCGGACGTGCTGTTGATTTCGGGGCATGAGAAGGGCGCTGCGACCGCCGCGCGGGAAATGGCCGAGATGAAGATCGAAGTGCCGCTGGTCGGCATGACGCATTGCGAGGCGGCCAAGCTGACGGTCGATTTCCCGAAATCGGCCGAAGGCTTCGTCTGCCCCACGCAATGGGACGAGACCATGAAAGCCAGCGACAAGCTGTTCGGGACGGCGGCCGAGTACAACAAGGCAATGCAGGCTGCTTACAAGTACAAGGTCGTGCCGTACCAGACCGCGGACGCCAGCGCCGCCGTCTATGTCTGGAAGGATGCGTTCGAGCGCGCCCAGTCGCTCGACCAGGAGAAGGTGCGTGAGGCGCTGACCAAGACCGACATGCAGACATTCGCCGGCGCCATCAGGTTCAATCCCGATGGCAGCAACCCGGTCAAGGAAATGGCGATGCGCCAGATCCAGGGCAGCAAATACAAGGTTGTCTGGCCGTTGAAGATGGCGGCGGAAAAACTGGTTTATCCGCGCGACGCTCAATACTGAGCTAGTGAAACGGAAACGGGCGGCAAACGCCGCCCGTTTCTCTCGCTATCGCCAGGCGTCGTCCGACGCGTTCGGGCCGCCCCGCCATTTCATCGCCGGCCGAGGTCCGCTATGGAACACATCATCGGCAATATTTCCGTTCTGACCGCGGCGCCGGTGCTCAACCTTGGCCTGCTCATCGATGGCGTGTTGATCGGCTCGATTTTCGCGTTAGCGGCCTATGGCCTCGCGCTGGTGTGGGGCGTGATGAACGTCAAGAACCTCGCGCAAGGCGATTTCATCATGCTCGGCGGTTACATCACCTACGCGCTCGGGCGCTATGGCATCGATGCGCTGCTCGGCGTGCCGGTCGCCTTCGTGCTGCTGTGGGCGGTCGGTTTCGTCGTCTATCGCCTGGTGGTCAGGAAGGTCATCACCCGCGACCTGTTCACGTCGCTGCTAGCGACCTTCGGCGTCGCCATCGTCATCCAGCAAAGCCTCAATCTGGCGTTCGGCCCGGACACGCAATCGGCGCATTCCGGCTTGCCCGACTGGCAATTCGCCGGCGGGCTGATCACGATCTCGGCCACGCGTCTGCTCGGATTCGGGCTGGCGATATTGCTTGCGCTCGCCGTCATCCTGTTCATGAAGAACAGCCGCATGGGACAGGCCATCCGCGCCACCGCGCAAGACGTGCGGGCGGCGCGCGTCGTCGGCATCGACACTGAGAAAGTCTACACCTTCACCTTCTGCCTCAACGCCGCGATCTGCGGCGCCGCCGGCGCGCTGGTCGCGCTGGTCTGGAATGTGCAGCCGTTTTTTGGCACCACCTATTCGATCCGTCTGTTCGTCATCGTCACCGCGGCGGGCATCGGCAATCTGCCGGGCGTGATCGCCGCCGGATTCGGCATGGGCATATTCGAGCAGTTCGGCGGCTTTTTGCTCGGCGCCGAATTCCAGCAAGCGCTGATCGTGCTGCTGCTGCTGGGCGTGCTGTCGTACCGGCAATTGCAGTACCTGCGCGTGCGGCAGGCCGTGCAATGAATCCGACCTCTCGCCAAGCGCTGCCGTTCTGGCTCATCCTGGCGGCCGGCATCGCCGCGCCGTTCCTGTTTCCCAGCTACAGCAACGAGATCGCCGTGCTCTGGCTGATGATCGTGTTCGCGTCGACCTGGGACATCCTCGGCGGCCAGATGGGCTACAACTCGCTGGGCAATATCTTCTTCTTCGGCGCCGGCATGTACATCTGCGCCGTCGTGCAAATCGGACTGTTCTACGATGTCGGCATGTATACGGCGGGCTCGCGCACCACGCATATTGTGTTCAGCACCGCGCAATATTTCAGCGGGTTCGCGCTCGGCATCGTCGCCGCGGGCATCGGTTCGGCTGTGCTCGCCATCGCCGCCGGCTGGATCGTATTCGGCCTGCGCGGTCCTTACTTCGCGATCGGCACGCTCGGCCTTGCCGTCGCCGCGGCCGAGCTGACGGCATCCTGGGATTGGGTCGGAGCCGCCAGCGGCATTTCCATGCCCGTGTTCCCCGGCGCGCCGGAAACCCAGAAGCTGTTTTTCTATTTTCTGTTGTTTGTACTGGCCTTCGCACTGCTGCTCTTTCTGCGCTGGCTTTATTCGACCAGTTTTGGTCTGGCGCTGAACGCGATCCGCGACGATGAGGAAAAGGCCGAGGCGATGGGGTTGCACACGCTGCGCTACAAACGCACCGCCTGGGCGATCTCGGCATTTTTCCTCGGCATTGCCGGCGCGCTGTTCGGCAACATGATCGGTTTCATCGAGCCGCGCGACATCGCCTTTCCGACCACGACGTTCAATCTGTTCATGGTCGTGATGGTGTTGTTAGGGGGTAAGGGCACGTTCTGGGGGCCGGTGATCGGGGCGGTGATCTTCCATACCTTCAAGGAGGTGACCTGGACATACTTGCTCGGCTGGCAGTTCGTCGCCCTCGGTCTGCTGATCGTCGTCACCATTGTTTACTTCCAGCAGGGTGTCGTCGGCTGGCTCACCGAAAAATACCCCAGGCAATTCGGGGCAATCGGCGCGCGGCGCCGCGAAGCGGAGCAGCCCGCGCTCAACGCAGGCCTGGCGCCGCAGGTGGAGGGCGCCGAATGAACAACCCCATCATCGCGCTCAAGGACGTGACCAAGACCTACGGCGGCGTGATAGCCAACCGCGCGGTGTCGTTGACGGTCGAGCGCGGCAGCATCACCGGGCTGATCGGCCCCAACGGCTCCGGCAAGACCACGCTGTTTAATTCCATCGTCGGCTATCACCCGATCAATTCGGGCTCGATCCGCTTCGAGGGCCAGGAAATTTCGCAGCTGGACGTGCAGGAAATCGCGCGGCTCGGCCTGTTGCGCACGTTCCAGACCACGCGCATCTACGGTAAGATGAACTGCATGCAGAACATGCTGATCTCGATCCCGCACCGCAAGGCGGGATTTATCGACATGTTCGCGCGCGAGAACCGCGAGACGGTGGAGCGCGCCGAGCGCCTGCTTGCTTTCGTCGGCCTCAATGAAAAGCGCTATTTGCGCTCGGGCAGTTTGTCGTTCGGCCAGCAGAAGCTGCTGGAATTCGCCATGGCCATGATGAACGAGCCGACCGTGCTGCTGCTCGACGAGCCGACCGCCGGCATCAACCCGACGCTGATCAACGGCCTGCTCGACCGGCTCAAGCGCGCCAACACCGAATTCGGCATCACGCTGTTCATAATCGAGCACAACATGCGCGTGATCATGAACATCGCGAGCAAGATTTATTGCATGGCGCATGGCGAGATGCTGGCGGAAGGCGAGCCAGGCGAGATCCAGCGCGACCAGCGCGTCATCGACGCCTATCTGGGGGCGCATTAATGGCGGCCCTGGAACCGTCGGGCGGTAGCTACCATGGCGGGATCGCGCCCGCGATTTCCGTGGAAGAAGTGGCGCGCCAGGCGCTCGAAATCGCACGCGACGTCGGCGTCGACGAGCTTGACGTGCTTTGCGGCGGCAACCCGCATCTGCGCATCGACGACTTGCACGCCGGCTACGGCCAGATGGAGATTTTGCACGGGATCAGCCTGCGCGTCGGCCACAAGCAGTCTTTGTGCCTGATCGGCCCGAACGGGGCCGGCAAGTCGACGGTGCTGCATTCGATTTTCGGCTTCACGAATATCTACTCCGGAACAATTTCCACCGAACGCGACGGCGTAGAGCTCGACGTGACGGAGCTGTCGTCGAATGAGAAATTGCGCACCGCCGGCATCGCCTACATCTTGCAGGACAAATCGGTGTTCCCCGGCATGACGGTGGAAGAGAATTTGTGGATGGGCGGTTATCTGATGGGCCGCGCGGAGGCGAAGCGCGCGGCCGAGCGCGTGTTCGACAAATACCCGCGGCTCGCGGCCCGCCGCAAGCATCCGGCCAAGGTGCTGTCCGGCGGCGAGCGTCGCCTGCTCGAGATCAGCCGTGCGCTGGTGATGGAGCCGCAGGTGTTGCTGGTGGACGAGCCGTCGATCGGGCTGGAGCCTCGTTTCATCGACATGGTGTTCGAGATCCTGGGCGATCTGCAACACAAGGAAGGCAAGACCGTCGTCATCGTCGAGCAGAACGCCAAGAAGGGACTCGAATTCGCCGACATCGGCTATGTGCTGGTCTCCGGCCGCCTCGCGCTCGCCGGAGCGGCGAAAGAGCTGCTGGCCAATCCCGACGTTAGCCGCCTGTTCCTCGGCGGCTAGCTCGGGCCTTGAAGCGGCGGCGGACTTCGTTGATGATGACGCTGTTGTCCAACTCGGCTTCGCCGGCGCGGACGCAAGCCTCCAGCACCTCGGCATGCAGTTCGAGCATTTTCAGTTGCTGTCCGGCGGCGGCCGCCTGATCGAGCATCAGCCGGCAGTCTTTCAACGTCTGACGGGCGCGGCCCTCGGCGGAGAAATCGCCGCGCACCATCTTTGCACCCTTGGTGTCCATGACCTGCGAATAGGAGGCGGAGCCGCGCGCGACGTCGAGGAAGGCGGCCGGATCGAGCCCGAGGCGCTCGGCAAAGACCAGACCCTCGGCCAGCGCCAGCCGGTTCAAGCCGAGGATCAGATTGACCGCAAGCTTGGCGCGGCCGCCATCTCCGATCTTGCCGACATGGAAGCGGCACTTAAACAGCGCATCGAGCACCGGCGCCACTTCGTCAGCGATTCTCGCGTCGCCGCCGATCAGCGCCACGCCGTCGCCGCGCCGCACCTGATCGCTGGTGCCGGATACCGGCACGTCGAGATAGCGGATGCCGCGCGGGATGACGCGCTGACCAAGCGCCGCCACCTGGTCGGGATCGCAGGTGCTCATGCACAGCACAATTTTTCTGGAGCCGTCGCCGAGCGCCGGCAGCAGATGGTTTTCGATCACATCCACGACTTGATCGGTCGAGAATACGGCGATGATAATGCAGCGCGCAGGCGAAGCGAGCGCCGCGATGCTGTCGGCGGGCGTGCCGCCGATGTCCTTGAGCCGCGCACGGCGGGCCGGGTCGATGTCGAAACCGCTCACCGGAATACGAGCGTCGAGCAGGCGTTTGGCATAGACCTCGCCCATCAAGCCGAGACCGATGATGGCGACGGGAGAGTTCATCGCGTGTCGTTTAGCTCGCTGCCTTGCCGGTTTTGCTTTCCGGCTCCGCCGCAAACAGCGCGATCAGCGCGCGCTTGATGGCGGCTTGCCGGGTGGGCGAGGTGATCTGCGCGCCCATCAGGTCGGTGACGTAAAACACGTCGACCACGCGCTCGCCGAAGGTGGCGACGTGCGCCGAGGCGATGTTGAGGTTGAGCTTGGACAGCGTTGCGGTCAGCTCGAACAGCAGGCCGGTGCGGTCGAGACCGGTGATCTCCACCATGGTGTAGCGGTGGGACCACTGGTTGTTGATGGTGACGGTCGGCTCGACCGCGAAGGCCTTGATGCGGCCCTTGGGCGGCGCGCGCTTGGCCACCACGTCGGGCAGCCGCAATTCGCCGCGCAGCGCCTTCTCGATCGAATCCGCGATGCGCTTGGCGCGCCGCTCTTCGTCCTCGTCGCGTTCGAATTCGCGCGACAGCGAAATAGTGTCGAGCGCGCGCCCGTCGGTGGTGGTGTAGATCTGCGCGTCCACGATGTTAGAGCCGGCCATGGCGCAGGCGCCGGCGATGATCGACAACAGCCAGGGATGGTCCGGCGCCAGCACCGTGAGCTCGGTCACGTTGCCGCTGTCAAAACCGATCGCGGTCGACAGCGTCTTGCCGGCCTGGTCGGCGGCGCGCAGGAACTTGGCGTGCTCGATCTTGTGCGGCAGATCGACCTTGAGCCAATAGGCCGGGTAGTGCTTGGCGATATAGGCCTCGCGCTCGTCCGCCGGCCAATCCCGCATGGCCTCGCGGAACTCGGTTTGCGCGTGGGCGACGCGTTGCGCGCGGTTGACCTCGGAGAAGCCGCCGGTGAGCACCGGCTCGGTCTCGAAATAAAGGGTGCGGATCAATTGCGCCTTCCAGCCGTTCCACACGCCGGGGCCGACCGCCTTGATGTCGGCAATGGTCAGGATGGTGAGCAGTTTGAGTTGCTCGGCCGATTGCACCACCGCGGCGAAGTTCTCGATGGTCTTGCGGTCGGAGAGATCGCGCGACTGCGCGACGCTCGACAGCACCAGGTGATTGGCGATCAACCAGGACACGAGCTCGATTTCGGCCGCGGAAAATCCCAGGCGCGGGCACAGGCGCTTGGCCAGCCGGCTGCCGGCGACCGAATGATCTTCGGGCCGTCCCTTGGCGATGTCGTGCAGGAACATCGTCAGGTACAGCACTTTGCGGTGCTCGGGCAGGATCTTGTGGATCAGCTCGTTGGCGAGCAAAGTTTCAGGATTGCCGCCGCGCTCGATCTCCGCCAGCACACCGATGCAGCGCAACAGGTGCTCGTCCACCGTGTAGTGGTGATACATGTTGAACTGCATCATCGAGACGATCTTGCCGAAAGCCGGGATGAATTTGCCGAGCACGCCGGCCTCGTTCATGCGCCGCAGCACCGTCTCCGGATCGTTTTTCGACGTGAGGATGTCGAGGAAAAGCTTGTTGGCTTCCTCGTTGTCTCGCAGCTTGCCGTCGATCAGCTTGAGCGAGCGGGTGATGGCGCGCAGCGCGTCGGGATGGAAGGCGAGGTTGTTCTTCTGCGCGAGATGAAAGATGCGGATCAAGTTGACCGGATCGCGCTTGAACACATTGGCATTGGCGACCGTGATGCGGTTCTTGTCGACGTGGAAATCCTCGCTGCCGGCGAGCCGTACGCGCTTGACGGGGCGGAAGCGCGCCATTACCCGGCTCAGCACCGGCACGCTCTTGGCGTGGCTGTCTTCCAGCTCCGCGCACAAAATGGCGGTCAAATCGCCGACGTCCTTGGCGATCAGGAAGTAGTGCTTCATGAAACGCTCGACGTCCTTGAGGCCCGGATGCGCGGTGTAGCCGAGCCGCACCGCGATCTCGCGCTGGATGTCGAAGGACAGCCGCTCTTCGGCGCGGCCGGTGATAAAATGCATGTGGCAGCGCACCGACCAGAGCAGATCCTCGCAGCGCCGGAACAGCTGGTATTCCTGTTTGTCGAACACGCCTTGCTTGATCAGTTCGTCCGGCTCGCGCACGCGGTAAACGTATTTCGCGATCCAAAATAATGTATGGAGGTCGCGCAAGCCGCCCTTGCCGTCCTTCACGTTCGGCTCGACCAGATAGCGTGACTGGCCGGCGCGGCGGTGGCGCTCCTCGCGCTCCGCGAGCTTGGCGGTAACGAATTCCTCGGCGGTGTTGCGCACAACTTCCTTGTCGAAACGCGTCACCAGTTCGTCGAACAGCGCCTTGTCGCCGAGCAGAAATCTCGCCTCGAGAATGGCGGTGCGGATGGTCATATCCGCCTTGGACTGGCGGATGCATTCGTCGACCGAGCGGGTCGCGTGGCCGACTTTCAGGCCGGTGTCCCACAGGCAATAAAGAATGCTCTCGGCCACCTGTTCGCCCCAGGCGGTCTGCTTGTAGGGCAGCACGAACAACAGATCGATGTCGGAGCCGGGCGCCTGCAGCCCGCGGCCGTAGCCGCCGGTGGCGATTACCGCCATGTGCTCGGCCTCGGACGGGTTCTGCGACGGATAGAGATGCTTGCGCGCAAAGTCGAACAAGATGCGGATGATCTCGTCTTCCATTCGGCACAGCCGCTCGGCGCAACGCCGGCCGTGGCGGTCCTTCAGCAGCAGCTGCTCGGCCTTGGCGCGGCCTTCGATCAGCGCGCGTTTGAGCCGCTGTGCGACCGCCGAACGCAATTCGCGGTCGTTGCCGCTTTGTGTCTGCGCGAGCTTTTCGAGATCCACGCCGATGGCGCGCACGTCGATCAGCTCGCCCGAGGTGCGGGTCGCAGGCTCGGGGGCGCGTGCGCGGGTTTCGACGGCAAGGGAATTCATGGGGCCACCGGGATAGCGGAGCCATGGCCGCGAGTCACGGCCCGCCGCGAAGATATTGGTGGGCAGGCAGAAACTGCCCAAGAATCCGGCGTCCGAGCGCAGGGTGACGACCGGCCCGGACTATGGTTCTCTGCCGGCCGCGCCTCGACAAGAGAAAAGCCGGGAGGAAGTTTCATGCGCATGTTCCAGGTCTGCGTCTGCGGCCAGCCCCTGCAGTGCAACGAGGGGCCGACGCCGCAGCCGAAGGGCAGCGAGGTGCTGCTCAAGGTGCTGGCGGCCGGCGTCTGCCACAGCGACCTGCATCTCGCCGATGGCTATTTCGACCTGGGCGGCGGCAAGAAGATGAGTCTGGCCGACCGCGGCATGGTGCTGCCGGTGACGCTCGGCCACGAGAACGTCGGCGAGGTGGTGGCGGTCGGGCCGGACGCAAAAGGCGTCAAGATCGGCGCCAAGCTGTTGGCCGACCCGTGGATCGGCTGCGGCACCTGCGAGGTGTGCAGGCGCGGCGAGGAGAATCTCTGCCGCAGCATGAAAAGCCTCGGCGTGTTTTCCAATGGCGGCTATGCCGACTATCTGATCGTGCCGCACCCGCGTTATCTGTTCGAGATCGGCGATCTGGCGCCCGCGCGCGCGGCGCCGCTCGCCTGCGCCGGCATCACCACGTTCAGCGCCTTAAAGAAGGTGCCGACGATTGCGAGCGAGCCCACGGTGATCATCGGCGCCGGCGGGCTCGGGCTGATGTGCCTCGGCTTGCACCAGAAGATGGGCGGGCACAGCGCAATCGTGGTCGATATTGATTCGGTCAAGCGCGAGGCCGCCAAAAAGGCGGGTGCCAAGAATGTCGTCGACGGCGGCGCGCCTGACGCCGTGCAGCAGATCATGAAGCTG